>Ga0247609_10000112_pt1 | contig 112993 bp, 87 predicted proteins | sample 172DNAGHGlowgp2_FD_193487 | JGI IMG/M metagenome (GOLD analysis project Ga0247609, IMG submission 193487) | Sheep rumen microbial communities from Palmerston North, Manawatu-Wanganui, New Zealand - 1728 DNA GHGlow gp2 | ecosystem: Host-associated > Mammals > Digestive system > Stomach > Rumen ...
GTCCCACATCATCTGCCCGTGTTGCAGTTGCACGTCATATAGACCTGCTTGATGGGGTGCACGTCCGTCCACGATACGTCGCTGATGACCTGCTCAGGCTTGTACTCGATGTTTTCTCCCACCTCCTGGGGCGAGAACACCATATCGACATTCTTAGGCCAGAGCCGAAAGAAGTCCTGTGCGAAGGTGATGCCCTGCGAGAGATTGAAGTCGGGCTCGACGGACTTGCTGAACACACCGCCCATCTGGTAGATGCACTTCACCTTCTGGCGGACGAGCTCGACGCCGTTGAGGGGGGAGTATTCGTCGCCCTCAGATTTCAACAGTGCGGCCAGTGCCGTGACGAAGCCGATGGAGCAGATGCTCACCGAGTGGTCGGGCTGGGCAGCCAGCAGTCGGCGGTAGAGCACATAGCCGTCGGGCAGCGAAGCATAGTCGCTAATGCTGCAGCGGAACATCAGGCTGCCGTCGGCATTGGTATAGGTGGGCAATGCCCTGTAGTCTATCCATATCTTTGGTGCAGGGATGCCTTTCCTGACGAGTCCGATGGGGATGTCAGTTGTTTCAGGCAACGCCCCTTCTCGGGCGCTATCCCTAAAATAGGTGTTCATCACGTTGACAATCGCCGCATTGGCCTCGCCCATGCGGTCCACCACCACGCCGAGCAACCGGCAACGGCCTTCCTGCTCATAGCGGTGCAGCATCTCCAGTGCAAAGAGGTCGTCGGTCGATGAACCGATGTCGGTGTCGAGTATGATGAGCGGCACTCCCTTATACTCCTGGTCGCTTTGCCCAGCAGGGTCATCATCGTTATTGCTGCACGATGTCATTACCGTGATGCCGCAGAGTGTAAGGATGGCAGCGAGCATCCAGCGTATAGTCTGTTTCATCTTATTTGCCTAATTGTTTGACGGGGAAGGTGAAGTAGGTGTCGGGGAAGGGCTCGTCGCGCAGGGTGAAGTGCCACCACTCCGTGCTGAGGGGCTTGAAACCGTGGGCAAGCATGGCGCGGCGCAGAATCATGCGGTTGGCGAACTGCCTGGCGGTGATTTTGCGGCCAGCGGGCGACTTGCGGTTGTTGCCCGTGTACTTGCCGGTTTCGGGATTGCCGCAGAAGTCGGGATGGCTCTCGGGACCGAACCAGTCGAACGTGCCGCCCATATCCACTTCCTTCTCGGTCTTCATGTCGAAGAGCGTCAGATCGACGGTGGAGCCGCGTGTGTGGCCGCTCCTTGCCATGATGTACTCCCGCTCGAAGAGCACGCTCTTGTCGAGGTCGGGGTAGAAGTAGGGCTTCATGCGCGTGTCGGGGATGTCGGCCGCCCAGTGCATGAAGTGGTCAACGGCCTGCTGCGGCCGGTAGGCATCGTATATCTTCAGTCGGTAGCCCTGTGCCATCACGTCGTCGCTGACGGCCTTCAGGGCCTTGGCGGCCTTCTTGGTCAGCAGGGCGGTAGGTTGCTCGTAGCCGTCGATGCGGGTGCCCACGAAGTTGTAGGTACCGAAGTAGCGTATCTCCAGGATGGCGTCGGGCACGGCATCGGTCAGCGTCACAAACTGGCTGTTGTCGTCGGTGGGGCATGCCTCGTCAGGTGCCTTGACGTAGCTGACGGTCTGCTGCTCGCCGTCGATGTCGAACTGCAGCGTCGCACCGTCGGCCCGTACGTCGATGGTGACGGGAGCGCCTATGACAAGCGGCAGGTTCTCCTTGTCGTGTCCGCCCGGGAATCCGCACAGCACGGGGATGTTGTACTTGTCGAAGTAGTCGTGCAGCATGGCCTCCACGCTCTCGTAGTCAAGTTCCTGACCGCAGTCGGTGAACTCGCCGAGTACGACGCCCTTGCAGCGCTCCAGCACGCCGTTCATGGCCAGGACGGTGAACTGGCGGTCGATGTTGCGCATCGGCTCCTCCACCTCCTCAATGAAGAGTATCAGGTCGTTGTCCATCGTGGCGTCGGCCTGTGAACGGACGTTGGGGGCTATGGTGCAGAGGTTGCCGCCTACCAGCGTGCCGCTGGCACGTCCCATGATGTTCTGGGGGTGCGGTGGCAGTTCGTAGCGGGGCACCTTGCCCATGAGCAGGTCGCGCAGCAGGGTGCTCGTCTGGTCCTCTCCGCCCTTTGCCAGGAACGAGCTCATGGTGCCGTGGATGCTCATCACGCCGGCACGGCTCAGCAGTCCGCCCAGCGTGCTGATGTCGCTGAAACCGCTGAGCCACTTGGGGTGTGCTCTCAGCTCGTCGAGTGTCAGCTGGTCAATAAGGTGTATGCTGCCGTAGCCGCCTCGGTTGCAGATGACGGCTTTGATGTCAGGGCTGTTGAGTGCCCAGCGTATGTCGCTGAGCCGTTCGTCGAGGGTACCGGCATACTTGCCCCCATAGACCTTGCCGACGTTCGGCCCGATGACGGGTTCCAGTCCCCACGAGCGCAGCACGTCGGCGGTCTTCTCCACGTTCTCCATCGGAGTGAAGTACGACGGCGATATCAGCGCCACCTTGTCGCCTGCCACGAGGTAGGCCGGTCTTATGCGGTCCTTTGGCGTGTCGTTGGACACGTAGGGAGTGGTGTAGTCCTGCGCCTGACACAGTATGCTGGCCGACATCATTGCGCAAAGCAAAAAAGTGCGAATTATTTTCATTGTCTTATTCCTTTTTGTTTTTTTACGCTGCAAAGGTATGAAAAAAATAAAATTTTTTTGTACCTTTGCACCTTGAAATTTTAAGAAAGGAAAAATTATTATGGGATTAATTGGTTCAATCATTATCGGATGTTTGGCTGGCTTCTGCGCCAGTAAGTTATTGAAAGGTGGCGGCCTCGGCTTCATCATGAATCTGGTGCTGGGCTTGTTCGGCGGTCTGCTGGGCGGCTGGCTCTTTGAGCAGTTAGGCATAGCGTGGGGCGGAATCCTCGGCCAGCTGGGTACTGCCATTGTCGGCTCAGTCGTTATTCTTTGGGTGGCATCGTTGATTAAAAAGTAAGTAAGTTATGGGCATCAAGACAATTCCCGTGCTGCTGCTGACGGGTTACTTAGGCAGCGGCAAGACCACACTCCTCAATCGTATCCTGCAGAACCAGAAGGGCATCAAGTTTGCCGTCATCGTCAACGACATCGGCGAGGTGAACATCGACGCCGACCTCATTGAGAAAGGCGGCGTGGTAGGCCAGAAGGACGACTCGTTGGTGGCGCTGCAGAACGGCTGCATCTGCTGTACGCTGAAGATGGACCTGGTGGAGCAGCTGCGCGACATTACCAGCATGCAGCGCTTCGACTACATCGTCATCGAGGCCAGCGGCATCTGTGAACCGGCACCCATTGCACAGACCATCTGCAGTATCCCCTCGTTAGGCCCGGAGTATGTGAAGGACGGCCTGCTGCAGCTGGACTGCATTGTGACCGTGGTGGATGCACTCCGCATGCGCGACGAGTTTCAGAACGGCCATGACCTGCTGCGCCAGAACATTGACGAGGAGGACATTGAGAACCTGGTCATCCAGCAGATAGAGTTCTGCAACATCATCCTGCTGAACAAGGCCTCGGAGGTCAGCAAGGAAGAGCTGGCACAGGTGCGCCAGATTATCCGTGCCATACAGCCCAAGGCCGACATCATAGAGTGTGACTACGGCAACGTGGAGCTGGATGAAATCATCAATACCCGCAAGTTCAACTTCGACGAGGTGGCTACGTCGGCAGCCTGGATTCAGGAGCTGGAGGCCCATCACGGCGACGAAGATGATGATGATGATGACGATGATGACGATGACGACGAGCATCATCATGAACATGAGCATGAACACGAGCATCACCATGACCACCACCATCACCACCATCACCACGACGAGGGCGAGGCTGAGGAATACGGCATCGGCACGTTCGTCTATTACGCCCGCCGTCCGCTGAACTTGGGACTGTTCGACGAGTTCGTGGCCCGCAAGTGGCCGAAGAACATCATCCGTGCCAAGGGCATCTGCTACTTCAAGGGCGAGGAAGACATCTGCTACGTCTTCGAGCAGGCCGGCCGCCAGGTGACGCTGCGCAATGCCGGACAGTGGTATGCCACCATGCCGAAGGACGAGCTGCAGATGATGATGGAACGCAACGAGCAGTTGCGCACCGACTGGGACGACCAGTATGGCGACCGCATGCAGAAGCTGGTGTTCATCGGTCAGCACCTGGACAAGGAGCAGATAACCGCTGATCTTGACTTCTGCTTAGTGTAGTCGGTCGCACATACCTCTTTTCCCCCCTTCTTTACAGGTTGTATTTCACGCCTGCTATCAGCCAGGCTCCCGGCTGGCATACGTTGCCGTAGTCAACGTAACGCTTGCCGAGGAGGTTGTTGACTTCCATATAGAGAGCATAGTGGTCGGCCGTCCATGCCAGACGGGCATCGACGACGGAGTAGGGGTGGTAGCTTTGCTGCTGCCCCTCGGTGTCGGTGTAGTTGCCCATGCGGTCCTGGAAACGGTACTTCAGCGTCAGCCCCAGCCGCTCGGTGAGCGGCATCTGCACCGATGCCGTCAGCTTGTGGCGCAGGTACTCCAGCGAGTAGCGCGACTGCAGGTTGGGTAGGTCGTCCTTCTGCTGGTGGAGGTAACAGTATGCTAATTGAAAATTGAGAATTGACAATTGGCAATTGACATCTGTCTCCACGCCCGTGGTGTTGATTTTCGTCAGGTTCACGCTCTGCCAGACGGCCTCTGGGTCGCGCGTGTCCAGCACCCAGTCGATGGTGTTGCGCTGGTGGTGATGGAAGACGCTGAGCCTCGCCGTCAGTCGGGGCGTAAGGTACTTGATGCCGCCCTCTACGGCACGCAGCTCCTCGGGCTTCAGATACTTGTCGGCCTTGTGTCCACCAACGCTATAATACAGCTCCGTGAACGATGGCATGCGCAGCGACTCGTTGTAAGAGGCATACACCTTCCAGTTGTCGCCGATGCGGTAGCTGGCGTCAATGCCCGGATAAAGGGTGAAAGGCATCTCGCTCCAGGTGTTCTTGATGGCGATGAAACCAGCCGACAGCGTGAAGCGGCTGAGCAGGATATTATGCTCCAAGTGGAACGAGAGGTTCGTACGGTTCAGCCCGAACAGGTAGTTGCCGTGAGGGCTGTTCAGCGGTTCTCCCAGGTTTCCGCTCACGATATCCTCGTTGCGGAACTCGGCACCGAAGGCCGTGCGCCCCAGCGTCCAGTCGAACCAGCTGTTCAGGTTCAGGCCGAACACGTCCGTGCGGTGGTGGTTGAAGGGCACCTTGCTCTCGTCGCCGCGTATCAGTTCGAAACGGTCGTGCGAACGGTTCCAGTAGAGGCTGGGGTGGAAGTGGAATGCCCCGGCCTCCACGTCGCCCTGCAAGGCAGCAAACACCTTCGTCGTCCGCTCGTACTGCTCGTCATACTTCGCGCTGTAGAACGTGTTGGAGCCGAAACCCTTAGTGCTCACACCGGCGTGCCAGTAAAGACCCTTCCCGGCCTTCCCTGAAGGGAAGGAGTAATGTCCTTGGTAGAAGGCTTTGAAACCTGAGTAGTCGGCGTTCAGCGCTCCTGACTTGGCGCGGCTGTAGCCGTCGCTGCGTGTGTAGGAGGTGCTGAGCGAGTTGCAGAGGCTTGGGGCTTGGGGCCTGAGGCTTGAGGTTTGAGAAGCGACGTTCGAGATGCGTCCGCCTGCCGATAGGTAGCCGAAGGAGCCACCTTCCGCCTGCAAATCAATCCGCGTCCCTTGTCCCGCGTCCCTCGTCCCACTGCGTGTCACCACGTTGATGGCTCCCATGAGCGACGAGGTGCCATAGACACGTGCGGCAGGACCCTCCAGAATCTCTATGCGCTCAATGTCGCTGAGGCTGCAGGGCAGGTCGAAGGCATTGTGCCCCGTCTGCGGGTCGCAGATGTTGATGCCGTTCAGCAGAATGGTCATCTGCTCCTGCGTGCCGCCACGTATGCCGATGTCCGTCTGGGCACCCAGGGGACCGCGCTGGCGCACATCCACGCCTGCAGCATACTTCAAAAGGTCGTTAACACTTTGTACTGGCGCCGCCTGAATGTCGTCGCGCGTCAGTACAGTTACCATTCTCGCTGCCTGGCCAAGTGCCAGGGGGGCGCGTGAGGCGGTGACTTCTATGTCGTCAACCGTCAGCTCCTTGTCTATGCGGGCGGTGTCTGCCGGTTCCTCGTCGGTGCTGACGTGGCGGTTGGCAGCGGTGGCGTTACGCAGTGTCGATGTGCTCAGTACACTGATGACCACCACACGTCCCAGACAGGCAAAGAGTGACCAGCCTTTATGCGTAAACTGCTTAAAGACCAGTGCCTTGCGCTTGTTGAAAAGGGTTTTGTACATGATGTTTTTAAATTTTGACGTGCAAAGTTACGAAAAGTCGAGAGCAATACAAAACAAATACTTGTTTTTATTGCCGAGACGAAGTAAGTTCGCCAATTTTTGGGCAAAGGTACGAAAAAACGAGAGCAGAACAAAACAAAAGATTTGTTCTGCTTCCAAGACTCATAAGTTTCTTTTAAACAAAGCCAACAAATTTTCTTTATTTAATTAGGTGGTTTCAGCCTTTTTGTGTATATTTGCGCTCAAATATAGAACAATTAATGGCGAAACACTAATGTCCACAAACATGCATTAATTAATGAAGAAAGAAGAAATACTTGCTCTGTTTAAGAGTTATGAAGATGCAGTTTGCACTATAGATAACACAGAATGTTGGAGTGCAAGGGAACTCTGTACTCTTTTAGGTTACCAACAATGGCGTAACTTTAACAATGTGATAGACAAGGCAAAAGAGGCATGTAACAATGCTGGCCAGTCGGTTTCTGATCATTTTGCTGACGTCAGCAAAACGATTTCTTTAGGCTCTTCATTATGGGGGTTCTCTTGACCCATTTTGAAGAAAGCAATAGAAAAAGAAACGAATTAATATATGGCAAAACGAAGAGAAATAAGAAATAGTACGGCTGAGTTCCTGATCTTTCAGATAGAAGGGAAGGAACAAGGGATAGAGGTGTATTATAAGGACAAGACAGTGTGGTGTACACAGAAGGCAATGGGTATGTTGTTTGACTGCTCAAGTGATAACATCGGTGTTCATTTAGGAAATATCTATGAAACGGGAGAATTAGATAAAGAGGCAACTACCGAGAAAATTTCGGTAGTTCGACGTGAGGGTAACAGGGATGTCAATCGTACGCTTCAGTTTTACAACCTCGATGCCATCATCAGTGTGGGGTATCGTGTCAATAGCATCCGGGCTACTCAGTTCCGCCAATGGGCCACAAGTGTATTGCGTGAATATGCCATTCGTGGTTATGTGCTGGACAGAAAACGAATGGAAAACGGAATGTTCTTGGATGAGGACTACTTTGAACACCTGTTAGCAGAGATACGGGAGATACGTCTATCGGAGCGTCGATTCTATCAAAAGCTGACGGACATCTATGCAACAAGCATGGACTATAACAAGGACGCACCTACAACAAAGTTGTTCTTCAAGCGGATTCAAAACAAGATGCACTATGCTGTGCATGGGCATACGGCCGCGGAACTGATTGTTGACAGGGCTGATGCAGACAAGGAGCACATGGGGCTGACCACTTGGGAAAATGCACCAGACGGGAAGATTGTAAAGACGGACGTGTCAATTGCCAAGAACTATCTGAAGCAGATGGAACTGGAGGATATGGGGCGTATTGTTACGGCAGTACTGGAGTTTGCAGAAAGCCGAGCCAAACGTCATATCCCCATGACGATGGAAGACTGGGCTAAGCGCATTGATGCCTATTTGAGCAGTGATGAACGGCCTTTGCTTGACAATGCAGGTAGCGTCACCCATGAAGAGGCTGTGCTACATGCTGAAACGGAATTTGAAAAGTATAGAATAGTTCAAGACCGCCTGTTTCAAAGTGACTTTGACAAATATCTGGGTGAACTGCCTTTTGATGGAGAATAGGTGCTGCGTGAGTTGATAAATAGATGTGCAGATGAAAAAATGCACCTTCGTAGCCCCTAAACTTCAAACTTTTTCTTACCTTTGCAGACAATTATGAAAGATTCTGTATTAATATTGAGCGGTGGCGTTGACAGTACCACCTTGTTATATGATGAGCAGGAGCGCATAGCGCTGGCCATCTCGTTCGACTACGGCAGCAAGCATAACGCCAAGGAGATTCCCTTTGCACGTTGGCATTGTGAGCAGTTGGGCATACGCCACATCGTCATTCCCCTGGACTTCATGACCAAGTATTTCAGAAGTTCTTTGTTAGAGGGTGGGGAGGAGATTCCCGAAGGCCACTATGCCGACGAGAACATGCGTTCTACGGTGGTGCCCTTCCGTAATGGCATCATGCTCTCCATTGCCGTGGGCATTGCCGAGAGCAACGGCCTGCAGTATGTGATGATGGCCAATCATGGCGGCGACCACACCATCTACCCCGACTGTACCCCACAGTTTGTGGAGTCATTCGATGCGGCAGCGGCAGCCGGTACCTTTGTGAAGGTCCACCTGCGTTCGCCCTACACCAACATTACCAAGGCCGACATTGCCCGCAGGGGCAAGGCGCTGGGCATTGACTATTCGAAGACGTGGTCGTGCTACAAGGGGGGCGCCGTACACTGCGGCAAGTGCGGCACCTGCGTGGAGCGGCGCGAAGCCTTTGCCGAGGCTGGCATTGACGACCTGACGGAGTACAGCGATATTTAAGACGGAAGGTGCATGTGCCCCCTCGGGGGGCGAAGGAGCCTTATCCAAATAGTGCCCGGAGCGCCTCTTCCACCTTACGGACGGGGATTAGTTCAATGTTGAACTTCTTGCGGTTCAGTCCCGAGAGATTGTACTTGGGGATGATGATATGGCTGAAGCCGAGCTTCTCGGCTTCGGCAATGCGTTGCTCGATGCGTGCCACGGGGCGCACCTCACCACTGAGACCCACCTCGCCGCACATGCACCAGCCGCTTTCAATGGGCGTATCGACGTTGCTGCTCAACACGGCGGCAATGACACTCAGGTCCATGGCCATGTCGGTGACGCGCAAGCCCCCGGCAATGTTCAGGAACACGTCCTTCTGCATCAGTTTGAAACCCACACGCTTCTCCAAAACCGCCAACAGCATGTTCAGGCGGCGCTGGTCGAAACCCGTGGCCGAGCGTTGCGGCGTGCCGTAGGCAGCGCTTGACACTAAGGCCTGCGTCTCAACCAGGAAGGGACGTACCCCCTCGATGGCTGAGCTGATGGCTACGCCCGACAGTCCGTCGTGGTCTTCGGTAAGCAGCAGCTCCGAGGGATTGCTGACCTGTCGGAGTCCCGTCTGCAGCATCTCGTAAATGCCTAACTCCGAGGTGCTTCCAAAGCGGTTCTTAATGCTTCGCAGAATGCGGTACATGTAGTGCTGGTCGCCCTCAAACTGGATGACCGTATCCACGATGTGCTCCAGAATCTTCGGCCCTGCCAGTGTGCCCTCCTTGGTGATGTGTCCGATGAGGATGACGGGTACACCGCTCGACTTGGCAAAACGGAGCAGGGCAGCGGCACACTCACGAACCTGGGTGATGCTGCCGGCACTGCTCTCCACATCCTCGGTAGAAATGGTCTGGATGGAGTCGATGACCACCAACTCGGGCTGTATTTCCTTGATGTGTTCGAAGATGGCTTCCAGCGAGTTCTCGCAGAGAATAAGGAAATTGTCGTTTTCGTTCCCTTTCATAATGCGTTCTGCCCGCATCTTCAGCTGGTGGGCGCTTTCCTCGCCGCTCACGTAGAGCACACGCTTGTCAGTCAGGCCAAGCATGGTCTGCAGGGAAAGCGTCGATTTGCCGATGCCGGGCTCACCGCCCAGCAGTACGATGCTACCCGGAACCAGTCCGCCGCCTAAGACACGGTTCAGTTCCGCGTCGTGCATGTCGATGCGTGGGTCGTCCTTGGCCGATATGTCACGCAGGCGAAGCACCTTGGCAGCATCGCGTCCACGTAGGGAGATGCCGCTGGTGCCCTCCTTCCAATGGGAGGAAGCAGGAGCAACGTTCCTGATTTCCTTAAACGTGTTCCACTGTCCGCAAGCCGGACATTTGCCAATCCACTTCGGCGATTCCTGTCCGCAGTTTTCGCAGACGTATGCTATCTTGTCCTTTGCCATGATTCCTTCTCGTTGATAGTTGTCAATTTGCCTGCAAAGGTACGAAAATAATTACGAATTATGAATTATGAATTATGAATTATTTTGTAACTTTGCAGCCGTGAAAGAGAATATTTCAATACCGAAATGGCTGGAACGACTGCACCAGTGGCGAACGACGCACGTCAGCGACAAGATGTTTATCATCATTTTGGCGCTGATTGTTGGTTTCTTCTCTGCTGTGGCTGCCTTCATCCTGCACTCGCTCATCAACCAGATTAGTGCGCTGCTCACCGGTCAGGTGGACAGCACCGAAGCCAACTGGCTCTATCTGGTGCTGCCCGTTGTCGGTATCTACCTCACCTCGCTCTTCGTGCGATATGTGGTGCGTGACGATATCTCGCACGGCATCACCCGCATACTCTATGCCATCTCCGCCAAGCAGAGCCGTCTGAAGGCTCATAACACGTGGTCGAGTGTCATCTCGTCGGCCATTACCATTGCCTTTGGTGGTTCGGTGGGTGCTGAGGCTCCCATCGTACTGACGGGTAGTGCCATCGGTTCCAACCTCGGACGGGTGCTTCGTCTGGACAGCCGCACGCTGATGCTTCTCATGGGCTGTGGTGCGGCAGGCGCCATAGCGGGTATCTTCAAGGCTCCTATCGCGGGACTGGTATTCACGCTCGAGGTGCTGATGATTGACCTGACGATGGCCTCGCTGCTGCCCATCCTGGTGAGTTGTGTGACAGCTACCTGCTTTACCTATATATTCTTAGGCGACAATACGCTGTTCACGTTCCATATTGATTCCGACTGGACGGTGGAGCGCGTGCCGGCAACCATTCTGCTGGGTGTGTTCTGCGGACTGGTGAGCCTGTACTTCATCCGGATGATGACGGCCACCGAGGGGATGTTTGCGCGTTACAAGGACAAACCCTATGTCCGGCTGGTCATTGGCGGTGCTATGCTTAGTCTGCTCATCTTCCTCTTCCCCAGTCTGTATGGCGAAGGCTATCAGGCCATCAGCCTGCTGCTGAACGGGCGGACGGAGGCCGACTGGAACCAGATACTGGACGGCTCGCTGTTCTATGGACACAGCGAACTGCTTCTGGCTTATCTTGCACTGGTGTTGCTGACGAAGGTGTTTGCCACTTCCGCCACGAATGGTGCCGGGGGCGTGGGCGGTACGTTTGCACCCAGCTTGTTCATAGGCTGTTTTGCCGGATTCCTCTTTGCCCGTGTGTGGAACGAACATGGAATCGGGGTCTATGTTCCGGAGAAGAACTTCGCCCTGCTGGGAATGGCAGGTGTCATGTCGGGTGTCATGCATGCACCGCTGACGGGCATTTTCCTCATTGCCGAGATAACCAGCGGCTACAACCTCTTCATGCCGCTGATGATTACCTCCGTGTGCGCGTACCTTACTATTATTATCTTTGAGCCGCACAGCATCTATGGTATGCGACTGGCCAAGCAAGGCAAACTGATAACCCACCATACCGATCATGCCGTGCTGACGCTGATGAGCCTGGACTCCGTCATTGAACGCGACTACATGGCCGTCAGTCCCGACATGGAACTGGGTACCATCGTTCATAAAATCTCGCAGAGTCATAATAGTCAGCTGCCGGTGATTGATGCTGCCGGTTCGCTGTTGGGCGAAATAAACATTATGCGCATACGCCATGTGGTGTTCCGCATAGAGCTATACCACCATTTCACGGCCTCACAGCTGATGTCGCCACCTGCCGCCATCCTGACGGAGGGACTGTCAATGGCCGAGGTGATGAAGATATTCGACCGGACGGGAGCCGACTGGTTGCCCGTATTGGACGACGAACAGCACTTGGAGGGCTACGTGGCACGAAAGCGCATCTATAGCATGTACCGGAAGATGGTGGCTGACATGAGCCAAGAGTGATTTGCGATTTACAGTTTTTCAATTGACGGAATGAAGAAAGAAGATTTACGTATTGTATTCATGGGTACGCCGGAGTTCGCGGTTCCCACACTAAAAGCCATTGTGGAAGGTGGCTATCACGTAGTGGCGGTGGTGACGCAGCCCGACAAGCCCGTCGGGCGTCACGGCAGCGTACTGCAGCCGTCGGCTGTCAAGCAGTATGCCCTCGAACAGGGACTGCCTGTGCTGCAGCCTGTGAAGATGAAAGACCCGGAGTTCGTGGAACAGTTGCGGACGTACAACGCCAACCTGCAGGTGGTAGTGGCATTCCGCATGCTGCCGGAAGTGGTGTGGGACATGCCTGAGTACGGCACGTTCAATGTGCATGCTGCCCTGTTGCCCCAGTATCGGGGTGCGGCACCCATCAACTGGGCCATCATCAATGGTGAGCGTCAGACGGGTGTGACCACGTTCTTCCTGGACCACGACATAGACACCGGACGTGTCATCATGCAGAAACCCTTTGACATTCCCCATGATGCCGATGTGGAATATGTATATGACGGCTTGATGGCGTTAGGAGCAGAACTCTGCATGGAGACCATCCTGCGGATCGTGGAAAGCGACGGACATCCGGAGAGCATTCCTCAGGAAAAACTGATGACGGCAGGACAAGAGTTGATGTCAGCGCCAAAGCTGTTCAAGGAAAACTGCTGCATAGACTGGAATCAGGAGGCAGAACAAGTCCGGAACTTCGTGCGTGGCTTGTCGCCTGTGCCAGGAGCGTGGACCACACTAACGGCCCCGGATGGCAAGGAGAGTGTGTTGAAGGTCTATCGGGCGCATGTGGCCGAAGGAACATCCTCCGATAGGGTGGGTACGCTGTTACGCATAGGGCGTAACGGACTGGCTGTCGTAGCAGGAAACAATAGTGTGCTGGCACTCGATGAACTCCAGATGGCAGGCAAGAAACGCATGCGGGTATCTGACTTCTTGAACGGCATGAAGGACATAGAAAAATATTTAGTCAAGTAATACAATATTTATTGCATTTGGGACGTTATATGAATAGACAATAATAAATAAACATTGCCTATGAAGTATTTTACCCCCGGAGCATTGAAACCAAGTGAAAAGACCCTGAGGCTTATCAAGGAAATAGCTCGTAGCTATCGTGTTGTCAAAATGGAAAACGGCTCGTACGTGTCCTTCTGCCTCAACTAATGAAACATGGTATGACGAAAGTTTCTCCATCATTGCTTGCTGCAGATTTCCTGCACCTTGAAAAAGACCTTCAGATGATTAACCGGAGTGAAGCCGACTGGCTTCATCTGGATGTGATGGATGGGGTCTTTGTCCCGAACATCTCCTTCGGGTTCCCCGTTCTTGAATATGTGGCCAAGGCTTGTACCAAACCTTTGGACGTACACTTCATGATTGTGAAACCGGAACGCTATATCCAGCAGACCGCCAAACTGGGAGCCATGATGATGAATGTCCACTATGAGGCTTGTACCCACCTGCATCGGACGGTGCAGGAGATTCATGCAGCTGGTATGAAGGCCGGCGTGACGCTGAATCCCTCGACACCAGTCTCTATGTTGGAAGACATCATTGCTGACGTGGATATGGTGTTGCTCATGAGTGTGAACCCCGGATTCGGAGGACAGAAATTTATTGAGAATACCATTGACAAGGTAAAACGCCTGCGCAGGATGATTGCGGAGAAAGGATGCCAGACACTCATAGAGGTCGATGGCGGCGTACAGGGAGAGACGGCACCGCGACTGGTGGAGGCTGGGGTCGATGTGCTGGTAAGCGGCAGTTACGTCTTCAAGAGTCCTACACCGGAGCAGGTCATCCACGACTTACGGAGTCTGTGACCACTTACTTCTCACCATTTACCGTCAACTATGCACACTCCATTTCCAGATGGATATTGTGCTCCTTGGCCATGCGACGCAGGTTCAGCAGCGCATAGCGCATGCGGCCTAAGGCGGTGTTGATGCTCACGCCGGTAATCTCGGCAATCTCCTTAAACGACAAATCCTGATACATACGCATATAGACCACCTCACGCTGGGTTGTCGGGAGACAGTCCATCATGTGACGGACGTCTTTCAGAATCTGGTGCTGAACCATCTGCATCTCGCGATTCTGAACCATCACCTCCTGGCCGCCTAAATTGCTCAGGTCGTTGTCTGCATTAGGCTCGATGATGCGTTCTGAGCGCTGCGTGCGGTAGTGGTCCATAATGATGTTATGGGCAATACGGTTTATCCAATAGGAGAATTTGCCGGAGTCGGTATAGCGACCCTGCTGTAACTTGGTGATAATCTTGACGAAAGTGTCTTGAAAAATATCATTAGCCTGCTCCTGGTCATGAACCATGAACATGATGTAGTCGAACAGTTTTTGCTGATTACGGGCTAATAACTCATCAAACGCTTGGTTGTCACCATCGACATACTTTAATGCTAACTCTTCGTCAGTCATTTCTGCAATCTGTTTCATTTTTTACTCTTTTTTATGGAGTATAGATTTGATCGATAGGCGTATAATTTTGTTATTTGATAAGTATTAATTTCATTGTTAGTTGCGTGCAAAAGTATGCAAAAAGAGTGAAAACACCAAATTTTTCACCTAAAAAATGCTTTTTCTTGTTTATTTGTGCTATCTTTGTGTCATATTTGAGACCTAAAGTTCGATTATTATGATTAAATTATTTGTTCCAGGTCGTCTGTGCCTGTTTGGAGAACATACTGACTGGGCAGGCCACTACCGTACGATGAATGCCGACATTCCGGCAGGTGCTGCCATTGTGACGGGTATTGAACAAGGCATCTATGCGGAAGTAGAGAAGTCGTCCGTTTTCGAAGTGCGGAGTGATGCACCGGAAATCACGTCATTATGGACCGATTTCTCTTGTCGCATGAATGAGGCTGAGTTGAAATGCATTGCCAAGTCGGGTGGCTTCTTCTGCTATTGTGCGGGCGTTGCCAGCTATATGCTGGAGTGGTACAAGGTGGGAGGCGTCAGCATTCGCATTACCAGCATGACGCTGCCCATGAAGAGCGGACTGTCTTCGTCGGCCGCTATCTGTGTACTCGTGGCGCGTGCCTTTAATCTTCTATATAATCTGAATCTGAACACCTTGGGCGAAATGAACATAGCCTATGTGGGTGAGCTGCGTACGTTGTCACGCTGTGGCCGTCTGGACCAGGCCTGTGCCTTCGGTGTGAAGCCCAACCTGATGACGTTCGATGGCGACGAGATTGAGGTGCAATCGCTGAACGTGAAGAAACGGCTGTATTGGGTCTTTGCTGACTTGTGTGCCGAGAAAGACACCATTAAGATTCTGCGTGACCTGAATAAGGCATACCCCTTTGCGGCTGATGAGCAGGAAAGACTTTTGCAGGAGGCTCTGGGTGTGCGCAACAGGGAAATCGTTGACAGGGCCATCAGGTATATGGCAGAGGGTGATGTCGAGGCTTTGGGAAAGCTGATGACGGAGGCCGAGGAGCTGTTCGACCGTCAGGTGGTTCCGATGTCATCGGCACTGGAGGCACCCAAGTTGCATCAGGTGCTTAGCGACCCGAAGATACAGCCGTGGGTTTACGGTGGAAAGGGTGTCGGCTCGCATGGCGATGGCTCGGTGCAGTTCCTGGCACGTGACAAGGAGTCGCAACAGCTGTTAATAGATTACTTGAACGGTCAGGGTATGCGGGCCTATCCGCTGACCCTGAACCCGGTACATACCGTACGACGTGCCATCATCCCTGTTGCCGGCTTCGGCACTCGGCTCTATCCGGCAACAAGGGCATTGAAGAAAGACTTTTTCCCCATTCCCTGTCCTGACGGGAAGGTACGCCCTGTGATTCTCATCCTGATGGAAGAACTGGTGAAGAGTGGTATTGAGGAGATTTGTCTGGTGTTGGGCTCGGAAGAGGAGCGTAGGCAGTATGAGGAGTTCTTCGAGAAACCGCTTGCCGACGAACACCTGCGTAAGCTGAGCAAGGAGAATCAGGAATACGAGAACCGTATCTTGAACATCGGCAAACGCCTGCACTATGTCTATCAGCACGAGAAGCGCGGCTTCGGCCATGCGGTCTATCAGGCAGCAGCCTTTACGCGTGATGAGCCCGTCCTCCTGCTGTTGGGTGATACGCTGTATCGCAGTGACACCAACAAACCCTGTGCGCTACAGCTGATAGAACAGTATGAGTACTACAACCAGCTGTTGGTCAGCATTCATCCCGTACCGCTTGGCGATGTCAGTCATTATGGCATCCTCAGTGGTGTTTGGGAGGACAAGGACGAGACGATACTCAATGTGAATGTGATGTACGAGAAGCCTACTCCCGACTATGCAGAAGAGTTCTTGGGTGTACGCGACAAGAATGACAACCATCATTACTACTCCGTCTTCGGACAGTATGTGCTGACACCGGAAGTGTTCCGCCAGTTGGAGGCCGACATTCAGGCAGCCGATGCGGCAGGCGACAAGTATCGTGAGATTGAGCTGACCACAGCCCTTGACCGTGTGCGCCAAAGTTCCGGCATGATGGGCGTTCGCCTCAAGGGTAAGATGTACGACATGGGCAATCCCACCGCTCTGCGGCAGGCAGTCATCAAGTATTCAGAAACGCTCTGATTTCTTCAGGCTAAAAAAAAGAAGTGGTGGCAAAGTTGCCACCATTTCTTTTTCCTTAAATCTGCCACCATTTCTTTTTCTTCTTATACTTCCTGTGTTCGTACGGGTCATTGAACTCGTAGGCAATAGTCTCGTCCATGATGTCGTGCCACGACTTGTGGTGGGTAATCATCCGGTAGATGGTGCCCCAGTCAGGCAGTCCCCCGATGTTGCGGTCGTCGATGAAGATGTCAACCTTCAGCTTGCGGCTGTAGTTCTGGTTGGTCTTCACGTTCTCTTCCGGGAAGTCATTGTTTACGGCATAGAATTCCACACCGCGCTCCCGACACCAGTTGACGGCATCTTCCAACAGCTTTCCCTCGCGGACCGACCATAGTATCAGCTGATGCCGATCCTTGATGAGCATTTTCAGTGTCTCAATGGCAAAGGGTTTCTCTTCGCCGATTTCCGGATACCTGTGTTCGACAATTGTACCGTCGAAATCTATTGCTATAACCATTATTATTTCTTAACCGAAGTATCGTCCTTTGAACCATAGTGGCTCTCGGCATAATGACCGTATGAACCATAGTTTCCATAGCCGTAGCGTCCGTAGCCGTAACGTCCGTAGCCATAGCGGCCATAACCGTAACGCCCGTAGCCATAGCGGCCGTACTTGCCATACTTGCCGTAGCCATAGTAGTACTTGTACTTCTTCTTCGACATGTCAACACCATTGAGAACAATGCATAGGTTCGGCAGTTTCTTCTCGGCATTAATGGTGTTGAGCATACCGATGCTGGCCTTCGGGGTATAGTCGGAACGTACCATAGCGATGGAGACGTCAGCATATTTGCCAATCTGGAAGGTATCGGTTACCAGTCCGACAGGTGCGGTGTCGAGGATGACATAGTCATACTTCTCTTTCAGCAGGTTGATGACAACCCCCAGGTTCTCACGTGCCAACAGCTCCGTGGGGTTGGGGGGTACAGGACCGGCAAGCAACAGGTCAAGGTTGTCGTTGACCCCTGACGGCAGGATCTGTGACGTCACGTCGCCCATGGTGACATTGTCCTTCGTCAGCAGGCTCGTGATACCCTTCGTGCGGTCGGAGATGCCAAACAGTCGTCCCAAGGCCGGCTTACGGATGTCAAGACCTAACAGCACCACCTTCTTGCCGAGCAGCGCGAAGCTGACGGAGAGGTTGGCAGCGTTAAACGTCTTGCCCTCACCTGACGTAGTAGAGGTGAAGAGGATGACCTTCTGGCTTTCTGTCATCATGAACTGGATGTTTGTACGCATGGAACGGAATATTTCGTCCATCTGGTTGTTCTTGTTCTCGTGTACTACAATTCCTGCAGTGGTCTTGGCACTCTCGTTGGCCACCGGTACCTCGGCCACGAGGGGCAGGTTGGTCAGACGGCCTAAGTCGTCAGGACCTTCTACCTTATACTTCATGAACTGGATGAGGTATAGGATGACTGCCGGAATACCGATACCCAGCAGCAGGCCAATGAGCATGATCATGTTGGAGTTGGGGCTGACCCTGCCTCCGAACTGCGGTTTGTCAATCAGTTTACCCTTGTCGGCAGTAGCGGCTAACGAGATGTTGTTCTCTTCACGCTTCTGCAGTAACATCAGGTACAAACCGGACTTTACCTCCTGCTGGCGTCCGATTTCGTTTAGCACACGTTCACGTTCAGGAGAGCTTGAAACCCTGCTTTGGTACATGCCAAACTGGTTGCTGAGGCTCTGGCGCTGGATGTCGGCACTACGGCGTGCCTGGGTCAGCGACGTGCGAATACTGCGTTCCAGTTCGTCAAGCGTGTTGGTTAGCGTAACAACCTGAGGAGCGGTCTCTGAAGCAGAGCGTAACAGACGGTTACGGTCCTGGACCACTTTGTTGTAGTCGGCTATCAGTCCGGCTGAACCGGCATCGGTCAGACCGACACCGCCCGGCATGATCTGGTATTTGTTCGTGGGATTGTCAACGTATTCACGCATGTAGTCAATCATCTGCATCTGGGCATTAACCTCCGAAATCCTGTTCGAGAACTGGCTCGTAGCAGCTACGGCCTGCGATGCGTCCATGGAGACGTCCGTGAAGTTATGGCTGCGCTTGTAACTCTCAATCTGGCCTTCCGTCAGTCCTAACTCCTTGTTGATTTTGTCCATACGTTCGTTGATGAAATTCTCGGTGCGACGGGCAATCTCATTCTTGTCGGCATTGGCCTGTCCGTTATAGCAGGCTGCCAACTGTGTCAGGAAGTCGGCTGCACGCTGGGGGTTGATGTCCTTAATGGACAGCAGTGCGATGGACGTTGACCTGGAGGTCGGTGCAACAGCCAGTCTGCTGACATAGCTGCTTGCCGTGCTGACTACAGACGATATGTTAGCATACATGGAGGCACCTTCGTCCAGCACCTTGCCGGGAGCAGCGGTAAAAGTCAGTGTTCCGGCAGAAATCTTCCGGGCAGCGGGCATTGACGAGAAATCGGTCCTGAAGTCTGTCTCAACGCCACCGGAGAGGATGACTCCCTCCACCAGGTATTTCTTGCCTTCACGGGTAATCTTGATTTTCAGTGACTTGCCGGTCTCGTCCAGCTTGCTCAGACTCAGCGGGTCCAAGTCAACATTGATGGGCTGTGTGTGATACATCAGCTGCTCCATAACACGTCCGTCAGTGAAGTAGTCGGTATGGAGCTTGAGGTTTTTGACAACCTCTTCTGCCAGAATCTTACTGTGCAGGATTTCCATCTCGTTTTCTATACCATAACTGTTGGCAATGTTACCATTGTCCATGATGTTCGACAACATTCTGTTGGCAGTCCTGCTCCTTCCGTTGTCGTCTTTAATCATCATCTTGACGGAAACCTGATAGATGGGCTGCTTGTAGCGCAGGTATATCAATGCACCGCAGACGCAAATGAAGATGGAAAGTGCAAACCACTGCCAGTTGAGCACCAGCGCAGTATAGATGGCTCTGAAGTCAAAAGAAGATTCTCCCTCGTTCTGAACAACAGCGTCCATGTTTTCCGTTTTCTCAATTTTATTTTCCATTCCCAGTAAATTAAGATAAATGTTTGCTAAATGATTATCCTTACTCTTTATTTATTTCGCTAATTGCATCAGGTATTGGCCGTAGCTGTTCTTGATCATGGGCTGTGCCAGTTGACGTAGCTGTTCAGCAGTAATCCATCCACGCTTGAATGCTATCTCCTCCAGACAGGCTACTTTCAGGCCTTGGCGTTTCTCAATCACCTCAATGAAGGTGCTGGCCTCGCTCAGGCTGTCATGGGTGCCAGTGTCAAGCCAGGCGAATCCACGTTGAAGGGTTTGTACTTTGAGGTTCTTCTGCTTCAGGTACTCTTGATTGACAGTTGTAATCTCCAGTTCGCCGCGGGCGCTGGGCTTGATGTTCTTGGCAATCTCCACCACACTGTTCGGATAGAAATAGAGTCCTACGACAGCATAGTTCGACTTCGGATGCTCCGGCTTCTCCTCAATGCTAAGACAGTTGCCCTGTTCGTCGAACTCGGCAACACCATAGCGCTCAGGGTCGTTGACATAGTAGCCGAAGACCGTAGCCTCGCCACGTTGTTCGGCATTCTCCACACTCTGGCGCAGCAACGATGAGAATCCGCTGCCGTAGAAAATGTTGTCACCAAGAACCAGACAAGCTGCATCGTCGCCGATAAAATCCTCGCCGATAATAAAGGCTTGAGCCAGACCATCAGGCGACGGCTGTTCAGCGTACTCAAAACGTACCCCAATATCTTCACCACTGCCTAACAAACGCTTGAAACCCGGCAGGTCGTGCGGTGTGCTGATAATCAGTATCTCACGGATGCCAGCCAACATAAGAACCGAGATCGGATAATAGATCATCGGTTTGTCAAAAATAGGAATCAGCTGTTTGCTAATACCCTTGGTGATAGGGTAGAGGCGTGTGCCGCTTCCTCCTGCTAAAACTATTCCTTTCATGATATAACGTTATAATCCGTGTGCAAAGGTAGAAAAATATTATGAATAATGAATTAATAATTATGAAATTTTTGTACCTTTGCAGCCGAAATATTAATTATTATGGCTTTTTTATCAAAATTATTTGGTCGGAAACAATCCGATGATACAGAAAAGACAGGTGGCATGCAGGATTTCATGACGCTGATCCGTGTATATTTTCAGGCTGTCATGGCAGCCGATTTAGGTATTGCTAACTTGGCAGCGCTGCCTGACCTGCGTGTGTTCAAAACCACACTCCACGTGGCAACCGTCAACAACAAACTGGGCGTGGGCGAGAAGATTCGCTGCAAGAAGATGCTCAAGGATATTTACGAGATGGACGAAGAGTTCTTCCGTGAGATAGACCAGAGCATCAAGAAACGCTGTCGTAAGTTGCAGGACGTGCAGCCCTATATGTTGCAGTTCCAGGCTTTTACCAACGACATGCTGATGCTGTTGACCAACGAGATGAAGTACAAACTGCGCATTCCCAGTATGTTCAAGAAAACCCTCTACTCGGCTACCGAACAGACAGTTAACGATATCTTTACAAAGAATGACTTTAAGGATGCTGCCGTCATGAAGACCGCTGTCGGTATCCGACAGCTGGCTGCCCGGTTGGGCTTCTCACAACAGTGGACCACACAGTTTACCTTCAAGGTCATTATGCTTGCCAAGAAGGAACCGAGACCCAAGGAGGAGAAGGAATGAGCGTTAAAAAAATACAATTTTTTATGCTTAACCTTTATAAATTGTAAACAGTAAATGGTCAAATAGTAAATTATCATTACCTTTGTAGAAATTAATGAGTTAAGTTATGAACTCTAATGAGAAAGTTTTGAAGGATTTTGATTCGCTCGTGCGAAATCTGCTTCTCCGTTTTCAGCAGTTGAAGAAGGAGAATGCCGACCTTTATGCGATGGTTGAGCAGAACGAACGCGACATTCAGAAGCTCCGCGGCAAACTGGAACAGAAAGACCATGACTACAACTCATTGAAGATGGCAAAGATGATTGAGATTACTGACGGCGACCTGGAAGGAGCCAAGACCCGATTGTCGAAGCTCATCAGAGATGTAAACAAATGCATTGCTATCCTGAGTGACGCTAAATAACCCTTAGAAGCGATGGCTGAACTGAACAACGAGAAACTACATATCCGCCTGCATGTATATGACGAGGACATCCCGGTAATCATCAACCGTGAGGATGAGGCGTACTATCGTGCGGCAGCAAAGCTCATTACCGACCGCTATAATCAGTATGCAAAGATTTATAAAGGTCGTAAGAGTGAGCATACAGTATCCCTCATGACATTGATTGACGTGGCACTGCTGTATGAGAAGGAGCGTTCCCACAACGACACTTCTTCCTATAATGATATTCTCTCTCGGCTCACCGCTGACATTAAAAGCGTGCTTGGCGACAAGTAAGGGCAGAAGAAGAGAGAATATTAACATTATATATAAATAAGTATTATGGATATTTTAGTGATTATGATAGTCGGCGTTGCGGCCCTCTTGTTGGGTGTTGCCGTCGGCTACTATATTTTCCGTTTCGTCATCAAGGGAAAATATAACCAAATGGTAGAGGCTGCCACCAAGGAAGCCGAAGTCATCAAAGAGAAGAAACTGCTTGAGGTGAAGGAGAAATTCCTGAACAAGAAGAGCGAACTGGAGAAGGAAGTGCAGCAGCGCAACCAGCACATCCAGCAGAACGAGAACCGCCTGAAGCAGCGTGAGATGTCGCTCAACCAGCGTCAGGAGGAGTTAGGACGCCGTAAGAACGAGCTCGACAACCAGCAGACTCGTATTGACAATGAGAAGAAGATGCTTACCATCAAGCATGAGGAACTGGAGAAGATGCAACTGCAGGAGCGTGCCAAGCTCGAGGAACTCTCCGGACTCTCTGCCGAGGAGGCCAAGGCTCGTCTGGTGGAAGCCATGAAGGATGAGGCCAAGACCGATGCCCAGAGCTATATCAACGAGATTATGGACGAGGCGAAGCTCAATGCCAATGCACAGGCCAAGAAGATTGTCATCCAGACCATTCAGCGTGTGGCAACTGAGACCGCTGTTGAGAATAGCGTATCGGTATTCCATATTGACAATGACGATGTCAAAGGACGTGTCATCGGACGTGAGGGCCGTAATATCCGTGCCCTTGAGGCAGCCTGCGGTGTTGAGATTGTTGTTGACGACACCCCCGAGGCCATCGTCATCTCAGCCTTCGACCCCATTCGTCGTGAGACCTGCCGCCTCGCGCTCCACCAGTTGGTAGCCGATGGCCGTATCCATCCTGCCCGTATTGAGGAAGTTGTTGCCAAGGTGAAGAAACAGTTGGAGAACGAGGTTATCGAGACCGGTAAGCGCACCGCCATCGACCTTGGCATACACGGACTGCATCCCGAGCTCATCCGTATCATTGGTAAGATGAAGTACCGTTCTTCCTATGGTCAGAACCTGCTGCAGCATGCCCGTGAAACTGCCAACCTCTGTGCTGTCATGGCTGCCGAGTTGGGTCTTAATCCTAAGAAAGCCAAGCGTGCCGGACTGTTACACGATATCGGTAAGGTGCCCGATGAGGACAGCGAGATGCCACACGCACTCTACGGAGCAAAGATTGCAGAAATGTATAAGGAGAAACCCGACATCTGCAATGCCATCGGTGCCCACCACGACGAAATGGAGATGCAGACGCTGCTGGCTCCCATCGTACAGGTATGTGACGCCATCTCCGGTGCCCGTCCTGGTGCCCGCCGTGAGATTGTCGAGGCTTACATCAAGCGTCTGAACGACCTGGAGGCCATTGCCATGAGCTATCCTGGTGTTACCAAGACCTATGCCATTCAGGCCGGTCGTGAGCTCCGTGTCATCGTCGGTGCTGACAAGATGGACGATGCCGAGACCGAAGCACTCAGCGGCGAGATTGCCAACAAGATTCAGACTGAGATGACCTATCCCGGTCAGGTGAAGATTACGGTTATCCGCGAGACCCGTAGCGTGGCTTACGCGAAGTAAAAGATTATTATTCGATAGTAAAATCGGGTCCCTTGCAGCTTGCAGGGGACCCGATTCTTTATAGTAAGTATTCGACATATAGGTAGTGTCCCTTAACTCCTCCTAACTCCTCCTAACTCCCCTTGACTCCCCCTAACTTTCACACCTGCGATACTTGAATCATTTATCATGCAGCGTAACACAAAAGTGGTCCCGGGCATTTACCCAGGACCACTCGAAGTAATTAGTAGTTTTAGTAGTTTGTTTGTAGAAACGGGATTACTGTGCTCCCAGCCAGCGTGGGTCACCAGCCTCCTTGTCCTTAATCTTCTCATCTGTGATGGTGAAGTCGAACTTGGCAGCATCCTTGAACGGATCTGCTGCTACTTCTGTACCCTCAGCATCGAAGAATGTAATGGTAGCATCTGCCGTACTGCCGGCGCTTACCAGGTTCACGGTGTTGAAGTAGAAGTTGTTCTTGAAGGTCGGAATAGCAGTGTTCTTCTGGTTCGAGAATCCACGCTTGTTGTTTGTTCCAGCTACAACATTGTTGGTCCAGTTGATGACGTTACCGGCGAAGCGGACGTACAGCAGACGGTAGTTGGCGTTACCATTACCAACATTGTACAATGTGTTGTGGTCAACTGTGATAACCGGTGTGGCAGAAACCTTGCTTGAAGCATCGTCCATACGGAAGAAGTCACGGCTTGCAGCACTGTTGTAGATGGTGTTGTTCACGAGGTCGAACGTGTTGAAGCCACCCGAACGGCTGTCGAACATGTCACCACCAGAGCATACGATGTCGTGGATAATACAGTTCTTGATGGTAATATTGTCGATGACAGCTGCTACGTTGATGTAGAGGAAGCCCTTGGTATAGTTCTTGATTTCTGCATCGTGGATGTAGAGCTTGCTGTAATTGCCATCCTCCTTGTAGTTGAAGGCCTGGTCACCAGTACCTCCCTCACCGTCGAGGGTGATGTTTGCGAACTCAAGGCTTGCTCCACCGAAGATCTGGAAGTAGATACCCTTGATGGTAGCACCATTGTTGGTGTTGAGCACAACGTCCTTTTCAATCTTGATTGAAGAAGTACCAATCTCAGTGAAGTCATAGACCATGTTCTCAGTCAGCATAATCACCTCACCTGGTTCTGCAGCGGCAATCACGTCGAGCAGTTCCTCAGCAGAAGCTGCCGGTGTGTAGTTCGGCAGGGTAGCCACCTGAATCTTACCGCGCTGTTTCTCACCATTGTAGATGTAGAAAGTATAGGTGCTTTCAACCTTCAGGTCGTTAATGGTTGCACGTCCTTCAGCAATCTCATCGGCGGTCAGCGTGTGCGTCTGGATAACCTCGCCGCTCTTCTGCACATCGATGCGGGTAACAGCTGTAGCAGCAGGCCAGGAGAGCGTTACAGACGTCTTGGTAATGTCTGTCGTGGGAACGTTGTAGAAAATCTGCTCTGTACCAGTCTCAAACGTTGTTCCGGTCCATTTTGATTCCATGTTGTTGCCAAGAGCCTTTACACGTACCGAGTAGATGGTCTCACCTTCCAGTGTTCCAGCAGGCAATGTCCATGAAACTTCCGATCTGGCAAGCTGTTCGTTAGGAACTGCTGTAAATGTGATAGGAGTTCCACTATAGGTCATGTCTGGGTCCTCGGCATAGATTTCAATGTTGTATTGCTCTGCAGCATTGAGGGCAAACCAAGTCAGTTTCACGCCTGTGGTGTTCTGTACTTTGGCCTCCAGTTCCGTAGGACTGAACAAGCGGTCGTATTCAACGCTTGTGATAATATCGTCCGGGCCTGAGCAAGCGGTCATCCCAGCGAGGGAGAGACCGATTGCCATAACCATTGTTATTTTATTGATGATTTTATTCATGATTCTTTTTCTTTAAGGGTGAACTTAGTGTTTATTCGCCATAGCCATAGTCGTTCACGAGAGTGCCGTTGCTTGATGAGAGGAATACTCTCCAGATGGGCCAGAACATCTTGCTGTTGGGATCGTTGAGATACAAGTTGTTGATCATGTTGTTGATCTTCTTGTCGTTGTCAGAAGAAGCATCACCCGTGAGACTGAACAGCCGTGTATTAGTAGAATAGATACTCTTTCCTTCATCGTCCGTCTGACCCTTCTCCAGACCATATACCGTGTAGCCGTCAGCATCGGTTGATTCGGCATCCAGACCTTCGTTGTAGTAAATCTTCTCAGGGTAGTCGGCATACTCACCGGAACGGTTAGCCAAAGCAATCATCTTCTGCTTGGTCTCTGCCAGTTTACTGCTCAGCTTACCCCAGCGAATGAGGTCAACCTTACGGATAGCTTCACCGGCAAACTCAAACTTGCGTTCGTCCTCAATAAGCAGCTGGAATGCACCCTGTGAGGATGCGGCACTCAGCAACTGGCTCACCTTGGCAGCGGGATAAGCACGCTCCATGACGGGACGCAGGTACTGGGCAGCAGTAGCCGGACCACTAATCTGGTTCTCTGCCTCGGCAGCCATCATGAGGATGTCAGCATAACGCATCACCTGCCAGTTGATACCATCGTCGTTCGTAGAGGTTACAATGCGCTTCATCCATTCAAAGCGCAGCTTACCGAAACACCAGCCACCGCCGGAACCGCCGGTAATAGTCTTGATACCACCTGCCCACTGGTAGGGGATACAGGTGATGTTACGGCGGATATCCTGAGGATCATAGTCGTACCACAGCGTTGGAGCAGGACCATTGACGCCACCTTTGGCAAGCTTGGTCCACTGGTCGGCATCCTTGTGCTTAACACCCCATGTGTAGAGTACTCGGCCACGACCGTCAGAGAAGGGAATCTCGAACAATGACTCGTTACCGGCAGCAACAGACTCCAGACAAAGAGCACGGAAATTCTCCTCGAATGTTCCTAAAGTGTTCACTCCAGCGTTGATAATGCTGACGCATTCGTCGCGGGCAATCTGATACATCTCCTGACGCTCACCAGCATCAGACAGGTTATAACGAAGCTCAGAGCCAGAGTGGTCACCTTCAGCAGTAGGCCACTGTGAATAGCCTGCCAAGAACAGGGCTATACGGGCACGCAGGCCCTTGGTAAACGACTTGCTGACACGTTCCACAGATTTGGTGTAGTTGTTCTCATTAGGCCAGCCTACATAGTCCTCTGCCTTCAGCAGATCCTCCATGACCTTCTTCAGGACTGTGACACGGTCGGTCTTTGTCACGTAGATGGTTTCAGAGTTAATAGGACTGAAACGGTAGGGAACGTCACCCCATGCCTTTACCAGGTCAAAGTAAATCATGCCACGCAGGGTGAGCAGTTCACCATAGAGCTGGCGCATGTTCGTGTTTGTCTTGTCCTCAATGTTACCATACAACTCCATGGACTCGATAGCCTTGTTAGCGCGTTCAATAGCTTCATACAGCTTAGCCCATGCATTATTGTCGGTATTCATGTAGGTATTGTCTGGGTGAGCTGAATAGACAACCAGCGAACCCTCTTTATCGGTAGAGGGGTCAGCCAGACCACCGTAGTTGTTGAAAATCTCAGCATCAGTATTCAATCCGAAGTAGGGAATATAGCGACCGCGATACGAGTTCGTCTCACCGAAGGACTGGTGTAGTCCCATGACGGCTGCATCGGCCAGTGTCTCGGTAGAGAAGATGACATCCTCGCTCATCGCCGACTTGTTGGGAGCTTCCAACGGTTCACTGCAGGATGCAAAGGTAAGACCTACAGCAGCGACACCTAATATAAATTTATATTTGTTCATAATTGTATCTTTGTTAATATATTAGAAATTCACGTTGAGACCGATGACAAACTGACGGCTCTTGGGATAAGCAGAATAATCCACACCAGGAGTCAGGTTTGTTCTACGTACAGAAGAAACCTCGGGGTCGGAACCACTGTAGTTCGTGATAGTAAACACGTTGTAGCAGGTAGCATAAACGCGCAGCGAGTTAATGTAGAGGTTCTTCAGCAGCGACTTCGGCAGCGTATAGCCTAAGGTCAGAGTTGCCATGCGCAGGAAGGAAGCCTTCTCTACACCATAGTCTGTCAAGATGTACTTCGTAGTATATGGGGTCCACATCGTGGTGTTGGCATTCAGTGCAGCCAGTTCCTCTGCGTTGTTGAAGTCCAGGTACTCACCATTGGCGTTGATGTAGGTCCAGCGCTTGCCGGCAGCCATCTCGTCGGTAAGGTTCCAATAAACGTTTGCCTTACCTGTCTGTGTGAACTGCAGTTTGTTGGCGTTATAGACATCGTTACCGATGCTCCAGTTGAGGTTGGCAGCCAAGTCGAATCCGTAGGCACGGGCATTGATGTTGAAACCGCCGATACACTTCGGGTTGGTGTCACCAATCACCTGACGGTCGTCAGCAGTAATCTTACCAGTCTTCTCGTCCTTGGTTTCCTTAATCTTCATCATACCAGGCATAACTGTTGTGCCCAGCACACCGCTGGCATCAGCAACGCCTTCTCTCAGCACCCACTTGCCAGCAGCCTGTGAAGCAGCGAGGTCGAAGTCAGAAACCTCGTAGCGGCCATCGCTGACGTAACCGTAGATCTGTCCGATAGGCTCACCAACCTTGATGATGAAGTCACGGTCGATTTCCGTTGAAGCCCAACCGGTAGAGATGTTGTCAATAGACTGCATCTGGCCACCTAAGCTAAGCACCTTGTTTTTGTTGAATGAAACGTTGGCACTGATGGACAAACCGTAGTTCTTCTTGTCAATGGCGTTCCAGGTGATAGAAGCCTCGAAACCAGTATTACGGGTCTCACCCATGTTACGGTACTGGTAGTCATAGCCGGTACCCGATACAGGGAACTGAATGAGCAGGTCCTTGGTGTTGTTCCAGTAGAGTTCGAACGAACCGTTCAACTTACCGTTCAGCAGCACGTAGTCAATACCGAGGTTACGTGTGATGGTGGTCTCCCACTTCAGGTCGGGGTTGCTCATGGTCTTCGACGGTGCCCAGTAGTTGGTGTAGCCGTTAATCCATGTGGTAGCCTTGGCCTCATATTCCTGTGAGAGAGAAACACCCGATGGGATATTGTTGTTACCGGCGGTACCATAGCTCAGACGGAGCTTCAAGTCAGTCAGCCAGCTCTTTGTACCCTCCATGAAAGGCTCGGCAGAAACACGCCATGCCAATGCTGCAGAGGGGAAGTAGCCCCAGCGGTTGCCCTTGGTAAACTTAGAGCTACCGTCGGCACGGAACGTAGCACTCAGCAGGTACTTGTCCTTGAAGTTATAGTTCAGACGGCCGAACCATGACAGCAGCACGTCGTTCGGATAGAAGAAGTCAGTGATTTCATACGGAGTACCCTGTGTGGTCAGGTTCCAGCAGTCCTCAGCAGTAAATGACATGGGGAAGCCATGAGCAGTGTTGGTCAGCAGTTCGTTCTTCTGCAGCACATACTCTTCACCCAACAGAATGTTCAGCGAGTGGTCGCTGTCCTTTCCGAACAAAGCCTTAAAGTCGTAGTTGATGGTGTTGGTATTGCGGATTTTCGAACGGTTCTGCTTGGTCAGTGTAATAGCGGGCAGACCCTGGTCGTCACCTTTCGGCACGTTTTGGATGTAATAGGTAGAAGCACCATAGTACATCTTGTTGTCGGCACGATAGTAGTCGTAGCCAATTTCTGACTTCAGTTTCAGATTCTTATAAACTTCCCATGTAACGGCACCGCCCATGTTCAGCTGAACACGCTCCTGACGTTTGTCGTTGTCGTTGATAGAGGTCAGCGGGCTGATGTAGTTGTTACCGGCATCAGTATCCTCGTCGTCGCCAGTCAAGCCTGCAACGGGGAATGGAGCGTACTGTACGGCCAGGCGCAGACGCTTGTCGGTGTTGTACGGACTGCTCTGCTCGTTAGCACCGGCACCGTTAATCTTTGTGCGCGAGAAACGCATGGTGTAGTCCAAAGTAACCTTCTTGTGAGGCTTGTGGTTCAGTTTCAGTGAGAGGTTATCACGCTTATAGTCAGAAGACTGCATGATAGCCTTGTCGTCGATGTGAGCATAGCTGAAGGCATACTTCATGTTCTCAGAACCGCCATTGATGCTCAGGTTGTGGTTGAACGTGTGACCGATGCGGCCGTATGTCTGATCCTGCCAGTCGTTCGTGGGAACATTATTATACATATCCAGGTCTTCAAAGTTACCGAAATACTTGGTGTACTTATCCGGGCTGTTCTTAATCTGCCATAACTCATACTGCCATGAAGCAAAGTCATGTGCGCTCAGCACGTCGTACTTCTTCAGCATCTTCTTCCAGCTGTAGTAAACGTTGTAGCTCACGTTGGTCTTGCCTTCCTTGCCACCCTTTGTGGTTACCAGGATAACACCATTGGCACCGCGGCTACCGTAGATGGCGGTAGAAGAGGCGTCCTTCAGTACGGTGATGTCCTCAATGTCAGAGGGAGCGATGTCGCTGATAGACTCCACGGGGAAACCGTCAACGATGTACAGCGGCTCGTTAGACTGGGTGATAGAACCACCGCCACGCACGCGAATCTTCACGTCGGCATCGGGCGAACCCTCAGTCGTAGTAACCTGCACACCGGCCAGCTTACCAGTCAGTGCCTCAGAGGCATTGGCAACAGGTACGGCCGCGATAGCATCACTGCCTACAGTAGCAACAGAACCCGTGATGTCCTTCTTACGTACGGAGCCGTAACCAATGACAACCACTTCCTCAAGACCTGTTGCGTCGTCCTTCAGGACCACGTCAATGGCGGTCTTTCCCTTGCCGTCAACGGTCTGTGTCTTCATACCGATGTATGAAACCACAATCTTCTTACTACCTTTCAACGTAATGTTGAAGATACCGTCAATGTCCGTGATACCACCGTTCTGAGAACCTTGCTCCAGCACACTCGCGCCGATAACGGGCTCACCAGTCTCGTCGGTAACCGTCACTTTGACAGTCTGCGCAGAAATGGTGCCCACCATCAACAGGAAGGCTCCTATCAGCGCCATTTTGATACTCTTAAAATTACCAGACATAAATTAGTAGTTTTTAAAATTAATAATAAATGTTTGTGCAAAGATAATAAAATTAATTTAAATCAAGAAATATTATTGCTGTTAATTCTAACGTAAGCGTTTGCGTTGGTGTCATTCGTACAATTATTGTTAAATACAAAAATCCCCCTCCCGTGGAGTGGGAGAGGGACTTATACCTTAATTATATATAAGGAGAGTCGGTGTTATTTGATAACTACCTTGAGCTTTCAGCTCGAGCTCGTTCACGCTCGGAAGAGCTCGAGCAAGCTCGGCTCTTCGCTCACTTAATCACGACCTTTTTACCATTGATGATATAGACACCCTTGGTAGGAGTCATGACGCGGCGGCCGTTCAGGTCGTAGATCTTCACGTCACCACCAAGTTCAGCCTCAATGGCAGCGATGCCGGTAGCAGGAGAAACCTCTGCTGCCTGACCGAATCCACCACGGCCGTTAGCAGCGCGGATAGTGTAGCCAGTTTTCTCCGGCTCTTCAGCACGGCGCAGAGCAGGAGCACTTGCTACTTCCTCGATGGTCCACTCACTGCCTGTTGTAATGCCCAGGAACTTGCCGTCCTTGAAGATAGCGTATGCCGTAGCACCGTCATTGGCAGGTGTCCATTCAATCTTCTTACCATCCTTGCTCAGCTGTGCCTTCGGAGCAGCAACCTGAGTAGCCTGTTCCTGTGCGGTAGCAGCCCAATCGCCAAGAACATAGTTGATGGTATAGGTGGCAGCCTGGTCAGCAGACAGGATGGTGTTCAGTGTGGTGTTGGCTTTCTTGAAGGTGATGTTGTTGCTTTCAGGTGTTATATCTCCACCGTCAGCATTCTTCGTTCCATACTCACCAGCAATGCTGTAGTCACAGTTGATACCCGTCAGGTTCCAGCGTGTGGTAGCCAGTTTGCTGGGATCCTCCAGTGTGGTGTTCAGCCATACGCAGACGGGGTTGTCGCTCCATGCACGTCCGAAGTTGTATTCGTCTGCATTGTTCTTAACCGTACAGTTGTTGAACACGTAGAGTTCCGAGTTAGCCGTCATGGTAGCACTGCTGCGCCGTTCGTTCACCAGCGTAACTTCGTTGAAGTAAGCCTTACCGTTACCGCACATGTAATCGACGGTTCCGTGAATCTCACCGCCCTCGAAGTAGTAGAGTCCGCCAGTCTTGTGAGAATAGTAAGTATCCTGATAAGACAGGTGACGAACATTCTTGTTGATGGTCTTGGTACCCATGTCGTGCAACGTGGGGGCACGGCCGTCGTTACCTGTATATGGGAATCCATTCTGCAACGTCAGGTCTTGCAGGTAGAGACCCTCGCTGGTGTTTTTGAAGAGGTCTGCCTTACCTAAGCCTTCAGCTGACGTGGGAGGAGCATTTTTGATGATTACTCCCTCCATTGACTCACCGATGATGGAGACATTCGTTCCGCTGATAGGAGTCAGAGTTGACTCGCCGAGATCGTAGGTACCATTCGGCAGGAAGATCTTGCTGTTAGCTTCAGCTGATGCGGAATTGATGGCGAGAACAAGAGCCACGGCGTCACCGGCGGGAACCATGTAGTAGCCAGTAGCCTCGTCCTTCTCCGGGAATACATTGACGTTATATACCTTTACATCATGTATGTAAGCTGTAGCAGCAAAGGTAAAGGTCAGCGTAGTAGCGTCACCTTCGTATTTGACAACTGCAGTCTCACCGCATGAAGCAACCTTTGCATTGAAGCCTTCGCCAACAGGATTGTTATTGGCATCCTTAACAGTCACTGTTCCTTCTGAGCTGTGCTGGCAAAGGGTTACAACAACCTGAGCCTTGCTTGAAACCTTAACAGAGAAGGAATTTCCATTGCCAAATGAGAAACCGTGTTGACCGTCGTGCCATGAGCCGCCATTCACATCAAAGTTCTCGTGATCCTCTGGGTAGAAGGTAGATTGAGTCAAGTCATATACCTGAATGCTTCCAGTCGTAGGAGCTTCCTCGATGGCTGTTACGCTTGCCATGACAGTCTTGTTGCCGTCAACAATGTCGGTAGCCTTCACCTTCACGCCGTTGGTGTAAATCCAACCACGGAATGCATAACCTTCTGCAATAGTCAGGTCAGCTTCAGTGCAAGGTGCCTCACCAATGGCACTGCCTTCAATGACCTTCTTAGTTCCGAGTACTTCACCGTTCTGGTCCTTATAGGTAACAGTCACTTCCTCAACCTCAACAGCCTCAGCCTTGAAGTAAGGCAGATAAGGAATTGTGCTGAAGGTCAGCGTAGTGGCTTCACCTGTGTAGAAATAGGTTACAACCGAGGCATCCTGATGGTAGCAGTTCGTGGTCTTATTTGACAACGTAGCTATAGTCTCGTTGTTACTATTTGTAACAGTGAATGATTTGTTAGCATACTGGCATCCACCAATGGTGAACTTCACAGCACCACCGTCTGTGGGAACTGTTATGGTTGCGTCCGAATAGCCATGGTCGTTATTACCAGCTGCAGGCTGTGTACCAGTGAGTGTTACGCCTTCTGGCAGGTTCATATCAGCAACAGTACCTTTCAGCTGGTCGTTTGTAATCTCGAAGTCCTTGAACTTGCGTGCAACCTTCTCCTTGAAGACAATCTTCTGGAGTACACCCTCTGAAGTGCTCTTGCGCTCAATATAGATACCAGTAACAGCTGCAGGAATATCCAAGCTGCCAGTACCAGGAGCATCTTCTACGGCAATCTCACCAATGAGATTACCCTTGGTAGCAGTAGGAGTTTCACCATCGGTAATAGTGCATGCATAAACATTTACAGCGTATGCACTAGAACCATTCTTACGTGGACCGAAGGTCAGTGTCAGTTTACCTTCAACGGGGTTCTTTGTGAACCATGCATAGCCAGAGCTGTTCAGCTTAACACCGTGCAAGCCGTTGTTAGTTCCGGCAGCATCGTTGACAAAACTAGCATAGAAGAGTCCATTGTCTTCGTACATCGGATCCGTATCTTCCTTTTCTTCAGGGATGTTCTTATCCGTGTAGTCCCACTCGAGATTGCTCTCGCCTGGCTGAATATTAACAATCGTGATTACACTCTCAGCTATCTCGCTGGAGTACTCACCCTTAATGGCAATAGCCTTTATGGTAGTGGTCTCCGTCACGGTAAATGCTTCGGTGTATTCCGTAGATTCAGCCGTAGGATTGCTTCCGTCAGTGGTGTAGTAAATCGTAGCACCCTCAGTCTCGCAGGTGATTGTTACTTCCTTCTCAGTGGTATAGGTACCTGTTGCAGGAGTAATAACGGGAGTCTCAACAGCATTGGGATCGTCCTCAACCTCTGTGGTGATAACCAGTTTAGAGATCCAAAGGTTGGTGCTGGTATGTGAACGAGTTATTGTTATGACTTTACTGCCTTCGGCTGCTTCTGGCACGGTAAATGTGCAGGTGTTTGGTTCTGAAGAGTACTCTTCAGCAGTTGATACGGCAGCATTGACATTCACGAAATCAGTTCCATTAACTGAAGCAACCTCGCCGCCCTTATCGAACTTGGCTTTGAAGCCAGTGGCCTTGTCTGTTGCGTTCTTGTCACGACAACCAGTCACACTGATGATGTCACCTGCATGCAACTTCTTGTCGAGCGTAATGATAATAACATTTCCAGAAGTATAATCGGCTTTGCCGTCAACTTTGATGGTGTATAAACCTGTGGTGGTTTGCTTATTGATGATAGAGGATGTTATGTCTGCCCCATCCTTATCTTTTGCAGTCGCAGTTCCGCCCTTCTCCTTAACGGTTCCGTTAGGACTCTCCCAAGAGTAGAGCAGACCCTCAATTTCCTCTTCCTGAGGTGCGGGCAGAGTAATTACAATACTATTAATATAGGTGTTGTCTTTTATTGCAGCGATTTCAACTGTTGCGTCATCTGTCGTTGCAGTATAGGTAGCAGAATAGTTACCATCAGTCTCGCCTGCTTTATCAAACTCGTTGCTGCCTGCGAAGGTTAATGCATCAGCAGTTTTGTAGTATGAATTAACTACAATTGTTGCATCCTTGCAAGATGGCACGGTAACCAATGAACCATTGTTCATCTGATGCCATCCATCGCCGTTGTATGCAAACTTACCGCTTGTAGCAGCCTTTACGTCAATAGTTTCTTCGTTGACGGTTGTCTGAGTTACAATAATGCCAGTGCCACCCTGGAAACCATACTGGGCTTTACTTCCGTCGAGAGTGTAGGTTACAGTCACAGCCTCCGTGCGATCGCTCAGAGAAACATTGTTCTTTGTGAATACAGCGTTGAGTGTCATGTCTGCCTCGGGAGTAATCTCAGCACCAGCAGCATAATTATTAGTACCGTCGTTCCAACCAGTCAGGGTGTAACCTTCCTTGTACAGCGTGTAGTTTGCTGGAATGGTTACCTTGCTGCCAGCCTCTATCTCTACGGCTGCGGGAACAACGCCCTCAGCACCTTCGGCTGCGAATGTTACGTTATAAGAACTTGGCTGCACGGGAATTTCATCCACGGCCTCAACAGCGATGTATGGCGTATATTGCGGACCAGTGAAGGTTACATTGACGATGTTATCGCCAAAGTCATAGTAACCGATGCCGATGCTGTTTTCATTGTTTGCAGCATAGCATGTGGCAGGAGCTTCAATGGTGAATGCCTCGCCACCCTCTGGGGTGACTGTCAAAACATTATAACTGCCGTTAAAGTTGCATCCTCCGATAGAGATTTTCACTTTTCCTGTGACGGGAGCTACCATCGTAAATGGTTTCCAACCGTGAGACGTTCCGCCCTGATAAGGATGTCCCGTGAGTGTAGCGTTAGGAGTGGCAGCATCGTCATCACGAGAAATCTCTCCACCCTCTGCAATCAGGAGTTTTGCGGTAATGTCCTCATTACTTGCCCACTCGGCATCAGTCAAAAGCCCCTGTTCGGTTAGGTCAAGCTTAATGTCGCGGAACACGAAAGGCTCAGGTACCTCTTCTACTGCTACATAGATACAATTATAGAACCAGTCGTCGCCACCGTCATAATTGGGACGGAAGTAAATGGTATATGTGCCGTCGGCAGTAATCTCACCGTTTTCTCCGTAGCCGTTGCCCATGCCATCAGGATACCAGACATTTTCTTTTCCTTCTTCAACCTTCACTACCTTGAACTGTGATTCGGTTGTCAAATCCATGGTGAAAGAATATTCATCAATATCAGCTCCTTCATTACGAGTCATTTCGTATGATTCGTCAACTTGCCAGTCAGTCATTGTGCCTACAACGTAGTATTTGGCTTCTGTTGGCGTAACAGGAGTAGCCTCACCGGTGATGGTCATTATCATGTCAGCGGTTACGCTGATGGTCCACTGACCGGCAGGAAGTACAATATTATCGTTTCCACCAGTAACTTTGTTAAGCTGAGTTTCTGTATCAATCTCTGGAGTAAACCCTCCTTCAGAATATGCCCAGCGGTAGGTGCTGTTGAAGGTTGTCCAGTCGTTCTCAGTAATCTCATTGGTCTGAGAGAAACAGAAGTATGCTGTAGAGGTATTGTTGAGTGTGTACTCGTATGCCTCATTTTCAGCATTCCAGGTCATCTCCTTCATGTCTGCAGGAAGAGACCATGTGTTACTATCTTCGTTCAAGTCTTCTACACCGAAGATGTAGATTTTCTGCTCCTCGAAGCTGCTGAGGTAGAGCTGGTAAGTGGTAGTTTCATTCTTTACATATACAGCACCGATGCCAGTGAGAGTATATTTCTTTCCTGCAGCAAGTGCTGATACGTCGATGCTCCAGTTATTATAGACTGCAAGATCTGTTTCTCCAACCTTGAAATTAAGGTTTTTGCCAGTTCCTGCACTAACAAACTTCGCATTTTCAATGATAACGGGCTTATTGATGTAGCTCTGCATGTCAGCAGGGGTAATGGTGGAGTATGCCACCTCGTTGTCTTCCGAATCTTTCGTTACATTTAGACCTGTAGCTTCCACTGCCATTTCGGGCAGACCGTTGTAGGTGTAGATGTCGCCTGTAGCTGTGCCTGTGATTTTGTCGCCTGCGTTCAAACCTAGATCAGAACCATAGAACAGAAATGCATTCGTTCCGTCGCTGACGTAGGTGTTTGAGCCCTTGACATAAGTAACCAGCCAACTCGTCATCTGAACATTAACGTTGGTCTTTTTATCTGTGATATTATTTAGAATATCTGCTATAGTAGTGTAAAGAGGTTTAATAGTATATGCGGCAGATACGGTAGCACTCTTTTCTTCGCCAACCTGCGAGCATGCATAAATGGTTGTTGTCGCAGCAACCTCGATGGGGGCAGTATATTTGGTAAAGTTTTCACCGTCAGTAGAATAATAGATATCCGCGCCGCTCGTCTCGCATGTTATCGTCACATTCTGGGTACCATCGTATGCACCGGCAGCAGGGTCGAAGGTAGGAGCCTTTGGTGCTGTATATACCTTTAGCGAGAGGTTGTCAAGACGAATATTCGAGCTCAATGAATTTGTGAATGTCAGATTAAGCTTAGATGTATTAGCTGGAATGTTAATCGTGCGGGTATAAACCATTCCATTCACTATAGCGTCATCAATTGTAACACCTTCTGTAGTGGTTGTTACATTAAGAACTTTGTTTGCATTGTATTGTAATTGAAGTGTTGCAGCCTCGCCGTTGAGTGAAGCGAGGTTGAATTCCTTAATGGTGAACGAACCATTGTTCTTGGATATGAGAAGTTCAGGGGATTCGCCTCCTGCATTGTTTTCTGCATAGATTTTTGTGGAAGAAGAGCCATCTGTTTGTCCATAATAAGATGTATATTTTGAAGGAACATCATCGGCAGCATAGTCGCTCCAGTCTTCTGTCCAAGGCAGAGTGAATGCATGTGGGATGTTGATTGTAAGCTCTGCTATCGTAATGCTGCTTGCTTTGTCGCCCTTGATGGCGATAGCCTTGACGGTTTTCGTTTCCGTCAGATTGAATGAAGCTTTATATTCTGTGCCGTTATCGGCAGAAGGATCACTACCGTCCAAAGTATAATAAATGGTAGCACCACTTGTCGCACAAGAAATAGTTACGTCTTGTGCTTCGGTGTAAGTACCAGTGGTTGGTGTGATAACAGGCGCTTTTACAGCACCAGCTTCTTCCTTCTTGTAGATGTTAATCTTGGAAATTTGAGTGTTGTGGTTACTGGTTACTTTTAATACATATACTTTTCCTGCTGCTTGATAATTTTCATTAATAGCATATCGGTTAGTAACATTTTTTGCTCCAGTAGTCACTGTGCTGACAGCAACATCTCCAACATAGATGTTTTGCTTGACATCTCCAGAAGCTCCACTTGTCCCTTCTACTGTAATATAGTCCACATCAAAGTCGAAGACAGGAAGCTCCAAATATGAACCTGATTTACCAAGAATAAGGTAACCTGCATTCAATTTGTAGTTTGTAGTAGCGTACAGTTTAATGGAATATGTTCCATTTGTGAAACTTGCGAGATCTTTATTGGCGGATCCGCTAGTTGGAATATCCCAATCAGATTGACTTGTAAAGTCCAACGTAACTTCTGGGCTTCTCCCGTCTAATGGGTCATCCTCCGCCCACGCACTTCCTCCGCATAGCAGAACGAGCATGCAGAGAAGCGAATAGCGTAGTAGTCTCGACGCTGTCGGACTGCTGCCAATGGGCTTTATCCACGGCCATGCATGGCTTAGCCCTTGTGCTAAAGTAGATTTGTTAGTCATAATTTTTTGTTTTTAAGTTAATAGAATTTTTGTTATTTTATTTTGTTCTGAAAGAAATTGCCAGAAATTGGTCAGAAATTTTGTTTTGTGAGCCCGTGGGCTCCGGGGTTTCAGATTTGTTTGATGATATCGTCAAGTCTTATAATCTCTATTTTGGGAAAATCTAGTTGCTTTAATACGTTATAGTGAGAGTCTTCTGTAACAATGTACTTGGCGTTGCTCGCTATGGCACAGTCAACAAATTTGTCATCATCTGGGTCGTTGGTAATCACTCTGAATTTATAGTATGGAGTGACAAAAATCGTGTGACGGTTATTGATGATTACTTCTAAAGCCAAAGATGAGAAATAGGAGTTCGTCTTGCGCTCCAGGATTTCAGCATATTCGTTCAATATCTCCGTAGTTACACAAAGGTTGTTCCGTCCATCAAGGAAGGAGACCCACAGTTCATGATATGGACTTCTCCTTGAAATGCTCTGGATTAGGCTGTTGGTGTCAAGTACAAGTCTTGCCATAGTGCCCTATTTTGCGTGAAGATCCTCGTGACGAATATCGTTCAATGCTTCCTGGTTCAGTATTCCTTCGTCCCAGAGACGGTCGGACTCTGCATCCAGTTTTTCCTGGAAGTGTTTGGTCAGTACATCCTGAACTTCATGGGCATACTCCTCGCTATTGTTGAAGGAGAATAGCTTTAGCAGATGTAGCTGTGTTGGATTTAATGTCGTTGATTGCATCATATATGTCGTTTTTAATTACTATTGAAATTATTGTTGTTCTCTGTTTTTGTTATGTTCTGAAAGAAATTGCCAGAAATTGGTCAGAAATTTTGTTTTGTGAGCCTGTGGGCTCCGGGGCTTCAGATTTGTTTGATAATATCGTCAAGTTTTATATAGTTATGACTTTTTAGATAGTAGGGTACAAAGGTAATAAATTTTTTTGAAAAGACATCATGATTTGCGAAATTTATTTATCGCAAACGATTACGGGGGGAATGTCACACAGAAATCACAGAAATCACAGAAGGCTTGTGCAAACCGAGAGGCATGGAGAGCTTGCTCTCCAATTTCCGAGGTGCAGCCAAGACTCGACGAAGTCAAACCACGGAAATATTATCTCATGGAGATAATTGAAGGTCAAACTGGTCTTGGGGATCTTGGTCGCTACGCTCAAAAATTCTTAAGACTCGCGATGCTCGAATAAGCGGCAGAGCCGAGCGAAACAAAAATTTAAAGGATTATTTGAACAAAAACCTTGAAAACCTTTGACTTTGTCGAGTCTGCTCACGCTCGGCATAACTGGAGCAAGCTCCGTTTTGCTCTTGCTTAATCGCAGCCTTGCTGAGAAAGATACGCTTGTCAGCGTATTAACGCCTTTTGTTGTAATCCTGCTTGTGTGCAAGCACCCAGCCAGCCTTCCAACAAATACCGTTATCCCTTTCAGGGACTCTTTCTCATCAAGGAAAAACAAAAAAAACAGGCTGCGCAAGTACTTAAACATCCTATGCACTGTTAGCATGCTATGCACTGAGAAAAATGGTTTTCTCTGTTTTTCGGTTTCCGCAAGACAGGATGCACCTCAGCAAAGTTCAAACAAGTTTGGCTCTGCCTTCGGTTTTCACTGTTTTTCGGTTTCCGCAAAACAGGATGCACCTCAGCAAAGTTCAAACAAGTTTGGCTCTGCCTTCGGTTTTCACTGTTTTTCCTTCTGTGGGATTGAACCACGGCAGTGGTTGTGTCGAGTGGTGTGACTCTGGCGTAAAAGCGTGCTTTTAAAGACAGTGTCATAACACTTGTCACAGATGCTCAGAAGGAGCGTCAATCCCACAGAAGGGGTTTTGCTGGTTTTTGTTTTTAATTTTTGCTTGCGCTCGGCTCTGCCGCTTATTCGAGCATCGCGAGTCTTAAGAATTTTGAGCGTAGCGACCAGTTAGGATTAAAGAAAGTGAAGGATGTGAAGGATAATATATAAACTTTACTATAGAAAAACGTGGTCTTAGAGGTCGTTTACATATAAAAAAGTTTGTAATTTATGTTTCACATCTTTCACTTCTCCGCTTAGAAGGGCTGCCCTGCTCCTATGGAGCAGGGAACAACGACTCCATACTACAGGCATCAGTACTCAGGTGCATCCTGTTTTGCAGAAACCGAACGAACCGTTACGCCGTTAGCGGATAGCTATTATAGAGGGGGCTTATAACTATATCCGCTTACGGCCGTCCAACAAACCTATGGTTTTGCCATCATTAACCTATGGTTTAGCACTCGTAAACCTATAGTTTTTGAACTGTAAAGTAGTGCTTTCTGGACCGACCAGAGGGATTCCGCTGAAATTGTAAACGTTTACGCGAAAAAAGAGTTGTGAATGCTTGCAAATAAACGGGAATATCCCTAACTTTGCACAAACAATTAAAAACATTAAACAAACAATTAAAAACAAAAAGCTTATGAAAAAAATTTTTACACTATTAACTATGGCGCTACTGGCCGTAGGGGCAAGTGCGCAAAAGACTACTAACACGATTACTTTTGGTACGAAAGCATCTCCTGCCACTCTGGCATCGACATTTAGTGACGGTCAATTTGTTCTTACAAGAACAGATACTAACAATAAGCATGCCATCGATGCAAATAATGCTTACTTTGGAGATGCAGATTCTCAGGTGAAGTTTGAGACTCGTTTGAAATCTGGCGGCAAATCCTCAAGTTCTAATTCGATGATGTTGACCATTCCTTCTGATGGTACGTTGAGGGTCTATGTCCGTTCTGCAAGTAGCAGTGATGCATCTCGAACACTCGTTTTAAAGCAGAATGATTTAGAGCTTTATAAGAAAGTTGTTAAAGATGCGGATGCCATAAGTGTAAATATGGAGGAGAATATCTCAACTGAAAATCCAACGGGAGCAACCAACGTCTTTCCTGTAGTTTCTGTTGAAGTAAAAAAAGGTACTGTTGAAATTACCTATCCCCAAAATGGTATTAACTTCTATGCGTTTGAACTGGAATATGAGGGAACCGTGGAGGCTGTTGAGCCTGTTTTTGCTTTGACGAAGTCTGAGATTTACGCAGATGAGACCTCTAAGATTGTTGTTTCAGGTAAATCTGATTTGGACGGTCTGACACTGAATGACGTTGAGTATGATAATAGCGTTATCACTATTGATGAAGAAACGGGTGTTATTACTCCCGTCGCTGTTGGTACTTCCACAATTACATTCACTACAGGAGCCCTTGATGGCGTGTACAAGGCGGGCTCTGCTAGTCTTTCAATTACAGTAAAAGAGATACCTGCTGCGCCCGAGTTTGGTCAGTGGAACTTCTCAGATGAGGCATTCTCAAGATACTCTTCAATTACAGAAAATGTAACCGTCGCTGGTTTGACTATCCATGCATCGTCCAGCAAGTCTCTTGCAATTGACCAGAATGAAAAGAGCATTGACGGTTATGATTTTACATATCGTCTGAAGTTAAATGGCGAGGGCTCTGAAGATGGCCGTTACTTAAGTTTCGAAGTGTCAGGACCTTGCACTATCAACGTGTATGGTATGAGTGCAAATAAGGATGCAACTGATCGTAACCTGATTGTTACTTCTGGTTCGCTCGATGGAGATAAACTGTATAACGAGGAGATTAAGGGCGATAAGATTTATAAAGTCTCTGTTGATTACACAGGAACTGATGCTACTACAATTTATGTATATAGCAATAATTCTATCAACCTCTATGGTATATTCGTAATAACTCCATTAGATCCAACGGAAGCAACAGTATGGGACTTCACTCAGGAGTTGAGCGCTGCAGATGCTTCGAATCTGGAAGCAGATGATACTTGGACATTTGACAATGAGAAGAACTATTGGAAGAATAGTGAATCTCTCGTAACAGGACGTAATGTTTACACAGCATTAGAAGCCAATGGCGAGGAGCTTGAAATAGCAAAAGGTCTGACCTTTGCTCGTGATAACAACGAAGGCATAGCAGCAGAAAGAATTATGATTGCTCCTGCAAAATATTTGGCCGTAAATGGTAGTTCCATGTTGATAAATTTAGGCAAGCTGGCAAAGGATGATGTTGTCAGAATGAGAATCAAGGGTGCAGGTGATAGCGAAAGATCACTTACTCCGACAGAAAATATTGAAGTTGCTGAGGGCTCACTGACAACAGCTGATACAGATGTTCATGAAGTTGAGTTGAAAGTTCTTGAAGATGGTTTTGTAACCTTTAAAACCACTAACGGCTTCCAATTCTTGGCTATCGCTATCAACGATGAGCTGCCCGAATATACCGGCATTAGCGTAATCAATGCAGAGACAGAGGGCACTGCTGATGCTCCCGTCTATAACCTGAGTGGTCAGCGCGTGGATGAGAACTATCGTGGCGTGGTAATCAAGAATGGTAAAAAGATGATTAAGTAAAACTTACGGGTTAAAGCTTAAAGATAAAATGCAGGCTCCAGAAATGGAGCCTGTATTTTTTTGGGGGGGGGGATAGAGGCTATAGTGGCTATAGAGGTTATAGTGGTTATAGAGGCTATAGTGGCTATAGAGGTTATAGTGGTTATAGAGGCTATAGTGGTTATAGAGGCTATAGTGGTTATAGAGGTTATAGTGGCTATAGAGGTTATAGTGGTTATAGAGGCTATAGTGGTTATAGAGGCTATAGTGGTTATAGAGGTTATAGTGGTTATAGAGGCTATAGTGGTTATAGAGGCTATAGTGGTTATAGAGGTTATAGTGGTTATAGAGGCTATAGTGGTTATAGTGGTTATAGAGGCTATAGAGATTATAGTGGTTATAGAGGCTATAGAGATTATAGTGGTTATAGTTGGGGCGTGGCGCTTAATACTTGATGCCGTGGGCATCAAGGAGGGATTTTAGACGGCGGTTCTCTGCTTCAAGTGCTGCCATGCGGTCGTCTTGCTGTTTGCGGTAGCCGGTGCGGGCGGCGTACATGCGCTCCTTGATTCCTCCCTGGGTGACGAAATCCTGCTCCAGACGCTTGAGGAATTTGTTCATCATGGTGTCTGTCATGTGGCAGAGGGTCAGGGCGATGTTTGCCATTTCCTCGGCCGACCACTTCTCGAAGAAGGGCTTATAGTCTGTGCTATTGTTATGCTGTTTGCAAAAGTCCACCATGGGCTGATAGCGTTGGTTGGCGGGTGCCCATATCTCCATTTGTTTGGAACGTAGGAAGTCGTTGTAGTCTTCGCGAAGTTCTTGTATGCTGGCACGTGCTACGTTGAGCAGTTTCAGCTGCATCTCTGTCGATGATTTCCCGTCAGCAAGTCCTTCTACAATATTTTGTTTGCCAGAGCGTGCAGCCTGTATCATCTGGTCAACGGTGCGGTCACCGTATGGGGGTAGGAAGCGGCGGCAAAATGTAGCGGTGAGTTGGTATAGGGTGTCTGATTTCTGGTAAAAGTGTAGGTTGCTCCAGTTGATCTGAGGGAGAAGAACTTGGGGGGAGGGCATGGCTTTTGTTTTTTTATAGTTATAGTTGTTATAGTGGCTATAGAGGCTATAGTTGTTATAGAGGCTATAGAGGCTATAGAGACTACTGTTGTTGTTATTCTGGTGCAAAGGTAATAAAAAATATGGTTTGGTGGGGGATTTTTGAGGAATTTTTTTTACCTTTGCAGGGAAATAGAGGCTATAGTTGTTATAGAGGCTATAGTTGTTATAGAGGCTATAGTGGCTATAGAAACTTTAGAGACTTAATAAAACCAATAAGATAAAACGAAAGCTATGAAGGTATTACTAAAAACGATTGCAGTAACGCTGACAATGATGGCGGGAACAGCGATGATGTTGACCGCCTGCAACCGACAGACAACAAACAATGAACCGTCGTTCGTGACGGTGGAGAACGGACACTTTGTGAAGAACGGAAAGCCTTACTACTACGTGGGCACGAACTTCTGGTATGGCGCCATCCTCGGCTCGGAAGGGCAGGGAGGCGACCGCGACCGGCTGTGCCGTGAACTGGACGAGATGAAACGTATGGGTATTGACAACCTGCGCATCCTCGTTGGCTCCGACGGTGAGCGGGGCGTGAAGACGAAGGTGGAACCGACGCTGCAGGTGAAGCCAGGCGTGTATAACGATACCATCCTGGCTGGTCTGGACTACCTGCTCATGGAGATGGGCAAGCGTGACATGGTGGCGGTGCTCTACCTGAACAACTCATGGGAGTGGAGTGGGGGCTACGGCTTCTACCTGGAACAGGCGGGAGCCGGCAAGCAGCCGCGTCCTGACGACGTGGGCTATCCTGCCTTCATGGAGGCGATGTCGAAATATGCCACAAACGAGAAGGCTCACCAACTGTTTTATGACTACGTGCGCTTCATCCTCGGTCGTACGAACCGCTATACGAATGTGGCTTACAAGGACGATCCCGCCATTATGTCGTGGCAGATAGGCAACGAGCCGCGTGCCTTCTCGACCGAGGCGCTGCCTGCCTTCGAGAAGTGGCTGGCTGAGGCTTCGGCACTCATCCGTTCGCTGGATAAGAACCACCTGATCAGCGTGGGCTCGGAAGGTGCCTGGGGCTGTGAGATGAGCTACGACAGTTGGGAGCGCATCTGTGCCGACAAGAACATAGATTACTGTAACGTCCACCTGTGGCCCTACAACTGGGGATGGGCGAAGCCCGACTCGCTGATAGAGCATCTGCCGCGTGCTTGTGAGAATACCAAGGAGTATATTGACAAGCACCTCGCCATTTGTGACCGTCTGAACAAACCGCTGGTGATGGAGGAGTTCGGCTATCCGCGCGACGGCTTCAAGTTCACGCTTGATACCCCGACGCAGGGTCGTGACGGCTATTACCGGTTTGTGTTCTCGCTCGTAGCCGACAATGCCGAGAAGGGCGGAAAGTTTGCCGGCTGTAACTTCTGGGGCTGGGGCGGTTTCGCCAAGCCGCAGCACGAGCAGTGGCAGGTGGGTGACCCCTATACCAACGACCCTGCACAGGAGGCACAGGGACTTAATTCGGTTTTTGCCAGCGACACGACGACACTGGCTGTTGTGCAGGAGCAAGTGGAAAGAATGAAGAGGGTGAAGTAAGAGGGAAGAAGTTAGAGGGAGTTAGAGGAAGTTAGAGGGAGTTAGAAGAAGTTAGAGGGAGGAAGTAAGAGGAAGTTAGAGGGAGTAAGAGGGAAGAAGTTAGAAGAAGTTAGAGGAAGTAAGAAGAAGTTAGAAGACGTTACCTTCATTGCGTAACTATTGTCCTCTAAATTCCTCTAACTTCCTCTAACTTCCTCTAACTTCTTCTAACTTCCCCTAACTTCCCCTAACTTCCCCTAACTTCTTCTAACTTCCTCTAACTTCCCCTAACTTCTTCTTACTTCTTCTAACTTCTTCTTCCTTCAAATTTATTTCGGAGCACTGTTGTAGATGGACTCCAGGGTGTAGCTGGCGTCATCAGATGTGGTGGCCTTGATCATTGTCTTGACGAGCGATTCGGAATTGTTCAGGTAGTTTCCGTTGCTGTGGTTGATGTAGCCGTGGTGCTCATTGCCGCCGCCTGTCGTGTTGTTGTCCCAGATGACGCAGGGCATGCTATAGGTGTGGGCAGCGCGGCAGACATACTCCAGGTAATAGTTGCGGAACTTGTTGGAGCGGTCATTGTTATGCTGCACGCAGCCATACTCTCCGATATAGACGGGGATGTTATTGACAACGTATTTCTCGTAGAGCTTCTTGAAGGTATCGATAACATGGTCCTCATTGCTGCCGCTTTGGTACTTGCCAGCTGCTGCTGTGTGTCCCCATTCCGACTTGCCGTCGCCGTTTTCAGGTGTCAGTGTGAAGGTGTTGGGGTCGTAGAAGTGAACGCTGACCATGACGCGGTTGGCAGGGTCGTCAGGCAGTTCGAAGGTGCTTTCGGTAGCAAATCCGGGATTTGAAGCGTATGCGGGAACGCCAATCCAACGGGTAGCGTTGTTGCCGCCGGTACCGCGGACGGTGTTGACCACCAACTGGTTCCACTCGTTGAGTGTGCGATACTGCTTGCCGCCGTCGGTGCGGTTGGCACCCCAGCCCCAGCCGCCGTCCTGTACCTCATTGAACGACTCGAAGATGAGGAAGTCGCCCTTGTCCTTGAAGGCCTCGGCAATCTGCAGCCAGGTCTTCTGGATGCGCTCCTTGATGGCCGTGTTGGTATTGGCATTGTTGGCAGCGCCCTTGATGTCGAGCCAGTATTCGTCGTGGTGCAGGTTGAGGATGACATTCAGGCCTGCTGCCTCTGCCCATTCCACGTTCTGCTTCACCTCAGCCATGTAGTCAGCCTCAATGTTCCACTGGCTGTCCTGGTAGTTACCCCAGGTGACACCGATGCGTACGGTGCTGGCACCGATGGACTTCAGCGTGGTGTAGAGTGCAGAAGAAGGTGTGGCATTGTCCCAGTAGCCCCACTGCGGATGTACGCCGTCTTGGCCGGAGCTGGTGTCGAAATGGTTGCCCAGGTTCCATCCCCATCCCAGTTTCTTAGCCAGCGCGGTGGCATCATTGTCGGTCGTTCCCGGGTCAACCTGGGCCTTGGTGGTGAATACCAGCGTAAGCTCTGGTGCAGACACCGACGGGTCGGCGGTCGATACGATGGCCCCCTTCTCCACCTTCAGCGTGTAGCTGGTTCCAGGTTGGAGTGCAAGCGGTACGTCAACCGACATGGCGGTCGTGGCACTGCTCTTGGCGGTGATGCTGGTACCGTTCAGGGTGATGCCCGAACCGGTCACCTTCACCGTGTTGTTGTAGTTCAGGGTGAGGACAGTGGTCGTTGATGCATCTACCTCAGCTCCCTGGCTGATTGACATGGAACGCAAGGTGATTGTGATGCCAGAGGGTGTGGGTGAGCCTCCGCCTGAGTCGTTAGCGTCATCGCCGCCACAGCTGAATAATGCGAATGATGCCAGAAGCATCGTTAGTAGCAGATAGGTCTTTTTCATACGAAAATCGAATTTGTTATTATTATTTACTGTTAGTATAGTGTGCAAATTTAGTGATAATAATGGAAATCACAAAACATTTGGCACAAAAAAAGGGTGTGTCATCATTAATTAACACACCCTTTGTCGGTTTAAGTATGAATCATTTAGGTACTTGGTCACGTGTGATGACGCTTGCGTCACTCATGGCTTTCTTCCACCAGGCATCGCTGCACATGGTGCCGGTAGAGGTGCCGTTGTCTCCCTGATACCACACCATAAAGTGGCTCCACTTGGCACCTGCCTCCCAGTATTCGTCGGGTGTGGCACTCTCCTTGCTGCTGTTGCCGTCCCAGCCGCACTCGCCCAAGGCAACCATCTTGTTGGGATAGCAGCGCTGTATCTCTTCAAACTCCTGTTGGTGCTGTGAGGCCTTGTAACCATACAAGTCGCGGGCTACAATGTCAACATACTCGTCGCCGGGATACCAGTTGGTGTCTTGGTTGTAGTTGGCACTGTTGCCGTTATAGTTCTGTGTGGTCCATACCCAAATCAGGTTCTTGACACCTTTCTCTTTGAAGTAGTCGAACATGGCAATCCAGAGCTTCTTGTAAGTCTCCGCACCGTCGTAGCCCCACCAGAACCACGCCTTGGTCCAGTAGGCCTGCTGCTTGGCTGTGGCATTACCGGCAGCCTCGTGGAAGGGGCGCCAGGTGGCGGCGATGCCTGCATCCTGCAACTTCAGCAGGGTGGCAACAACCTTGTCCATCTGCTCGTAGAACCACTTGTTTTCCCACGTCCCGCTGACCAGGGCATTGGCCGTGTTGAAGGTCGTTTCGGAAGGGGTGCAGGTGGCATCTGTTGAGCCTTCAAACTTAGGAACGTTGAAGTGCCACATCAGCTGCACGAGTCCGCCGGCGTTCACCCAGTCCTGTACGGGCTTGATGGTGGTATAGTCAATCCAGTTGGCAGGTGAGTAGAGAATGTGGATGAAGTCGTAGCAGTTCATGGCGGGGTACTTGCCCGTCAGCTGATAGACCTTCTCGGCACACTCGTTGTTCCAGTTGACGTTGGCCATGACGCTGGAGATGGTCTTCACGCCATACTGCTCCAGCAGGAAGCTGTAGAGCTGTTTGGCCTCCTCGGTAGATGCCGTGACCGGTGTGGTGGGTATGTCGGGATTGACAGGCTGTTCTTTAGCGCGTGTCTTGAAATGGATGGTCAGCTCGGGAGCAGACACCGACGGGTCGGCAGTTGCTACGATGGCCCCTTTGGACACGTTGAGCGTGTACTCCGTACCATCTTCCAACGCGAGGGGCACATCTACCGACATGGCGGTGACAGGATTGCTCTTTGCCGTCACGTTCACTCCGTTGAGCGTGATGCCAGTGCCAGTTACTTTGACGGTGTTGTTGTAGTTCAATGTCAGAACCGTTGTCGTTGCAGCATCGACCTCAGCGCCTTCGCTGATGGTCTGTGAACGCAAGGTGATTGTGATGCCAGAGGGTGTGGGTGAGTCTCCGCCTGAGTCGTTAGCGTCATCGCCGCCACAGGATGAGAGACACAGTGCCGAAACCATCAGCATAAGATAGTAAATAGTGCAAATGAATTGTTTCAAAGGATTCAGTTCTTTATCATTAAATATTGAAAAATGGCAGAGCGTCCCTCTTGACAGAAGGGCGCCCTGCTTAGAAGATTAATTATTTCAGAACAACTTTCTTTAGAATGAAGTTGTATCCGGTGACAATCAGTCCGCTATTGGCTTTCAGATCGTCCAGTACAGTCTGTGTTAACACTTCCGTATAGACGCCGCCATCATCGGGGAAATCGTATTGTGAACCAACGCTTCCTGGCAGGAAGCCCCACTCGTTACCGTGGCGTAGCGACAGACATCCCCAATTGCTGTCACCAGGAGTCTTCTTCTCATAGGTAAGGCACAATTTGGTACCTGGAGTTACGGTTGACCAGTCATATGCACCGTAAGCCATATCTTGGAAACAACCGCCCACGTTCCAGTCGATGTCCAAAGAGCCTTTCCAGATGACGTTCTCGGGAATGGATCGCGCTACCTTTTTGATAATAAAGTTGTAGCCCGTAATAATCAAACCGCCATTGGCTTTCAGGTCCTCCAGCACAGCCTTTGTCAGTACTACGGAATAGACGCCTCCATCATCGGGGAAGTCGTATTGTGCACCAACGCTTCCTGGCAGGAAGCCCCACTCGTTACCGTGGCGTAGCGACAGACATCCCCAATTGCTGTCACCAGGAGTCTTCTTCTCATAAGTGATGTACAATGTTGTTCCTGCTTCGACTGTTGACCAGTCAAAGGCTCCATAGGCCAGAACTTGTAAACATCCTCCCACATTCCAGTCAATATCCATACTGCCGCTCCACATGGTCTCCACGGGATCCTCGCTATACATGGCAATTTTGTCAGACTCAACGCTGTAGTTCTCATGCTGTACGAGCGTTACCTTACCGTCGCCCATACCTTCAGGAACGACGAAGGTAATCTGCGTTGCATTTTGTGAGAAGGCACCACGCTCCAGAGGAGCCTCGATAGCGGGCAGCACCAGCTTGGTGATGCGGTCGAGGTTAATACCATTGATGGTGATGGTCTGTCCGGCCTTCACGTCTGTCACGGGTGCAGTGCTGGTAACAGAAGCCAGCGGTACGGTGATGTCAACAGACGTTGTCAGACCGGAAGCCGATTTCATGGTAACTGTACCCGATATCGTGTTACGTGGAACCTCTACGCGGATAGACTTGCCGTCGTTGGCGATGTTGTAGGAAACATCAGGAACGGCAGGGAAGTCCATGCTGGTTACGAGGTCGAGGTTTTCACCATAGATGGTGATGGCCTCGCCGAAATCAGGTGTGGCATTCGATACGCCCGTTGCTTCTGCAACATCTACGTCAAGCATGCCAATGTATTTATTCTCAGCACCATCGGAGCCGTCGTTAAAGGACAGTTCGCCGGGTTTTGCCTCCATCGGAACAATGACCTGAATCTCGTTGCGGGTGTTCTTGACGAAATCCTCGGCATCGACGGCGACGTGGTCGTAGAACACTACCTGACCGATATTCCAGACATAATCACCCTTGATGGTCAGCACGGCACCTGGATGGATTTTCTCCGGAGAGAAAGAATTGACCTTGATTTCCTCCTCGAACGTGATGCTTGTCCTTGAGACAATGGTATCGCCATTGGCAGTCACCAGACGAAGCTTGCCCGGTACGCACAGGTCGGGAATGGTCACCAGCATCTCCTCGGAATTCTTCAGACTGAAGTCACCCTTGATATAGGTGGTGGAAGGTGTGAGTTTCTGGTTGCCCTCAGGGAAGAGTACCTCCCTTACGTTATCGAGTTTCGTACCTGTCAGACGCATAGTTTCACCACGTGTGATAGGCATGGGGCCAAAGGCAAGAATGTTCACGCCACTCTTGTTGTACTGGTTGGTATCAAGGTCATCCGAGCTACAGCTGGTAAATCCAGTTGCAGTAACCAATGCAGCCATGGCCATTACTGATAATTTACGATATATTTTCATAATGATCATTTGTTTTTAAAGTTTAGTACGCTACCGCACGGATGTTATCAATACGGATAATAGGATGACAGGTAGTGCCACTGGTCACACCACTCCAGATAAAGAGCGTCAGACCGGTAAAGTTGCTGGACGTAAGGGGCGTACCTGCAACGGTACCGTCGTTCTTGTACTTGAAGTTAGAGATGGGGATGGTTACAGTAACCCATTTACCACCTGTATCGTAGGAGCCCGTTGTTCTCCAAGGAGTCCAGAGGGCACGCGGATAGTCCGTTCCGTTGAAGAACGTGTTGTTGGCTGTCGGCAGCGTTACCTGTGCATCGCCAGAGAAGATACACTGCATGGAGAGGTTCGTCCAAGGATTAGAGGACGGGATGTTGACCTCGAACTTCAGCGCCATGTTGGCGAAGTCGGCAAAGCTGACCAGGTCAGACAGGCGAGAGTTGACGCCGGTGAAGGTTCCGTCCCAGTCACCAGGCCAGTACTCGAACGACGTATTGGAGTCAGTCCATGAACCATCCTCGAGATCGCAGTCACCCAGCATGAGGTAGCTGCCGTCGAGTGAGTTCTCGTCGCTGATAATCTGCTGGGCGTGCCAACCGTGGTTGGTCAGTCCAGTAGAGGCATCGCCTGCATCGTAGTTGCCGAAGTCGTTGAACAGCATGCCACGCGTGTCGCGATAGTTGAACTTTGCCTTTATCTTGCCATAGACCGTTGCAATCTCGACGGGTCCTTCAGACAGTCCGCTGGGAATGGTGAAGGTCATGTGGCTGATGTCGAAATCGTCAATGTTGATGTTCCTGCCATTGATGGTCAGCGTGAGCGGTGTGTTGGGGTCGTCCACGAAGTAGTTACCATAGATGGTAGCCTGTTCGCCTTCCTGAGCCCACTCGTTGCTCATGTTGTTGATGGTAGGACCGGGAACGAGCACCTTGAAGTCGTAGGTGGTGGTGTCGTTGGCATTGTTGATCATGAAGATCTTGTTGAATACCTCACCGGGAATCTTACCTGGTACGGTGACAATCATCGTGTTGTCTGTAATCAGACTGGGAACCAGCTTTGCCTCCTGGTCGTTGAAGAACATCTTGGTAATACTACGCAGGTTCTCTCCGACAATACAGATGTTATTGTCCATATAGGCGCCCGTCAGAAGGGAGTCGGACATTGCAATATCCACAGGGCGTATGTAGCGGATGGTTGGTGTGCCATTGGTAACCTCATACTTGTCAGGTTCGTCCTTACAAGAAGTCAGGAGCGACAAAGTGACAAGTGTTGCGCATGCCATCCAGCAGCTTATTCTGTTTATCTTGGTTGTCATAATTCTCAATTCTAAATTATCAGTTAATAACTATAAGTTTCGCGCACATTCACATGAATAGGGTCTTCCTTCAGGTGGGGGTTGAATGTCAGGTCCTCCATCGGGAAAGGAACAGTGAAACTGTTGATGGTTACGTTAGGAATAGGTGTCTGGTCGTCGTAAGCCGCAGTCTGATCCTTACCGTCATCATCCTTGTTTACGAGTTGCCACTGACCGGTCTTGTAGTATTCCTTGAACATCAGGTTCAGGTTCCAGTATGAGTTGCGGCGCTGTGACTTCAGCTCGGAAATGGCACGCTCTGGGTTGTAGTAGGACAGACGAACGAAGTCGTACCAACGGTCACCTTCGCAAGCCAGCTCCAGACGACGCTCCTTCCATACCTTGTCGAAAGTCAGCGATGTTTCTGCAGCAACATTGGGAATAGCACGCTGGCGAACAGCGTTGAAAGCCTTAAGTGCATCAGGATCGGTGCCCTGACCGAGCAGAACCTTAGCTTCGGCAAGAATCAGATATACATCGGCCAAGCGGAGAATCGGAGTGCAAAGCGAGCTTGCCATACGTGCTGCAGATGTACCGAGGGCTGTCACGTGGTCAGCGTTGTTACCGTACATATGCTTCACCAAGTTACAACCTGTGGCTGAACGATGCTCACCATATGCTGCAGGATTATACTCCTTGTCAAATTCGAAGCGCATGTAGTCGAAACCACCATGGTCACGCCAGAGGTAAGGTACTACATCACCAACGGTCATCATGGTTGCCCTACGGCGGGTATCAACGTCAGGACGTGTGGCGGGGGCGTCAAGGACGTTGAAGCCAAAGGCATCCTGAAGATCAACGGTAGCACCGCTCCATTCGCCCCAGCAGTCGCCATATTCGTCCATACCGGTCATGCCAAGGTCTGACTGTAAGGTGTTCTGTGATGTCCACTGAGAGCTAACCACCCAGCGCCATGCAATCATGTTCTCTGGTGAGTTGTTGCCTTCAAGGGTAAAGCAGTCAGCATAGTTCTTCTCCAACGAACGTCCGCTGTTGTCCATCACGTCCTTTGCCAGCTCGGCGGCTTTCTGCAGGTCGCTGTTGTCCAGGGTACCGCTCACACCGGCTTTTGCCAGATAGACTTTTGCCAACAGACCCTTTGCGCAGTATTTGTCAAGGCGTCCCTTGGTGCACTGTTCGGGCAACAAGTCAATAGCCTTCTCCAGTGTCATGACGATGTATTCATAGACGTCGGATTTCATTACCTTGTACTGGTCGTTATAGTTGCCAGCTCCAATCATGGCAGCATTGTCGTGGACAATGGGCACATCGCCGAAGGTACGAACCAGGTAGAAATATGCCATGGCCTTCCAGAGCAGACATTCACCCATGGTCTGGTTCTTTACAGCCTCAGAGGCACCACCGCCTTCAATGTAGTGACGCACCACGTTGGAGTGGCCATTGACAGCCCACAACGAGTAAGACATGTTACGGATGTGCTGGTTGTTGGATGTCAATCCAAAACGCAGGAACGCGGTGTAGTCACCACCATCAGACATGTAGATATTACCAGCCATGACGTCGAATGCGAAGAAACCGCGCTGGAAGTCATACCAGGGAGAGTTGTAAAGATAGTCAACAGCAGCAATACATTCTGCATCGGTCTTATAATAGCCGCCTGCAACATAGTTGTCTTCCGACGGGCGGTCCAGGAAATCCTCACAGGAAGTCATTCCCATTCCGATGAAAGCGGCAGCCAAAAATATTTTAATCTTGTTTGTTTTCATAATAATGCTCCTCCTTTAATTTAGAATGATAAGTTCACACCAAAGGTGCAAGTGAATGGTGAGGGATAACGTCCGTTATCGAGACCGAACACGTAGCCGTTGGCATCGGTCGTAGAAGCACCGATTTCGGGGTCGTAGCCGTCATATTTAGTCAGGGTCACCACGTTTTGCAGGTTACAGTAAACACGCAGGTTGTCCAGGTGAATCTTCTTGATAATGCTCTTCGGGAAGGTGTATCCAAGTGAGATGTTCTTCAGTCGGATATAGGAGCCATCCTCGATGTAGCGGGAAGAGATGTTCTGGTTGTAGGTGTTGCCGATAGCCACACGCGGGGTCGATGTGCCAGGATTGGTGACATAGACATTCGTAATGTCGTTGTACCACATGTTGCCGTCCTCATAAACCTTATTGGGGTCGATGGCTGCCAGCTGTGCTCGGTCAGCAATCTTCTCCTGGATCTGATTGTTCCATGTACTGCTCATGGAGGTCAGAGGAATAGAAGTATAGTTCATGACCTTGTTTCCGTAAGAGCCATTGATGAAGATGGACAGGTCGAAGTTCTTGTAGTTGAAGGTGTTGGTCCAACCGAAGGTGAACTTAGGCAGCGGAGAACCGATGTTGGTCTTATCGTTCTCATCGATGATGCCATCGTTGTTGATATCGCTGAACTTCAGGTCACCAGGCCATACGGTGTTGTTCTTGCTGTACTTCGAGGCATCAGTCACGTGACTCCAGGTGCCATCGGCATTCTGTACACAAGACTGCGCATAAAGCGTGTTCACGGGTGAGTTCAGGATGTCGTCGAAATCCTTATAAACGCCCTCTACTACATAGCCGTAGAAGTCATACATCGGACGGCCTACAGAAGATACGGCAACAACGTCGCTCCACTGACCGTAACCGATGATGGCGGCAGAGGTAGTACCCTGCAGGGCAACCAGCTTGTTCTTGTTGAAAGAGAACTGCAGGTCGGTATCCCAGTTGAAGTCATTGGTGCGTACGGGAGTAGCCTTGAGCTCAATCTCAAGACCGGTATTACGCATGGTACCATAGTTTCCGTAAGGAGCGGAGAGGGCAGAAGAGCCGTTACCCTGCGTACCCAGGTAAGAAGGCAGCTGCATCTTCATGAGCATGTCCTTGGACTCCTTGCGATACCAGTCGATAATCAGGTTGATGCGGTTGTTGAAGAAACCGAGGTCGATACCGAGGTCAATCTGTTCCTGTGTCTCCCACTGGATAGACTCGTTGGGCAGACCGGTAGGACGATACGACTGTCCGAGTGCAGAGGGCATCACACTAAGGGCAACACCCCACTTGTAACCACCGATGTTGGCATTACCAGTCTGTCCCCAGCCTACACGGATCTTACCGTTTGACAGCCATTTCAGATCTTTCATGAATGCCTCGTTGGAGAAGCGCCATGATGCTGCTACAGAGTGGAAACCTGCCCAGCGGTTGTTAGGACCGAAGTTGGAAGAACCGTCATAACGGAAGGTATAGGTTGCATAGTAGCGGTCATCATAATTATAGGTTTCGCGCGTGAAGAACGAAGCCATCGCAGCGCTGCCGAAGCCAGAGCTGAAGTCCTTGTCGGCTTTCTCTACGAGCGAAGGATTCTGTACGTCGTTACGCGGCAGGTTCTGACCGGTAATACCCTGGTACTTCCAGATGGACTCCCAGCACTCCTGACCCAGCATGGCTGTGAGGTGGTGCTTGCCGAAGTTGCCCGTGTAGGTCAGGTAGTTCTTCAGCTGCCAGAACTTGTTGGTGTTGCTCTGCCAGTGATCCTGGTTAGCGGGCTTCTGCCAGCCACCCAAGTCAACAGAAGGCTCCCAAGTCTCAGCGTTCGAGCCGGAGATGTCGTAACCCAACTCTGTGTGCAGAACGAGGTTCTTCAGGAAGCTGATTTCAGCGAAGATGTTACCTGTCAGCTTGCGGCGCTCCAATGTGTATTGGTTCATGTTGGCCAGTGCCACAGGGTTGGGGTTGGTATAACCCTCACGAACCTCAGAATAGTAGTTGCCGAAGACATCGTAGATGGGGATGTCAGGCAGGGTGGTGAGTGAGTAGGTGATGATACCCTCGGTACCGTCAGCCTTCTTCAGGTCATCGTTGGTGGTTGAGAAGGTCGTTGACATACCCAGTTTCAACCAGGGCTTCAGCTGTGCGTCCAAGTTGGCGCGAACTGAATAACGTCTGAAGTTAGAACCGATGATGGTACCTTCCTGATTCATGAAGTTACCTGAAACATAATACTGGATGGCTTCCGTACCGCCCTGGGCAGACAGCTGGTGCTGGTGCTGGATAGCAGTCTGGAAGACAGCGTCCTGCCAGTTTGTACCTTTACCAAGAATGGACGGGTCAGAGTAGTTGGGGTTAGCCTGGCTCTCGACAATCCATCCGTTGTCAATGAAGTCCTGATAGTATTCTGAATACTCGCGCAGGTTCATCATGTCGAGGCGCTTCACCTGGCGGTTGACCGAGAACATGCCGTCGTAGTTGAATCTGGCTTCACCGGCCTTACCGCGCTTCGTGGTGATGAGTACGACACCATTGGCACCCTGGGCACCGTAGATGGCAGTTGCGGAGGCATCCTTCAGGATTTCCATCGATACGATATCCGAGGGGTTCAGCGTTGACAGCGGGGAGATGGTAGAAACCTTACCATTACCCAGACGGTCGGCCAAACCATAGTCGGCACCCGACTGTCCGCCAGACTGAACAATCACACCGTCGATGACGTAAAGCGGTTCCTGGTTGGCATTGATAGAACCGATACCACGTACACGGATGGAGGACGATGAACCAGGCGCACCAGAGGTGGTGACTGCCGTCACACCGGTAGCGTGACCTTGAAGTGACTGGTCGAGCGAAGTAATGACGGAACCCTTCAGGGTCTTCTCGCCGATAGAGGCAGAAGAACCCGAGAGGTCGCTCTTCTTCATCGTACCGTAACCAACGACAACGACTTCGTCGAGTGACTCGCTGTCTTCCTTCAGCGTGATGTTGTAGTGGTTCTGGTTACCCACTTTGATTTCCTGTGTTACGTAGCCGATGTAGGAAACGACGATGGTTGCACCGTCTTTTACATTCAGTGTGAAGTTACCGTCGATGTCGGTAGCAACACCTGTCGATGTACCTTTGACTACCACGCTGGCACCGATAATCGGCCCTTGGGCATCGGATACGGTACCAGTGATTTTCTTCGTCTGCTGTTGTTCGGCAGGAACAGGGTTGTTGCCTGAAACTGCCATCACTTGCGGCGAATAGCCCATCAGGAATAATGAGCATATTCCTGCAAGCATCTTTTCTTTACTGCAATTCAGATTCATACTTAGTTTATTAGATTAATGTTTACACGATGTTTCATTTCGCGTTTGTTGATTCTTAGTCGGTAATCCTTCTATATATATAATATGGTATAGGGATTGGCATGCTAAGAATCCTTAGGTGGAGTCAAGTTCGTTCTTCATTGTAGGTCGTTTTATTGTTAGTAACTTTGTTTTTATTGTTTCTTTAGGTTAGTGAAGAGGCGTAGCCTCAAATGACCGTGCAAAGATAAATCAATTTATTTAAAACTATTTGTTTTTTATTGCTTAATATTGATACAATTTTGCTTTTTTTGATTTTTCGGCTTAAATATGCTGGAAATCGGCGTTTGAGTGTTCTACGGACAATTAAAAGAGGGGCAGTCTGATTAATATTTTTTAAGAAAGACATCCATAAAAGTGTTATAGTTTGATAAAAAAGTATTATAGATATTGGGAAAAAAGTACTAACTTTGCACTCGGATTCTAAAACTTATTACTAACACTGATGACGAAGAATTTTTTGCTGGTAATTACAGCCATGCTATTGGCTATCCCTACGGTTGCCCAGATACGTGGCAATAGTATTCAGGTGAACGTTGTTCCCGACCACCAGGACTGGACCTATGAAGTAGGGCAGACGGCAACTTTCAAGGTTTCTGTCACCCGTTCGGCTACGCTTTTGGACCATGTGACGATAGACTACGCGGCAGGTCCTGAAATGTATCAGGACGTGAAGAAGACCGGTGTGGTACTCAAGGATGGTACGCTGACGCTGAAGGGCAAGATGACCAAGCCTGGTTTCTACCGTGTCGATGTGACAGCCCATGTGGGTGGCAAGGAGTACAAGGGAGCCTGCGGGGCAGCTTTCTCTCCTGAGAAACTGCAACCCACCACGGTCATGCCTCAGGATTTTTCCAGTTATTGGCAAAATGCTATCAGCGAGGCCCGCCAGGTAGATCTGAACCCCACGAAGCGTTTGTTGCCGGAGCGTTGCACGAAGGATGTGAATGTCTATGAGGTGAGTTTCCAGAACATACAGTGGAACTGGCGTACATACGGCATCCTGTGTGTGCCTGTCAAGGAAGGCAAGTATCCGGCACTTCTGCGTGTGCCAGGAGCTGGTGTGCGTCCTTATGGCGGCGATGTCTATACAGCCTCGCAAGGTGTCATCACCCTTGAGATTGGGATTCACGGCATCAGCGTGACCATGGACCAGAAGGTGTATGACGATGTGTTCAACGGTGCATTGATGAACTATTGGAATTGGGGCTTGGACGACCGTGACCAGAGCTATTACAAGCGTGTTGTCCTTGGTTGCATCCGTGCCATTGACTACCTGGAGCAATATACGCCGTGGAACGGTGAGCAGCTCGGTGTGACAGGCAGTAGCCAAGGCGGGTTCCTGACGCTGGCCACCGCCGGACTGGACAAACGCGTCACCTGCTATGCACCGGTGCATGCTGCTCTGTGTGACCACACGGCCTCGCTGAAGGGCATTGCCTGCGGATGGCCACATTATTTCTATTGGAATAAAGGCAAGGGACAAGAGCGGCAGATAGAGACCTCCCGCTATTATGACGGCGTGAATTTTGCCCGTCTGATCACCGACAAGCAGCAGGGCTGGTTCTCGTTCGGCTATAACGATGATGTCGTACCCCCGACGACGGCATGGGCCACCTATAATATTGTGACCGGTCCGAAGGAAATCTCCCCCTATCAGGCTACGTGGCACTTCTGGCATCAGGAGCAGTGGGATGAGTGGGAGGACTGGCTGCTTGAAAGATTGAAGAATTGAAGAACGTTATAACGTAATAACGGAATAACGGAATTACGAAAATGTAAATTAATAGGATTAAAGAATTAAATAATCAATGAAAAAACTATTGACTGTTGTATTGGCAGGAACAATGATTGTTGCCTGCACTACCGCCAAGACAGAGAACGAGCCTACGAAGGCAGCGTTGTTAAAAGAACGACTGATTACCCTTCAGCAGAAAGGTATCATGTTCGGCCACCAGGACGACCCGTTCTATGGTTTGACGTGGGAGTATCAGAACGACTCCAGCGATGTGAAGAACGTGTGCGGTGACTATCCCGCCATCATGGGCTTTGAGCTCGGCGGCATAGAGATGGGCGATGCAAAGAGCCTTGACAGCGTGCCCTTTACCCGTATCACTGCCGAGATTATCAACCACTACAAGCGTGGTGGTATCGTCACCATCAGCTGGCACCCACGCAATCCCGTCACCACCATTGACGGCGGCGGACCTGCCGGACAGAAGTTTCCCGAGGGAACGGCATGGGACGTCACCGACTCCACTGTTGTGAAGAAAATACTGCCGGGTGGTGCATGTAACGAGAAGTTCCAGACGTGGATGCAGCGGCTGTCCGACTTCCTGGCTACGCTAAAGACCGACGATGGCGAGAAGATTCCCTTCATGTTCCGTCCGTGGCATGAGAATTCAGGCTCCTGGTTCTGGTGGGGCGAGAAACTCTGTACGGCAGAAGAGTACAAGGCACTGTGGAATATGCTTCAGGACAAACTTATTGCTGACGGCTTCGACAACATCGTATGGGCATACTCGCCCGGTATGCAGGATAACCTGACGGCAGAACAGCTGTTGGTGCGCTATCCCGGTGACGACCGTGTTGACGTGCTTGGTCTTGATGGCTACCAGTGGACCCCCGAGGAGAAAGAATCGTTTATCGTCCGCGGCAAGCAGAACCTCCAGGTGTTGTGTGATGTATCCAAGGAGCACGGCAAGATAGCCGCCTTGACGGAATGTGGCCTGAAGAACTTGACCGACTCTACCTGGTGGACGTCCACCCTGCTGCCGACGGTAGAGGGATTCCCCATCAGCTACCTGCTCGTTTGGCGCAACTACAAGGACGAGTGGTTCGGGCCGTCGCCCGCCAAGCCCGATGCCCAGTCGTTCCGCGACTTCTACCGCAACGAGAAGCTATTATTCTTAAACGACATCACAAAATAACGACATACCAAAACAACGAGATATACAATGATGAATTTCAAAGAGAAAGTAGCAGCTCTCCGCCAACATCACGAGGAACTGCTGAACCGCAAGAACCAACCCGTAGAGTGGGGGAATGGTATCTATGACAAATGGGTGAACCCGATCCTGACAGCCGAGCATACACCGCTGGAGTGGCGCTATGACTTCAATGAGCAGGACAACCCCTACCTGATGCAGCGTATCATGATGAACGCCACGCTGAACTCGGGCGCACTGAAGTGGAATGGCAAATATGTTCTTGTCGTACGTGTGGAAGGAGCTGACCGCAAGAGTTTCTTTGCTGTGGCTGAGAGTCCCAATGGCGTCGATAACTTCCGCTTCTGGGAGGAGCCCATCACCATGCCCGACGACGTGATACCGGCTACAAACATCTACGATATGCGTATCACCCAGCATGAGGACGGCTGGATCTATGGTGTCTTCTGTGCCGAGCGTCACGACGACTCCCAGCCTGGCAACCTCAGCGCCGCTACGGCAACAGCCGGCATTGCCCGCACCAAGGATCTGAAAACCTGGTATCGTCTGCCCGACCTGAAGACCAAGAGTCAGCAGCGTAACGTCGTGCTGCATCCCGAGTTTGTCAACGGCAAGTATGCTTTCTACACCCGTCCGCAGGATGGCTTTATCGATACAGGCTCGGGTGGCGGCATCGGATGGGCACTGGTTGACGACATCACCCATGCAGAGATTACCGAAGAGCAGATTATCAACGCCCGCCACTACCATACCATTACCGAGGTGAAGAACGGTGAGGGACCGCACCCCATCAAGACCCCGAAGGGCTGGCTCCATCTGGCTCATGGCGTACGTGCCACCGCTGACGGTCTGCGCTATGTGCTCTATATGTATATGACCGCCCTCGAGGACCCGACGAAGGTGATTGCCCAGCCGGGCGGCTTCTTCCTTGTGCCCCAGGGTGACGAATATCTGGGCGACGTGATGAACGTAGCCTTTGCCAACGGCTGGATTGCAGATGAGGACGGCAAAGTGTTCATCTACTACGCTTCGGCAGACACCCGCATGCATGTGGCGACCTCTACCATTGACAAACTCATCGACTACTGCATGAACACGCCTGAAGATGGTCTCTTTACGGCAGCCAGCGTCGAGACCATCAAGAAATTGGTGAGGAAAAACCGTGCAAACAAATAGGCAAAACATCGTAGTATCGTGATAACGAAATAACGTAATAATATGGCAACATTAAAAGAAAAAATTGGCTATGCGCTTGGTGATGCTGCTGCGGGCGGTATCACATGGAAAATCATGTCCATCGCTTTTCCGCTCTTTTTTACCAATGTGTTTGGACTGACGGTCGCCGATACGGCAACACTGATGCTTATTGCACGTATGTTCGACGTTGTGACCGACCCCCTCATGGGTTCTTTGGCTGACCGCACGCAAAGCCGTTTCGGTACCTATCGTCCTTGGCTCATCTATGGTGCCATCCCCTTCGGTCTCATCTTTGCCCTGCTGCTCTATACGCCCGACTTCGGACCGGTAGGCAAGCGTGTCTATGCCTATTCGCTCTACCTGCTCATGATGGCCATGTACACGGCGGTGAACGTTCCTTACGGCTCGCTGTTGGGTGTCATGACCGAGAATGACAACGAGAAGAACCAGTTCTCGTCGTTCCGCATGGTGGGAGCCTATGCAATGGGTTTCATCACGTTGCTCTCGTTCCCCTATATCATTGAGTTTATCGGTGGCGACAAGATGGCAGACGGAACTTATACCATCGCAGCCAAGCAGCATCAGTATGCTGTCATTGGCGTCTTCTTCGGCATCTTGGCTGCTGCCGGTACGCTGGCCTGCGGACTGCTGACCAAGGAACGCCTGAAACCCGTCCGTGCAGAGAAATTCTCGCTGAAGCCCTTTGCCGACCTGTTCAAGAACAAACCTTGGATCTACCTGACACTGGTGGGTATCTGCACCAATTTCTTCAACGGCTTCCGTTATGCGGTGGCTGGTTACCTGCTGGAGTACTGTCTGCATGGCGACGTGACGGTGAGCGGACTCATCATCAACTACACTGTCTTCATGACCTTTGGCGAGGTGACATGTATGATTTTCGGCGGTCTGTCGCCCAAGTTCACCGAGTGGGTCGGCTCCAAGGTCAAGGCCTTCACTTATGCTGCCATCATCTGCTTAGTCTTCTCCGTCATCTTCTTCTTCATCCCTATGGATCCGGCATATATCTGGGTGATGGTCGGCGTGGTTATCCTGACGTCCGTGGGTGTGGGACTCTATTCTCCGCTGCTGTGGTCGATGTATGCTGACGTGGCCGACTATGCTACAGAGAAGAACGGCACCAGCTCAACGGGTCTTATCTTCTCCAGCGGTACCATGGCCCAGAAGTTCGGTACGGCCATCTCCGGTTCGCTGGTAGCCCTGCTGTTGGGCATTGCCGGCTTCATGTCCGGTACCGACGAGGTGACTGGCGAGACCATCATCACGATTACCGACATGGAGTCGGTGCGCAGCATGGTATGGGCATTGTTCTCGCTGTTCCCCGCTGCCATTGTGGTGATTATGATAGGTCTGCTGTACCTCTATCCGATAAAGAAGTAGTAAAGTAGTACAAGGAGTACAAGAAGTGATATGGACGAAAGAGTAAAAACAATGAAACGTGAAATGCAGGATGTGTTGCAGAACAATATCCTGCGTTTCTGGCTTGACAAGATGGTGGACCATGAGAACGGAGGCTTCTATGGTCGTATTGACGGACACGGAGGGCTGCATCCCGATGCAGAGAAGGGAGCCATCCTGAATGCCCGTATCCTGTGGTCCTTTTCTGCTGCCTATCGTGTCCTCGGAGATGAGGAGTATCTGAAGGCTGCCACGCGTGCCAAGGACTACATCATCGACCATTTCATAGACAAGGAATACGGCGGTGTCTATTGGAGTCTGGACAGTAAGGGACAGCCCCTTGACACGAAAAAACAGTTCTATGCTATCGGCTTTGTCATCTATGGCATGTCGGAGTATGCCCGTGCCACAGGCGACCGTGAGGCCTTAGAGTGTGCCCTGCAACTCTTTGATTGCATTGAGGAGCATGCCTTCGACCACGAGTACAACGGCTACATCGAGGCATGTACCCGTGAGTGGGGTGCGATAGCCGACATGCGTCTCTCGGAACTTGACGCCAACTACCCCAAGTCACAGAACACCCATCTGCACATCATTGAGCCCTACACCAATCTGCTGCGGGCCATCTGTGAGTTACAGGCCAGCCAAAGCTGCGACTATGTGCCCGTCCTTGGCTCCGTACTGCCTACGGGGATTGCCGTTCCCGACGCTTCACGCTTCACGCTTCACGCTTCACTTAAAAACCTCATTGACATCTTTACCGACAAGATCCTGAACCCCGAGACCAATCATCTGGACCTCTTCTTCGAGATGGACTGGACGCGTGGGGCAGGGCAGTTGGAAAGCTATGGCCACGACATCGAGTGCTCCTGGCTCCTGCACGAGGCAGCCCTTGTGCTGGGCGACGAGGATGTGCTGAACAAGGTGGAACCCATTGTGCAACTGGTGGCGGTAGCCTCTGAGAAGGGTCTGCGTCCTGACGGCTCGATGATTCACGAGGCAAACCTCGATACAGGCCGTGTGGACGATGATTTGCATTGGTGGGTTCAGGCCGAGAACGTGGTGGGCTGGTATAACATCTATCAGTACTTCGGCGACGAGGATGCCCTCGACAAGGCCCTGCGTGGCTGGGCGTACATCAAGTCCCAGCTCATTGACTATGAACACGGTGAATGGTATTGGAGCCGTCATGCCGACGGCACGCTGAACACGGTCGATGACAAGGCAGGCTTCTGGAAGTGTCCTTACCACAATAGTCGTATGTGCCTGGAAATCATGGAACGCACAGACAATGTCTGAAGTAAAGCAAAAAAGTCCCGAGCCGTGTGGCCCGGGACTTTCTTTATGTTCAGAACAGCAGGAACTTCTTTTTCTTCTTTCCGTCCTGCCCCTCTTCCTCGGCCTTTTTTTTCTTCTCCTCCTTTTTCCTGAGTTTCTCCTCGGTCTTCTTTTTCTTCTCCTCCTCCTTCTTGAGTTTCTTTTCTTCCTTCGCCTTTCGCTTTTCTTCCTTGGCAGCCTCGTCCTTTTCCCAAGGCCAGTGAATCTTCAGTCCGGGATGCGTAATCTTCATCTTGTGCATCTCGTTGGTATCGGTAAACGAGAAGGAGAACGAGAGGTCGCCCACCTTGCCCGTCTTCTTTACGTCACCCGTAGCCACGGCACCGTCGCTCTTGATGTCTGCGGTGACGTGCTTGACGTGAATACCCATGTAGGGGCAGTCGTTCACGGTGGCATTCACGGAGCCTATTGGGAGCTTTCCGCCCAGCTTCTTACGCATGATGGCCGTGCGTGGCTTGGAGATATCCACTGAGAATCTGGCTGATGCATCAATGTTGCCCAGTTTCTTGAGGTTCATCACGTGACCGAGTGCCAGATTCTTCGTGCTGGCTTCTCCGATGACGTATTTGTTCCTTTCGTCAATGTGGAAGTTGAAGTTGAAGTCGCCCGCCTCCGTATGGAGCAGTCCGCGGAACGCCTCCTTCTTCCAAAGCACGGAGAAGTCGCCGGTATAGGAGATGTTGCCCAGTTTCTGCAGCTGTCCCATCATCATTTTCTTCACGGCGAATTGGTTGATGACCTTCTCCGCCATGCCCGTCTGGGCGTGCATGCTGCTCACGTTGAAGTGTACGTTCAGCAGTTCCTTCTCCTTCAGGTGTGTGATGTCGCCTGTAGCCGCTACGGTCAGTTTCTTGTCGTTGGTAAACACCCGTACGTTGCGGAAGCTGATGGTGCTGTCCGTGCCGCTCATGGTCAGGTTCAGGTTCAGTGGCAGCGTGAATTTCGCAAGGACGGGAGCAAACGTCTGCGAGATGTCCTTCAGGTGCGTTCTGCCCGTAATGATGCCAGTGTGGTAGCTCAGTCGTCGGCCCTCCTTCTTGTTGGGCAGCAGCATCTCTGCGTTCGCCACCTTGACGAAGGTCGTCTTTTGCTGTACGAAGAGGTCCTTGAAGAGCAACTTGCCGTTCGTGAAGGTTCCGGTAGTCCGCAACTCGCGAATGTCAATGCCCGTTACAGGGTCTTGTGCCTGGCATGTGGCGAGCACGAATTTCACGCTGTCCTTGTTCGTCTGGTCTATGTTCAGCTGCAGGTTGGCCGTTATGTCCAGATGTCCCGTGTCAAAGTATCCGCGTTTGGGCTTGCCGCTGTTCTTGCGTGGCTTGTGGTTGTTCGTCTTGTAGTGTAGCCCGCTGATGGTCGCGTTGTAAAGCTTTCCCTGTTGGCTGGCCTTCAGTTCCTCTATGGAAGCAGTCGTTTCCACGGGTCCTTTCTTCGTTTGTGCCACCCAGTCTGCCTGCAGGTTCTGCACCGTGATGTCGTGTCCTCCGTCGCCCGTTTCCTCTATGATAGCCTTTTGTAGTGTGCAGTCGTACTTGTCGTAGTTGACATGGATGTCTGCCAGTTTGACGTAGCTCACGTTGAGCGTCACCTTGTGCTTCTTCTTGTTTTCGTTTCCGTTTTCGTTTTCGTCCTTCTTGTCTTTCTTGAACGCATCAATGATAAACTGGTAGTTGGCAGCAGTCGAGTCAGTCTTTTTGGTCAGCAGTGCGTTGAGGCCGCTCACCTCTATCTCCTCGATGACCACACGTTGCTCAAACAACGGCCGCAGCGCCACGTTTGCCGAGAGCTTGCCAATCTGTAGCATTTTACGTTGCTGCAGGTCGTCAATCTCCAGTCCATAGAGGTTCACGTAGCCGCCGAAGATGCTCAGCTCTGCCTGTTCCATACTCACCCGTGTGTTCAGCTTCTCGCTCAGCAGTACGGTAGCCTGCATCATGATACGCTGTCGCACGGACGGTATGTTCAGTGCCACGAAGGCTCCTGTCACCAGCACCACCAGTGTGATGGTAATGGCAGCCAATGTGATGAGTATGATACGTGTTGTCTTCTTCATTTACCCTGCAAAGATAGTGCAAACCGAGTGAAATGCAAAATAAATTACGATTTATTTTCATTTCCGAGGTGCAGCGTAACTCTTCAGCGAAAGAGCTCCTGCTTTTTTTCTGAAACTAATTTGAATAATAAGAATAATATTGACCACTAATTTATATAATTATTAAAATTTGCGAACTGATTTACACGTGATGACAGTGATAATACTCTGTTGTAATACGCAGGCGGCGATGAGCTAATATCAGGGCGGTAGAACCCCAATGCCATTGGGGTGGCTGCGCAATGGTATTGGGGCACCCCCCGCGATACCATTGGGGCACCCCCCGCGCATATATCGCGGCTCCCTCCGCCATACCATTGGGGGCTTTAACATCACAAAAATTAAAATAAGTCGGATTTTATTTTGTTATTTATTCGTTTTTCACTATCTTTGCAGTGTTCTCATACCGAAGCCCTGCATCATCTGGGACAACAACGCATCAGGTGGTGGCAACGAGCATCATGGCTACATCAACCACAGCAACGGAAACTTCATTAACAATTCCGAAGCCCTCGTGAAGACCATGATCAAGGCCGCAACATCAGACGATGCCAGCTACACCCTGGAGTCCATCTACAACAAAGCACCGCAATAATCTATGGAGGGATAGTTTAAGTTAAAAAAGGAGTGTCAAGCGTTTGGTTATCCGGTTGAAATTGCGTAACTTTGCAACTGGATAGTCAATACTGAGATGGTTGCGGAGCAGGAAAAATGGCAATGGCAGGAACCGGGCACCACATGGAAGGGTGTCGGCCTGTACCATATTACGCTGACTATACCGGACAGACAACCGCTGTTGGGCAGGTTAATCATTCCTGACAATGACCCCGCCAAGGCTAAGGTCATCCGTACTGCATTGGGTGATGCATTGGTAGATTGTCTGCTCAGTATTCCCGCTCACCATCCCGAAGTGCAGGTGCTCCATTTTTGCCTCATGCCAGACCATCTTCATGCGGTGCTGTATGTCAGACGTACTATGCAGAATGGCGTCAGGGCACTGGTGCGTGGCTTCTGGCAGGCAAGCAAGAAACTGGGCAGGGCGTGTTCCATGGCTGCTTCTTCGTTTTCCCCGAATGACATTCGGGGGAACTTCCAAGAAGGGATTGAGGACGGAAAAGCTTAAGGCACTGAGCGCAAGACTGGAGGGCTTTTCTGCCTCGTTATGCCAGCAGATGGGAGATGATGCTTACTATAGGCTGGAGCCTGTCTTTACCGAGATGCCCTTCATTCGTCCGATGGGTCATAACACCCAACTCCCCAACACCATTCGCTATATAGACATGAATCCGCAACGACTTGCCACCAAAAGGCTTATGCCGGGCTATTTCAGGGTGCAACGTGACATCGTTATCGGTGATCGTAGCTATGATGGCGTAGGTAATGCAACGTTACTAACACATCACCAGTTTGAACCGGTCCATGTACGACGGACGATGGTGGATGCTTCTGAACACGGAGATAATTTACCGTTGCGCAATTATATGAATTCATGTGTTTTGAAGGCCCATGGAGGGGCTGTGATGGTATCACCTTTCATTTCGATGTATGAGAAAAGGGTGATGGAGGTGTTGATTCGTGAGCGTATTCCATTCATTTGTCTTGTAGATAACGGTTTCAGGGAATATTATAAGCCTCATGACACCCTTTTCGATTATTGCACTACAGGAGGGTTGCTGATACTTAGCCCTTGGAAATATGATGCGGGGAAACGCCACATTAGCCGTGCTGATTGTGTAGCACTGAATAGTATGGCGGAGGAAATATGCCAACAACTCGCTAATGACAAATAAAAATAGGGGTAATATTTTGGGAACATCGTTTTTTATAATTACCTTTGCACCCAAGATAATCAGTAAGCTATGTTCAGAAAAAGCATTTTCCTAATTCTAATGTTAGTGTGTGCCGTGAAGTTGTCGGCACAAAGTGACAAACCCGAGTTCGGCGAGCGTCCGAAGCTGGTGGTAGGCATTGTGGTGGACCAGATGCGCTGGGACTATTTGTCGCGCTATTATGAGCAGTTTGGCGAGGGTGGTTTCCGTCGCCTCATTGACAAAGGTTACAGCTACAATAACTGTCTGATCAACTATGTGCCGACGATCACGGCAATCGGACATGCCAGCGTCTATACGGGTTCGACACCTGCCTTTCACGGCATCTGTGGCAATAATTTCTACATGGACAACCGGAAGGTATATTGCTGTGCGGACAGCACGGTGATGCCGGTGGGTTCCGACAATAGGACGGAGGGACAAATGTCGCCGGTGAACCTGGTGGCAACAACCATAGGCGACCAGTTGCGACTGCATACAGACTTCCAGGCTAAGGTCATAGGCATCAGCTACAAGGACCGTGCCGCCATTCTGCCTGCCGGCCGTGCTGCCAACGCAGCCTACTGGCTTGACAAGAAGAACCGTCAGTTTATTACCTCTACCTACTACATGCAGGAATTGCCGCAGTGGGCAAAGGACTACAATAAAGTGCTTGCCAAGAATGCGGAGTTCAAGAAAGTGGGTGCCGACGTGGGCCTCTATCCGCTTTGTGGTCACATTACGACCGACATGGCCATTGCTGCGCTGAAGGGTGAGCAGTTGGGACAGGGGGAGGTGACGGACATGCTCTGTGTAAGCTACTCTGAAACGGATGTCATCGGTCACAGGTGGAGCACGCGTGGCGAACATACCGACGAGGCGTACCTGGAACTGGACAAGGACATTGCCCGTTTGCTCGCTGCACTTGACGAACAGGTGGGGGAAGGGCAGTATCTGGCATTTCTGGCTGCCGACCATGGTGCCGCTCACAACTGGAAGTTCATGCAAGACCATAAGCTGTCGGCAGGTCCCTTCCTGACTGATTCGGTGAAGGGCAGAATCTATATGGAAAGTGCTAACGATATAGGTGACGAAGGAGCGTTTATCGGCGACATCATGGACTACCGGGTATTCCTGGACTGGAACCATATTCGTGAACACGGTCTGATAACGGCTGACATGACCCACCATGTACTCAACCTGCTGCGGGCGGAAAAAGACATCGTCTTTGCTGCTGCCTATGAGGACTTGGCAACAACGGCCATGCCACCTATCCTCCGCGACCGTGCCTTGCTTGGCTACTATCCCGGACGTTCCGGCGACATCATTTTCTTCCCCAAACCGAACGTCTATGATTACGGGGCGTGGTCATCGCCTGTCGGGACGACGCATGGCGAGTGGAACCCCTACGATGCGCATATCCCCATGCTGTTCTTCGGATGGAAAGTGCCGCACGGCAGTAGTCCCCGCGAGACACACATCACTGATTTTGCCGCCACCGTATGTGCCATGTTGCACATTCAGCAACCCAATGCCTGCATTGGTGAGGCACTGGTGTTTGAGTGATAGCTTACGGCTTAGAGCTTACGTTTTTTGTTCCTTCGTATATTTGCGTCTTGCCCAGAAACGTTGGGCAAGACTCATTTTTGCATAGGCCTTCCAACCCGTTGCCGCACCGTCGGGGTAGCGGTCCAGGTAGTGTGGGTTATACATGTTGGCATAGGCCTCCATCTCAAACGGATTCAGTTCGTAGCCGGCATTTGGAAGCAGACGTCGGGCACGCTGCGCCTCAAGCCAGAACAGCAGGTATTTCCAGTAGAAGCAAAGCCACGAGTTGTGGGTGGACTGTGCCTGCCGAAGATGGATGTGCTCGTGGAACTTAACGGGATGATACCAGTCCTTGAGGGTGGAGGATAAAGGATTACGGATTACGGATGAGGGGTTGAGGGTGTTATAGCGTTCTGCCTCTTTTTCATTATTGGTGATGATGGCCCCAAAAAAAGTGAGGGCGCTGTAGCCCTTGTGGAGCCAAAAAGGCATGCTCACGGCACGCATGTCAGTCGTGTGACTGGGGCGTCTTGCCGTGAGCATGAGTTTCAGAATATACAGGGGATGAGCCATGCAGCAGTGTCAATTCGTCTTATCTACACCCTTGACGACTTTGTATAGCAGTTTTCCGGTCTTGGTGTACCATCCGCCATCGTAGGGCTGGTAGTCCTTGAACTTGCCTCTGAAGAAACTGCCGTCATCCTTAATGGTATAGACACCCTCGTCAAACTGGTCGGTAACGAAAGAGCCTTTGTAGGTGTCGCCGTTCTTGAAGACCAGCGTAGCATCCTTATCGACGCGCATGCCATTCTGGAACTTTCCGGTATAGGTGTCCTTCTCGCTGTCAGTATATTTAGCGGTGCCTTGTCCGTTTGGCTTCTTGTCGGCATTGACCTGGCCTGTATAAGTAAAGGCAACACTGTTGTCGGCAGCGTATATAGGCTCGTCGGTAACCGTCTCGATGTTGTCTGTCGTAACAGCCGGCGTGTTGCCACTATCGTTGCCGAGGAAGGTCTTATAGACAAAAAAGCCTGCACCGGCTCCGATGAGCAGGAATAGCACGAAGATACCGATGATGAGCGGTGCCTTGCTGCTCTTCTTCTGCACCGGCGGCTTCTCGTACAGCGATTTTTGGGGCTGGGGGGTAGGAGCGGGCTGCTCAGCTACAGGCTCCGGAGTGGGCTCCGGTGTCGGTTTGGGAACGGGCGTTGGCTCCGGTGTGGCAGCCTTGGGCACTACGGGAGGCTGAGGCGGCGTGGGTGTCGGCTTCGGTTTTGATGAAACCGGGGTGTCATAGGTTGTGCTCTCATCTTCCTCTTCGGGGATGTCGGGAACACTGGCCGGACTGGGTGGTGCATTGTAGCCTGTGCTGACAGGAATAGGCGGTGGCACAGGTGCAGCAGCCGGCGCAGGTGTTTCAGGACGTGAGGACACAACAATTTCGTCGCTGTCTCCGAGAACCGTCTCGTCACTTTCCGTCACATGCGGTACGGATACCGGATCGGGGACGGGAATCGGCTTCGACTCCAACAGTGTGATGAGTTGCTGCATGGTCTGCGGGCGGTCCTTGCGACGGGGCTGCATGGCAGTGACAATGGTTTCCCAAATGTGCTCGCTGACATACTCCGGGCGTTTTCCAAGTCCCTCCTCGTTGACGGCGGATGCTTCAGGTGGTACTTCGCCGGTAATGAGGTTGTAGAGTGTGGCACCCAGGCTGTAGATATCGCTGACAGGTGAGAAGTCCTGAAGCGACTGCTGGAACTGCTCCAGAGGGGCAAAGCCCTTGCTCAGTCCTACGGGGGTGGCACTGGTCTCGCTGCCATCGGCATTATAGTTCTTGGAGATGCCGAAGTCAATCAGCATGGCCTTGTCGTTGTTGAGCAGGATATTACCCGGCTTCACGTCGTAGTGGCACATGTGCTTTTCGGTATGCATATAGTCCAGTGCGTGGGCAATCTCCAGCGCGTAGCGTACAGCTTCGTCCTCGGGGAGTCGCCCTTGGGTTCTGAGCTTGCCGCGTAACGAACCGTCGCGAAGATACTGCATGACGTAATAGACGGTGTTGTTCTCCTCGAAAACGTCAGCCACATGAACAATGTTCGGGTGGTTCAGCTGTGCGAGGTTATGGGCTTCCTTGATGAACTTCTGACGGTACTTGTCAACCTGGTCGGTGCTGCCCGTTGAGGGAATGGAGACATTGTTGTTGTAGGAGTCGCGCAGACAGGTGTCCTTCATGAAGAACTCCTTGATGGCTACGGGAACCTCTACCTCCATTTCGCCCAGATTTCCGGTTACTTTCTCCTTTGTGGTGGCTTGGTATGTGATGCCGAATCCACCCTGTCCCAGAACACGGACGATGGTGTATCGTCCGTTCTGGAGTACAGAACCCTGATGCAGGGTTGCATTTTTCTCTGTTGTATCCATAGGTAATCTCTTTTCTCTAAACTCTCAACTCCCTTACATGTACCAAGAGCGTCTCTTTACACCATCCGTAATCAGGTAAGTACCGCTGTCGGTGAACTTGACCACGCGAGGACGGAAGTCCTGCTCTTTGAGGGCCTCTTCAACATTGGTCGGAATGTCCTTGTAATAGACACCGCGCTCACAGCAAATCACGATGCCCTTGTTGGTGACGCAGGCACTCTTGATGGCTCCAAACTTCTCAATGGCACGTTTGAGATTGCTGTGGTCAGTCTCGTGGGAGGCGTAGTAGTGCTTGTCGGTAATAATGGAGAAGTTTCCGTTCTCACAGATGGAAACAGAGAGTATCTCCTCGCCGTCATCATTGTACTTGCTCATCAGCTCCTTCATCTTGTCGGGCATGACACCGGAGTAGCCGTTCTTACCCCAGACAATGCACCAGTAGCCGGAGTCGGTCATCGTGACGTCGGTAATCTTCTTCTTGTCGTTGTTGTACTCCTTGATTCTGTTCTTCAGTCCCTCGGCAACGGCAGACGTGTAGCAATAGCCGTTGTCGCCGTAAATGGCGACGCCACGTTCCTGCTCGGTGATGGCACCCGTACGGCAACCATTGTCGCCCCATTCCTTGATGGTGGTGGTGATGTAGTTCAGTGCCTTGGCATTGTCAGTATAGGAACGTGTTGTTCCGTAGAACTCGAAGTCGCCTAAGTCTGAGGAAGTCACCGTACGCTGGTTGACATAGAACGATGTGGAGAACAGTTTCTTGTTCTTGTACCACAGCTCCCAACGGTAGGTTCCCTGATCGTAGGAACCGCCATCGTTGTTTCCCCATCCGGGCAGGGTAAGGGTCATGGATGTTCCTTTCTCGAAGTCTGCTTCGTCCGAGGTGGTATAGCCAGAGGGCGACGAACTACCCGTCATCATCGTTCCGTCGGGGCGGTATATCTTGGTATAGAGTGTCACGTTGCTGGCTGCCTTCGTGCAGTTGTAGGTCAGTTTGGGCGTGGCATACTTCATCTCGTCGGCGTAGAGTGTTCCGCCGTATGACGTCAGGATGTCACCGTCGTAGTTGGTATTACCAATCTGCAGACGGGTGATGGTCACGTAGTCCATCGCATTCGTCTTGGTCGGCGTGGTGGTCGTAGGTTTCTTGACAGGCTTCTTTCCACCTCCACCTGTGGTACCGCCTCCAGACGTGGTGCTCGTTGGCTTACGCGTGATGGTCTTTTGTGCATCGGCACTCGGTACTCCCATGACTAAGACAGCCAGGAGTATGAAGATTGTTTTAAGGGCTCTTGTTTTCATTGTATGTTAAGATTTAGTTCGTATTACAAGTTGGGGATGACAACGTCTCTCCTGCCACCGTCTTCGCTGCTTGTTCCCCCGTCGTGGGTACCCTGTTGGGGAGTAGGCTTTGCGGGGGTTGCGCTGCTGTTCGTGGTCTTGCCGGGTTCAGTGCCGGACTGAGTCCGTTCCGGAGTGCCTGTGTTCCCGTTGGGACGGCGTGAGGGCGTGACAGGTGCTGTGTGGCGCTGTGGCTGTGTCTGCCGCTGGGGCTGCACCTGTCGTTGGGGCTGCACCTGTCGTTGGGGATAGGTGGCAGCGCTTTCGTCATCTTTGTCTTCTTCGATGTCCTCCCGAGTGATTGTTGTCTCGGTGGGTTTGTCTTCGGTGACAGTCTGTGTCGGCTTGGGGTTGTTATTCAGAAAAAAAATGATTCCCACGACAGCAGCAATGACAACAAAGAAGAAAACAGCCGCCATCACGAAGAACATGCCTTTTCCCTTCTTGCCCTGTTCCTGAGCAGGAGCCATCGGCTTCTGGAAACGCTGTGGGGCTTGCTGCTGTGGGGCTTGCTGTGGCTGTCTCGGCTGTTGCGGAACAGGTTCTGCCATGACCACCTGTACGTCGTCGTCGCTCTCAGCCTGCTCTTCCTGCATAGGGGGTGGGGGCGGGATTGTCCCTTTGTTGAGTTCTGCCATCAGCACCTTGTTGGCAGCACGTGCGGCAGCTTCGTTGTCGAGGTGGAAATTGTCGCCTTCCTCGCGTTCTACGGATTCAATGCGGATGATGTATGCCGTGTGGTTGTCGGAGTTGTCAACCGTCTCGCCAATCAAGATGCTGCGTTTCTGGTCGTCACTCTTGTCGCTCTTGAAGATGTTCATCAGTTCCTGGTCCTCCATCTGCTCAAGCATACCGTCGGAGCAGAGATAGAAGTAGTCGCCTGGTTCAATGTTGGTGATGTGCACGATGTCAGGTTTCGAAGGACGTTCCTGGTGAGCCATGATGACACGGGTGATGACATTCTTGTTCCTGGCAGTACTCAACTCCTCATGGGTCATTTCACCCACCTCGAAAAGGTCATAGACCAAAGAGTGGTCACGTGAACGGTAGAGCACTTCGTTGGTGGAAGGACGGAGGTGGTAGATACGGCTGTCGCCGATGTGAGCCACCGTACATCCACCCTTGTGGAAGCAGAGGAAAGTCAGTGTGGTACCCATCTTCTTCTCACCCGTCGGGTCCTGGGCATCAACGGCGGCGTAGGCTGCCGTGATAGCCTCGTTCAACACGTCGTCACTGAGTGGTTCGTCTGGTTGTAAGCGGCTGAGAACAAACTCGCTGATGGTCTTGCAGACCGTGCTGCTGGCTACTTCGCCAGACTCGTGTCCACCCATACCGTCGCAAAGTATAAACAGGCGGTCATTAATGGTGGCTTCATTCAACAATGGGAAAATAGAGTCTTCCTGATTGCTGCGGCTACCCAGTTCCTGAATAGCAATTGGTTGGGATATCTTGAATCTCATAATTTGGTGTTGTTCTTATTGTTGATTAAACAGGAAGTTCATAACGCAGGATGATGTTACCCATTTTGATTTCTGCTCCGTTTTTCAGAATGAGTTTGTCGGAACCATTGAGCAGTACGCCAGAGACAAACGTCGGGTTCTTGTTGCTGCCATTGCTGATGATGGCACGTATGGACATGTCGGCCATGCGTACCGTCTCGATGACAGCATGGAAACGGCTCATGGTGTTATTGCCGTTGGTCTCGATCTGTACGGTTGCCTGGGGTGTGGAACTTCTGCGTCCAATGGTGTTGCGTCCGATGGCCAGAGGGTAGCGTACATTATTATAAATAAGGAATCCGGCAGTGTTGGCAACGGGTTTGCTGATGTGACCTGCAGGAATGGTACTTCCCTCGTCCATGACAGGTCGCCTGTAGGGTTGAGGCTGGTATTGCGGTTGTTGGAACTGCGGCTGCTGGTACTGTGGCTGCTGGTACTGCGGCTGTTGGAACTGCGGCTGCTGGAACTGCGGCTGCTGGAACTGCGGCTGCTGGTACTGTGGCTGCATGGGAACAGCACCTTGCACTCCCTGGACGGGTTGTGCCGGAGCTGCTTGCATGGGCTGTTGGTGAAAACGTACCATCAGTTGGCATCCACAGTTGGGACACTTAATCACTTTCTGCTCCACATTCAGTTTGTTCTTGACGTCAAGTTGAACTTGACACTTCGGACAAACCACTCTGACTATTTCCATAATTGAATACTATTATATCGTTACCAAGAGATGACAGGCATGTTGTTGTCAAACTTTCCCCACATGACGGGGTGCTGCTTGTCATCGGATATTTTCTTTACACCTTTGCTGACAAATCTGAAAAGCTCCAGAGCGGTAATGACACGGTCCTTGTTGGCATCGGCACCACCACGGAGTCCACGTTGCAGATAGGCGGTGAAGAAACCGTTCTTCATGTCGCGGCGTTCGATGGATACCTCTTCGGAACGTGAAGACAGGAAGAACATTACTTCCGTATTACGAAGACTCTCGGGTACGCTGGTGTTGTGCTGCGTACGTTGTTCTGTCCTCATTTTGCCCGAGAAGCAGGCGTCGGCGAATATCATCTTCGAACGAGCCTTGCTCTTAGCCATGATTTCCTTGATGCTCTGGTAGTCCAGCATTCCATCGTAGCATACCAGGTTGCCGGGGCTGCCATGGCCGCTGAAGAAGAACAGGATGGCATCGTTCTTCGTTGCTTTCGCAAACTGTTTGCGCAAAGCCGCCAGGATGGCAGCCTTCGTAGCCTGTGAGTTTCTCAGCAGGATGGTGCTTGCCTTTTTGTTCTTTGCAAATACCATCCGGATGGTTGCGGCATCATTGGCACAAAGGCTGAGGTCCATGTCGCTGCCGGGATAGTCGGCAATGCCGGCAGACACGATGTAGATACGCTTCTGTGCTGATGTCGGGACGAGTCCCAACACCAGCATCAGCAGCATGATCATCATATAACGTATGTTCATAAGCAATGTAGTGGTGATTATACCAGGATGTCGCCGGGGACATCGTTTGCATAGTCGGGCATGCCGTCTTCACCAACACCTATCGAATTGTCGGCTATCAGACCGCCATCGTCAATACCTGGCGTTGTCTCGTTGTCGATGTCAATCATGTAGATGTCGTCCTCGCCGCCGCCAAGGTCTGCAATGTCGCCGTTGTCGATGTCTCCGCCAACAATCTGCACGTCGTCGTCGTTGTCGATGATGCTGACATCCTCGTCATTATCTACGTGGACATGCACGTCGTGATGATGATAGACCACATCCACGTTGTCGTTTGGCGTGTAGCTGTTGTCGCCGTTCAGGGCAGAGAGCGACATGTGGGTAAACTCATTACGCTCGGAGGGGCTCATGCTGTTCCACTCATCCTCATGATAGGTGGCATAGACGTTGCCGTGCCATACGAAGGCACCGCCGGGACCAACTTCCTCACGGGCTGCGGCAAAGGCCTCGTTGAAGGACATGGACTGGTCAACCTCTGCAACCATCAGGCCATTGTCGAGCATGTAGTGCCCTTCGTCATTCACAACTTCCACTCCTTCTTCGGGGATGATGTCAACGTTCTCTTCTTCACCGTTGCTGCTGAAGTGCTGGTAGGCTGCAGTAGCACCTACGGCGCTGACGCTACCGAACATGATGCCAGCTACGCCACCCAGTAACACGCGCTTCCAGGTCTGGTCGTCGTTGCTCTTGATGGGCTGGAAGGCGGGGCGCTGTACGTTCTGTTGCGGACGTGGTGGGATGTTCGGACGCGGAGGAGTTGCCGGACGGGGTGCTGCGTTCGAGTTCTGCTGTGCATTACCTGCACCGATTACCATTGTATCTTCATTTGTTGCCATAGTTGTGATGTTTTTAAGTTAATAAAAAAAATCAGGAAATATAGTTAAACCAATACGAGGTCGTCAGTACCGTCGGTGATGATGTCATCATTGTCGGCAAGATATCCTTCGGAATCCATGTCGCCGGTTTCACCGAAGGTGTCGAATCCAGTTTCTTCGTCTCCTTCCGAATCAGTAGCGGCAATGACGTCCTCGTTTTCTTCTTCTGCGGGGGGAGTGTCATAGTCCGCATAAGCCGTCGGCAGGTCATCACCCAGTTCATTGTCCTCAGGCTGGTAGTTTGCTGCCTCTGCCAGCGGTGCCATCTCAATGCGCATGTCAGCCTCCAGGGGATGGAACTCGTCTTCTGAGATGACATTGTTGCCGTCTTCGTCCAGCTGCAAGGCATCGGCCCATCCGTCAAGGTCCACGTCAATGATGGCGGCATGGTGACCCTGGTAGATGATGTTTGCAACGTCCATCTGTGAGCCGTCGTCCGTCGTGATGCGCTCGTAGGAGACTATTTGTATGCTCGAGTCATCGTTGTCAGAGACGTCAGCGACATAGGGTTCCGGTTCATCAATGTCAGGTTCCCAGTATTCATTGTCTTCCATGTAGGGTGGTTCTTCGGGAGGTGTGAGAATGTCCTCGTCGTCATTGCCATCATTGCCGTTGCCGTCGTTTACCACATATACATTGTCAAGATGGTGAACGTGATGCACATGGTGGTGGTCCGGCTCAGCCTCTACCACTTCCACGTCTTCGTCCGCCTCCATCAGCTCCGGGTCAAGGGGTGGCTCGACGTTGTTGTCTTCTGTCAGACGGTTGTAGGCATAGGCTCCACCTACTCCGAATGTTGCTCCAAGAGCCGTTCCGATGGCAGCACCTAAGGCTCCGCCAATCAGTCCGTTGCTGTTGTCCTTCTTGGGCATTGGTCTCATGTTCATGTTCTTTGCTTCCATAAGATAATGTTTTAGGTTTTGATGTTAAGTTTACTGCTGCAAAGTTATATACTGAAGAGCCATTTTCCAAATATTTTCATTGATAGTCCACGAAATGTTGAGGTTTCGTGATGAAATATCCATTTTTCATGACTTGTCGTGACGGCTCTATTTGAGGAACTTTGCCTTGCAGTACGGGCAGTTGTCATATTGGCGGGTCAGCAGGTCATAGTCCATGTTAAAGAATTTCTTGCAGCAGGGGCATACGTAGTTGTTGCGCAGTCTTTGTTGCAGCATTTTACGCTTCATGGGTGCCTTCTTGGAGTCGTTCAGGGCAACCACCACCATGGTGACGGTGATAATCAGGCCAATGCCCATGAAGAGGAATCGGAAGAAGCCCAGCGACTCAGGCAGTATGAAGACACTGATCATGCCCAGCGTACCGAAGGCACCGGCAATACCACGGATGGCATTTTTCTTCGCCATGTCGGCCTGAATGGCGTTTGTCTCTTCTTCGTACCTCATCCATATACGCCTGAGTGGACGGATGTCTGCCGTCTTGGGTGTTGACTGTTCTATGAGCTGCTTGATGACATCCCAGTTCAGCTTGTAATGTTCGCCTCCCAACTCTACGGTATCGCTGGGGGTGACGGTCTTGGTGAAGATGGGACTTCCGTTGACATAGGTGTCATTCTCCATTTTCAGGTTTTCGATGGTGTAAGTCTCGTTCGGCAGGACCTGAATACGGCAGTGACGGCGGCTGACGCTTCTTGGCACACTATTGGCAGCTCCAAAAGATTTCGTTTGGGTTCCCACGGTCAGGCTCAGCTGTCCGGTTTGTGCGTTACGTCCAATAATAATTTCCATAGTTTGAATTAGATAATATCGATTGTTGTTGTTTGCTTATTGTACCATGAGTTCCTTCAGCTTCTTCAACGCGTCCTTTGATACGTCGAGTGCATAGGTACACTGGTGGAAGTCTGACAATACAAGACGATGCTTGAGCACATTGATTTGGAATACCAAGTTCAGGTTGATGATGTAGCGTTTGCCGATGCGTGCGAAATACATGACCTTTCCCCTTAGCCGTTCTGACAGGACGGCCTCCATCTTTCCGAGACTCATGCCGACCGTGCATTTGTGCTTGTTGGTCAGCACGATATTCGTGTAGTTCCCGTCTGCCTCGAAGTAGGCAATCTCCCTCATGTCAATTCGCAGCAAATCGTCACGAGAGTTCAAAAACAACCAATCCTTGTTTGTCATTCTTTTTGATTATTTTTTCTTTCGTGTGACAAATATAATAATAAATATTAAAATGAGCAAAACAATTTAGTGAAAAAGTTGCTTTTTACCCGTTTTTTTCTTGAAATTTGGCTGTTTCGAATATATTTCCTATCTTTGTCGCACGAAAAAGCAATGAAAATGGACGAGAAAGAACGGATATTCCAGTTGCGCCGTGAGTTGCATGAACATAACTATCGGTACTATGTTCTTAACCAACCGACGATTAGCGACCAGGACTTTGATTTGATGATGCACGAACTGCAGTCGTTGGAGGAGCTCCATCCTGAATTAGCGGATGCCAACTCGCCGACTCAGCGTGTCGGCAGCGACCTGAACCAGGAGTTCAGACAGGTGGAGCACCGCTATCCGATGCTGTCGTTGGCCAATACCTACAATGAGCAGGATGTGGCTGTCTGGTACGAGAGTGTGGAGCGCGGGCTCAATGGTGAGCCCTTCGAGGTGTGTTGTGAACTGAAGTACGACGGACTGTCTATCTCGCTGACCTATGAGGACGGCCGTCTGATACAGGCCGTTACCCGTGGTGACGGTGTGCGTGGTGACGATGTGACGGCCAATGTCAAGACCATCCGTTCCATTCCGCTCGTCCTCCATCCCTCGTCCTCTGCACTTCGTCTTCCACCCTCCACCTTCGAAATCCGAGGTGAAATCCTGATGCCCTGGAAGGTGTTCGAGCGGCTGAATGCTGAGCGTGAGGCAGCTGAGGAGCCTCTCTTCGCCAACCCGCGCAATGCAGCCAGCGGTACCCTGAAGAGCCAGTCGTCGGCATTGGTGGCCAGTCGCCAGTTGGATGCGTACCTGTATTATCTGTTAGGTGACGAGCTGCCTGCTGAAGGGCATTACGAAAACCTGCAGACGGCTGCCTCCTGGGGATTCAAAATCTCACAGGGTATGCGTAAGGTGGATTGTCTTCAGGGCATCTATGATTTCATCAATTACTGGGACTCCGAGCGTAAGAACCTGCCTGTTGCAACGGATGGTATTGTGCTGAAAGTCAATTCTTTGAGGCAGCAACGTTCATTAGGATATACAGCCAAGAGCCCACGTTGGGCCATTGCCTATAAGTTCAAGGCCGAACGGGCCTGCACCCGTCTGGAAAGCGTCTCTTATCAGGTCGGTCGAACAGGGGCTGTCACCCCTGTCGCCAACATGGAGCCTGTGCAGTTGGCAGGTACCACCGTGAAGCGTGCCACCTTGAACAACGAAGACTTTATCCGTTCTTTCGACCTCCATATTGGCGATTCTGTCTATGTGGAGAAAGGAGGTGAGATTATCCCCAAGATTGTGGGTGTCGATATTGATGCACGCCCCATCATTGCCCAGCCTGTCCAGTTCATCAAACGCTGTCCTGAATGTGGTGCCCAGCTGGTGCGCTACGAAGGGGAGTCGGCCTGGTATTGTCCGAACGACACCCAGTGTCCGCCACAGATAAAAGGACGCATCGAACACTTCATTTCACGCAGGGCCATGAATATTGATTCGCTGGGTCCGGAGACTGTTGATGAGTATTATCGTCGTGGCTTGATACGTAATGTTGCCGATTTGTATGATATTGACGTCCAGCAGATTAACGGAGATGGTTCGCGTACTAAATCAGCCCAGCGCATCGTGAATGGCATTGCCAAATCCAAGGAGGTTCCTTTCGAACGGGTGGTCTTTGCCCTTGGCATTCGTTTTGTCGGTGAGACGTCCGCCAAGCTTCTGGCACGACACTTCAAGACCATGGAGGCACTGGAGCATGCAACCTTGGAACAGCTGACCGACGTTGACGGCATTGGTGACGTCATGGCAGGAAGCATCATCACATGGTTCCATAACGACGACAACCGGCAGTTGCTTCAGCGACTGAAGGACTACGGTCTCCAGATGTCGCTGTCGGAGGAGCAGCTTAGTGCCCAGAGCGACCGTCTGGCAGGTCAGTCCATTGTCATCAGCGGCGTCTTTGCCCGTCATAGCCGTGACGAGTACAAGGCACTCATTGAACAGCATGGCGGCAAGAATGTCGGTTCCATCAGCAAGAAGACTTCCTTTGTCCTGGCTGGTGAGAACATGGGTCCTTCGAAGTTAGAGAAAGCCCGGAAACTCGGCATCCGACTGCTGTCGGAAGACGAGTTCCTGGATATGATAGCGTCAAACCAATAAACAAGATAGTAAGACATGGACAAGAACAAGCAATTCGTCATCACCATCAACCGTGAGTTGGGCAGTGGAGGCCGCACCGTTGGTGAGAAATTGGCCGCCCGTCTGGGTGTGCCCTTCTACGACAAGGCACTCATCAAGGCTTTGCAGGAGAAGTATAACCTCAGCGTCGATGAGATAGAGCGGCTGAAAGGCCGCAACCATAGTTGGTGGGCAGAGTTCAAGCGTGCCATGAAAATAGGCTATACGGCAAGCTACTCCTATTACCGCCAGGGAAGGACAGAGGAGCCCGACATGCTGATTACCGACGAGATGTTCGAGACCGAACAGGAAATCCTGCGCGGTATTGCACAGAGCGAGTCGTGTGTCATTGCCGGCCGTTCTGGCTTCCATGTGTTCCGTGAACATCCTAACCACCTGAGTATCCTCATCCAGGCACCGTTGGAACAGCGTATCAGCCATATCATGAAGCGCAGGGACATCAGCCGTGACGAGGCCAGGAAGATTATCGGCGAGGTCGATCTGATGCGTGAGAACTATGTGCAGCGTTATACTGGCACGTCACGCTACGATACGCGCAACTACGACCTGGTTATCTCCATGGCAGGTCAGACCGAGGACAATGTTGCTGACCTCCTGATACGCTATATTGAGCAGACGCTGTAGGTTGTTAAAGCCATTTCAGTAGCGCTTCGTCGGCTGCCGTCCAGTCCAGGGTGTCCAGTTCCTCACGGCTGAGCCACCGGTAGTCCAGGTGCTCCAGCAGCTTGAAGCCTTCCTTGTCGTCGCAGCGGCAGTAGTAGGCTGCCAGGTGTGTCGTGAAGTCCGGATAGTCGTAGTCGAACTCGGCAATCTTTTTCCCTACGAAGATGTCCCATCGCATCTCCTCCTGAATCTCGCGCAGCAACGCCTCATGGTCGCTCTCCCCTTCTTCCACCTTGCCGCCGGGGAACTCCCAGCGTTCTGATATGTAGGCATAGCGGCTGCGGGTACGTTTCATGCACAGTATCTTCCCGTCGTACTCAACGACGGCGCATACAACGCGTAAGGGTTTCTTTGTCTTTTCCATAGATTGTACATTGCTTATTATTTGGGTACAAAGTTACAAATTATCACATAAAAACATACATGATTGGTAAATATTTTGTACCTTTGTCAGCAAAACTATAAATATGTATATTGCAATAGCCGGAAATATCGGGTGTGGCAAGACCACACTGACCAACATGCTGGCCCGCCACTACGGGTGGGAGGCACGTTTTGAAGCCGTTGCCGACAACCCTTACTTGGAAGACTACTATAAGGACATCCGACGCTGGTCGTTTGCCCTGGAGGTGTTCTTCCTCAAGGAGCGCTTCCGTGACTTGCTCCGCATCAACGAGGCAAAGCACACCATCATCCAGGACCGCTCCATCTTCGAGGGCGTCTATGTGTTTACGGCCAACAACAGGGCCATGGGAAACCTCAGCGACCGCGACTTTGAAACGTACATGGAACTGTTCGAGCAGATGATGCACGTGGCCAAGATGCCGGACCTGATGATTTATCTTCGGGCATCGGTGCCCCACCTGGTGGCAAACATCCAGAAGCGCGGCCGCGACTACGAACAGACCATCCAGCTGGAGTATCTGCAGAACCTCAACGAGCGTTACGAGGACTTCATCACCCATCGCTACAAAGGCCGCGTCATGGTGATTGATGTTGATGACCTCGACTTCGAGCACGAGCCGCACGACTTTGCCGGCATCGTCGATAAGATAGACCGCACACTCTTCGGACTCTTCCCGGAAAATCTGTAAATCGTCAATCGAAAATCCGTAAATCGTCAATCGAAAATCCGTAAATCGTAAATATAAACAAGATGCATATAGCAGTAGCAGGAAACATCGGCAGTGGCAAGACCACGCTGACCAAGATGCTGGCCAAACGATATGGCTGGACTCCCCGTTTTGAACCCGTTGACAACAACCCGTATCTGGAGGACTTCTATGCCGACATGAAACGCTGGTCGTTCAATCTCCAGATTTATTTCCTCAACAAGCGCTTCAAGGAAGTGGTGGAGATATCGCAGTCCAAGGATACCATCATCCAGGACCGCACCATCTTCGAGGATGCACGTATCTTCGCGCCTAACCTGCACGGACAGGGCATGATGTCCGACCGCGACTTCCAGAACTACACCGACCTCTTCGACCTCATGATGTCGCTCGTCAAGCTGCCCGACCTCATGATTTACATCCGCTCCACCATACCCAACCTGGTGGCGCAGATTCAGAAGCGCGGCCGTGCCTACGAGCAGACCATCCAGCTGGACTACCTGCAGGGCCTGAACAACCGCTACGAGGAGTGGATTGCCGGCTACAAGGGTAACCTCATCATTGTCGATGGCGACACCTGCAAGTTTGGGGAGAGCCACGAGCACTTCCTGCAGGTCACCGACATGATTGATGCCAAGCTCTTCGGACTGTTCCCGATGGAGTGAACCACTTTTTTTTCCACACTTTGTACAAATTGTCACATTGTAACTTTGTAACAATGTAACATTAAGGTTTTTCAAATTGTGGATGTAGGGATATTAGAATATATAATAATTATAATTATTATATATTTATTAAGTAGTGGTCTGCACATCGGCATGAGCTTAATGTTACAAAGTTACATTGTTACAATGTTACATTGTTGCAAAGTGTCGTGACACACACCGAAACACAGTGCCTTGATCGTCAGCGACGAAAAGTAATCTCAAAGGATCGAAAATTACGGATTCGATGCACGGAAAGTAAGTTTCGCCGCAACGGAGCCCAATTCGACGAATTCGATGGCAAAAAGCCATCAAATCGAAGGGCAAAATTTGTAGGCGCACGAAAAATGTTGTAACTTTGCACCTGTGAAACCCCTACAGCGTGTTTTCCTCGAGCCGGCGTCTGAGGAAGAACACGCGGGTGGCAGCAAAGTAGAGCGCTACACCAGTGAAGTTCATCAGGGCAACGAACCAGAAGGCAGCTGCATAGCCCATGAACTCTGCCACGATGCCGCCGAGCAGGATGCCCAGACCCATGCCGATGTCCCATGCCACGAGAATAGTGGAGTTGGCCGTGCCGCGCTGGTCGTGGCGTGCCATGCTGATCATCATGTTCTGGAAGGCGGGCCACATGTGGCCGTTGCCCAAGCCGATAAGCAGGGCAGAGGTATAATAGCCGATGTGGTTGGGGCAGGCAATGAAGAGGATGTAGCCGACGAGCGAGATGACCATACCCACGGAGGCATTGTGTGTCAGCCGTCCTTCACGCAGCGCCTTGCCGCCTTGCAGGCGTGAGAGGATGAGACCGACGGAGCAGAGCATGAACCAGGTACCCGTGCCGCCCTCGATGCCCATGACCTCCTTGCCATAGATAGCGAGGTAGTTGCTCAGCACGCCGAAGCAGAAGCCGAAGAACACCATGTTGGCTCCTAACAGCCAGCCACGCAGCAGGAAGAAACGGTCGAGACTGAGTGTGGAGTGAAGCTCTTTTAACTCTTTACTTTTATTGCTTCTCACCGTTCCGTCAACAGCCATGCCGAAGCCGGCGACGATGAGGGCCAGCCAGAAGAGCAGGTCGAAGGAGTGGGTGTAGCGGTAGATGAAGATGCCGACGGTGGGTGCGATGGCCATGGCCAGGTTGTTGGACAGTCCGTAGTAGCCGATTCCCTCGTTGCGGCGGTTGCTGGGCAGCACGTCGATGGCCATGGTGGAGTTGGCTACGGTCAACGCTCCGAAGGGTCCGCCGTGCAGCGTGCGCACGATGCAGAACAGCAGCAGGGTGGAGGCTGCCAGATAGCCGGCAAAGAAGATGAAAAACCCGAAGAAGCAGAGCATGAGCACCCGTTTGCGGTCGAAGGCATCAACGATGTAGCCGCTGAAAGGTCGTACCAGTAGGGCGGTGATGGTATAGCCGGAGAGCACCAGTCCGATGACGTCCTTGGTGGCGTGGAACTGCTCGCTGAGGTAGAGCGGCAACAGGGGTGTCAAAACATAAAAGGCGAAGAACAGCGAGAAGTTCGCCGTCATCACCTTTATATAATTAGCGTTCCACAATGCCCCACTGCCCCCTAAGTTAGGGGGTTGGGGGTCTGAGCAACTGAAATTTCCCATAGTGTTGTGTATAAAGGCATAGGAGTCTTTGTCAGCGTTCAGACCCCCATCCCCCTAACTTAGGGGGCTTATGCCGATTCAAACTCACGCAGGAAGCGGGTGTCGTTCTCAGAGAACAGACGCAGGTCGGACACGCGGTACTTCAGGTTCGTGATGCGCTCCACGCCCATGCCGAAGGCATAGCCGCTGTACTCCTTCGAGTCGATGCCGCAGAGTTCCAGCACGTTCGGGTCAACCATGCCGCAACCGAGAATCTCTACCCAGCCGGTATGCTTGCAGAATCCGCAGCCCTCGCCGCCGCAGATGAAGCACGAGATGTCCATCTCGGCCGAGGGCTCGGTGAACGGGAAGTACGATGGACGCAGGCGAATCTTCGTGTCGGCGCCGAACATCTCGCGGGCAAACGAGAGCAGCACCTGCTTCAGGTCGGTGAACGAGACATTCTTGTCGATGTAGAGACCCTCCACCTGATGGAAGAAACAGTGTGCACGGGCGGTGATGGCCTCGTTGCGATAGACACGGCCGGGACAGATGACACGGATGGGCTCCGTCAGCTTGCCGTCCTCGGTGTGCATGTGCTCCATGACGCGGGCTTGAACGCTTGAGGTGTGCGAGCGGAGCAGGATGTTCTTGGTCACGTCGTTGGGGTGCTGTGAGACGAAGAACGTGTCCTGCATGTCGCGGGCGGGATGGTCGGCAGCAAAGTTCATCTTGGTGAACACATGGAGGTCGTCCTCTACCTCGGGACCGTCAGCCAGTACGAAGCCCATGCGCGAGAAGATGTCGATAATCTCGTTGGTCACGATGGTCAGCGGGTGACGTGTGCCCAACTGGATGGGGTAGGGTGTGCGGGTCAGGTCGATGGCCTGCTCCTGACTGCCTGCTCCTTGCTCCTCAATGCGTTCCTTGAGGGCATTGATGCGGTCGAAGGCCGTTTGCTTCAGTTCGTTAATCTTCATGCCGATGGCTTTCTTGTCCTCGGCAGCAACGTTACGGAAATCCTGCATCAGGGCATTGATTTCACCTTTCTTACTCAGGTACTTCAGACGTAGTGTTTCAATGTCAGCGGCGTCTTTTGCATCCAGATTCTTAACTTCGTTAAGTAATTGTTCTATCTTGTCAAGTATCATAATCTTAAAAATTTGTGCAAAGGTAATAAATATTTACGATTTACGATTTACGATTTACGATTTTTTTGTATCTTTGCACCAATTTTTGAGAGAAGTATAGATATCTGACATACGAAATGAAAAAATTGTTGTGGCTGTTCCCGGCCTTACTTTTGATGCTTCCGGCTTGTACGGGGAAGCATCAGTCACAGCAGAATGACGCTCCTGCCGACTCTACGGGTGTTGCTGATTCCGTGCCTGCTGACACGCTGGAGGAATTGATTGCTGAAGCACCAATGCCAAAAGCTGCCGACGAGCTCTTCGACGATTTCATCTTTAATTTTGCCGCCAGCAAGAAGGTACAGCTGTCACGTATCCATTTCCCGCTCGAGGTCTTGAAGGGTGAGCAACGGGAACTCGTGCAACGCTCAGGATGGACGACCGACCATTTCTTCATGCAGCAGGGCTACTACACGCTGATATTCGACAATGAGAAGCAGATGGAACTCTGTAACGACACGGCAGTCAACCGGGTAACCATTGAGAAGATATTCCTGGACAAGAAGCTCATCAGACAATATGACTTCGGACGTGTGAACGGACTTTGGGTCATGAACCGTGTCAGGCTCATCGACCTGGAAGACTCACCCAATGCCTCGTTCCTGAATTTCTATCATAACTTCTCCACCGACTCGCTCTTCCAGGTGGAGAGCCTGAACGCCACCGTTGACTTCGTGGGGCCTGACCCCGACGACGACTTCAGTCAGATGGAGGGTGTCATCACCAAGGAGACATGGCCTGCCTTTGCTCCCGAACTGCCTTCGGACATGATATATAATATTATATATGGTGTAGAGCCTACCGACAGCCATCAGAAGCTGTTCGTCATCCGGGGCATTTCCAATGGCTTCGAAGTGGAACTCACCTTCCGTCAGCACGATGGCAAGTGGCGGTTGGAGAAACTGAACACATAACTTGCAGATGAAAGATTACTGTCATTACAGCCTTTTACAGCATAACACCTTCGGCATGGAAGCGCAATGTAGCCGTTTCCTGCAGTACGAGAGCGTAGAAGAGGCATGCCAGGTGGCTGCCATCCTGCGTACGGCCGGACTGCCGTTTGTCATTATCGGTGCTGGAAGCAATCTTCTGCTGACACGCGACTACGAGGGCATCGTTGTGCGTTCGGGAATGAAGGGTATTGCGAACGATAACGGAAGTGTCACCGTAGCCAGTGGCGAGTGTTTCGACGATTTCGTGGCATGGAGCCTGAGTCATGGGCTCTACGGGCTGGAGAACCTGTCACTCATTCCGGGCGACGTGGGAGCCAGTGCCGTCCAGAACATCGGAGCCTATGGCGTGGAAGCCTGTCAGCTGATTGACTCCGTGGAGGCCGTGGAGATAGCAACGGGTGAACTGCGTGTTATCCGTGCTGAAGACTGTCAGTACGGCTACCGTCAGAGCCGCTTCAAGCACGAGTGGAAAAACAAGTTTCTCATCACCCGTGTCACCTATCGGCTGTCAACAACCTTCAAGCCGCATCTCGACTACGGCAATATTCGTGCTGAACTCGAGCGTCAGGGCATACAGCAGCCCACTGCCCGGCAGCTGCGCCAGGTGATTATTGATATACGCCGTGAGAAACTTCCTGACCCGAAGGTGGAGGGCAATGCCGGCAGCTTCTTTATGAACCCTGTTGTCGGCCGAGCCAAGTTCGAAGCGCTGCAGGCTCTTTATCCGCAGATGCCACATTATTATATAGATGCTGAGCACGAGAAGATACCTGCCGGTTGGATGATAGACCAGTGCGGGTGGAAGGGACGTTCGCTGGGCCGTGCCGGAGTCCATGACAAACAGGCCCTGGTGCTTGTCAATCGTGGCGGGGCTACTGGCGAGGAGGTCGTTGCCCTTTGCCGCCAGATACAGCAGGACGTGAAGGAACGTTTTGACATAGACATCTGTCCGGAAGTGAATATCATATAAGAGTTTAGAGCTTAGAGTGTAGAGTTTAGAGTTAGAGGAATGAGACTGACATTCTTAGGAACGGGGACTTCGTGTGGCGTGCCGACCATCGGTTGCCAGTGTGAGGTGTGTTCCAGCAAGGACCCGCACGACAAGCGGCTGCGATGTTCTTCCCTGTTGGAGACTGAGACCACACGCCTGCTCATTGACTGCGGTCCCGACTTCCGACAGCAGATTCTTCCACAGCCCTTCCGAAAGATTGACGGCGTGCTCATTACCCATGCCCACTATGACCACATGGGAGGCATGGACGACCTGCGCCCCTATTGCCAGTTTGGTGAAATCAACGTCTATGCTGACCCGATAGCCAAGGAGGGACTGCTGCAGATGTTGCCTTATTGCTTTGCTGAGCACCGCTATCCTGGCGTGCCTGCCATCCAGCTGAACGAGATACGTCCTCACGAACCCTTCCAGATTGGCGACATCTCCGTCGTGCCCTTCCAGGTGATGCACGGCAAACTGCCCATACTCGGTTTCCGATTCACTACTACTCACCACTCGTCCTCCCTCGTCTATATCACCGACATGAAGTCCATCGACGATGCCGAACTACCTTATATCATGGGGACGGAAACATTGGTTGTCAATGCTCTCCGTCAGGAAAAACCGCATCACTCCCACCAGTTGCTGGATGATGCCGTCTGTTTTGCCCAGCGCGTCGGTGCCCGCCAGACGTGGCTCGTTCATCCCAGCCACGAAATCGGCCTGCATGCCGAAGTCAATGCCATGTTGCCCGCAAACATCCAACTGGCCTACGATGGACAGGTTCTTGAATTGTGATTCTTAAAGCATAAAGAAAGGGAAACCGACCGGCTTCCCTTTCTTTATAGAAGGTTATTTCTGTAAGAATTTCTTACCGTTTTTGATGACTATACCCTTGTAGTTACTATCAACCCGTTGGCCTTGCAGGTTGTAGGTGTAACCATCGCCAGTGGTGGTAACCGTCACCGGAGTGCTGATGCCCGTGGGGTCAATCAACATACCATTAATGATGATGTTGGCGAAGCCGTATTCTTTCAGCGAGCCTGTAGAACCTAAAGCATAAAGATTGATGACCAGCGAACAGGTGCCTCCTGTCGCTTTTGACGATTCAGATAGGTCATAAGAGTATGTTGTATAGAACGGAGACTCATCTGGTTTACCTGATGGTGTGTTGTTGCGCTTAGGTGTTTGACCTTGCACAAATTTGAGAGAACCTCCACCATCTATCCATGAGATGTCAATCTTTCCGCCATCGGTACCATGTCTTGTTGCAGTAACGGAAACGTCTGTGGCCTTAAACTGGTAGCCAGTTGCCGTGGTAAGGCTAAAGGTGATGGCATTGTTGGCTGAAGCTGAGCTAACAGCAGGTACAATGGCTTTAATCTTAGTTTCGTCAATACCGTTAACGGTTTGTTTTTCGCTATATTCCAATTCGCTTCCTAATGTTACGCTGGTAGAGGCGATGCCGGTAGCGATGTTATTCGTAATAATAGCTGTCTGACCATCAGTTCCTGTGTTAAACGGCCAAGTAATGCTGCCAGATGTACCTTCCGCAGGATCATCGGGGTCGTCTGGATTCACGTCAACTTTCACGCAGTCGGGGTAGTGTTCGTTGACTGCGGATATAGCATCCGTGTTACCAGCCTTCATGATGTCCTCAACAAGGCTGTTGCAATAGACCTCGATATTCGTGTAGTAATCGTCAATGTCATAGTCTGTTGGGTCAAAATCACCTCCGTTTGCCTGTTCCCATACATCAGCCATACCGTCATTATCTGCATCAAATCCTGTTGCACGGGTATTAAAGTCGAGTGAGTAGGTACCTTGGTCGCTGACGAAGTCAATGATACCAGGGTAATGGGTAATGGATGAGCCATCGCCTTGCTTTGTTGCACTTCCAGTATAGGTGGTTGTTCCGGTTTGTGCTTCACGCATATATCGTTTATCTACATCGTCACGGAAGAGTGAAGCACCTCCATAAACCAATATCTTCTGATAGGCGTTCTCTGCAGTATGGGTAGTTACATCGCTGTTTACGAACGTGCTGATAGGACTTGACAGCTTGATGGAATCTGGGATGCCACTGACGTCATCAACAATAACACCCTTCCAGTCGTAGTCGGCAGGACTGTTGGCTGCTGTAACATAGTTTCCGCTGATATAGAAGTGGCCATAGATTCCCTTCTTGTCTGGGTCAATTGCACTACCGCCATCGTCGTTTTTGCCAGTAGTATGTCCACATTGAAAAACACGAGTCTTGTTTTTTGTGGCAGGTCCTGCCTTATAGTAGTTGTTCACTATGTTGTGGTATCCACCCATAGCACCATAGGCACCGTTCCCTTGTCCCCAATTGTACATGAGGTTATTTCGTAAATCAACCTGTTCAGCCATGATGGTTCCGCCAGGATATTTTGTCTTATTGTATCCTGTCCAGCCATAACGTGCACCATTAAGACGTGGAGCACGATTTTGTACATGGCAAATCATGTTGTGGTGAAAGGATGCTCCCTTTCCGCCCCATATACCACCATAACTGTGCTCGCCCTTAGAATGGCCAGGGTTGGCAAGTCCCTCTCCGATGGTACACCACTGCATGGTAAAATCGCAGTTGTCGTAGAAGGATGAAACCTCGTCAATAGACCATGAGAAAGAACAGTGGTCAAGAATAATACCGGTGAAATTCTTGGCCCAGCAGGCGTCGGCACCATCATTGATATTTCTTTCCTCTCCACGACGTACGCGGATGAATCGCATGATGATATTGTTTCCGTTGGGTCGAACACTGTAGTAGCGCAACGTAATACCTGGAGAGGGCGCAGTCTGGCCTTCAATAGTGGTGTTGGCACCGATGGTGACATCACTGTTCAGTGCAATGATACCCGCAACATCGAAAACCACAATCTTCTTACTTGAGCCATTGACGGCAGCACGGAAGGAACCTGTTCCTGAGTCATTGAGGTTGGTGACGTGGCGTACTTCTCCTCCTCGTCCACCGGTCACATATCGACCGTAGCCCTCTGCTCCAGGGAAGGCTGGTACCTGTGCCATACCGATGAGGGACATGGCGCATGCAATCATTGTTAGTAGAATTTTTTTCATTGTTTATTATGTTTTGGTTTCTTGATTAATCGGTGGTGTAGCCGAGGGCTTCCATCTCGAGCGATGCCCAGATGAAGGGACCTACACCCTTGGCATCGTTGTCGCGTATGGGTTCGCTGAGGTAGTACTCATAACTACCGTCGCGCCTGAGGTTCTCCTTCACGTTGGGGGCTGCCTTCAGCACCTTCTTGCTGACACCCGGACCGAGACCGGCTACAGCGCAGCAGCGGGTCAGGGAGATGGTCTTGTCGTTGTTGACGTGAATGAAGTTGTCAATAATGCCTTCGTATGCGCAGATGCCTGCCTTGCGGTATTCCTCGCCAACATATCCTTTGCGGGCAGCCTTCAGCAGTACATAGGCAAACATACTGGAACAGGTGGACTCCAAGTAGTTTCCTTCACGATTGGGGGAGTCCATAACCTGATACCAAAGCCCCGTCTTCTTGTCCTGCCACTTGATGATGGCATCAAGGTCTTTCTTCAATAGTTCAATAATTTCTCCACGGCGGGCATAATCCTCGGGAAGCGCGTCGAGCAGTTCGATGAGTGCCATCGAGTACCATCCTTGAGCACGCCCCCAGCAATGTTGCGAGAGTCCTGTCTGCTTGTCGGCCCAGAACATGTCACGCGTTTCGTCATAGGCATGACGGTTGAGGCCTGTTACAGGGTCGTATGTGCGCTGGTAAGTGATGCTAATCTGGTTGACAGCATCGTCGAAGATTTTCCTGGCTTTCTTGGCTGGCAGCAGGTCGCGAGCGGTAAGTGCATAGAAAGGAAGCCCCATGAAAATGCCGTCGAGCCACACCTGGTAGCTGTAGATGGCCTTGTGCCAATAGACCTTGTCCTTCTTGGTGCGCGGCTGTTTGTCTAACTGACGCATCATGAGCTGGATGGCCTTGAGCTTCTTCTCCTCGGGATACAGCTGTTGCATGCGAGCCACAAAGTGTCCGGTACGGATATTGTCGAGGTTATAGTCTTCCAACTTGTAGTTGCGGATGTTGCCGTCGGCATAGATCATGGTGTCACAATACTCCTTACAATAATTAAGTATGGCATTTCCGCCATACTTAAGATAGGTATCGAGCATTGCTTCGAGTTCAATTCCCATGACGTAGCTCCACCTCGGTTTCTGGGCAAAGTCCAGCAAGTACGACTTGGGCGTCCGTTGCATCTCGGAGTAGCTAAGCCATTCGCTGTAGTGCTTATACGGTTTTTCCAGGAGGACGATGTTGCCGTTGATGAAGAGATTGTCGAACTTCACGTTGCGGGTCTCGCCCTTGATGGTGTTGCCTGACTGCACACCGTTGAACTGGCAGTCCTTGACGTAAATGTCGTGCACATAGACCGCAGTATCGAGGGCAATGATCTGTACACCGTAGATGGACTTCTCGCAGGTGACGTTTTCCATATAGACGTTGCGTACCGTTGGTGGGTAGTCTCGGCAGCATGCCTCGTTTGGCTCATAGTCGAGGTTGATTTTCAAAACTGATTCCTGACACTGGCCAACCTTGATGTTACGTGCATAGATGTTTTCGATGATGCCTCCGCGGCAGGTGTTGGTCTTGATACGGATGACACGCTCCAGGTCGGGCGAGTCCATCACGTTGTCGTGGGCAAAGACATTGCGGCATCCGCCTGATATTTCTGAGCCGATAACCACGCCCCCATGACCGTTGTGCATGATGCAGTTGCGGATGATGATGTTCTGAGAGGGCAGTCCCCACAGACGACCGTCGTTGTTGCGTCCGCTTTTGATGGCGATGCAGTCGTCACCGGTATTGAAGAAACAATCCTCGATGAGTACACCGTCGCACGACTCCGGGTCACAGCCGTCGCCGTTAGGACCGTCGTTGTTAATCTTCACACCACGTACGGTAACGTTCTTACAGAACAATGGGTGGATGACCCAGAAGGGAGAGCGTAACAGGGTGACCTTCTCAATGAGGATGTTGTCACACTGGTTGAGGTTGATAAGCTGCGGACGCAGACCGTCGTTCTTGTCGAAACGACGCTCATCCATGGGAACACCATCCTCAGCCTGTTTGAGCAGACGGGCTCGTGAACCGCCACGCTGGCTGATCATTCCCTCCTTAAAACCAAACTTGTCCTTGCCACACATGGGCCACCAGGTGTCGTTGGAACCGCCGCCGTCGATGGTTCCTTCACCCGTGATAGCCACGTTCTGCTGCTTGTATGCATAGATGCAGGGACTGAGGTTCCAACAGTCAATACCTTCCCAGCGAGTTGGCACGATGGGGTAGAGGTCGGGCTGGAAGACAAACTGCAGCACGGCATCCTTCTCTACGACGAGGTTGACGTTTGAAAGCAGGGTGATGGCACCTGTGTTGAACGTGCCGGCAGGTACGATGACACGGCCGCCACCCTTTTTCGAGCAGGCAGCAATGGCCTTGTTGATGGCTTTCTGGTTCTTGACTGCGGAGGCCTTGGTGCTGGCTCCGTACTTGGTAATCAGGAAGTCGCGTTCGGCAAATACCGGCGCCTGAATGCTCTGTTCAATCTGTTTGTAGGTTGTGTTCCATGCGTCGTCGGCCATAGCCACGGCGGGTAACAGGAGAAAGAGGAGCAAAAGTTTCAGTTGCTTCATTGTTTTGTTTAGTAGATTAATTAATAATTGCTGCAAAGATACAAAATAAAATGAAATCGCCAAAAAGAATTGGCGATTTCATGGGTATAATCTATGTAAAGGATTACGTAGCGTGTTGCGTGCTGAGTGCTGCGTGTTAATGCTCCAATGCCTCAAACAGTTTGTCGAGTGCCTCGTCGGCATTTCTGCTCTCGTTGAGCAATGTGACAAACTTGGAACCAATGATGGCACCTGCGGCATTGTCCTGGGCGGCCTTGAGGGTCTGGGCGTTACTGATGCCGAAACCAATCATTCGCGGATTGCGAAGATTCATGGTGTTGATGCGGCGGAAGTATTCCTGCTTGGCATCGTCGAAGCTCTTCTGGGCACCGGTGATGGCTGCAGAGCTGACCATGTAGATGAATCCGTCGGTATGTTCATCGATGAAACGGATGCGCTCGTCGGATGTCTCGGGAGTAATCAGCATGATGATACGCAGGTCGTAGCGGTCGGCAACAGGCTTGACGATGTCCTGATAATCCTTGAAAGGCAGGTCAGGGATGATGGCACCACTCACTCCGCTATCCACACACGCCTGACAGAAACGTTCCATGCCGTACTGCATGATGGGGTTTAGATAACCCATGAGAACGAGTGGTATGTTCACTTGATCCTTGATGGCGCGCAGTTGGTCGAAAAGCGTTTGCAGCGTCATGCCATTCTTGAGTGAGCGGGTAGCGGCATCCTGAATGACAGGGCCGTCAGCCATGGGGTCGCTGAAGGGGATGCCGACCTCTATCATGGAGATGCCTCTCTTTTGAAGGGTGAGAATGACATCAGCAGTACTGTCGAGTGTGGGACAGCCGGCGCAGAAATAGAGCGACAGCAGTTTATTGTCTTTGTTCTCTTGGAAGAGCTTGTTGATTTTATTCATTGTTGTTTTTTTAGTTGTTATAGTTGCTATAGTGACTATAGTTATTGTTATAATTGTGATAGAAAACGCCTTAGCAGGCTGATGTCCTTGAAGGCGGGACTCTGCTCGAAGCGTGAGTTGAGGTCGATGCCTGCCAACAGCGGGTGGTAGAAGGTGCGGACACGTTCTGCATGGTCGGGGCCAATGCCGCCACTCAGCAGGAAGGGTGTCGTTCCCTGGTAGGCTTCGAGGATGTCCCAATCGTACTGGGTGCCGTTTCCGCCGACGGAGGGACCCTTTGTGTCGAAGAGGAAGTAATCGACAAGTCCTTCGTATGCTTTCGTCTGTTCAAGGTCTACTGTTGTGGAAACATTGAAAGCCTTGATGACGAGGGTAGCGGGAGCGGCTGTATGCAGAGTCTGGATGTAGTCGGGACTTTCCTTGCCGTGCAGCTGGACGGCATGCAGACCATAGTCGGATATGTGTAGCTGCACATCAGTCATGTCTCCATCAACAAATACCCCCACACGTTTAGCCTTCTGTGGCAGGTAGGCAGGCCGTTCGCTGACGTAACGACTGGAACGGGACCAGAAAATGAAACCAAGCCAGTCGGTTCCAAGCTGTTCTACGGCGCGGATATTATCGGCCTCGCGCATTCCGCAAACCTTGACAATCATTTTTGTAATAGTTCTTATGTTGTCGCAATGACCTTTTTAGATGGCAGCGATGAAGTCGGCAAGAGCCAGACCAGGGTCTTCCGTCTTCATGAAGGCCTCGCCGATGAGGAATCCTTGGAACCCCGCTTCGCGTAGCTGGCGGACGGTGTCGGGATTGCTGATGCCACTCTCACTCACCTTGATGGCATTCCTTGGCAGTTGGTCTGCTAGTCGGAAAGAAGTCTCTACGTCGGTTTTGAAGGTCCCGAGACTACGGTTGTTGATGCCATAGAGGTCTGGCTCAAGTTCAGCATAGAGGAGTTCGTCCTCATTATGCATCTCAAGTAGGACTTCCAGCCCAAGGGCATGAGCCTCATATAGCAGCCGCTTGCAAGTGTAGAAATCGAGACAGGCAGCAATGAGCAACACGGTGGAAGCTCCACAGAGCCGTGCCTGCAGAAGCTGGTGCTCGTCGATAATGAAATTCTTGTAGAGTACAGGAATGCGAACCCCCGACATGCGAGCCTCTTTGATGAACTCATCGTCGCCACCGAAGTAGCGGTTGTCGGTGAGTATGCTGACGGCTGCTGCCCCGTTCAGCTGGTAGGCAAAGGGAACATCTGTAGGTTTGGCATCCTCGTTGATCCATCCGAGCGATGGGGACTTACGTTTAAATTCGGCGATGATGCCTGTCTCCGAGTGTTTCAGTGCCTCGGCAATGGGCGGTCGCTTGTAGTAAGTCTGTTCGTTGATGATACGTTGCAGCTTCTGTGTGGGCTGCATCTCCTTCATAATCTGTACTTCTCGCTGTTTCCAGGCAACGATTTCCTGTAGTATGTCTGCCATTTTAATAGTTGTATTTTAGATTGACCGCAAAGGTACGAAATTATTTCCGGATAATCAACTGTTCAGTTCGACAAATTTCCGGAATGTCTTCAGCGCCTTGCCGCTGTCAATACTGTCACGTGCTATTTCGATACACTCCTCGATACTCTTCTGGCCGCGCTCCAGTACTTGGATACCAAATGCCGCATTAGCCAGTACTACCTGTTTCTGTCCTGGCATGCAACGGTTTTCGAGTACGGAGTCAAAAATCTGTGCAGCCTCGTCTTCGCTGGCACCTGCAACGAGTTCTTCGGGTTTGATGAGCGAGAATCCGAGATCCTCAGGACGGAAGATACGTTCGTAGTCATTGGTAGTCACCTTGAACGGACCGGTGAGCGATATCTCGTCGTATCCGTCGATGGAGTTGACGATGCCATAGTCTATACCGATTTTCTGATACACATTATTATATAGTCGCATCTGGTCAAGGTTGGCTACTCCGAGCAGTTGACAGCTGGGCTGACTGGGATTGACCAATGGTCCCAGCAGGTTGAAGATGGTCGGGAACTGCAGTGCCTTACGGATCGGGCCTACGAACTTCATGGCGCGGGCGAAGAGCTGTGCGTGCAGATAGACGATGCCACACTCGTCGAGCGAGCGGTTCAGCCGGTCGATGTCGTCCGTGAACTTGATGCCGTGGTGCTGGATGACGTTTGAGGCTCCACTGGTACTTGTGGCAGCATAGTTTCCGTGCTTGGCCACCTTATAGCCGGCACCTGCTATGACGAAACATGAGGTGGTAGAGATGTTAAACGTGTTCTTGCGGTCGCCGCCAGTACCGACCACGTCGATATAGCGCTCACACTTTAAAGGTACGGGAACGCCCGTTTCCAGGATACCATCGCGGAAGCCGAGTAGTTCATCAACCGTCACGCCACGCATCTGCAGCGCGGTCAGCAGGGCGGTAATCTGCTCGTTGGGATATTCCGACTGAGTGATACCGACAAGGATGTTCTTCATTTCCTCACGAGTGAGTTCCTCGTGATTGAGCATTCTGTAGAGAATGTCTTTCATTGTCTGTTTTTGCATAAACTAAGATTTTAACCAGTTACTAATCATTTCTTTTCCTTCTGGGGTGAGCACGCTCTCGGGGTGAAACTGAATGCCGCGTACATCGTACTCACGATGGCGAAGTGCCATGATTTGTCCCTCGTTGCTGACGGCCGTCACTTCCAGGCATTCTGGGAAGTTCTCCCGGCTGACCACCCATGAGTGGTAACGGCCAACGGTCAGTTCGTCAGGCAGACCTTGGAACAGCAGGTCATCAGCAATAGTCCTGCAGGGTGTAGCCACTCCGTGGAACACCTCGCTGAGATTCTCCAGTTTGGCCCCGAACACCTCGCCGATAGCTTGGTGGCCCAAGCATACGCCGAGTATGGGCTTCTTGCCGGCATAGTGTCGGATGACGTCAAGCAGCAGACCGGCCTCTGAGGGAATGCCTGGTCCGGGCGACAGGATGATTTTGTCAAATACTTCTATATCGTCAAGGCTAAACTGGTCGTTGCGTACAACCGTCACGTCGGCTCCCAGTTCCTTGACCAAATGACTCAGGTTATAGGTAAACGAGTCGTAATTGTCAATAATGATGATTCTTTCCATAATGCTCTTACATTTTTCCTGCCATTTCGATAGCCCGGCGCAGGGCGCCAAGTTTGTTGTTCACTTCCTGTAGCTCATATTCCTCGTTGCTCTTGGCCACTATGCCACCGCCTGCCTGGAACCACAATTCACCGTTGCGTGAGACGAAGGTGCGGATGGTGATGGCCTGATTGAGGCTGCCGTCCAGTCCGATGTAACCGATACAGCCGCCGTATGCGCCGCGGTTATGCGGCTCGTATTCAGAGATAAGTTGCATGGCACGAACCTTGGGCGCTCCTGACAGGGTTCCAGCCGGGAAGGTGTCGATGAATGCCTTGATGGGGTCGGCCTCTTGGTCCATTTCACCGCTTACTCGAGATACCAGGTGTATGACGTGCGAATAGTACTGAATGTCTTTGTAGTATTCCACCTTCACGTTGTGGCAATTACGGCTCAGGTCGTTGCGGGCCAAGTCAACCAGCATGACGTGTTCGGCATTCTCCTTGGGGTCGTTGCGCAGGAACTCGGCTCCTTGCCTGTCTTTCTCCGCATCGCCGGTACGCTTGGTGGTTCCGGCAATGGGATCGATATAGGCTTTATAGGTAGTGTTTTTTTCTATTCTGCAATGTGTTTCCGGTGAGGAACCGAAGATGCGGAAACCGCCGAAGTCGAAATAGAAAAGGTAGGGTGAGGGGTTGATGCTGCGCAGTGCCCGGTAGAGTCTGAAATCATCGCCTTCATATCGCTGTACGAAGCGTCTGCTCAGGACTATTTGGAATACGTCGCCACGTAGGCAATGCTGAATACCTCGGCGGATGTTTGCCTTGTGCTCCTCGTCGGTCAGCGAAGAGCAGACGTCACCCACGGGGTGGAAGTCGTAAGCCTGCACGTTGGCACGATTCATGACCTTGAGCATGTCGTTGAGCTGAGTATTCCCGGAGTTGTCAGCGTTTTCTGAGAGGCAGATGACCGTCAGTTTGTTGTTGAAGTGGTCGAACACAATAATGTTCTTATACATAATATACAGGATGTCGGGTGCATCGTTCATCTCCTGTGTCTCGTCCTTGACGTTGATGCCCTCAAAATAGCGTACGGCGTTGAAACTGGTGTAGCCGTATAGTCCGCAAAAACGTGCCTCTTCGCCTGTCACGTGGATTCGGTCTATGAGTGAATGGATAGCTTCTGCCACCCCGAACTGCCTGTTAATGTCATGTTGCTCGCTGGTTCCGTCAGGAAAAGTGACCGTTGCCACGCCATGTCCCACTGCAACCGATGCCATGGGGTTGATGCCGATGAACGATCGTGAGTTGTCTTTGTCATGGTAGTCAGAACTCTCCATCAGGGCGCTCTGAGGATAGATATCACGTAGCCGCATATAGACTGAGACCGGTGTGTAGAGGTCAGCCAGGATGGTGCGGCTTGTTGTCTTGTATTGATAAGTAGTCATCATTTTCAGTTTTCAATTAAAAATTTCCATATTCTCCTGCCATTTCTTTGTGAGACAAATAAGTTTCCACGTCCTTGTCACCGCGTCCGCTGACCGTCAGTACCACCACGTCGTCGGGTTTGAACTGGACCTTCCCGAGTGCTGCAATGGCATGCGCCGACTCCAGGGCCGGAATGATTCCCTCCATGCGTGTCAGCTCGTAGGCGGCTTTGACAGCCTCGTCGTCGTTGACGGAATAGACCGTTGCACGATGCTGCGATGCCAGGTTTGCATGCATTGGCCCGATACCGGGATAATCCAGTCCGGCAGAAATGCTTTCTGCCTCAATAATCTGTCCGTCTGGAGTCTGCATGACTAGTGTCTTGGCTCCATGCAGGATGCCAAGCCTTCCGGCATGTATGGTTGCTGCCGTATGTCCTGTGTCGGCTCCCTGTCCGCCAGCCTCGGCCAGGATAATCTGCACCCGCTCATCATCAATATAGTGATAGATGGTGCCGGCAGCATTGCTGCCACCTCCCACACAGGCCATCAGCACGTCAGGATAGTCGCGTCCTATTTTCTCCTGCAGCTGTTCCTTGATTTCCTTGGATATGATGCTCTGCAGGCGTGCCACCATGTCGGGGTAGGGGTGGGGTCCAACCGTACTGCCTATAATATAAAAAGTGTCAGCCGGGTGACAACACCAGTCGCGGATGGCCTCGTTTGTGGCATCCTTCAGCGTCCAGTTGCCTGTCTTCACGGGTCGTACCTCTGCTCCCAGCATCTTCATGCGCTCTACGTTTGTGTGCTGTCGTTCCACGTCGAGTGCTCCCTGATACACTACGCAAGGCATGTCCATCAGGGCACATACCGTAGCCGTTGCCACACCGTGCTGTCCGGCACCCGTCTCGGCTATGATGCGCTTCTTACCCATCTTCTTGGCCAGCAGAATCTGCCCAATGGTGTTGTTGATTTTGTGGGCACCGGTATGGTTCAGGTCCTCACGTTTCAGGTAGAGCTGACAACCATACTTCTCGCTCATGCGTTTGGCGAAGTACAGGGGCGACGGCCTTCCGACGTAGTCGCGCAGCAGCGACATGTACTCCTCCTGAAATTCATGACTCTCCAGAATCGGCAGGTATTCCTCCTGCAATTTCTTGACTGTGGCATAGAGGATTTCCGGCACGTAGGCACCTCCGAACTCACCGTAAAATCCTCTTTCATCTACTAAAAAACTCTTGTTCATATTTTAATCGTTTTGTGTTGTTGTCATTTCCTCTTTAATAGAAAAAGGCCCGTCGCGTTAACGACGAGCCTGCTTTATCTTGTGATTCCTGTATGGATATGGCTTCGTACCCCGCGACTATGATAATCTCGAGTAACGCCACCACCATGCATTCATCAGTTGCTTCATATTTTTGTAGTTTTTATGTTTACGGCTGCAAAAATACACAAAAATCTAATAATGTGCAAGTTTTTTTGGTGTTTTTTTTGGAAAAATGTCATTAAAACGCAATTTTTACTGATAAAATTTGTATTTTATTCTTTTATGTAGTATATTTGCCCCCGATAAGATAGCATTTCCATTCAAATGCACCTTATCCTATATATTTATCTGAGGTTGGTAGCGTCCTGCACCAACCTCTTTTTTTTGTATTTAATGAGTACGCCCGTACTTATTTATATTATAAGCACGGGCGCATAGGTTATACAATACTTAATGTCAATAATACTTCATCGGTCTTATTGTACTTCCCAGCCGATGGCCGAAGCGCCGAGTACGGCAGCACTGGCACCGTCCAATCCGCTGACCAGGAATTTTGCCTTTCCCTTGAAAATCTGCATGACGTGTTCGTCGTAGGCACGTTTGATGGGTTCCATGATGAGGTCGCCGGCTTTCACCATACCGCCGAAGAAGATGTATGCCTCGGGTGAGCTGAAGGCCGTAAAGTCTGCACATGCCTCTCCGAGCATCTTGCCTGTGAACTCGTATATCTCCTTGGCCAGTTCGTCGCCCTTTCCTGCGGCAATGCTCACATCGAGCGAAGTGATGTCCTCGGGTTTCATGTCGCGCAGCAGCGACGGACGGTCGGTCTTTGCCAGCATCTCGCGGGCTGTGCGTGCCACACCAGTAGCTGAGCAGTAAGCCTCCAGACATCCGGTACGTCCGCATCCGCAGGAGCGTCCTTCTGCGCCACGAACCATCGTGACGTGTCCCAATTCGCCTGCAAAACCATCATGACCATAGAGCAACTGTCCGTTGACCACGATGCCAGACCCTACGCCTGTTCCGAGTGTGATGACGATGAAGTTCTTCATGCCACGTGCCACGCCATATACCATTTCACCGATGGCGGCTGCGTTGGCGTCGTTGGTCAGCGCCACGGGAATACCACCCAGCTTCTCGCTGAACATCTTTGCCAGTGGCACGATGCTATTTTTAGCCCAAACCAGATTGGGAGCAAATTCGATAGTACCGTTATAATAGTTTCCGTTGGGTGCGCCGATGCCCATAGCCTTGATTTTCTCAATGCCGCCTACCTGGTCTATGATGATCTGCAGGGCTTCGACAGATGCGTTTACGTAGTCTTCTACCTTCTCGTATCCGCCTGTCTTAATGGCTGTGGTGGCCTTGATTTCGCCACGTGCGTCAACGATTCCGAAAACAGAATTGGTTCCTCCTAAGTCCAAGCCAATAACGTATGGCTTCATTGTAGGTTGTTCGTTCATAATAAAAGGTTTTAGTTTATTTTGTTGTTCTTAATCTTCAATTATGTGCGCAAAGTTAGGAAAAAAAAGTGATATTGCAAAAAGTTTTGGAAGAAAATCAAATTAATTTGGTATTTTGTTTACTTATTTGTACCTTTGCAAGCGATATGCCGTTTCCTATATATAATATAGTTGATTTGATATTCAAGGGAATGCTCATTGGCATGATAGCTTCTGCGCCAATGGGGCCTGTTGGTGTCCTTTGTGTCCAGCGTACATTGAACAAAGGCCGCTGGTATGGTTTTATGACGGGTATTGGAGCAGCAGTAAGTGACATTATTTATGCTGGTATTACCGGTTTTGGTATGTCGTTTGTCACAGATTTCGTCAACGATGCCCAGAACAAGTTCTACCTTCAGATAGGCGGTAGTATTCTGCTACTGGCCTTTGGCATCTACACTTGGCGCAGCGACCCGACGAAGAACATCCATAAGTCAGGCCAGCAGAAAGGCTCACTATGGTATAATGCTTGGACAGCATTCCTCGTCACTTTCTCCAACCCTCTGATCATCTTCCTTTTCATGGGTCTTTTCGCTCAGTTCGCCTTCGTGTTCCCCGACCATCCCTTTGAAATGGTCATTGGCTTTGCCAGCATCGTGGGCGGAGCGTTGCTGTGGTGGTTTGGTCTGACGTGGCTGGTTGACAAGGTACGTGTGTTCTTTGACGATAACGGCATCAAGATTATCAATCAGATAATCGGAGCTGTCGTCATCATCTTCTCACTCATTATATTGTTCGGCACCACCACCAGCCTGTATCGCTTTTTTTAAATAGTAAGTCGGAAATTAGTAAATCGAAAATATATCAAGGTGTTTATTGCACAGGAGTTACGTAAGAAGAATATTGCGGAGTATCTGCTGTATATGTGGCAGGTAGAGGACACCATCCGGGCCTTTGACTGTTCGTTGAGCCGCATCCGCAGGGAGTATATCGACCGTTTTGACTATACGGACGACCAAAAGGAGGAGGAAGCCGACTGGTTTGGCAACCTCATTCGTATGATGAATAGTGAGGGCTGCCGCCTGCAGGGGCACCTGCAAATCAACAAGGTGACAATGCAGCAGTTGGAAGAATTGCATGCCCAGTTGCTGTCCTCCACCAAATTCCCCTTTTATAATGCCGAGTATTACCGTGTGCTGCCCTACATCGTAGAGCTGCGCAACCGTGGTGCCAACAAGGAGGAAAACGAGATAGAGACTTGTTTCAACTCCCTTTATGGCGTTATGCTGCTTCGACTGCAGAAGAAGGAGATAACTCCCAATACCCAGCATGCGGTCAAGGAAATAACCACCTTTATTGGAATGCTGAACGATTATTACTTGAAAGACAAACAGGAAGGACTGAAGTTTGAATAAATATAGGCACGGATGACACGGCTTTTTAATAAAAAGACGCTGTTTTTCTGAGTACTTAAAACGCCGCGTCCTTAATATATAAGGCCGTGTAATCTGTGCCTAAAAAAGAGAAAAAGTATGAATATATTGATAACGGGCTGTAACGGCCAATTAGGAAACGAAATGCAGTTACTGGAGAAGAACCATCCCCAGCATACCTTTTATAACACCGACGTGCAGGAACTGGACATCACCAACGAGGAGGCCGTCGGGCAGTTTGTTAACGATAACCAGATAGACGGCATCGTGAACTGTGCCGCCTACACAGCGGTCGATAAGTCAGAGGACAACGAGGAACTGGCGCGATTGCTCAACAGCGTGGCGCCCGCTTATCTGGCGGCTGCCGTTGAGCGACGTGGCGGCTGGCTCGTCCAGATTTCGACCGACTACGTGTTTGACGGAACGAACCATACGCCCTATACCGAGAGCGAACCGACCTGTCCTAACAGTGTTTATGGCCGCACGAAGCTGGAGGGTGAGCAGCAGGCTTTGCAGGCTTGCCGGCGTACCATGATTATCCGTACGGCATGGCTCTACAGCACCTTTGGCAACAACTTTGTGAAGACCATGATAAAACTGGGCCGTGAGAAGCAGGAACTGGGTGTCATCTTCGACCAGATAGGTACTCCGACCTATGCCCGCGACTTGGCACGTGCCATCTTTGTCGCTATTGAGCAGGGCATTGTGCCCGGCATCTATCACTTTTCCAACGAGGGTGTCATCTCATGGTATGACTTCACGAAGGCCATTCATCGTCTGGCAGGCATTACTACCTGCCACGTCCGTCCGCTCCATACCAGCGAGTACCCCACGCCTGCCAACCGTCCTCACTACTCCGTGCTCGACAAGACGAAGATGAAGGAGACCTATGGCATCGAGGTGCCGTATTGGGAAGAAAGTCTCCAAGAGTGTATCTCATTGCTTAAATTCCGTGTCATCCGTGCCAAAAAACAAGAATTATGATACAAGAAATAGAACGTAGGCGAACATTTGCGATTATCTCGCACCCCGATGCCGGTAAGACCACACTGACCGAGAAGTTCCTGCTTTTCGGCGGACAGATACAAGTGGCCGGCGCAGTCAAGAATAACAAAATCAAGAAGACCGCTACCAGCGACTGGATGGACATCGAGAAGCAGCGTGGTATTTCCGTATCAACCTCCGTCATGGAGTTCGACTATACGCCGACCTCCCCTAGCTCCTCCCAAGGAGGGGAATCTGATTCCTCCCCTTCGGGGAGGTTAGGAGAGGTTTACAAGGTGAACATCCTTGACACCCCCGGTCACCAAGACTTTGCCGAAGATACCTACCGCACGCTGACGGCTGTCGATTCCGCCATCATCGTCGTTGATGGTGCCAAGGGCGTGGAGACGCAGACGCGTAAGTTGATGAACGTCTGCCGCATGCGTAACACCCCCGTAATCATCTTCATCAACAAGATGGACCGTGAGGGCCGTGACCCGTTTGACCTGTTGGACGAGTTGGAACAGGAACTGGAAATTAAGGTGCGGCCCCTGTCGTGGCCCATCAATCAGGGCGCGAAGTTCAAAGGCGTATATAATATATATGAGGAGAAACTCGACCTCTTCACTCCCGATAAACAGCGTGTAACCGAAAAAGTTAATGTAGAGCTTGACTCTGATGAGCTCGATGAGCGGGTAGGTGAGCAGGACGCTGCCAAATTGCGTGAAGACCTGGAATTGGTGGATGGCGTCTATCCCGAGTTCGACGTCGAGACCTATCGTTCGGCAGAGGTGGCTCCCGTCTTCTTCGGTTCTGCCCTCAACAACTTCGGCGTTCAGGAGCTGCTCAACTGCTTTGTCGAAATAGCCCCCAGTCCCAAGCCTACCAAAGCCGAGGAGCGTATGGTGGAGCCTGAGGAACCGAAATTTACCGGTTTTATCTTCAAGATAACCGCCAATATCGACCCCAACCACCGTTCGTGCATCGCCTTCTGCAAGGTCTGCTCTGGCAAGTTCCAGCGCAACCAGCCCTATCTGCACGTACGTCAGGGCAAGACGCTGCGCTTCTCAAGTCCCACGCAGTTCATGGCTCAGCGCAAGAGTACCATCGACGAGGCGTGGCCCGGCGACATCGTGGGTCTGCCCGATACCGGCGGTATGTTCAAGATTGGCGATACGCTGACCGAGGGTGAACAGCTGCACTTCCGCGGACTGCCCTCGTTCTCGCCCGAGTTGTTCAAGTATATTGAGAACGACGACCCCATGAAGTCGAAGCAGCTGCAGAAGGGTATCGACCAGCTGATGGACGAGGGTGTGGCGCAGCTCTTCGTCAACCAGTTCAACAACCGCAAGATTATCGGTACCGTCGGCCAGCTGCAGTTTGAGGTTATTCAGTACCGTCTGGAGAACGAGTACAATGCCAAGTGCCGCTGGGAGCCTGTCCACCTGTATAAGGCATGTTGGATAGAGAGCGATGACGACAAGGAACTGGAGAGTTTCAAGAAGCGCAAGTACCAGTACATGGCTAAGGACAAGGATGGTCGCGACGTTTTCCTGGCCGACTCCGGCTATATGCTGCAGATGGCTCAGCAGGACTTCGAAAACATTCGTTTCCACTTTACCAGCGAGTTCTGAGTTTTAAAGGACTTGAGGGGAATATAGAGGACTATACAGAACTTGATAGAACTAATGGAAGGCTGACGATAAACCGGCTGCCGCGGGTGTATTGTGGGTCATAGGTCAGTGTGCCGTTCATCAGCATGATGACGCGGCGGCAGAGGAAGAGTCCCAGCCCGAGCCCTTCGGTGAACATATCGAGCTTGGTAAACTTCTCGAAGATGAAGTCGGCCTTGTCGGCAGGAATGCCAGGTCCTGTGTCTTCTATGGTGAAGTTCACCATGTTGTCAGCCGTTTCTATGCGCATGGTAATACTGCCCTTGCGGGTGAAGTGCAGGGCGTTGACGAGCAGTTCAGTGAGCACGATGAGTAGCAGGTGGCGGTTGGCCACGACCGTCAGCGCATCGTCCACGCGGCTGTCGAGTTGCATGTCAGCCGTATGGGTTATCAGGCTGCTGGCGTTTTCGAACGCCTCACGTGCCAGACTGTTGCAGTTCACGTTGTCGTCGGTGCTGACAGTCTGCCGGCTTTCGATGAGCGAGGCAGTAAACAACTTGCTTACCATGTAGTCGAGTGCGTTGGTCTGCACGTACATAGTTTCGGCCATTTTCTGTTTCTCGTCGTCGGCCATTGTCTCGCTTCCGTCGCGCAGCACCTGCGAGAATCCGTGTACAATGTTGAGTGGCGTGCGTATCTGGTGCGACATGTCTTGCATGAACTGTGTTTTCTGCTCGCTGGCCTGTCGTGCCAGCATCGTGGCCTCCTCCAGTTCCATTGTGCGCTGTTCGGTTTCCCTTTTCGTGTTCTCGGCATCTTTGATGTGCTGGCTGATACTCCGTCGCATCTGGCAGAAACTGTTCTGCAGCTGTCCTATCAGGTCAGTTCTCTGACTGGGTGGCAGCGGTTTCTCGTAGTCACCGTGTCCTATCTGGCGCAGTTCGGCAGCCAGCAGTCCCAGGGGCTGTGTGAAGTGTCTTACGATGCGGTGGCATCCCAAAGCCAGCAGCAGCAGTCCTATGACAATCAGCGGCAACAGAATGTAGTTCAGCCTGTTGTATCCGCGTAGCATTTCGTTTGACGGGCATACCAGCGCCACACTCCATTGTGTGCCTTCGAGCGGCCGGTACAGTACAATGTGCGACTTGCCGTCCATCTTCACGTCCATGTGTCCTGTCCGTCCGTTAATCATTTCGTATCCCAATGCTACGATGTCGGTATGCTCTCTGGGGTCCATGCCTGAGAAAATGGTCTGCTTGAGCAGTTTGGTGGTGTCAGGGTGTACGAAGTAGTGTCCGTCGGCTCCCAGCATCATGAAATAGGAGTGCTCGTAGGGATGCTCTGCGGTAATGGTCTCTGTGAGTTTCTTGAGCGAGAGGTCGGTAGATATGACGCCTACGAATTTCCCCTGTCTGTCGCTGAGCGGTATGCAGTAGGAGGCTATCATGTCGGGGCTGGAGAGTGTGCCGTCGTTGTAGTCGTCGAAGGGATCTACCCAGCATGCGGTTCTTTTCTGTTTTGGCGTCTTGTACCACACCTTGTCGTAATAGTTGTATTCTGCTTCGCGTACGGTGACTACGGAGTCCTTTCCCGGGCTTGGCTCCTCGTCGAGTCTGACGGAGTAGGCTGAGAATCCGTGTTTGTCGCCTGGGTAGAAGTCGGGTTCCATGGTGATGGAGCATCCGTTGGCGTTCGGGTGGTTGGCAACGATGCGGTGAGTATATTTCAGCAGGGAGTCCTGGTCGTGGTTATGTAGGTTGACGAGCCAGATGATGTTGCGGGTGGCTGTTTCCACCTCGACCATGTATCCCTTGACGCGTAGGGCGGTATTGTCGAGCACGTGCGATGCCTCGTCGATGGCTTCTTCTCGGATGATGTTGCGCGACTGCCAGTAGAGGAATCCGAGCGAGAGCGAGAAGACGATGACCACGACTAGCAGGATGTGGAGGCTTAGCCTGGTTGATAGCGACTGTCGAATATGTTTCCTCATCTCAATCATGGGCGTACCTCCTCTTTTTTCTTGTCGGCTATGTCAAGCAGATTGTCCAACAGCTCAGTGGTTATCTCTGTGTGCTGCTGTATCTTGTCGGCCATGTGCCGGCATTCCTCGGCATCCATGTCGGCCACATGCTGCCGGAATTCTGTCACGGTGGCATGTATGACCTTGACCGACTGCTCCATGCGGTCGCTCATGTTCAGGATGACGGCATCCTTCATCTTGTCGGCTTCGCGTGCCTGTTCGTAGGCCATCTTGAGGTCCTCGTTGCGCTGTTGCAGCACGCCGGTCAGGTGGGTGATGTCGGCAATGTGTTGTCCGATGCTCAGCTGCATCTGCCGGAAGGTGTTCTGCACGTAGCCCACTTCGTCGCTTCGGTGGCTCTCCTTTACGGGTTCGTCCAGTTGTCCGTCGGCCATGCGCCGGGCTTCGTCCACCAGTTGCTGCAGTGGCTTCAGCTGTCGGTGGCTGATGAAGAGGCAGAACAAAGCCAGTAGCAGCAGTCCGATGAGGCTGATGACGATGGTGTAGCGTAGCAGGGAATTGTAGGAGCTGAAAATGTCGCTCTCGGGGCACACGATGGCTACGCTCCATCCCGCATTCTCGAAGGGATGGTAGAAGATGAAGTCCTGCTTGCCGTCCATGTGTATCTCGCTATGTCCCACGTGTCCTGTCTTCATGGAAATGGCAGCCAGGTGTCCGTCGCAGGTAGGGTCGTTGAATGCCTTGGTAAAGAATGCCTCGTGTTCTTCGAGCGTGCTGTCTGGGTGTATGATGAGGTGTCCGTCGGTACCCATTACCGAGGCATGGGAGTTAGGGAACGGGCGCAGCGAGAGTACCAGGTCGGCAAACCACTTCATCGAGATGTGGGCTGACAGCACGCCTACGAGTTGTCCCTGCTTGTCGCATAGCGGCATGCCGTAGGAGGTGATGATGGACGTCTCGTCGCTCTCTTCATCGACGTAGGGGTCAATCCAGATGGGTTTCCCGTGGTGCAGGGGAATGAAATACCATTTTTCACGCGTATAGGGCTGCCGTCCGTTGTTCACCGTCACATTTATCTGTGTGGAGTCGGAGTGACTGCGGTAGGCATACACCTCGTGGTAGGTGCCGTATTGCGGATAGACGCCCGGCTCGAAGGCGATGGCGCAGCCTTGTATGTGCGGGTTCTCGCGCAGCAGTTGCCTACAGAGGCTGTCCATGATTTCCGGTTGGTTCAATCGTTTTTCAATGGTCCAATGCATGCTGCGCGTGGCTGTTTCCACTTCGTTCAGGGTGTTGTCAATGCGCAGTTCGGTGGTGCGCAGCGTCTGCCGTGCTTTCTCCATAGCCTCCTGGTAGATGGACTGCCGTGCGTGGTTGAACATGATGAGGAGTGAGGTGACGAAGAGAACGGATACGAAGCCAACAACCCACAACACTACTTGTGAGGTCAGCGAATTGCGTGTTTGTTTTTCGGTAAGTCTCTTCATTGGCTGCAAAATTATGTAATTATTTTGAAATTTAAAAGGCAGTTGGGAAAAAAGTGAACAACAAAGAACATTTTTTTACCTTTTTTCTACATTCGCCCGAAAGGACAAAGAAATCTTTGTTTCCCAGATTTTTTGCTATGACTGAAAAAATATGTACTTTTGCAGCACGTTATGTAAAGAATTAAGATATGACAAGAGAACAGGATATCAGAAACGCAGTGGAGGTGCTGCGGCAGGGTGGGGTGATTCTCTACCCGACGGATACGGTATGGGGCATCGGATGCGATGCCACCAACGAGGATGCTGTGAGAAGAGTCTATGAAATCAAGCAGCGCGAGGACTCGAAGGCACTCATCTGCCTGGTGGACAGCGATGCCCGTATGCAACGCTACGTGAGGAATGTCCCCGACGTGGCGTGGCAGCTGATAGACAGCCTGCAGGATGCTGACAGCACGCCTACCACGCTGATACTCGACGGGGCCATCAACTTGGCTCCCAACCTGATTGCCGAAGACGGCAGCATAGCCTTGCGCATCACACAGGAGGCGTTCTCCAAGGAGCTCTGCTACCGGTTCCAGAAGGCGCTGGTATCGACAAGTGCCAACATCAGCGGACAGCCGGCGGCGCAGAACTACTGCGACATTGACCCTCAGCTGCTGGAGAAAGTGGACTACGTCTGCTGGAGCCGACGCCAGGAGCACAAGCCCCACAAGCCGTCATCCATCATCCGCCTGCGGCCCAATGGCGAGGTGACCATTATCCGCAAGTAAAAAGTTATATTCCCACAAGGTTAAGCCCACCCGTGCTCAATATCAGGAACGCCCGTGCTCAATATCAGGCAAGGGCGCGCTTTTTATTGAGCACGCCTGTGCATTTCTTGTTTCCCCGGCAGTTTCTCCCTGACAGTCCGTCAGTTTCTCCCCGTTTCTCCGGGGGGGGCTCCCAGAGAGACGGCATCTCTCTGTCAGTTTCTATTCTGCACAACGTCGGTTCTGCAGTGCACTTAGTGAGCACTTTTACAAATAAATATTTTGAGATATAGAGAAATGTTGTTATATTTGCAGCGAAATCAAGACTGACAGGACTCTCTTATGGTTTAATTCGTAAAGTTAACTGATTATGAATAGATTGAAAGTACTCACTGGAACCCCTGGTCTATGGACAATCTTCTTCTGAAATTGTACGTGAGCTTCAAAACACCCTTCTGAACTATAATATATGGCCTTATCCGAGAGGTTCTTATAAAATAAAGAAAAAGGGTATGCCCTTACTGTTTCCAAAAGTATTATTTACTCTATCTGAACAATTATATTAAAGAAATAGTTGCATTTGTCAAACAAAATTCAAAAAGATATCAAATGAAAAAAATATTTGTACTCATATCCTTGGTTATCTTACCCCAAATATCAATGGCTCAGATAACTATTATTGAAGACAAGCCAGAACCAGTAAAAGAACATTCTTTTCCATACGATAGCCTTTCTAACATGAAGGAAATGAAGGGCTATGATGACAACTATGGTTATCGTCATCTTATTGGGCAAACTATAATGTACTGTGGAGACCCCTGGAGGTATTCCTATAATTCTCCTAATCTTCCTGTAGGGGATTATTATTACATCAAAAATGTTGATGTTTATAAAGGTAGCTCTATTAAAAAATATTGTGTGTTCTCGATAGAAAACACCAAAACTCATCGAGAGTCCTCATTTACAAGCTATGCCTTTAGTTGTAACGAGTTTTGGGTGGTTCTAGGATATTACGAGAAACTTAAATCAATGTATGTTGGTAAGGAATATATCTTGGTTCATCAGGGTGGAAGAGAAAATGACGGTCTATTTTCCTTTGATACCGATACACTTACTAGACGTATTGAAGACAATTCTGTTTGGAAATGTATTGATGTTTCTGTAAAATTTAGGACTAACAAAAGATGGCAGTATGAAGTTAATGATCATCGTTGTGGGGTTGTTATGGTAATGGATAATCCCAAATACGGAAAGCATTATTGTTTTGTGGAAGATCAATTTGGTTCGCATTTCTCCATAACGAACTCGGTTTACAAAGATAGTTACAATGGGCTTCCATTAATTTGTGGCAAATTCCAAGATAAAATTTCATATGACAGAGTCGTTGCCATAGCAGCGCAGGAAAAAGCCAAGAGGCTATCTATTCTGACTAGAAAATATGGTAGTGCAAATGCTAAAAAAATCATTAATGGTTACGTTGTAACTGGATTCTCAAAACAAATGTGTATTGAAGCTTGGGGTGAGCCGAATTCTATCAACAAAACAACTGGTTCATGGGGAACTCATGAGCAGTGGGTTTATGGAAGTGGAAATTATTTGTATTTTGAAGGAAATAAATTAACAGCAATACAAAATTAACTTTTAAACTTTTGCATTATGAGGAATTTAAATGTATTAGGAGCACTTGTACTATTTGTACTCGCACTTTGCTCATGCAGCCAGAAGTCCAAATTAGAGTCTAGAGCTCACGGGGACTCTCTGGTTTAGAATTATTTAAGACAGAAGATGATGTTATATTCGAATAATGTTGTACCTTTGCATGTACCAATAATGGATCATGAGTCCCCAAATTTCTGAAATATGAACTATAAAAATTTGTCTTATTTACGAGTTCTATTTTTTTGTATAATAGTTGACTCATGTGTAATGCAAACATCTCAAGATGTGAAATATATAATATGTGGGGATAGTTATAGAATTTGGCACCAATTATCATATAGGCATAGTCAGGTCTATTTCTATTTTGATGCAGATGGCAGAAAAGAAATGTATGAAGTATATGATGATGGACGTATTGAAG
>Ga0247609_10000113_pt1 | contig 112322 bp, 75 predicted proteins | sample 172DNAGHGlowgp2_FD_193487 | JGI IMG/M metagenome (GOLD analysis project Ga0247609, IMG submission 193487) | Sheep rumen microbial communities from Palmerston North, Manawatu-Wanganui, New Zealand - 1728 DNA GHGlow gp2 | ecosystem: Host-associated > Mammals > Digestive system > Stomach > Rumen ...
AACTATTTGAATGATGTCATAAGCCAGATGCCCTATCATACAAAAGCATCATATGAGGAACTCCTGCAACTGCTACCACATAAGTGGAAGCTTACACATCCGGAATCTGTCATGACTAAAACTGCATAATATAGGTATCACATAGAGGTGCAACAAATAACAATAGCAGCTACAGTCGAATGTGATTGTAGCTGCTATTGTTATGGTATATAGGTATCACTACCTGTAGTTTATCGAATGCTTACAAATAACAGGGGAGCATGTGCTCCCCTGTGAATGTGGACAGGGTGGGTTCGACCCCACTTTTAGTGTGCTAACACTCCCTATAGTAGTTGTCTTCTCCTATTGTGTCTCATCTGTCTGAACTACCTGCCCAGGTTAGCACAAGTCCACCACATGATGATTATATATCTATTATCTTTCATACTCTTTAAATTTTTAATGAAATTAAACAATGTAATATTCATTGAAATGAATTGAATGAGAGTGACATCCCAATCAACGAAAGAGCATCCAGTCAAAAGATTCGACACGCAAGTCAAAGCGACCGTAAGGCTATTTTGAAATGTAAAGATATAGATTTATTTTGTTATTCGCAAATCTTTTTAATTTTTTTAGCTATTTCTTGGATAAACATTTTATATTCTGACTTGATATCTTTAACTGTGGCGTTGCATATAAGCTCTTTTTTCAAGTTCTGTTTCAATTCACTATTACTTGAAACTATACTATCAATATTTTGGATAGTATTCTTTTTCTTGTCAAAGGAAAAACCAGGATAGGATTTGTTTAGAAGCCTTTCAACATACTCTGGTTTTAAAAAGTCTTCTACTGTGGATATTCCATTTACGGTGTTTGCATAATCATACCATGAGTCATTAAACTCAGGATATTTTTCAAGGAAATCATTACGTTTATTAAGTGACGTTTTGTCTGAATCAGAAATTACAATAAAACTTTTGTTGGCCAAAATTAATATCTGAACAAGGGTATATACCCCAGAGATGCCATGTAAATAGACCTTTCCTGTGCCAGAGAACAATTTCTGCAAACTAGAACTTAATGAAGTTAAATAGATGTCGAAGAGTTTCTTGTCTAACCAACCCTCAAAAATTAAGTTTTTGGGTTTCAAACACTCAAAGATACTGACTCCTATTGCATTCAATAGAACACTATCGTCACAATACTCCGCATCAGGAGATTGATGTACGCTTGTAATATCACATTCTTTTTCTACTATATAGTGTCGATCAATACAATTGGTGTCAATCATATATTGAGAGTGAGTAGAATATATTACGAACGATTTTTCTGCTATTTTAAGTAATTCATCTCGTAGGAATCTAGCACTTGACGGATAAAGGCTATTGTCTGGCTCGTCAATAATAATGATATCTTTATCATTTATTTCATTTTTTCTTGAGGGAGCAGAAAGCATTAGCAATATACTTACAAATTTTTTGAAGCCTTCACTTCTGTCTTCCATAGAATAGTTTGCCTCATTCTTAACTTTTATAAGTATTTCATTGCCGTTAGGTTTTAGCTCTATAGAAGTTTCTGCAAAATCTTTCCAAATTTCCCGGAATATCGAAGTTGTTTCTTGCGAAACCTGCTCAAGTAAATTTATATAATCTCCATCTTGGGAAATTGCATCTTTAAATTCTTTGTTAATATTTCCACGATTGCATAGAGTGAAAAGATTTTTTAATCCTTTACAGGAATTTGGATTTGCAGTAAATGTTGGAATAGCAACTTTTGATGGTAATAGATAATCATCTTTATAATGCCAGTAGTGACATTTGTAGCTGTTTTCATTATAATAGTTTTCAATGATAGTCCATAGATTTAGTATAGCCATCTCTATATCATCGCCAGTTTCAGATTTATAAGAATGATCGCTATAGTCGTAATATTCCAATTTTGGTTTTGCATCTTTTTCAATACTTATTGTAAGTATTATAGTGCCAAATAGATCTCTAATCAAATCTTCGATTGTGCTTTTTCCAGAGAGCATGAAAAGAGGATATTTATCTGTGAATCTTTTCGCTATTTCATTAATATCATTGTCTGACAACTGGACGTCAACATCAATGAGGTAGTCCTCTATGGTTTCATTTTTGATTCTCTTTCTCTTATCATTATCAGATATTTTATATTCACCAAAGACAGCAGCAATAGCTTTTAGGATATTACTTTTCCCTGCTTCATTTTTGCCGACGAAAATAATACAATTATGTTTTATTTCCAATATTTGTTCTTTAATAGAACGGAAGTTCTTGATAGTAATCTGTTTTAAGTTCATAATTATATTGCTTTTAATGTAAATGCCATGTCAAAATTAATTATATGTCCTTTATCTATATTCTTCTGCCAAGGACAGTTCGATACTACAGACTGTTCTGACTTTTTTAATCACTTATTAGTATTTTCTTCAATGGTTCACCAAAATTACGAAAATATATTTTCTTGTCTTCTGGAATATCATCCTCGGATATGCTAAAAAGTAACAAATAAGACTCAGGAATATTAAGAGATGCACAGATTCTTGAAATTGTTGCCTTTGAAGGGAAAGACTGTCCAGTTTCAATACTACACAATGCATTTGTCGATATCTCGCTCAACTCGGCGAGTTGTTTCTGTGTTATCTTCTTCTGTTTCCGAAGAGTCTTAATTGCGTTACCTAAATCCATATTATATTTGTTGTTCTTATTGTGGAGGGTTTAGTCCCAAAAGACACTGCCCAGTCCAATTAACTTAAAAAATAGCTTGAGATATTCATCGAAACGATTCTGCTTAAGAAGGTTTATAAGCACACGCTTGTCTTCTTCCGGAAGATTGCTTGTCTCGATATTTTTGATAAGTTGTTCTGTCTTCATATATGTTGTTTTTTAAATTGTAATACACTAAAGGAATGGTCACATTATAATGGCGAGTCTCATTAGTGTCTACGTCATCAGCAACAAATATGTGGTATCTTGCAGCAACGAATAACTGTCGTATGTTATTAAGTGAACAACGGTATGTCTTCTTTACTTTCTGTCTTACTAAATAAAAGCGATTGTGTACAATATGCTCCAGCACCTTTCTCAACTTATGAGAATCACAGGGAATTTTAATTGTTCCATGTATGGACGATTCTGGCTCATCAATTAATAATAAGCAATCGCGATTGTCAAAGATACGCTCTAAGAATAAATCAAGCGCAGTTTTTTTACGTGGTGTAAGTTCCTTAATTATGTCCATAAATGCAGTGCGGATAAGCTCAGTGTCAATCTGGCTCCACTCGGCTCTGCGTACGAACTTTACTTCTTGTTTTTTAAAATTGTTATAAAACTCATTTAAGTCCGTGAATTCTTCGAAGGATAGATTTTCTATGTTACGGACAGAACCTAGAAAATAGTTTTTCATTTTGCGGATATAGGCATCTGCAAAAACGGTCAGCATCTTTTCATCTATACAGATGCTATCCGGATCCACCTCGTCATAACCATTTGCCCGAAGTATGCTTTCCAAAGCGCACATGGGCACATTCATGACTTCACCTATTATATTAAGTGAGGTCTTGAAACCTTGTTCTTCCTCAAAAAGAGAAAGAGCAGGAAAGTTGGTTACATCAATTGGTATATTATACTTCATTTAATTATAATTTTCTGCAAAAATACAACTAATACTTGTAATTTAGATTGAATAATCCAAATATATTCCAATTTTTACGATTTATTAACAGATCTCTATTTATTTTGATAGTGTAATGGCTATTAGTGGCATACCGGGAAACTCCGAATCACCTGTAAATATAAAGCTCCACTTTTTGTTGCGAACGGCGAATACGGCATCTTTATTTTGCTTTTTAATTTTATCACATACCTCAAGAAAATATTCTATCAATTTGGAATCAAATACAAAGGCTTTTTTTATTAATTCGGTCAATTTGTCAATTTCAGAATAAAATGCCATATCATTGCTCATAAGTATTCTTTGAAAAATGAAGGAAGGCAAGTGTGATTCAATATTATAGACAACCATTCCATAATTGAAAAAACCTAGAAACGGACTCTTAAAATATGAATATCTGCAGTGGACTTCATCTTGCTGGTATGATTTTTTAAAATGTATGTTACAACCTAATTTCATAATATATGGCTTTAGAGTGAATTGTATCTTATTCTCCTCTTCAATGTATTTTTCAAGTTCGTCTATTGATATTACTTTAGTAGATATGGACATATCCTTATATACAGCTTTGGTTTTTTCAGTCATTCTTTTGTCATTTGTAACAAGAACATCACAATAACTCCCATAATAAGCATGTTTGGCGTCAGTGGATGTATTCCTCAAATCATGTCCTTTATCCTGTTTAAACCCCATAAAGTCATATGCAAGATAATATGAAATGAATTTTGTAAGTTCTGAATTCTGTTTATTCTGCTGAAGTGTGAGTTCAATTAGTTTGTCCATATTAAACTTTGGAGCAGATTTTGATATCATTTTATCAATTTCATCATGTATATTATCTGATGTGGCTCCTGATATATGTTTAAATGAAACCTCGTCGAAACTCTTAATTCCTGCAGACAATTCTCTATTGTAGTTAACATGGGTTTGTACTTTCTTCATGTATTTGAAACCTTGGTTTAGCAAATCCATTCCATTTTCTATTCTTTCATTTGAGAAAAACGGAATACTTGCTCCCACTGGTATTTTTCCTAGCAATTCGTTAATCATAATGCTGTATGGCTCTCTAACTTCTTTTTTTATATACTCAGAAAAACTATTATATCTGAGAATATCATCCCATGTATCTGTATCTCCAGCTTTCTCAATGTATTCATAGGGAGTTGCCGCAAATGGCAATACTCTTTTCTTATCATTGTCGAACATGATAAGATGGTTATCGCAGATGTTATGGAGAATCGTCAAATCTTTATAATAATCTTTATTCTCTCTGTTTTTACAAGGGCGGCTTCTCTGTAGATCTTCAAAATGCGCTGGTGAGAAAGGGAAAATATAATAAGGCTTATTCGATATAATATAGTCGAATAGCTTTTCCCCTTCTGAATCTTTCAGATGTGTTATACAATTCCAATCAAAATAAATTCTAAGCATATTTGTCTTATTTGGTTGCAAAGATACAAATAGTAATTGAGAGTACAAACATATTTGATGTTAATAGTTGAATATTGAAATCATATAAGCTATTTCAACTTGTCATCGTTAGAACTTGACAACGGATGAAAATAACAAATCTCTGCAGAATCTTTTGGTTTATTATTCTGTAGGGTTTTGTTTTTGTTTGGCTACGGATATGGATTTGGCTACAATTTGGCTACAAATTTGAAATGTCAGAAAAAGAAAAGTCCCGTAAGTTGTTGACCTACAGGGCTCTTTCTTAGGCGCTTCAGGATGGGCTTGAACCAACGACCCCCTGATTAACAGTCAGGTGCTCTAACCAACTGAGCTACTGAAGCAGGTTTTGCTTAATTGCGGGTGCAAAGGTAAAGCGTTTTTCTGAAACCACCAAACTTTTTTGAGAAAAAATTAAAGAAACATCAAAAATACGATAATTTTTTTGGTATTTTGGGTGATATCCCGATAGAATCATGTACTTTTGTAGCCGATTTCCATGCATTACCGATTTATTATTGCATCACTCAATGAAAAGAAATATCTTTTGGATGGTGGCACTTCTGATGATGGTGTCGCCCTTAAAAGCTCAGAAAGAGCAAGATCATAACTTTGAGGTGGCGAAGAATTTGGAGATTTTCAATGCTCTCTATCGCCATCTCGACATGCTGTATGTGGATACGTTAGATGCCGACCGGATGGTGGGAACAGGTATCAGGGCCATGATGCAGCGTTTGGATCCCTATACGGCATATTATCCGAAAGCAAGTGAACTCAAGTCGTTTATCACCGGCAAATACGGGGGCATCGGTGCGTTGATCCGTTATAATCTGAAGGAGAAGAGTACGGTGATCGATGAGCCATACGAGAATACTCCTGCGCAGGAGGCAGGTTTGAAGAAGGGAGATTTGATTCTCAGCATCGACGATTCAACCATGGTCGGAAAGAGTGTAGAGTATGTACGTGAGCACCTTCGCGGTGAGGCGGGTACAACATTTGTCTTGAAGGTCCGTCGTCCCAGTACGAATAAGGTGATGCAGATGAAGATTACTCGTCGTACGCTCAGTATTATGCCGACAATACCTTATTATGGTATGCAGGGTGACGGTATCGGTTATATCTGCCTTACCCAGTTTACTGAGGGCTGTGCTCAGGAGGTGCGCCGCGCCTTTGTTGATTTGAAGAAGCAGGGCATGCGCTCACTGGTGCTTGATTTGCGCAACAATGGTGGTGGCAGTGAGTTGGAAGCCGCCCAGTTGGTGAATATCTTTGTGCCCCGTGGCATCACCGTTGCCTCCAACCGTGGGAAGTTGAAACGGGCTAATCGTGACTATACCACCACCGTGGAGCCTATCGACACGTTGATGCCCGTAGTGGTGTTGGTGAATGGTGAGACCGCCTCTTCCAGCGAGATTACCAGTGGTGCCTTGCAGGATCTTGATCGGGCGGTGATATTGGGAACCCGTACCTATGGCAAAGGCTTGGTGCAGATTCCTGTTGATTTACCTCATAATGCTCAAATGAAAGTAACTACCAGCAGGTACTACATTCCCAGCGGACGTTGTATTCAGGCCATCAACTATAAACAAGGTGATGCCGCTTACCAGGAGCATATTCCCGACTCCCTGACAAAGGTGTTCCATACGGTACATGGAAGAGAGGTGCGCGACGGTGGGGGTATCACTCCCGATCTTGTCGTGAAGGCCGATTCCCTTCCTAATATCGCTTATTACCTGAGTGCCAGCGGCAGAGATTCCACCGAGACGCTCTTCGAATATGAAGTGGATTATCTTGCTGCACATCCCACGATAGCTCCCGCCGCGGAATTCGAAATCACCGATGCCGACTACGAGGACTTTAAACAACGTGCCATTGCCAACGGCTTCACTTACGATCCTGAAAGCAACCGTGCGATGAAGGCCTTGAAGAAGATCATGGAGTTTGAAGGCTACTATGATGAGGCGCGTCCGGAATTCGAGGCGTTGGAGAAGAAACTTCAGCATGATCTGGCACACGACCTTGATTTGCATAAGGAGACGTTGAAGAAAGTGATTGCTGCCGACTTGATAGCCGCCTATTATTACCAGGGCGGCACGGTGGAGTATAGCTTGCGCCACGACAAGCAGATGGAGGCGGCACGGGAATTGTTGCGCGATGAAGCCCGCTACAGACAGTTGTTAAGGCCTCAGAAACCATAGGAAAAGATCTTTTTAACTTCATATACAATTGCCTTTTTGTGGTTGAGCTGTGAAGTCATGGTACAAAACAAATTGTTTTGTTCTCTAAGAAGGCCTTTCTTTGTAAGTAAGTACAGTCTTCTTTCACAACAAAACAAATTGTTTTGTTCCGTTATGCTTTGGTGGATATGATCTGATTACCTTGTTTTAACGTTGAAATCCCAGTCTTCTACGGGTGGTTTGTCTATCTGATTCCTCTCAATGGGCAAAGGTAGGAATCAGATGGAAATAGGATTATTTTTGCAATAATCTTCTGAAAAATTTGGTAGTGTTCGAAAAACTTCGTAATTTTGCACCCGTTCAGTGGAATGAGGGGCTCCAATCGAGTCTCTCATTTTCATTTATATTCAAGATTTATGATTGACAAAAACATTGTAAAAGGTTTAGTGGAGGAGTGGCTCGAAGGTAAGGAGTATTTCCTCGTAGATGTTGAAATTAGCAACGACAACAAGATTGTCGTAGAGATCGATCATGCCGATGGTGTGTGGATTGAGGATTGTGTGGAGCTGAGCCGATATATTGAAGAGAGGCTAAGCCGCGATGATGAGGATTATGAACTGGAGGTAGGATCAGCCGGATTGGGTCAGCCTTTCAAGGTACCGCAGCAGTATGTGAACTTCGTAGGCAAGGAAGTAGAGGTGCTTGATGGTGACGGTAAGAAGGTGAAAGGAGTTTTGAAGAGCGTGGATGGTAACGACTTTGTGGTGACCGTCCGTGAGAAAGTGAAGGAAGAAGGGAAGAAGCGCCCCGTTCTGACAGATGTGGACAAGTCTTTCCAGATGGATCAAGTGAAATATACTAAATACTTAATAAGTTTCAAATAAGCTATGGCAGCAACAAAAAATGTAGAGACCATCAGCATGGTCGATACCTTCAGAGAATTTACTGAGCAGAAGAAGATCGACCGTACGACTTTGGTAAGTGTCCTTGAAGAAAGTTTCCGCAATGTGATTGCGAAGATTTTCGGTAGCGATGAGAACTTCGATGTCATCGTAAACCCCGACAAAGGTGACTTTGAGATTTACCGCAACCGTGTGGTGGTTGCCGATGGCGAGGTGGAAGATGAGAACAAGCAGATCTGTTTGTCAGACGCCCAGAAGATCGAGGCCGACTACGAGGTAGGTGAAGACGTGTCGGAGCGTGTTGATTTTGCAAAGTTCGGTCGTCGGGCAATCTTGAACCTTCGTCAGACGTTGGCTTCCAAGATTCTGGAATTGGAGCACGACAGTCTTTATAATAAATATAAGGATCGCGTGGGACAGGTCGTCAGCGGAGAAGTCTATCAGGTATGGAAACGTGAGGTGCTGCTCGTTGATGATGAGAACAATGAGCTGATACTGCCGAAGTCGGAGCAGATCCCTGCAGATCAGTATCGCAAGGGTGAGACGGTGCGTGCCGTGATCCATCAGGTGAACAACGAGAACAATAACCCCAAGATTATCCTGAGCCGTACCAGTCCTGAGTTCCTGAAGCGTCTGTTGGAGGCTGAGGTTCCAGAGATCAACGATGGCTTGATTACGATCCGCCGCGTGGCACGTATGCCGGGAGAACGCGCTAAGATTGCTGTAGAGAGTTATGACGACCGCATCGACCCAGTAGGAGCATGTGTGGGAGTGAAAGGAAGTCGTGTGCATGGCATCGTTCGTGAATTGTGCAACGAGAACCTGGACGTGATCAATTATACTGCCAACACCAAGCTGTTCATCCAGCGTGCACTGAGTCCTGCCAAGGTATCGAGCATCAACGTGGATGAGGAGAACCACAAGGCTGAGGTCTATCTCCGTCCTGAGGAGGTGAGTCTGGCCATCGGTCGTGGCGGTTTGAATATCAAACTGGCCAGTATGCTGACCGAATATACGATTGACGTGTTCCGTGAGGTTGACGAGAGCGAGGCCGATGAGGATATCTATCTGGATGAGTTCTCTGATGAGATTGACCAGTGGGTGATCGATGCTATCAAGGCTATTGGACTGGACACCGCCAAGGCAGTGCTGAATGCTCCCCGCGAAATGCTGGTGGAGAAGGCCGATCTTGAAGAGGAGACAGTTGACCATGTATTGAATGTATTAAAAGCAGAGTTTGAACAATAAGGAAGAATGAGCATCAGATTAAATAAAGCAATTAGAGAATTGAACATAGGACTTCAAACGGCAGTTGAATTCCTGGAGAAGAGAAGTGACTTGGGAGAGGTGAGAGGCGACTTGAACTTCAAACTGAGTGACGAGCAATATGGTGCGCTCGTGGATCAGTTCAAGAAAGACAAAGAGCAGAAAGGTCTTGCCGAAAAACTGTTCCCCAAGAAGCCGAAGGAGAAGAAACGCCCCGAAGTGAAGGAGCAGAAGGTGGAGACTGTTGTTGAGAGCAAGCAGCAGTTCAAGCCGTTAGGAAAGATTGACTTGGACAACTTGGGAAAGAAACCCGAACCAGCGAAATCTGAAGCTCCTGTCGTGGAGAACAAGCCGAAGGCTGCTGCCGAGAGCCCGAAGCCCGAAGTCAAACCCGTGGAGAAGCAGGCACCTGCGCCCACGTCGGAACCCAAGGCTCAGAAAGAAGAGCCGGTAAAGGCACCTCCTGCTGAATCCAAACCTGCTGAGTCTAAACCCGCTGAGCCCAAACCTGTTGAGCCCAAGATGGAGAAGCCAGCTACGCCAGTGCAGGATCCTGTTGTTCAAGAAGAACAGGCGAAACCTGTTCCTCCACAGCCAGAGATTCAGGAGAAGAAAGAACCTGAGGTGTTTACGTTGAAGAGCGAGAAGAAACTGGCTCCGAAAGTCAATGTACTGGGAAAGATTGACCTTGATTCCATCAACCAGAGCACTCGTCCGAAGAAAAAGACTAAGGAGGAGAAACGTCGTGAGCGCGAGGAAAAGGCCCGTATGGCCAACGGCGGCAGTGGTGAAAAGAAGAAGCGCCAGCGTATTGGCAAGGAGAAGATCGACATTGAGGCTGTGGGAAAGATGCAGCAGAATGGCGGTAAGAACAATAATGCCAACAACAATGCTGGCAATGGTGGCAAGAAAAAGAACAAGAAACGTGTTCAGAAGCCCTTGGAGGTGAACGAAGAGGATGTGGCACGTCAGGTAAAGGAAACACTTGCCCGTCTTACCAACAAACAGAGCCAGAACAAGAAAGGTGCCAAGTACCGTAAGGAGAAGCGCGATGCCGTTCAGGAGAAACTGAATGAGGAGATGGCTTCGCAGGCAGCAGAGAGCAAGGTGCTGAAGCTGACAGAGTTTGTGACTGTCAGTGAGTTGGCAACGATGATGAACGTGGGTGTAAACCAGGTGATCGGAACCTGTATGTCCATTGGCATCATGGTAAGTATCAACCAGCGGTTAGATGCCGAGACCATCAATATCGTGGCAGAAGAGTTTGGTTTCCAGACAGAATATGTGAGTGCCGAGGTGCAGAATGCTATCACCGAGGAAGCGGATGATGAGAACGATCTCGTTCCACGTGCTCCGATTGTGACGGTGATGGGTCATGTCGATCATGGTAAGACTTCATTGCTTGATCATATCCGTAACACCAACGTGATTGCCGGTGAGGCCGGAGGTATCACACAGCATATCGGTGCCTATAACGTCAAGCTGAAAGACGGACGCCGTATCACCTTCCTCGACACACCAGGACACGAGGCCTTCACCGCCATGCGTGCCCGTGGTGCTCAGGTAACGGATATTGCCATTATCATCATCGCTGCCGATGACAGTGTGATGCCCACGACCAAGGAGGCTATTGCTCATGCACAGGCCGCCAACGTGCCGATGGTGTTTGCCATTAATAAAATCGATAAGCCCGGAGCTAATCCCGATAAGATCCGTGAGGATCTGGCCAATATGAATTTGTTGGTGGAAGAGTGGGGCGGTAAGTACCAAAGTCAGGAGATCTCGGCCAAGAAAGGCTTGGGCGTGGATGAGCTGTTGGAGAAAGTGCTGTTAGAGGCCGAGATGCTCGACCTGAAAGCCAATCCCAACCGTAAGGCTACGGGTAGTATTATCGAGAGTTCGCTTGACAAAGGACGTGGTTATGTCTCTACGGTGCTGGTGTCGAACGGTACGCTGCGTGTCGGTGACATTGTCGTTGCCGGAACCAGCTATGGCCGTATCAAGGCCATGTTCAATGAACGTAACCAACGTATCAAGGAGGCAGGACCTGCAGAACCCGCCATCATCTTAGGATTGAATGGCGCTCCCACCGCCGGCGACTCCTTCCATATTATGGAAACGGAGCAGGAGGCGCGTGATATTACCAATAAGCGCGTGCAGCTGCAACGTGAACAGTCGATCCGCACGACCAAGACTTTGGGTCTTGACGATATTTCACATCGTATTGCACTGGGTGAGTTCCATGAGCTGAACATCATCGTGAAGGGTGATACCGACGGATCCATCGAGGCTTTGAGCGACTCATTTATCAAGCTTTCTACCGAGAAAGTTCAGGTGAATGTCATCAATAAGGCTGTAGGACAGATCTCCGAGAACGATGTGATGCTGGCCAGTGCTTCCGATGCCATCATTGTGGGCTTCCAGGTGCGTCCTTCCGTTGATGCCCGCAAACTGGCAGAACGCGAAGGTGTGGAGATTAATACCTACTCCATCATCTATGATGCTATCGAAGAGGTGAAATCAACCATGGAGGGTATGCTCGACAAGGTGAAGAAGGAGATCGTTACCGGTGAGATCGAGGTGAAGCAGGTGTTCAAGATATCCAAGGTGGGTACCGTGGCCGGTGGTCTGGTGATCGATGGCAAGGTGCACAACAAGGACAAGGCACGAGTGATCCGCGACGGTATCGTGATTCACACTGCTCCTATCGATGCCCTCAAACGTTATAAGGATGATGCCAAAGAGGTGGCCACAGGTCTGGAATGCGGTATCAGTCTGGTGAACTATAACGACATTGAAGTTGGTGATATCATCGAGACGTTCACAGAGATCGAAGTAGAGCAGAAACTGTAAACCCACCCTCAATCCCTCCTTATGGGGAGGGAGGTTTGGTTACATTTTGTAAGAAATGAATAGTAATAAGGATCCTAAGAAAAAAGAGGATTTAAAAGATACCGCTCCCCTTCTCCAAAGTGAGGGACGGGGGAGCGTATCTAACGAGTTTGTTCGTCGGGTAGCTGAACAGAAATACGAGTTTGGTTTTACGACGGACGTGCATACGGAGATTATAGAGAAAGGGCTGAACGAGCAAGTCGTTCGGCTCATCTCTGCTAAAAAGGGGGAACCAGAGTGGATGCTCGACTTCCGTTTGCAGGCTTTCCGCTACTGGCAGACGCAGCAGGAGCCGAAGTGGGGTCATGTACATGTCCCCTCAATCGACTATCAGGCTATCAGCTATTATGCTGATCCCATGGCGAAGAAGCCGAAGGGTGACGGAAAAATCGACCCGGAGCTGGAGAAGACTTTTGATAAGTTAGGCATCCCCTTGGAAGAGCGCCTTGCTCTGAGTGGTAATACTGCTGTTGATGCCATCATGGATTCTGTCAGTGTGAAGACCACATTTAAGGAGAAACTACGGGAAAAAGGTATCATCTTTTGTTCAATCGGTGAGGCTATCAAAGAACATGGCGATCTGGTGAAGGAATACTTGGGAACTGTTGTCCCTTATCGAGATAACTTCTTCGCTGCCTTGAACAGTGCCGTATTCTCAGACGGTTCTTTTGTGTATATCCCCAAAGGTGTCCGCTGTCCGATGGAACTGAGTAGCTATTTCCGAATCAATGCGCGTAACACCGGACAGTTTGAGCGTACGCTGATCATAGCAGATGATGATGCCTATGTATCATATCTTGAAGGTTGTACCGCACCGATGCGCGATGAGAACCAGCTCCATGCCGCCATCGTGGAAATCATCGTGAAAGACCGTGCTGAGGTGAAATACTCCACCGTACAGAACTGGTACCCGGGAGATGAACAGGGGAAGGGTGGTGTGCTAAACCTTGTTACAAAACGCGGCGATCTACGAGGTGTTGGCTCTAAGCTTTCATGGACTCAGGTGGAGACAGGATCTGCTATAACGTGGAAATATCCCTCATGTATATTAAGAGGTGATAACTCCACAGCCGAATTCTATAGTGTTGCAGTGACGAACAACTATCAGGAGGCGGATACTGGCACTAAGATGATTCATATTGGCAAGAATACCAAATCCACTATTATCTCAAAGGGTATTTCTGCCGGACATAGTCAAAACTCATACCGCGGATTAGTCCGTGCTACAGCCAATGCCGACAATGCCCGTAACTACTCTTCCTGTGATTCCTTGCTTCTGGGGTCAGACTGTGGTGCGCATACCTTTCCCTATATGGATGTGCACAACGACTCCGCTATTTTTGAGCATGAAGCCACCACGAGTAAGATCTCGGAAGACCAACTCTTCTACTGCAACCAGCGCGGCATACCCACTGAGCAGGCTGTGGGACTTATCGTCAACGGCTATGCGAAGGAAGTGCTCAACAAACTACCGATGGAGTTCGCAGTGGAGGCACAGAAACTTCTTTCCGTATCGCTGGAAGGCACAGTCGGTTAAAAAGATTCTTCATCACTCATACACGGCTATAATGAATGTATGGTTGCATACTCCAAAATCGTTGAAGGCGGGCAGTGGCATTGCCACACTCAAGCTTATTCCAAGAAAAGCAACGCGTTGTATGATGAATCTAAATCCGACAGTATCTATGGGGCTTTGAATGCCGACTCGATGATCATCCCATGTGTCGCAAAGAAGCCAACGGGAAGAGTGAATTATTATAGTAATCTAAATAGTAGAAACGAAAAATGCTTGAAGTAAGAAACCTGCACGCCAAGATTGGCGACAAGGAAATATTAAAAGGTATCAGTCTCACCGTACAAGACGGTGAAACGCATGCCATCATGGGACCGAATGGTTCTGGTAAATCTACCCTCTCGGCTGTGCTGGTGGGCAATCCTCTCTACGAAGTGACTGAGGGTGAGGCTTTTTTCAATGGTAAGAACCTGCTCGAAATGGCTCCGGAGGATCGTGCTCACGAAGGACTGTTCCTCTCTTTTCAATATCCTGTCGAGATTCCTGGTGTATCGATGACTAATTTCATGCGCGCCGCCATCAACGAGAAACGCAAATACAACGGTCAGGAGCCGATGAATGCAGCCGAGTTCCTGAAACTGATGCGCGAGAAGCGAAAAGTGGTTGAACTGGATTCAAAGTTGGCTAACCGCTCTGTGAACGAGGGCTTTAGCGGCGGTGAGAAAAAACGCAACGAGATCTTCCAGATGGCTATGCTTGAACCAAAGCTCTCTATTCTTGACGAGACAGATAGCGGACTCGATGTCGATGCGATGCGTATTGTGGCTGAAGGAGTCAACAAACTGCAGACACCTGAGACATCCTGTATCGTCATCACGCACTACGACCGCCTGCTGGAGATGATTCGTCCACAGTATGTGCATGTGCTCTATAAGGGCCGCATCGTAAAGACCGGCGGGCCTGAATTGGCTCGCGAGATTCAGGAGCACGGCTACGACTGGATCAAAGAAGAGGCAGGCGAGGAGTGATTCAAAAAACTGACAATTGACAATTAACAATTGATAATGAGGCAAAGCGAACAACAATATATTGACTTGTACAAGCAGGCTAGGCAGATGATCTTCTCCCATTCTGCCGAGGTGATGAATGCCGTGCGCGACCAGGCTTTTGAGCATTACATGGCTCTGGGCTTCCCCTCGAAAAAAGTGGAGCGATATAAATACACTGATATGCAGGCACTCTTTGCGCCTGACTATGGACTGAATCTCAACAGACTAAATATACCGGTTGATCCATACGAAGCTTTTCGTTGTGATGTACCCAATCTTTCTACATCGCTCTATTTCGTGGTTAACGATGCGTTCTACAAGAAGGCATTGCCGAAAAACCATCTGCCCGAAGGTGTGGTGATTGGTTCACTGTGTGATTATGCTGCCAAAAATCCCGATTTCATCGGTAAATATTATGGCCAACTGGCCCAAACCGACGGTGATTCAGTAACGGCGTTGAACACGATGCTGGCACAGGATGGTCTGTTGGTCTATGTGCCGAAACAAGTACGGGTTGAACGCACTGTGCAAATCATTAACATTCTTCGCTCTGATGTAGATTTGATGGTGAATCGTCGTGTGCTGGTTATTTTAGAGGAGGGGGCCAGTATCAAACTGTTGTTCTGTGACCATGCTGCTGATGACCGTCAGTTCCTGACAACTCAGGTGGTGGAGGCTTTTGTCGGAGAGAATGCTTCTTTAGACTTTTACTGCTTGGAGGAGACTCATCACAAGAATGTGAGAGTAAGTAATGTCTTTATTGAACAGAAGGCAAACTGTAAGGTAAACCACAACGTGATTACTTTGCACAATGGTATCACCCGTAACCGAACAGATCTCTTTTTCAGAGGAGAAGGAGCAGAATGCTCCCTGAATGGTTGTGTGATTGCTGACAAGCAACAGCATGTGGATAATAATACACTGATTGTTCACGAAGTGCCTCATTGCACCAGTCATGAACTTTATAAATATGTTCTCGACGAACAGGCTGTGGGTGCCTTTGCCGGTAAGGTGTTGGTTTTACATGGCGCACAGAAGACCGACTCACAGATGACGAACCAGAATCTCTGTGCAACCAAGGAAGCGCGGATGTTTACTCAACCGATGTTGGAAATCTATGCTGATGATGTGAAGTGTGCGCATGGCTCCACCGTCGGACAACTGAACGATGCTGCACTGTTCTATATGCGACAGCGCGGTATCTCTCTAAAAGAAGCGAAGGTCTTGTTACAGAACGCTTTCATCAACGAAGTCATTGATAAGATGCAGCTTGAACCTCTTCGCGATCGTCTGCACTATCTCGTTGAGAAACGTTTCCGTGGGGAACTGAATAAGTGCGAGGGTTGCAATCTTTGTAAATAATGAGGTGAATATCGATATGTATAATATAAATAAGGTAAGGGAGAATTTCCCGATTCTGTCCAGGGAAGTGTATGGCAAGCCGTTGGTTTACCTCGACAATGCGGCCACTACACAGAAACCGTTGTGCGTGTTGGATGCGATGCGCGAAGAATATCTTAATGTGAATGCTAACGTGCACAGGGGTGTTCACTATCTGAGTCAGCAGGCTACTGAGCTTCATGAGGCCGCCCGTGAGAAGGTTAGACAGTTTATACATGCCGATAAAATCGAGGAAATTGTCTTCACTCGGGGCACTACTGAGGCCATAAACTTGGTGGCCAGCTCTTTCTGCGAGAGTCAGATGAAGGAAGGTGATGAGGTGATCGTTACCGAGATGGAACATCATTCGAATATTGTACCTTGGCAGTTGCAGGCTGTGAAACGCGGCATCGTCGTCAAGCATCTTCCCATTACCGATGACGGTCAACTGGATCTTTCATCTTTCATCTCTCATCTCTCATCTCGAACGAAGTTCGTTAGTGTGGCTCATGTAAGTAATGTGCTCGGGACAGTGAATCCTATCGATGAAATCGTGAAGATTGCCCATGCACATGACATTCCCGTTCTCGTTGATGGAGCGCAGAGTGCACCACACTTCCCTGTGGATGTGCAAGCACTCGACTGTGATTTTTTTGCTTTTAGCGGACATAAGATGTACGGTCCCACTGGTATCGGTGTGCTTTATGGAAAAGAACAGTGGTTAGAGAAACTGCCGCCTTATCAAGGAGGTGGCGAAATGATTGATAAGGTGACATGGGAAAAAACGACCTTCGAGCGACTCCCTTTCAAGTTTGAGGCTGGAACACCCGACTATGTGGCAACTCACGGATTGGCTAAAGCTATTGAATTCATCGATTCCATCGGTCTTCACGATATCCAAATACATGAGCAGGAACTTACACGCTACTGTATAGAACAATTCCAATCCATTGAGGGAATGTGCCTATATGGACCTGACTTCTCATGTAAAGATGCTGTGGTGTCGTTTAATGTGACATCTTATGGAGGGGAGAATATTCATCATCTCGATGTAGGCACTTTGCTCGATCGTTTAGGTATCGCTGTCAGGACGGGCCATCATTGTGCCCAGCCGCTGATGAACCGATTGGGAATCAGTGGTACCGTTCGTGCCTCGTTTGCGTTGTATAACACAAAAGAGGAAGTTGATGCCTTGGTCGCCGGGGTACGCCGCATTATTGGCATGTTCTGACTTATGCTAATATCTTCTTGCATTTCTTCAAGGCTATGATGAGCCACACCAGTGCTACGGCACGTAAGATGAATGCGTAGCCTACTGGGAGAATCCCGAGAAAGAATGCTGCCTGTGCCTCTAACAGTGCCCACGTCTGACGGATGTTCAGTCTCCGTTCTAAAACAAGTGAATAATAATTACAAATCAACTGTAAGGGAGCACTCAACATTTCGTTGAAATGATACATCTTATCGGCTATAGATTGCCAGATGCCATGACGGGTAGATAAAGCCATTTCTTTGTTCATCATTTTTGTTTTTATTTTACTGTTTGATTGTAATGCCGAGCCGATGTCATTCGGTTCTGGGTGCAAAAATACTGCGTTGTTGTGCACAATAAGTTCACAGGTTTGCTGTTTTTCGCCAAAAAGGGTTAAATGATACAATCTGAGCAGATGTGGTGCACGTTTTAGGCCGCCTTGGTGCACCATTTGCACGGATGTGTTGCACACTCAGTGCAGAGCCTTTGCACATCTTGTGCAGATACTTTGCACACTTTGTGCAGACCCTTTGCACACTTAGTGCAACACTTCTGCACTTTTCCTCGTCCATTCGTCTTCTAAAAGTACTGCTTTCTTCTCATTCTACAGGGGCACAGTTTGTGAAACAAATAAATATTGAATTACAATACTTATTCTATTTGTTTCATTTTCTATTGACGTTGTTTCAAAAATTTGTTTCGATTAAAAAAAAACGTTTCGAAAACTTGTTTATATTAAAAAAAACATTACTTTTGCAGTCGTGATTTTAATAAAACAAAAATAATATCGTTACCGTAAGCTGAAAACATTAAATCAATATAATATTAACCAAACCCCAAATGACAAATAAACTGAAAGTGAAGATGAATCTTGTCATGTGCAAGAAATCGTCAAAGACATTGGTCTTAGCTTTGCTGATGATGGTTTTTGCAATACCGTCATTTGCACAGGGACTAGTCAAGGGTGTCGTCATTGACAGTAGCGGAGAGCCGGTAATCGGTGCGACTGTTGTTCAGAAGGACAATCGCAGGAATGCAACTGTTACCGACATCGACGGAAACTTCTCTTTAAAAATGCCAGATGGTAAGGGTACAATAGTTGTGACTTACGTTGGTATGAAAGAGAAAGAAGTAAGAGTCTCGTCTGATAAAGTAAACAGGGTGACTTTGGAAGATGATGATACCCAACTCGAGGAAGTGGTTGTTGTCGGTTATGGCCAGCAGAAGAAGGCTTCTGTGGTGGGAGCCATCACGCAGACGACGGGTGAAGTCCTTGAACGTGCCGCAGGTATTGGTAGTGTGGGCGCAGCCTTGACAGGTAACCTTCCTGGTGTGGCTACGATCGCTTCTTCAGGTCAGCCTGGTGAAGAAGATCCGCGCATCTATATCCGTGGTGCTGCAGCTTGGAACCAAGATGCACAGCCACTGATTCTCGTTGATGGTGTCAAGCGTGAGATACAGTCTGTGGATATCTCGTCAGTGCAAACGATCTCTGTGCTGAAGGATGCTTCTGCTACCGCCGTTTATGGTGTCGAAGGTGCTAACGGTGTTATCCTGATCACCACGAAGCGTGGTCAGGAAGGAAAGGCAAGGATCGATGTGGGTTTCACCGCCACGTTGAAAGCGGTGTCAAAACTTCCCCGCAAGTACGACTCCTACGACGGCTATATGCTCCGCAATCAGGCAATCGAGCATGAGCTTGCCCTGGGCGGTGCTGCTTCTTGGGCCTACTACCGTCCGCAGACCTTTATCAACAATTTCCGTAATCAGGACTATACGGTAAAGCCTCACTATAATGCGAATGGTGATTACTTAGGCGATTATAGCCAGGCAGAACGCTATCCCAACATCGACTGGCAGGAAGAGATGTTCAGATCAACCGCCTTGTCGTATAATACCAACATCAACTTCTCTGGTGGTACACAGTTCGTCAAGTATTTTGTGGCTTTCGACTATCAGAACGAAGGTGATATGACAAAGATTTGGGATAACCACCAAGGATATGAGGGCGGTTACTCTTATAACCGTCTGAATGTTCGTTCTAACTTAGACTTCCAGATTACGAAGACTACGCAGTTCAGGGTGAGTCTGGCAGGTTCAAATGCCCAGCGTAAGACTCCGCGTTATTATTATGGTAATAGCGGCGAGTTCTTCCAGCAGCAGAACTGGGCTGGTGCCTATCGTATGCCGCCAAACGTCTTCCCCGTGAAATTCTCAAATGGTGCATGGGGATACTCCCGTTTGGCTGCCTCCAATATGGCAAACTCTCCCATGAATGTGGCAACAGCCGGTTATGAGGTGAAAACTATCACCAATATATTCACCGACTTCGCTCTTGAACAGAATCTTGATTTCATCACGAAAGGACTTGTCGCACGCGGAACGATCTCTTGGGATAACCGCTTCGATGAGGGAACTCGTGGTATCGATGCAGCCGGAGGTGGTCACGTGAATAATACGGCATACATCCTCCCTGAGGACGGTGAGCTTCTCTTTGAGAATGAAATCTATCCGAAGACAGGATTTGATTTCTATGAGAAACGTGACTGGCAAACTCGGGCAGGTAGCGTGAGCTCTACAAGTCGTGCAACGGAAATGTCTGCCCAACTCTTCTGGGGACGGCAGTTCGGTGACCACAATATCACCCTGATGGGTAACTGGAAACGTCGTATCAGTGCTGGCAATGCCGACCTTGAGAATCGTCGTGAGGACTGGGTGTTCCGTACAACTTACGACTTTATGGGTCGTTATTTTGCTGAGTTCAATGGTGCTTACAACGGCTCACAGAAGTTCTCCCCCGACAATCGTTTCGCCTTCTTCTGCTCTGGAGCTGTGGGATGGATGGTGTCTGAAGAGAAATTCATGAAATCACTCAAGGAAAGGAACATCATTGATATGCTTAAGATCCGCGCTTCTTTCGGTGAAATCGGTGATGATAGTGCCGGTGACCGTTGGGCATACCTCACGGGATGGGAGGTAACCAATAATGGCAATGGATTTGCGATGGGGCTTGACCGATCCAATAGTCCCTTTATCGGATATAAAGAAGCAAGTATTGCCAATCCCGACCTGCGCTGGGCTACCGTGCAGAAGAAGAACCTCGGTTTCGACTACTCGTTCTTAGGCGGTATGTTTGCCGGTACCTTCGACTGGTTCCGCGATGACCGTTATGACATCTTCATCTATGGAACCGACCGTTCTGTGCCCTCATACTATGGTGCTGCCAAAACACCGGATATCAACAAGGGTAAGATTAAGAACACGGGTTTTGAGATAGAACTTCGTTTCAACAAGGTGTTGAAGAACGGTATGCGTTTCTGGACGAATGCCAACTATACATACGCGCGTAACATTATTAAATTAAAGGACGACCCAGCCTTGATCCCCTCTTACCGTAAGGCACAAGGCTATTCACAAGGACAGTATGTCTCATTCATAGACAACGGCTTTATCAAAACTTACGATGAACTCTATAGCGCACCGGAGTTCCAGAGCAACGATGATCAGGTTCTTATCGGTGACCACTATATTGTTGACTTCAACGGTGATGGCGTCATCGATCAGACAAACGACCAGGCTCCATTTGGTTACACCGGTAACCCGGAGCACACCTACAATGCCACCATCGGTTGGGAGTGGAAGGGCTTCAGTATGTTTGCCCAGCTCTACGGTGTCACCGGCGTTACTCGTGATGTGACCCTTACCTCTTTCCCCGACCAGTTGCTCACCGTATATGACACGGGTAATTGGTGGAATCCCGCTACCGGCAGTGGAGAAGTTGTCGTACCTCGCTTGTACACACAAGCTACTGGTGGAAACAACGGTACGCAGTTCCTCTTCGACGGTTCCTATTTCCGTCTGAAGAATGTGGAGGTTGCTTATACTTGGACGAAGGGCTGGATCAAGAAACTTGGTTTCACAAGCCTGAAGATCTACTTGAATGGTAATAACCTCTTCCTGATTACCAAGATGCCAGACGACCGTGAAAGTAATTACGGATGGAGTGGTAGCGGTGGTGCATATCCTACAGTAAGACGTTATAATTTCGGAATTAAGCTTAACATTTAATGGCTACAACAATGATGAAATATAATAATAACATAAAAACCCTTTTGTGTGGTTCGCTTCTCCTTCTGGCAGGCGGTACACTCTTTACATCTTGTACCGACTGGCTCGATAAGGATCCGGAGTCTATTGTGGCAGAAGATGAGGCTTTCAAGAACTACCGTAACTTCCAAGGGTATATCGAGGAAATCTATAGCCTTATACCCGACAAGGAGAAGGTTAACTATTGTTCGGGATGGAATATGGGTGATGATGCTGTGCACAATCCTGAGGGATATGCCCATATAGACCATCAGGTGGATCTTGGTAACTACCGTGACTGGTATAACAACACCCAGTGCTGGCTGAATGGTGCCCGTTACTCGCTTTGGAAAAGTTCTTGGTATTGTATCCGTAAGTGTAACATGGGTATTGCGAATATCAAGTCGCTTGTAGGAACAGATGAAGAGCGTGACCTGTTGCTCGGACAGCTTTATTTCTTCCGTGCCTGGTGGCATTTCGAACTGATGTGCTATTTCGGTGGCCTTCCTTATATTGACGAGGCTTTTGAGGCAACGCAGATCCCAGAGCTTCCCCGTCTGTCCTTCCAGGAATGTGCAGACCGCTGTGCAGAAGACTTCGAGCGCGCCTACGATCTTCTTCCTATGGATCCTCAAGGTTGGGATGAGACTCTTGCCGGTATGCAGACATCAGGAAAGAACGACCTGCGTATCAACAAGTTCATGGCACTCTGCTACCTTGGTAAATGTTACCTCTGGGCAGGCTCTCCACTGATGAAGGAGATGGAGAAGGCTAAGGACGGAGGTGCTGTTCAGCTGTTGGGTGCCAGTTCCAATGGTAAGACCTACGATTATGATGTGAATTACTGTAAGAAGGCTGCTGAGGCTCTTGGCAAGGCCCTTGATCTTGTCAAGAAAGGATCTGTATCGTACAAACTTGCAGAGTTCAAGTATTCCAACCTCTACGATCACGAGCGTGATGAGAATGCCGAGACCAACTACTCGGATATCTTCTATACGGTCAAGCAGAATTGGAATGTGCCTGGTTCTACAGAGGCTATCTTCCGTGGTATCTGTTCTGGTGCCAACACCGCCAACTGGAACCATGCCAAGATCTTCGGTCCTAAAGTTGCCGGTCTTGTTGCACATGACAAAATTATTCACCATCCCACGGCCAACCTCATCGACCAGTACGGTATGGCCAACGGACAGCCTATCTATCTGGTGCGGAACGGTGAACTGGTGCTGAACCCGGAATCAGGATGGGATCCTGAACATCCTTACAAGGATCGTGATCCGCGATTCTATCATGACATTATTTTTGACGGCTTCCACTATGTGCTCAGTACTGACGCTCTAACCGCAGAACAGAAGAAGCATGACTATTGCACCCTTTACACAGGTGGAGCCATGCGCTCTGTTGCCGATGCCAGCAGCACAGGCTATTTCATCCAGAAACTGACTCCTCACCAGTGTAATGAGGGTGACAAATGGTACGATTGGGAGTATAACTTTGAGAGTTATCTGCCTTACATGCGACTGGCCGATGTCTATCTGATGTATGCCGAAGCGAGGGCTGCCATCGCCACAAGTGCCAGTGAGCTGAACGACAGACCTACATATTGTCCGTCTTACTCGGCTGTCGAGGCCATCAATGCCCTCCGCGACCGTGTCAACTCTACTGATTATCCCATGGAGCATGTGGCTGCCAATCTTCGTGATACTCGTGAGCACTTCATTGACGAAGTACGCCGTGAGCGCGCCGTGGAGCTTGCCTTCGAGGGCTTCCGCTGGTGTGACCTCCAGAGATGGCTCCTTCTGACAGAGCCTCCTTATACGGTGAAGTATTCACACGAGTTTGAGCGTTTGGAAACAGATGCTTGGTTTAAGGATCATGATCCCAAGGACGCAAAGGTTGGTAACTTCCATCGGGAGGATCTGATCACTCGTCGTCTGGAGTCAAAGCATTACTGGTTCCCGCTTCCTGACAAGGATATTTACCTATACGAAGGATTCCCACAGAACCCGGGATGGTAATAAGGTAAAGTGAATAGTGAAAAGTGAAAAATTTGCTACCGCTATAATAATAATGAATATGAAAAGAATGAAAACAAACATATTTCTCCTTGCCATGGCAGCAGTATCGCCACTGACGGTCAATGCCCAGGTCGCTGACGGCACTGATTCTGTCGTGGTAGAAAAGAAAGTCCATGTTGCTTACCGCGACAAGGATCCTGACCATCTTCTCGGAGGTGTCTCATACGTTGACATGGAAGAGCTGCAGAAGAAGGACTACACAGTGAGTAGTCTTGAAGACATGTATGCCCTTGTCGGTGGATGGAATGGTAACAACCTTTGGGGTATGGACAACGAGCGTTTGGACAATAATGACAACAGTAACCTGCCACTCGTTATTATCGATGGTGTGAAGCGCCCGTCTAACAACGTGCTTCCATCTGAAATTGAGCAGATCACCTTCCTCAAGGGTGCACAGGCTGTCGTCCTCTACGGTGCCAAGGGTGCCAAAGGTGCCATCCTGATCACGACCAAACGTGGTAAGGTAGATGGTCTGCAGATCACCGCCAATGCGAACACCGGTTTCCATGTTGCCAAGGAATTCCCTGAATACCTCGGATCTGCTCAGTACATGACACTCTATAATGAGGCCCGTCTCAATGATGGTCTCACCCCGAGGTACAGTCAGATGGATATCTACAACCATGCTTCTGGTCTCAACCCCTACCGCTATCCTAATGTCAACTATTTTTCCGATGAATATGTCCGTAAGGCATATAACCGTTCGGAGGGAACATTGGAGATTCAGGGTGGTGGTACGCGTGCCCACTTCTACACGAACATTAACTACTATCGCTTCGAGGATCTCATTAACTTCGGTCCGGCTAAGGATAACTACACCGATCGTTTCAGCGTTCGTGGTAATGTTGACCTTGTCATCAATAAGCTGGTCAAAGGTTATGCTAATGTGAGTGCAACCTTCTACAATGCCAACAGTAACAAGGGTAATTTCTGGAGAGAGGCTGCCGGCTATAATGAGAGCTATCAGAACACCGGACTGGGCAGGCCTAACTTCCCGGAAAATGCAGCACCGCTCATCTCTATTGATATGGTTGATCCTAACGCCTCCAAGGCTTTGGCTATTTTAGGAAAGTCGCTGAACCTGCTGGATGGGAAATTCTTCCCCGGCGGTACAAAAACCACTCAGTCCAATGCCATTGCCGACTGCTATTTCGGAGGTAAGACAAGAGGTGTAAGTCGTCAGTTCCAGTTTGATGCTGGTATCGACTATGACATGAGCAAGTTCCTGAAAGGATTGTCTTTCAAGACGCTGTTCTCTATCGACTATGCCGCTAACTACAGTCTTTCGTATAACAACTCGTATGCTGTATTCATTCCTACATGGAGTAACTATAACTCGAAGGATGCCATTGTTGCCCTTACTCAGCAGAACGATGAGGTCGTGACAGGCCACATGTCCATGTCAGACACGAGATATCGCCAGACCATCAGTTGGAATGGACATTTCGACTATGACAACACCTTTGCAGGCGGACACCATGTTACTGGAATGCTGCTCGCTAATATGTACACCACTACAGCCAGTGGCGCATACCATCGCTATACCAATGCCAACATTGGTCTGATGGGAGGATACGACTTCATGGGTCGTTACTTTGCCGAGGCCGCTTTTGCGGGTGTTCATTCTTCGCGTCTTCCTGAAGGAAACCGTGAAGCCATCTCACCTTCTTTCACCATTGGATGGAATATGGCCAAGGAGAATTTCATGAAGGGTAGTTTCGTTGATGACTTGATGCTCAGCGCATCTTATAGTAACCTGAACGAGGATATCGATGTCTTCATGAGCGACAAGTACTATTATCTCTACGATGCCAGTTGGAACACCGCCGGTGGTGGCTTCTCTTGGAATGAAGGTGTGAGCACGAATATCACATATTCTCAAATGGGTGCCAACCCGTCGCTTGACTTCATTCACCGCAAGGAATGGTCTGTCAGCTTACGTGGTTCGTTCTTCAATAAGTTGATCAGTACCGACATCACCTTCTTCAATTCGGATATGGATGGCTTTATTATCCAGAACCCCACTTCATTCCCGTCCTATATGTCAGGAGGTCTTTCCGGTGGTTCATTCAGACCTGCTATCAATAACAATATCCAAAACCGTAAGGGGATTGATTTCAGTGTGAAGGCACAGAAGAAGTTTGGTCAGGTATATGCTGAACTCGGTTTCGTTGGTACTTATTTCAAGACCAAGTGGAAGAAGTATGATGAAACCATCGATCCTATTGCACCCAACAAGTTCACCGAGGGTCAGGATCTTGATGCCCTTTGGGGTTACAAGTGTCTGGGCTTCTACTCTTCCGATGATTTTAATATCTCCACCAATGCTGATGGTGTCACAAAGTACGAATTGAAGAAATCCCTTCCTACGCCGACCATCGGCGGTGCCATCCAACCGGGTGACTTGAAGTACGAAGACGTGAACGGCGATGGAAGACTCGACAACAAGGACATGGTCGTCCTTGGCAATTCCGGCACGATTACCGTCTTGGATGCGAATGGCAATCCTACTACCAATCCTACCAACAATAATCCTTTGGGTAGCATCGGTACGCCTTGGACAATGGGTGTCAACCTCACGCTCAAGTACAAGAACTTCACGCTCTTCGTCCTTGGCAATGGTCAGTTCGGTGGACACGCAATGAAGAACAATGGCTACTATTATATGAGTGGAGAAGCCAAGTATTCTGTAAATGCTTTGGGTCGTTGGACTCCCGAGAGAGCCGATATTGCTACTCATCCCCGTCTGACAACATTAAGTTCGAACAATAACGCTGCTGCTTCCACGTTCTGGATGTACAGCACCGACCGTTTCAACCTTCGCAAGGTGCAGTTGACCTACGACTTCCCTTCGGAGATGTTTGCAGGAAAATGGGTGAATGCACTCTCTATTTATTTGAGCGGAAACGATCTCCTTACGATCTCAAAGAACCGTAAGCTGATGGAGACAAGCGTTGCCAGCGCACCTCAGACTCGTTTCTATAATCTCGGTGTTAAGGTAACTCTTTAAACGTATTAATAATTAAGAAATAAGAATTATGATTACCCCAAAAGATAAAAGACACCTGATAAGTTTATCATTTATCGTTTGTCTGTTATTATTTAGCACTGCGCTCCTTAGCTCATGTGAAGACATCTTTACGCCGGCAGATGAGAATACGCGACAGGAGGATGCCATGTACGAGGAGTCAGAGTATGCTCATGGCTTGTTGATGTATGGCTATGACCGACTTCCTTATCTCACCACTACAGTCACCGACATAGCCACAGACGATGCTGTCACCAATCTGACAAACAGCAATTACCTGAATATGGCTACCGGTAGTTGGGCATCTGACAACAACCCCGTTTCTGTTTGGGACAATTGCAAGGATGGAATCCAGTATGTCAATAAGTTCTTCACGATCGTTGACAAGGTGAAATGGGCACCCAGTGCTGCATCGAAGCAGCAGATGTTCATCGACCGCCTGAAGGGTGAGGCCTTTGGCCTGCGTGCCGTCTTCTATTTTTATCTGTTGCAGGCTCATGGCGGCTATGCAGATGATGGCATACTCTACGGCGTGCCTTTGCTGACCACACCAGAAGATGGTAGTTCTCAGTTTAACAACCCGCGTGCTACTTTTGCCGATTGTGTGAAGCAGATTTATACCGACTGTGACAGTGCTATGTTCTATCTTCCGATAGATTATGAAGATATCAGTAGCGAAGATGCTATTCCTGCCAAGTACAGGGCGCTCGGTGCAAATGTCTCCAACTATAACCTCGTGTTTGGTCTCAAGGCTAAGAACCTCATGTCGGGAAGATGTGCTGAGGCTGTCAAGGCACAGGTTGCACTGCTCGCAGCAAGTCCGGCATTCCGTGAACAGAGTGGTGTGACTTCTGCTGAAGCCGCCAAGCTTTGTGCCGATGTGCTGAAGCGTATCGGAGGATTGGAAGGGTTTGACCCAACTGGCAGCACTTGGTATAAGAACAAGAGCAAGCTGGAGCCCAACGCATCGGAGATGCCCGAGATCCTCTGGCGTGAAGACCGTCATAAGAACGCCACTCAGGAAAGGGATAATTTCCCGCCTACACTGTATGGACAGGGACGTGTCAATCCTTCCCAGAATCTCGTTGATGCCTTCCCCATGCGTAGCGGTCGTCCTATCACTGATCCGAATTCCGGTTATGATCCGAAGAATCCGTATGCTAACCGTGACCTGCGTCTTGCTGACAATGTGATCACGAACGGCACCACATTCCGAAAGACTGAGATTATTACGGGATCCTACCCCAAAGTGAGCGATCAAGGTGTTGTAGAGTATGATGATAACATCAACTACGGCCCTTATTCCACACGTACAGGCTATTACTTGAAGAAACTGCTCCGCGATGATGTCAGTCCGCTGTCAAGCTCCCTCATTGAGCAGCAGCATATCTATACCCGTATCCGTTATACGGAAATCTTCTTGGCATACGCAGAAGCTGCCAACGATGCCTGGGGACCCAAGGCTGATCCTACGGGTGTGGGTTACACGGCTTATGATGTGATCAAGGCCATCCGCACTCGTGCCGGATTAGGAACAGATGAGTTTGGTCGTCCGCTTCCTGAGGGTGATGCTTATCTTGAGGAGTGTGCTAATGACAAGGCAAAGATGACAAACCTGATCCGTAACGAACGTCGTTTGGAACTCTGCTTCGAGAACAAACGTTTCTGGGATCTCCGTCGTTGGCTGCTGCCGCTTGATGAGCCTGTGATGGGTATGGAGATTAGCCGTAACGACGATACTGGTGAACTCACCTATAAACTCATTGAAGTCGAGAAGCGTGTGTTCGATAGCTCTTATCAGTGCTATGGTCCTATCCCCAAGAGCGAAGTGCTTAAATGGAGCAACCTCAAGCAAAACAAGGGTTGGAATTAAGCAAATGAAGAGTGAAGAATGAAAAGTGTAGAATTTGCTACCGCTATAAAATAAATATATAGAACAATGGAACAGAGAAAAATATTTGAAATAGGAAGAAGAATTGGAAAGAGTGTGATGAAGGGATCGCTGTATGCAGCATTCTTCGCTCTTCACTCTTTACTCTTCACTTCCTGCTATAACTCAGATCATGAGTTCCCAGACTATGAGGAAGGCACCACCGCCTACTTCGCCTATCAGTTCCCTGTGCGCACACTCGTACTTGGTAACGACATCTACGACAATACGCTCGACAACGAGCATAAATGTCGGATATGGTCAACCATGGGTGGAGCCTACAGTGGACGTGATGCATACGTTGACATTGCTGTCGATGAGACACTCTGCAATAACCTGTGGTTTGTGGATGATGCAGGAAACCCGTCAACACCTGTGCTGCCCATGCCATCCAACTACTACAACCTTTTGTCGAATGTCATTCCCTACAGTGGCGATCCACGCGGTTATGTCGAAGTACAGTTCACCGATGCGTTCTTCAATGATGCCAAAGCCGTGGAGAACACATACGTGATCCCCCTTGTGATGAAGAACGTGAAAGGCATCGACCATATCCTCACAGGGCAACCCCGCGAAGGTCTGACACCCTCCAGGACGAATACAGACGACTGGGAGATTCTGGCCAAGGACTATGTTCTCTACTGCGTGAAGTATATGAATCCCTGGCAGGGTAAGTATATTCGTCGCGGTGTTGACAATGTGACGGAAAATGGTGTGACGAACAAGGTCGTTCGTAAGGATCTGACACTGGTGAATACCGACCTCGAACATTACAAGGAGAACCCGGTGAACCAAAATGATGAAATCTGTGGCATCATGACCAAGAACATGACGCAGGCTATTTTCCCTGTGTCGTTCAAGACCTCTGGAGCCTCCGTTTCCTGTAACCTCATTCTTACATTCAATGGCAACCAGTGTACGGTATCCACCGATGATGAGAATGTGACAGCCTCCGGTTCCGGTGAGTTCATTGTCAAAGGCAGCGGTCGTCCCGAATATAAGGATTACCAGTGGCAAGGCGAGGGCAAGGCAGATGAACGTGACATCCTCCGTCTGGCTTACGACGTGAATTTCCAGAACAGCAATATTCAGGTTTCCAGCACTGATACACTCGTTATTCAGACACGTGAGTCAAACAAGAAGGTCTTCTTCTCACCCAGATATCTTAAATAAGTGAAGAGTGAAGAGTGAAGAGTGAAGAATGAAGAGTGAAGAATGAAGAGTGAAGAATGAAGAATTTGCTACCACTATAAAATATATAGAATTATGGAACAAAGAAAAGTATTTGTATTAGGAAGAAGATTGAGAGAGGGTGTGATGAAGGGTTTGCTGTGCACAGCATTCTTCACTCTTCACTCCATGCTCATCACTTCCTGTGCCGACTATAATGAGACTGACAATTTCACTGCTCAGCCAGATCCCTCTTACGTGGAGTCGTATAACGACTTGAACCCCATCAAGAGCTATATCAACAAGGATGCCTATCCCAATATGTCTCTTGGTGCCATGCTCAAGGTGTCCGACTTCAACAAGCAGGAACTGGATCATGCTGCTGCTGTCACCAACTTCGACAATGTAGCGTTCGGTACATCCCTGATGTCGGGTACAATTATCAATGCCAAGGGTGTGATGAACTTCCTCGATATGAGTGATCTTCTCTCCCATGTGGAGGAGATTGGTTATGAGGTATATGGAAGTCCAATCTTTGCCAATGCCAATCAGGCCGATGAGTGGCTGAACACCCTCACTGCACCTATTGAAATCCCGGTGGACTACGTGGAAGGTAAATCGGTCAACTTCAACGAACTACCTGTAGGAAACTATACGGGTACCATTGAAAGCGGTAGTGCTACCATTGCCAAATATGATAACCAGAACACCCTCCGAATCGGTGGCAGGGCCAAGGTGCGCATTATCGAAGGCTTTGAGGTGGATTCCCTCGCCAAATACACCATCACTTTCTGGGTGAAGGCCGACAGGGATGGTTCTTTCTATATTTATTTCTCCGGTAATAAGGTGAACGGTTCCGGTCCTGATGGAAAGTGGGTTTTCAAGGCTGGTAAGTGGACTAAGTTGGTGGTGGAGGCTCAAAGCGCTCCTGGTGAGACCGAAGGCTACTTGAGAGTCGAGAACGGTCCTTCTCCCGTCTTCTATATCCAGAAGGTAGAGGTTGGCTACTATCCCGACAACCACCGTCAGCAGACGGCTCAAGAGAAGACCGATACCATTAACTATGCCATCAATGCATGGTGCGACGGACTGATGAAGATCAACGAAGGACGTATCAAGACCTTCGATTTGATCGACGAGCCCATCGACAGTAATACAGAAATGGAGAACGGCATGTACGACATCAAGCACTCTACGGAGAGCATCTTCTGGCAGGATATCCTTGGCAGTGAGAACTATGCGCCGGTTGTATCAAAGGTGGCGAAAACCTCTTTCGAGGAGTATGGTGGTGATCCTGCTGCGCTGAAGTTCTTTATCAGCGAGTCTGGTCTTGCTGATCAGAAGAAGTTGGAAAGTCTGAAATACTGGATCAATATCTGGGATGCCAAAGGTGCCAAGATCGACGGTATCAATGCCAAGTTAGATCTTACATATAGTGAAGATGCTACCAAGCAGGCCGCTAACGAGGCCTCTTTGAATACTCTGCTTGATAATCTGGCTTCCACGGGTAAGCTCATCCGTATTTCTAACTTCGACATCAAGTACCAGGATGCTTCTGGTGTCAATGTGGCTGCCAAGGATATCTCCGAAGCGCAGCGTCAGAAGTTAGCTGACTACTACGGTAAGGTCATCCGAACCTACATGAACAAGATTCCGCACGACAAGCAGGCTGGTATCTGTAAGGGCAACATGGCAGATACGGGCGATCCTGTCGGTCTTTGGACGATCGATACCAAGAGCAAGGACTGGGTGCGTAATGCCACCTATAAGGCCTTCTGTGATGCGTTAAGCGGGAAGTAACTCTGAACTGACAGATGATTGTCAGCGAGAAAAGGAATCAATCTGATTTTCCTGGCAATCGTCTTTCAACAATAACATCTTAATTTTATCCTTTATTTATTAACTTAATTATTTATCTTATGAAGAAACTATTTACTCTGATTGCTCTCATGGCATGCTTCCTGGGAGTAAAAGCGGTGGAGAAGGTTGACGCAGAAGTTGACTTCTCAAAGTACACCGACATCTCTGAGTGGAACTTCCCAAACAGCTGGGGTGGCAGTGAGTCTGCAAGAGCACGCCTCTCTATTAAGGACGGATGCCTCCACTTTGAAAGTACTGAAGCTACTGATCCTACTTGGGACTGCCAGTTCTTCCCGATTGGTGGTGTAAATGCTGAGGTTGGCGTTGTTTATACCCTTCACTTCAAAATTAAGGGTGACCATGCTGAGAACGTGTCAATGATTGGCTTTGGCCAAACACCTTACGGTGCTTTCCCCATCACTACAGAATGGGTAGAGGGTACTGTTGATTATGAGGCTACAAGTACCGATGGTAACATTCTCATGCAGTGCGGTGGCTTTGTTGGCTCTTGGGACATCGCCTATCTGAAGATTACCCATGAGGAGCGTGCTAACCAGCGTCCTGTAGAGTGGGTCGAGCTGCTCACCAATGGTGATGCCGAGACTCCATGGGGTGATCTTGCCAATGTAGCTTACAACGATCAGGAGAATAACTACAAGATTTGTGCCTGGGGTAAGGAGAAAGGTCATAACTTAGATGAAAATGGTGCTTGGAACCCGTTCCCCGCTACGATCGAAGAGGTTGACGGCAGCAAGGTATTCGTTGTGCATGGACAGATTGCAGATTCTCCCGATCCTAACTTCGCTTGGGACAACCAGTTCTGGATTCAGGCTCCGAGAAGAATCAAACCGGGTGAGCAGGTAAAGGTTCACTTCCGCTACAAGGCTTCAGAGGCTGCTACTACCAATACGCAGATCCACCATCAGAACCCGTCTGACTACATGCACTGGCAGGCTATTGGTGACATCAACTTCACGACAGAGTGGCAGGAGTACGACCAAGTTGTTTCTTGGCCCAGCGGTGGTGACGATCAGGGATGGTCTATTGCCTTCAACCTGAACCCCAATAACCAGAATGCTATTGACTTCTTCTTCGACGACCTCTCTATTGCCGAGATGAAACTTGACCATGGCTTCTTTGTAGCTTCTTCAAATGCTGCTGCTGGTATCGAGTATGACTTCGACAACGCCATCGAGTTCGAAGATGGTGGTGACGGCACACTCATCGCTACCGTGGGTGAGGCTGGTAAGCCTGATACATGGGTGAATGAAATCATGATCTCTACCGTTCGTGGTCACGATGGCTCATTCAAGGCTGCTACCATCAAGCCTTCAGGTGCTATTCAGAGTGGTGACGACTACTGGAATGATTATACCGAAGGATCCAATGCGAAGATCAAACTGCCCGCAGCTGGTGTATGGCAGATCACTTTGGATACAGGGTTCAAGTCTATCAACTTCGTTCAGATCGAGGGTGATACACCTCAGGGACCGATTGAGATCACACCGAACCCCACAGAGGTTATTGTGAAGGCTCCCGAGCGTGACGATACAGCAAGTGAGCGTCCTGCAGACGAGGCTGCTGGAATCACAGCAGGTACAGGTCAGCCTTGGGACAGCCAGTTCTGGATTGTTGCCAACCGTACACTCGACCAGGGTGAGGTAACCGTTCTCACATTCAAGTATAAGGCAACGAAGGCCGCTAAGGTCTCTACACAGTGCCATGGTGAGCCAGGAGGATACCTGCACTGGGCTGCTATTGGTGATGTGAACTTCACAGAGGAGTGGCAGGACTTCGAGACTACCTTCACTGTTCCTGCTGAGGCTAACGGCATGAAGTCTATCGCCTTCAACATGGCTGAGATCAAGGATGCTAACGAGTATTCTATCAAGGATGTTGTTTGGAAGACAGAGGATGGTACAGAGTCTCTGATCAACATGACGGGTAAGCAGAACTTCTTCGTGAAGGAAGGCTCTGGTGATACACCTCACGTATTCGACGACGGTACTGGTATCAAGGGTGTTTACACCAATGGCAACAGCCAGGTTTCCGGTGCTACCTACAACCTCGCTGGACAGCGTGTTTCTAAGGAGTACAAGGGCATCGTTGTGAAGAACGGCAGCAAGTATATCGTGAAGTAAGAATGACTTGTCTTTTGACAAACAAAGAAGACATTCTGAGATAATGGGATCCGGTCTTTTTCAAGGCCGGATCTTTTTTATCAAGAAAATGTCAATTTCTTTTGTGCTTCTCCCGTTTTTCATTACCTTTGCATCATCCTTTTTAATGTAAAGTAGTGTACTATCAAATATTCAATCAATGAAAAGAATCATTCTATTTGTCTTTACCCTTGCGGTCGTCATGACGGCTGGTGCGAAAGCCAAGGTCACCATCACTGTGTCCAACGACCGTCTGCAGACGATTACAGGCTTTGGAGCAGCCTGCTGCTACGGTGCTATGGAGCCCTTTGCCAACGACACCCAGCCAGTGAAACTGCTCTATGGCGATGAATCCGCCATTGGACTGAACATCATGCGCATGGAGATCTCACCCAATTTCGAGGGAGATGTCAAGGTGAAGGAGTGGAACAATTGGGATACCCCCTACGACTGGAACGGCTCCCTGCCCTCCGCCAAGATCGTCAAGGAACGTGGCGGTATCGTCTTCGGTACCCCTTGGTCGCCTCCAGGTGATTACAAGACCAACGGAACGGCTCAGGGCGGTAAGTCAGACAGTCAGGGAAATCAGGAAGGACGTCTTCGCAAAGACTGCTACGAGAAGTTTTTCCCTTGGATGAATAGCTTCCTGAAATGGATGCACCAGCATGGTGTCGATGTGGATGCCGTGTCTGTACAGAACGAGCCCGACTGGTGGGTGGACTATTCCGGTTGCCTCTATACTCCCAATGAGCAGTTAGAACTGGTGAAGAACTATGCCCACATGCTCGACCGTGAGACATACAAAGGCGTGCGCCTGATCAGTGCCGAGCCCTTAGGCTTCGATCCGAACTATTCCAATACCCTGCTGAATGATCCCGTAGCCCGTGATCAGGTAGATATCATAGCAGGACATATTTACGGTCATCCACCACTTGTCAACCTGAAGAATGCTGCCAAGAAGGCGGCACAATATGGCAAAGAGGTGTGGATGACGGAGCACTCCGTATCCGACAACATTGGTGACCGTCTGCCTAACTGGGCAGAGCAGTTAGAGTTTGCTCAGGAGGTGAACGAATGCCTACAGGCTGGCTGCACAGGCTATATCTATTGGTATATGCGTGCTCACTGGGCTTTTGTCAGCACAGGTGAGGCCAAATATGGTGATGCCAACAAGACGAAGAACCGATTGCTTCCCCGTGCTTATGTGTATTCACATTTTGCCAAGAATGTCACTGGTTCCACACTCTTGAAATCCACATGCACCTTCGACCTCACTACCAATGCTGCTTTCGAGGCATCTGCCTTCATCAAGGGCGACTCCCTCATCATCATGGCCATCAATGCCACAGTTTCCGATCGTGATTTCATCATCAAACTGCCTTTCAACGTCGTAAGCGGTGACGTCATGCTGTCGTGGGGTAATGCCTCTGAGGAACTCTGTCAGAAATACCCCATCGAGGTGGCAGAGCCCACACCTCGTCTCGTTGTTGACCTCCCTACACAGAGCATCGCCACCTATGTCTTCAAGTTAGAGGGTGGTGGTACGGGCATCAAGGAACTCACACAAGACCCTGTAGCAGGCCCTAAGACCTATTACGACCTCCAAGGTCGGCGAGTCAATAACCCCCATGGCGTCTGCATAGAACGCAGTGCCGATGGCACATCCAGAAAGATCATCGTTCAATAATGGCTATCCCGTCAATCATCCGTAAGTGTAAGGAGTATTCCACCCCTGTGGTGTGGCTCCTGGCATTGATAGTCGTGGCAGCGTTGCTGTTAGGCTACGAGCGTTATGTGTTGTGGAAGATCCAGGAACAGAACCTGTTCCTGGACACCCCTTTGTTTTTCCGGCAGCAGATGGTGGCACCCGGAGGACTGCTCACGTATGTGGGCTGTTTCCTCACGCAGCTGCTCTACTATCCTGTGGTAGGCGTGGCAGTGCTCTGTGTGTGGTGGTATCTGCTCATGGAACTGATGCGGCGCACGTTCCGTGTAGGTAAACCCTGGACTTTGTTGCTCTTGGTGCCTGTCGCCCTGTTGCTGGCGGCGAATGTCCAGATGGGATACTGGATCTATCCCATCAAACTGAAAGGTTGGTATTTTGATGCCACCGTGGGCGTGACGGTTATCGTCGCCCTGCTGTGGGCTTATCGTGCGTTGTCGGCACACCGGCTCTGGCGACGTGTGTTATTGGTGGTGACAGCCGTGGCGGGTTATCCCCTCATTGGCTCGTATGCCCTGGCGGCTGTGCTGCTGATGGGACTATGGTGCTGGCGGCTCGATCATGAGCGTTGGCAGGCAGCAGCCGACTGCTTCTTGGCGGTGCTGCTCGTAGTGGCCGTGCCCCTGTTGTACTATCACTATGTCTATTACCAGACGAACAAGGTGAATCTGTGGTGGACGGCACTGCCTACCTTCAAGATCCTTGAGGAGAATACCGAACTTTATATCCCCTATGCCCTGCTCGCCGCATGCCTCGTCATTCTTGTATTGGGGCAGTGGCAGACCCGGGAGACCGTGGCGCAGAAAACGGTTGTCGGCAGGAAGGATAGGAAGAACAAGAAGGCCGCCCAGACAAAGAAATCTTTCCAGTTGTCAAAGGGATGGTGGCGATATGCTGCGGTAGTCGTTGTCCTGGCGGCAACGGTCTATGGTGTTTGGACCGCCTGGATGAAGGATGAGAGTTTCCACCGTGAGGTGGCCATGGAATATTTTGTGGAGCTGTCACGTTGGGAGGATGTCTTGGCGGAAGCTGCCAAGCAGCAGAATATCCCGACACGTTCGGTGGTGATGATGAGAAACCTGGCCCTGTCACGGTTAGGTCGCCAGAGTACGGAGATGTACCGTTACCGCAACGGGGCAGCGAAGCCTACTTCGCCATTTCCTATCCCGGCATCGATGTTGGTGGGCAACATGATCTACTACCACTATGGGATGATGAACGACTGTCACCACATGTGCATCGAGGGCGGTGTGGAGTACGGATGGCGTGTGGAACACCTGAAATATATGGCGCGGAGAGCGTTGATGACGGGTGAGACGAAAGCAATGTACAAATATACCGGACTGCTCAAGCATACGCTGTTCCACGGAGAGTGGGCAAGGAATCTTGAGATGTTGCAGCAACAGCCGGAACTGTTACGTGCCAATCCTGAGACAGGCCCGATCCTCCACATGATGCGCTATCCGGATATGGTGGGTGCCGACAATGGCTATGCGGAGCGATATGTGATGAACCACTTGTCGCAGATGGACAGCAACGACCCCTATTTCCAGGAGCAGTGCCTGTTGGCATCACTCTGGACAAAGGATAGCAGTGCTTTCTGGCGGTGCTTTGCCAGATACCTGAACCTGCATCCGGGGAATCCCGTTCCACGCTACTATCAGGAGGCAGCCTGGCTCTTCACCTACAATGAGGGGAAGGCACCGTTCGAAGCTCCTGTCGATGATGATGTCAAGACCCGCTTCGACCAATTTGCCACGATGCTGGAGCGATACGACGGCAAGGATATCAATCAGGCACGTGCCGCCCTCTATCCCCTCTATGGCGACACCTATTTCTACGAGTATTTCCTGACGGAGGACTTTATATATATGTAGAGGCCACCCCGGCCCTCCCAAAGGAAAGCCCACCCCGGCCCTCCCAAAGGGAGGGAGAAAGGCTAAGTGATTAGAAATTCGCCTAATTCGTCCAATTCGTAGAGTAAAATGGAAGAGGCATTTGAGAAATCAAAAAGTTGAAAGAAGAATCAATGAAGAAAGCATTATTGTTATTGTCGTTGGTGACATTGATCGCAGCATGCAGTCCGCAACTGCCGGAGAACTATGCTGAGTCGAAGGCGCAGCCTGACATATACCCCGACTACCGGGATGTCACGGTACCGGTAAATATGGCGCCGCTGACGTTCCAGATGAGTCGTGAGGCCGAACGGATGGTGGCACGTCTCACTGCCGATGGTGAGGAACTGCTGTTGGAAGGTAAGAAGATACAGCCAGGAGCCGATGACTGGCAGCGACTCGTAGCAAAGGCTACGGGAAAGAAAATCGGTGTGGAGGTGTATGCCCGTTACGACGGACAGTGGACGAAGTATAAACCCTTCAATATCTTTGTGTCGAACGACAGCATCGACCCCTACCTCAGCTACCGACTCATCTACCCCTCGTATATCAGCTATGAGGAACTCACCATCAGTCAGCGATGCTTGGAGAACTACGACGAGAGTGTGATCTATGACAATATCCTGTGCTCAGAGGAAGGACAGGGCAAAGGACAGTGCATCAACTGTCACAACTACCAGCAATACAATCCTGGGCGCATGCAGTTCCATGCCCGTCAGAACCTCGGTGGCACCCTCATCGCCTACGACGGGAAGATGCGGAAGATCAATATGCGCAACGACTCCATCCTCTCGGCGGGTGTCTATCCGGCATGGCATCCCTGGCTCAACCTCATTGTCTATTCCACGAACAAAACCAGTCAGATCTTCCAGGTCACGGATCCGAACAAGATCGAAGTGTTTGATGCGGAGAGCGACCTCATTGTCTATGACGTGGAAAGGAACGAGGTGATGAACTTGGAAAACGATACCACGGAGTTGGAGGTGTTCCCCTGCTGGGCTCCCGATGGTAAGACCCTCTACTACTGCAGTGCCCACTTCGAATACGAGCCCGGTATCGAGCATGGTAAGGATGTCATCAAACGGCGTAAGGAGGTGAAGTACAATATCTACCGGAAGTCGTTCGATCCCAAGACCATGACCTTCGGCGAGCGCGAATTAGTGTTCGATGCTGCAGCGATGGATATGAGTGCCACCCTGCCACGAATATCGCCCGACGGTCGCTGGCTGGTGTTCACCATGGGAAAGTACGGGGTGTTCCATATCTGGCACCGCGACGGTGACCTTTGGGCCATCGACCTCACCACGAATACGGCGCGTGCACTGAAGGAGATCAATTCGAACGATACCGAGAGCTACCACTCGTGGTCGAGCAACGGTCGTTGGATGGTGTTCAGCAGTCGTAGGCACGACGGTGAATATACGCGTCCGTTCTTCACCCATATCGACAAGCAGGGGCGATGGACGAAGCCTTTTGAACTGCCTTGCAGCGATCCCGACTACCACCTGCAGTTCATGAAGTGTTACAACGTGCCCGAGTTCATGAAGGGGGCAGTGACGATCAAACCCCGTGAGTTCGCCGACATCCTCAAGGGTGAGGCTGTTCCCGTGAAGTATGTTCATCAGTTAAGCAACAAATAACAACCCTGCCCGCGGGGCATCCAGGGAATTAACAATATAACGATTAATGATATGAAAATTTCTATTCAGAAACTATGGATCGCGGTGGCAGCCCTCCTGACATGCACAACCGCAGCACATGCACAGCTACCCAACGAGAAGTTTGGGAAGCCGTCGAGTTTGGAATGGGACTATGTCGGCTGGGGTGATGCCGTTGATGCCGATGCCCTCATCCTCTGTAAGACGATGAAGGCCACCTACCAACTGTCTGACCAGGTAGAGAACAACAACCGTACGGATATCGAACTGGGGTGGGGAAACATCGATGACTTCGGAAAGAATATGATCGATGACAGTAACACCCTTGTGAAGTACGAGTTCCGTCTGCGCACAAAGATCCTCAAACCCGAGGGTGCCCGGCATGCCAATATCGACATCACCTATTTCAATGCCGACGACGAGAGGAATTTCAACCGTGATGAGATCACAGACATGAAGATCAGGGTGTTCACCAAGAATGCCAAGGGTAAGGTGGTAAAGAGAACGGTGGAGACAACATCCTTCGCCACCGAGCGTGTGAACGACAGCTATATGGTGATGCATGTCGTGGTGCCGGATGTCGAGGCTGGCAGCATCATCGAATACCAGTACAACATCACCAGCACGCGCCCCACCTTTCTATACGACTGGACGTTCCAGGAGTGCATCCCCACGGTGCGTTCCAAGTGTGACATCGAGATTCCTGCATTCCTTCAGTTCAATATGAATGTCCCCATCAACAAACTCATCAAATCGAGTGTGGAGGCAGGACGTTTGGCCTACGATATCAACAGGACGGATATGAAGAAGGCGAAGACTTGTGTCTCCAATCACTATTTTATCACGGGTGACTATATTCTCCCGCAGAGCTATTCGCTCAAACGTAACCAGAACGGTGCCGACGGTCAGAATGATACGGCTGAGGAAATCGCTCCTTTCACCAGTAAGATAGTGAAACCTGTCGTCACTCCTCCCGCAGCAATGCCCAAGGGCAGTACGCACCTGAGAGTGCTGTAGAATAGAATATGTTAGCAAGTCATTACTATAAGGGGTTGGTGGAGGCTGGCTGCGATGAGGCTGGTCGCGGCTGCTTGGCAGGCAGTGTATATGCTGCTGCCGTGATCTTCCCCGAAGATTATCAGAACGCGGAGCTGAACGACTCGAAACAGCTCACCGACAGGAAACGGCACTACCTGCGAGAGATCATCCAACGCGATGCCCTCGCCTGGGCTGTGGGTGTCGTCACCCCCGAGGAGATCGATAAGATCAATATCCTCCAAGCCAGTATCCTTGCCATGCACCGCGCCTTAGACCAGCTCACGGTACGCCCGGAAGCCATCATCGTGGATGGGAACAGGTTCAGACCCTATCTCCCATGTCCTACCGAGCCTACGGGTTCATGTGCTGCCCTTCCCCATACCTGCATCGTCAAGGGCGATGCGAAATTCCTCTCTATAGCGGCCGCCAGTATCCTGGCCAAGACATATAGGGATGACTATATGGACCGTCTGGCAGAGGAGTACCCGCAATACGACTGGAAGAGTAACAAAGGATATCCCACGAAGAAACACCGCGCCGCCATCCGGGAGTATGGTACCACGCCCTACCACCGCATGAGCTATAACCTGCTGGGAAACGAAGAACTTTCCTTGAACTTTGTGGAATGAGGAGTGTGGAATTTTCGAGGAGTGAGGAGTGTGGAGTGTGGAATTTTCGAGGAGTGTGGAGTGAGGAGTGTGGAGTGAGATATGTTTTAAGAACAAGTGACTTTGTATATGATAACAGTATCTCTGTACTATTCTCACTCCACACTCCTCACTCCACACTCCTCGAAAATTCCACACTCCTCACTCCACACTCCTCGATAAAATCCTTCCTCCTTCGTCCTTCCTCCTTCCTCGAAAAAATCCTTCCTCTAAAACAAAAAACCATGCGTCACGATAAATTAGAACGAGAACTTGACATGATGTTGCTACTGGCTGGCAGCCGGGGCTATCGGGTGGAAGATATCTGCGAACGCTTAGGTATCTCCCGCCGAAACTGTTACTATTATCTTGAGTTCTTCCGCGACTGCGGCTTCATCGTCAACAAGTCAGACGGTCGCTATAGCATCGATCGCGAGTCACCGTTCTTCAAACGTCTCACCGAACGGGTGTCGTTCACGGAGACCGAACTGATCGTGCTCCGTCGCCTGTTAGACAAGGTTGATGACATGGATGCCGTCGTGGCCCGACTGCGTGAGAAACTGAGTGCACATATCGACTATCAGATCCTTAACGACAGTCACACCGACGATCAGCGGGCACTCATCATCAGTCAGCTGCACGAAGCGATCCTCTATAAGCAGATGGTGGTGCTCAAGGATTATTCCTCTCCTCACGGACGTACACGCCGTGACCGTCTTGTAGAACCCTTCCTCCTGATGGACAACAACAACGAAGTGCGCTGCTACGAGCCTGCCTCGGGCATGAATAAGACATTCAAGGTGGCACGTATCGGACAGGTGGAGCGCCTGCTTGACAACTGGCAGCATGAGTCGGAACACCGTGAGATGTTCACCGATATCTTTATGTTCAGCGGGGAAAAGCGGTTCCCGGTGCAGTTGCGCATGGGCACCCTTTCGCACCACCTGATGACCGAAGAGTATCCGTTGTCACGACCCTTGTTCCGTCAGGAGGATGACAAGCACTGGCTCCTCTCCATGGATGTCTGTGCCTACCGTGGCATCGGGCGATTCGTCTTGGGACTCTACGATGACATCGAAGTGCTCGGTTCTCCCGATTTCATCGACTATCTCAAGGAAAAGATACACTCTTTTATTGAGCAAAAATAGGGTTCTTAGAATCTCAGATAATAGATCTGCTTTTACAAAACAATTTGTTTTGTCTTCAAAAAAGCATTAATTAAGTGAGTAAAAACGGTCTTCTTAGGGAACAAAACAATTTGTTTTGTTCTTCTATCTCCATCTTCTTTGTCATCGTTTAGATGGTAGTTCCATCTCAAACAATGGTTTTTATCATCGATTCCTGATCATTTATTTGTTGGAATCGGAAATAATGACTACCTTTGTCACGAGTTCTAAAAGTCTGTACTATGAAGAGACAAATTCTTATCTTTTTAGGGATGGTGGTGTTCATGACCACGTGGAGCGTTCCGGCACGGCGTGGACAATGGCGAGTGATTCATCTTGCTGATGGTTCATCTGTCAGCGTTACGCTCTGTGGCGACGAGTTCATGCATTGGTGGCAGGACTCGTTGGGGAATCGGTATGAGAAGTGTGAGATACAGAACGCGGATGGTGAAAAGAGAAAGGAGAACAAGATCTGGCAACGTGTGAAAGAGCCGATGAAACGATCACCCCAAGTCGTTCACAGGCGAACCTTATCTCGACGGAACGTTCCTGCCGCTTTTCCATTACCATACGCTGCGACACGAGCATCTTCCTCCCACCGCTGTCTGATTATCTTGGCGGCATTTTCCGACCGGTTGTTTGACCCTTCTCATACTCAAGCACTCTACCATCGGGTGGCCAACGAAGAGGGATTCACCCATGAGTTAGGTTTCCGTGGCAGTATCCGCGACTACTTCAAGGATCAGAGCGGTGGACAATTCCTGTTGGATTTCGATGTGGTCGGACCTGTACAGTTGTCACTCGACTATGCCTATTATGGCGAGAACGATGAGGATGGCTTCGACAGAAGGGCAGGGGAGATGGTGGCGGAAGCCTGTAAGTTAGCAGCGGGTACGGTGAACTTTGCCGACTACGACTGGGATGGCGATGGCAGGGTGGAGCAGGTCGTGGTGCTCTTTGCTGGTCAGGGCGAGCACTGCTGCGATGACGAGAACACAATCTGGCCGCATGAGTTCCAGTTGGAGGACAGCGACTATGGGCATAGTCTGCATCTTGACGGGATGACGATCTCTACATACGCCTGCTGTTCAGAACTGAACATGAATAAGGAGATTGAAGGTATTGGCACACTCTGTCATGAGTTCTCCCACTGCTTAGGACTTCCTGATATGTACGACACGATGGGGAATGGCTGTTTCGGTATGTCGGTATGGGATATCATGGATGAGGGCTGTTATAACGACAACGGTTTCACGCCATGTTCCTATACCAGTTATGAGCGGATGTTCTGCGGCTGGCAGCAGCCTGTAGCACTCACGCGTGAGCAAGACGTGTCAGGGATGAAAGCACTCTCTCTTCATGGGAATACGTACATCATCTATAATGCCAATGCCCCTAACGAATATTATCTGTTGGAAAACCGACAGTTAGTGGGATGGGATGCAGCCTTACCGAGCAGTGGCCTGTTGGTGATCCATGTGGATGAAGATGAAGAAGTCTGGCTGTGGAACCAGGTGAACACACAGCGTGATCACCAGCATTGTACGATCTTCCATGCGGATAACGACAGCGGAACCTCACGCAGTGCATTGCGCGGTGATCCTTATCCGTGGGGAGATCATGACAGTCTGACTGATATGTCAACACCTGCCGCCACCCTCTACAACAAGAGTGTAAGAGATGATCATTTCATGCCGATTGAACTCACGAACATCCGTCAGCATGACGGTACCGTGTCTTTCCGTTTCACCCCGTTGGAACAAGGGAATACACCCGATCCTTCGGATGGTATCGTCTTTTACGAGAGCTTTGATCAGAACAGCGGGAAGGGCGGTAATGATGGGAAGTGGTATGGGAACATCGCCTTGGCACGGTTTGAGCCTGATCATGATGGATGGACAGGAAACAAACTCTTTGGAGCTAACATGTGTGCGAAGTTTGGCACCACCTCGGCTCATGGCATCGCCATTACACCGCCCATCTATCTGAATGGCACTTATGAGATGTCTTTCTTGGCTGCCCCTTGGGGGAAGGATGAGAACTTTATGTGGCTCACCGTAGAAAGCGGCTCTGCCTCGTTGTCACGGCAGCTCTTTGATGTGATGAAGAATAATCAGTGGAACGAGCACCATGTCACCATCGAGGGCAGGGGGTATGTCAGACTCTTGCTCTACGGGAACAGTCGGCGTTTTTTCTTGGATGAGGTGGTGATCAAACGCTTGGGAGGGATAGCCACGGAGATCAACGACTGTCTGCCAGGGCGAAAGAAGACAGGTGCCTATACCTTGGAAGGCATCCCGATACCAGCAGGCAAGCCTCTCCCTTCCGGCCTCTCCATCGTCAACGGTCGTAAGGTTCTCCAGTTATCCCACTGACAGTAAAAAAGCAGCCGACCGTCTGGTCTGCTGCTTTTGAATGATTCTGATTTTCAACTTTTATCAGTCGTTCTCTTCCAGTCCTGAGTAGCGGATACCGCTCACCTTATACTTGGCATAGCCGTATTTAGCAGGATTCTCATCATCACTGAAGCTCACGTAGAACACGATACTGTCGGCAGGTGCCCCGTTGTTCTGACGGCCTGCTTTTGGCAGGATCTTACCACCAGTGATAGAAACATTGATGTCCTCGTAATCAGGCCAGAGGTTGTTATTCTGGGTGGTATTGGTCTGGAAAGTGAGGCTCTGTTGGTCGCAGTTCACCTTTACCTTGAACTGCCAGAACCCTCCTAAGTCGTTCACCACCATCTCCGTGGGGATGTTGGCAGCGGTGTTGTTGGTGATGATGTGGAAGCGTCCTATCCCAAATAGTTCATCATCGGAATAGACAAGGTTACCGCTTTCGTCAACGGCATCCACGCTGACATACCATTTGCCTGCCATGGCCTCGGTGGCTGTTCCGCCAATCTCCTCCTTCTCGCACGATGTAAGACCGGCGCAGAGGAGCAGTGCTGCAAAATATAATAACTTCTTCATAATCGTTTATTCTTTAACCCATGTTTGTACAAAGTCCATTCCTGCATACACCACTTTCATGCTCAGTGTACCAGTGGCAACATCGAAAGTTCCCTCAACGCTGTCGGCACCGTCACCCCATCCGGGCACGGAGGTTCTGATGGCACTCAGCGTACCATCGGCGGCAATCGTGACGATGGCTGACATCGCATAGTTGGTGCCGTAGCCAACGCGCTGGCAGTACCAGCCGCCTAAGAGATCATCCACACTGTACGAACCGTCGCCCCTGTCGATGATGAGCACTTCGTAAGGTGCACCGTAGGCCACCTGTGCACCCTGGCGCAGACGGTAGCTGTCGGCAGAGTTCAGATAGAATCCTTCCACAGCACTGTTGGGGTCGAGCACCACCACGGTGCGGTGTGCATTGGCAGCGATGCCATCGGCGTTTTTGATGGAATAGACGATGGTATAGATACCGCTCTTGCTCGTGTCCAGATTGCTGTTCACGGTCACCTGGTCGCTCACGTCCTCACCGTTGAGGGTGGCCGTGAAGCCAGGATCCTGGAAATTGGAGCCTTTGTCAATCACCATGTAGCCGTCACCCTCGATTTCGAGCAGGGGATAGTAGGTGAAGCGGCTCAGGCCTTCCGTCTCCTTGTCTTCGCAGCTGACCAGTGCCATGCTGATCAGTGCGAAAATCATTGTGAAAAATATGTTCTTTTTCATCATTGTTCTATTTTCTGTTATCAATTACGTTTACTTTGCCCAGAACAGAGGATTCTTGTAGTCGGCATCGTTGAACTCAGGAGCGTTCGCATTGCTGGAGGTAGATGCCTGTGGGTAGGGCCAGCGCTGAATCACCATGTTGCTGCCTACCTTGTCGAAGACGGCGATCGGTGTATAGAGCGTACCTGGCTCGTAGAGGGTCGTATTGAGCTTGTCACCCGTACTGTCATAGAGCGTGTTTCCGGTCTGTGTACCGAATGCCGGATACTTCAGACGGCGCAGCTCACACCATGACTCGAAGTTGTTGGTGCCTGCTAAGGCGATCCATTTCGAGATACCGATGCACTGCTTGTAGTTGGCCTGATCGTAGGGGAACTGGGCGATGACGGCATCAGCACCACTCACGCCAGCCGACTGGCAGGATGCCTCGATGGCGGCATTGTAGTGAGCCTCGGCCTGTGCAGCGTTGTTCTGACGGGCATAGTACTCTGCGATGAAGAACTCGGTCTCGGCTACCTGGATGAGATAGACGGGAGAGTTGTACTTCATGGCAGGACGGCACCAGTAAGCGGCCTTGTAGTTGCCGGAGGTGCTGAAGTTCGTTCCTGACACACCACCTACGTACTCACCGTTGCTGTTGGGATCGAAGAAGGCTTCGAGACGGGGATCCTGATAGAGAACATCACCGGAAGCATTCTTCTGCAGCATGGTGCCTATGATGGCCATATTGGCTGTGACGTTGATCTGGGTGGAACCGAAGGCGGTAGAGAACTCCTCAGAGTAGTAGGGGTTCATCTGTCCGGTCTCGTTGCTCCAGCAGTCGGTGTAGGCCACATCCTCTTTGGGGAAGTTGTTCTCCGAGATGAGGGCACCGATCTGAGAGTCAACGCTCACGGCACCGCTCTCACGACTGAGGATCTTCAGCTTGAGGGCATTGGCGAATTGGATCCACTTGTCGGCACGCTGTCCCTGATAGAGGAAGTTGGTGGCCACGGGATCGGTAGCCGATGCCTTGGAAAGGGCGTCGTCGAGCTCGTTGATCAGTCCGGCATAGATATCAGCACCTTCATCATACTTGGGTGAGGGGTTGCTGATGTTGAGTGCCTCAGAGTAGGGGATACTGCCATAGCAGTCAACGAGGGCCTGGATGGCGAAGCATCGCAGGATGGTGGCAGCGAGATAGGTGCCCCATTCCTCGTTCTTCTCTGCCAGCTCGCGGATGGTCTGCAGGTTCTTCAGTCCTACGCGGTTGATCTGTGAGTAGGCAGATCCTGATCGCACTGGTGACATCTCGAACTGTGAGTAGTCCACGTAGTTTGATGTACCGAACATGTGGGAATAATGTTGTGCGAAATAGCCAGCAGGGATGCGGAGCAGGTTGCCGTAGGTGGCGGCGATACCCATCTCGGCAGCAGGCAGCAGGATGCTGGTGTTCATATTCTCCTCAGTGGGAGAGTTGGGATCCTGGTTGATGTCCAGATAGCTGTCGCAGGATGCCGTAGCCAGTCCCAGGATGATAGTCGATATGATTGCTAATTTCTTCATACGTTTGTCCTCCTTCATTTAGAATTTAATACCTACGTTGAAACCGAACGTGCGACAGCTGGGGTTGACATAGAGCTCACCGAACTGTCCTTCGAGGTCGTTACCCTCTGTACTGCTCTCGGGATCGACGAAGGTGTTGCTCTTGTGTGTCCAGGTGAACACGTTGTTGCAGAACAGCGACAGCGTGATGTCGCTCAGGTAGAGCTGGCTCACCCAAGCCTTTGGCAGCTGGTAGGCCAGTGTGATGTTACGCAGTTTGACGAACGACTTGTCGAGGAGGTAGGCTTCGCCGCCTTGACCCCATCCGAAGTTGTTGTAGTAGGTCTGGTAGTCACCTACTCCATAGTCGTCACCACCGAGAATGATCGGTGTGGTATTCTCCACATAACCGCCATTGCCGTCACTTACCACGGAGTTGGGGATGACGAACGGACGACGCTCGTTGTAGGTGGTGATGGAGCCGTTACCGGTGAACTGCATCAGGTTCTTCGAACGTGAGAACATATAGCCGCCCTTACGGATGTCGAGGGCTGCACTGAGGGTGATGCCCTTGTAGGAGAAGGCTGTGGTGACACCGCCGATCCAGTCGGGGTTCATGTTCTTGCCTGTGTCCTTGAGGTCGGTGGTGAGCAAGGGCTGTCCGTCGGAGCCCACGATGATCTTACCATCGTCGGTATATTGCGGCATATAGGTGTAGTACTCACCCATGGGGTTGCCTTCCTCTGCATAGAAATAGACGGCATCGTTACCAGCAGAGAAACTGTTGATCACGGTCTTTCCACCTTCTACGCTGGCAGGCATGGAGAGCACCTTGTTCTTGTTCTTTGAGAAGTTAAAGCCTAAATCCCATCGGAAGTCCTTTGTCTTGATCGGTGTGGTGTTCACCAACAGCTCGATACCGCGGTTGCGCACATTACCGAAGTTGGTCACCATGTAGGCATAACCGGAAGCGGGATCCACCGGCAGGGTGAAGATCTGATCCTTCGTCTCACGGTTGTAGTAGGCGAAGTCAATGTTGATGCGGTTGTCGAGGAAAGCCACGTTGAGACCTACCTCATACTCAGTGGTCATCTCGGGCTTCAGACTGGAACTACCGATCGTGGCGGATGCCTGGAAGGCGTTGATACCACCCATCGGGAACTTGGCTACGTCGCTACCGTAGTAGGCGCGTGATGTTCCTTGGATATAACGTGCTGCCGTGTAGTACGGATCGGCATCGTTACCGGTCTTACCATAGGCTAAGCGCAGCTTACCGAAGTCGAGGATCTTGTTCTTCGGGATGAGACGCGAGAAGATCCAGCTGAGGGTTGCACCGGGATAGAAATAGCTGTTGGCATCGATGGGCAGGGTTGACGACCAGTCGTTACGGGCGGTGAAGCCGAGGAAGAGCATGTCGTCCCATCCTACGGTGACATCACCGAAGAGTCCCACGAGGCGGCGCTTAGACTGACTCTCTGAGAGCACAGCCTTGGTGGCACCGTTGCTCAGATCCCAGAAACCTGTCTCGAAGGTCAGACCATCGGTCTCGCCTGTCATATAGGTAGAGAAGCGCTCGTTCATGTTCACACCGGCATTGATGTTTACGTCGAGCTTCCCGTCGAGGTACTTGTCAGACCAGTTGGCGAGGAAGTCGTGGTTCAGCTCATGCTTACGGAAATAGCGGCTATACACCCAACCGTCCTGGTTCATGTTAGAGGGAGCGTAACCGTAGTCTTCGTTGATGAGTGCATCATCGAGGTTGATCTGCGGGTATCCCATCTTGATGTCGAAGTCGGTATAGTCAAAACCGTAGCGATAGGTCAGCGTGAGCTGTCGGAGCGGCTTGATGTCGGCCTGGATCTTTCCATATACCTGCTTGGCATCGTTGTGGTTGTAGTTGTTCTCGATGGCCCAGTAGGGGTTGGTGATACCATAGGGTGTGTACCAAGCCTCGGGGGTGTTGAACGGAGAACTGAGGTCTTTGCGGTCAACGAGACTGATGTCGCGGGGGAACTCGAGGATACCGTCGATGAACGAGGTTCCCTGATAAGATCCCACGATGTCGGTGTTTGTCTTGGCGATGTTCATGCTTGAAGAGATCTTCAGCCATTTCACCGGCTCGTAGCTGCCACGCATGGCGATGGTGTTACGTTTGTAGGAGTCCTTGTCGCCGGGGATCACACCGTTGTCGCCTGAGTAACCGTAGCTCAGGTAATAGGTCATCTTTGCATCGTCGCTGATACCGCTGAGACCTATACTGTGACTGGTGGTGAAACCTGTCTCGAAGAAGTCCTTGATATTGTCCTCAGCGGCACTATACTCGTGGATGAGCTGCTGGTGGTTCCAGATAGGACCATACACCTGCTGTGAACCATCTAACTCTGGTCCCCATGAACCGTTCTCGATATAGGTCTGCTTACCGTTCCATCCCTGTCCGAACTGGTTCTGGAACTTTGGCAGTGTGGATACCTGGCGCCACTGTGCACTACCGTCGTAGGTGATGGTGAAGTTGCGGGCACCCTCTTTCTTTCCGTTCTTGGTGGTGATCACGATCACACCGTTGGCAGCGCGGCTACCGTAAATAGCTGTAGCGGCTGCACCTTTGAGCACCGTCATCGACTCGATGTCGTTGGGGTTCACGTTGGAGATACCACCGAAGGCAGCCTGATGTCCCTGATGCAGGGCGTTGGTCTGCTGGAGGGGTACACCATCAACGATATACAGCGGCTGGTTGTTACCGTTGATAGAACTGAATCCACGGATGATCACGGAGTTGGCAGAACCCGGGTCGGCAGAGCTGGCACTGATCTGCACACCGGCCACCTTACCGGCAAGGGCTGAGGTGACATCGGTAAGCTTTCCCGTCGTCAGCTCTTCGTTGTCGAGCTGTGTGGCGGAATAGCCCAGCGTCTTCTGCTGACGTGAAATACCCATGGCGGTGACCACGATCTCATCGAGGTTGGTGTCACCGCTACGCAGGATGATGCGCATGTTCGGCTTGGCCACCACTTCCACGGGCTCCATTCCCACGTATGAGATACTGAGCACTTTCTTGCCATCAGGGCAAGTTAAGCTGAAATTACCGTTCGCATCGGTTACCGTTCCCACATTGGTTCCGGAAACGCGGATGGTGGCACCGATTACCGGCTGCCCGTCATCCTGAGATACTACGGTACCAGAAACTTTCGTTTGGGCAAGTACTCCCCCTAAACAAAGGAAAAGGCTTGCCAAAACCATCATTAGTCTTTTTTCCATAAATACTCTCTCGTTAATAAATAAAAAATGATAATCTCTCTCTTAATTGTAGTGCCGTTTTGTTATGCATACACCTATATATTATATATCTTGTGTAATCACGCTTGTTCTTTTCTCATCGTACGTGTACCCTTTAAGGGTTCTTTAGTTACAAAGTGCAAAAGTATATAGAATTTTGTTATTTGCAAAATATTTTTGATAAAAATACGGTTTTGTCTTGTGTTTTTAACAAATTTGTAATAGAACAGCCCCTTTTAAAACGAAATTCAAATATCATTTGATGAATCGATTCTGAATGTTGTATAACCATTTAAAAAAGCGTGCCACACAATATGTGGCACGCTTTTTATGATGATCACATCGTTCGTTATTAGTTTTCGTACGGATAGAACGGATAGGTGAGAACAGTACCCCATAGTTTAATCACATTCGAGGGGTTATCCACTTCTGTCAACTTAACCCATAATGGTTTTTTCATGTCGTTGGTGGTAATCGTGAAGACTCGTGCAACAGGTTCTGCACTGGTGTTTGCTCCGAACGGAACGATCAGATAATGGAAATAACCGTTGTTCACATACCATGTTCCGTCTCCCTTGTTCTTATTAGGATTGTATGCCAGAGCAATCTTGTCATCATCAATCAGCTGATAATCAAAGCCAAGGGCACCACCATAGCCACTGCTGATGAAGGAAGCACCGAAATAGTCGCCATAGCTGTTTCCTAAACTTGGATAAGGTTTTCCGAATGAGAATAACTGAAGAACCTCACCTAACACCGGACCCATGATCTGTTGGTTGATGGCATCCCAATACGGATAGCCGAACTCACCGATATCAGCTAAAGTGGTGTACCATACGCTGGATACGAACTGCTGGTTGATAGGCGGCACGATGGCTTCCAAGGCAGCATCGTTGTTGCTCACCTCCTGGAATGTCATGCTGTTGGCGGCATACTTGAATCCTGTGAGGGTTTTGCCTTCGATGGTGACAGGCTCATAGAATGAGTAGCCTTCGGGGGTCACCGTGTAAGGGATGTCGATATATTCATTGCCCTCGTCTGTTGGGACGGTCACGGTCAGGCATCGGTAAGAGGATGTTGCGGGGAATTGCTTTCCACCTACGTTGACTTTGTAGTTGGAGTAGAACATCTCCTCCTCTACGTTTTGCACTTGATCGAAATAGCTCTGCCATTCTGACTCACCTACGGGAGCAGGTACCATGACAAGGTGATTGCCGTGTTTCTTTCCCAACAGCACCACACTGTCGGCAGATGCTTGCAGCACACGGAATTCGAGGTCTCCTAAGAAGCCATTGCCATTTGTTCCTATTTTATCGGGATTCGCAGGATCAGAGAAATAGTGGATATTCTTATTGTACTCATCGAAGGAGAGAACCACACCGGAACTCTGCTCTAATTTGTAGTGTGAGGTGATAGCCTCATAGGGGTAAACATCGCTACTCGGTGTGTAGTTCACCTCTGTGGCTATTGTCACCATATCGTCATTTGTGAACTTCAGCAGGACATTGTATCCTCCGAATTCAAGGTCTCCGTACATCTTCAGCAACCATCCGTTCTGCTGACCCACCAAGACGGCTTTGTCGGCATTCATGGACTCGTTGATTCTTTCTGTAGAAGACTTGTCGAATACATCATCGACCTCGCTCACGCAGGAACTCACTGTCAAAGTGGCTGCAATCGCGATTAGTATATTCTTGAAGTATCTCATATCTCTTCGTATTTAATTGATTATTACTTCTTCAGACTCATGACACCATCGGTGATGTCAACGCCTTTCTCCACTTCCTTTGAGCGTCTGAGTACGATTTCACGCAACTCGTCAAGGTCAATGCCCCATGAGTTCTTGAAATAGTCGTAAACGATGTTGAACTTGGCCACAAGCTTGTCGTAATAGGTGTAGTCCTTTTCCATCTCCTGCTCGTACTCGATAACGGGTTCGTAGGTCTCGTTCCCTTCCTCGTCGGTAACCTTTTTATATACCACATTACCTTCGACGTCTGTCTTATAGACGGGATTGCCCTCTTCATCTGTCTTTGGAATCAGGTTGCCATTGTTATCTGTCTTATAGACGGGATTACCATTGTTATCGGTCAATACCACGTCTGTCTCCACAATAGCATCATCCAGCAACTTCTCGAAAGCTGCCTGCGTATGAGTGACATAGAAAGAGAAGATCTCGGCAAAGTCCTCATTGTACTCCTTACTTCCGTAGCCGCTGGTGAAACCTTTGGCAGGTGCGTCCCAATCATCAACATTTACCCAGTTGGTATTCTGGTAGTCGGCTGTTGAGATAGACTGGAACTCGGTAGAGTAGTTCTTGGTTTGCGTAAGGATATGGCAGAACTCATGGTGCATTGTATGGAAGAACCAGTAATTCAAGTCCATCGGATCACTCTGTGAAGTGTATGGGTAAGGATTGTCTTGGTCGATCCATGGGTTTTCAGGTGTGATGGCATTCACACGGAACACGGTTACCTTCAAACCACCCTCGGCAGTACCCAATACCATCTCATTGCTACCGCCGCTGCTATACTCGGCAGATCCAATCAGTTGGTAGATTCGCGGACTGTAGGTCTTGATGAAATCCGGGCCGGCAGCTTCGGCATAGGCATCGAGCCACACGTGCTTGATCATGATGGCCAGTGCCTTGGCTTTATTCAAATCTGCAGGTATCACGTTGTACGTGTTGTCTGTCTCCTTGTCGTTATAACGATAGAGGAATTTGATGTTGTATGGCTTCGTGTAGTTCTCCTGCAGCCAGTTGTCGAAATTGTTTCTTGCCGGTGCGGTGCTGTCAAATACTACAATCGAAGAATCCACATCGTTGTCGGTGCCGCAGGCTGTCATGACCCCTGCTGCCGCCAGTATGATGAATAATTTCTTAAATTTCATATCTTGTTTCCTTTCCTTTTCGTTGGGTTATTGTTCACGAGGATTAGCAGGAAGACCGGCCTGGATCACATCGTCAGGAATCTGGATGGCTCCCCTGGGGTCGCCGGCCTTGAATACGATAGGATCTTCACCTTCGATGAAGTGAGTATATTCAATACCATAGCGTTTCAGATCCTGGAAACGGATGCCCTGATATGGCATGCTGACTCGACGCATCCACAAAATGAGGTTCACGAGGTTCTCCTGTGTCCCTGTGCTCACGGTGAAGCCTTGCGGGTGCAACTGTTTCTTCATCCAGCGCATTCTCGTTGCGCATGCTGGATTCCTTGCTAAGCTGTCTGCGTTGAGGTTGTCATCCGGTGTCACGGCAGAATAGGCCATTTCATCGAAGAATGTGTTCAGGTTCTCTTCATTGATATCTACACGGCGCTTGATGTAACGCTTTCCGTTGCTGGTGTAGATATACGACTCTGCGGTGAACGAGCTTGCCCAGGTGTTCATATCAGCGATCGCCTCGGTAAATTGTCCCTTCAGTGCGTAGGCCTCAGCACGGCAAAGCAGTGTCTCCTCACCCTGGAAGGGTACTTCCAGGATGTGTGCATAGCCTGTGCCACCCACCTTGTCGGTATATTCAAACTCCTCGTTCTGAACCGGGAAACGGATACACTGGTTCGATCCGTACAGCTTGTGTGACGGCCAGAAAACGTTAGCACTTGAACCGGATCCCCACCAGGGCGTTTTCACCCAGAACAATTCATTGAGTGTAAGGACTCTGTTCAGACTGAAGCGCTTGTAACTGGAAGACCCCGAGGTCGCACGTCCACAGATGGAGTAGGCGGGCATGAAGATGAAGTTCGCGTTCACACTCGAACTCTTGAAAGAGTGGAAGAAGTCGTTAGCTCCCAATGATGACCACTGTTCGAGGTTGTGCAGGTTCTCAGAAGGATTAGGCCCTAATGCGGTCGTCGCACACTGGATCGCTTTGTCATACTCATGGTAGTACAGGAAGAAACGTGCTCCAAAGGCGTTGGCAGCCTTCTTGTTCCAGTGGAACTTCGGCACCGAGAGATGATCCTCGCTCACGTTGGGGAGAGCGGCTTCAATATCTGCTGCGATATTCTCGTAGGTCTCGCGCAGGGTACCTCGGCTATCTACGGATACGCCCGCCGTCTTCGGATACGGGATGCCCATATACTCATCGGCTTTCTGGGGGTCGTAGGCCATACAGAAGGTATTGGCACATAGGAACATGGCGTATGCCCTACAGAGCAGGGCCTCAGCGCGCTGTCCGCTCAGCTCGGCCGGATTTCCCATGGCATCGATGGCAGCCAGAGCCTCATTGGCGGTTGCTGCTTTCTCGTAGTAGTTGTTCCAGAGCGTGCGGGGATCGTCGTTGCCTCGTCCCTCCACGTTTTGCCAGCGGTACATCTGTTCCTGGTTTAATTGTCCCGTATAGTTCTTGCCGTTGTCATTGGCATCGTCAGAACTCATCCAGAACAGGAAGCTGGGTGAATGGTCAATGTAGGCACTTACCAACAACTGATTCACTTTTTCGTTGGTATTCACCTCAGCGCGATCATCCGGCAGCTTGTCAAGATAGTCATTGCAGGAGGTCAGTCCAAGACTGAGTGCAATGATGGATAATCCTATATATTTTTTCATAATTGAAGAATCCTTATTGTTATTATTACCTTATTATATTAATACTCCATTAGATTCCCAAACGCAGGGTGAAAGTGAACTGTCGTGCCATAGGAACGGCTACACCACCGCTGTTGAAGAATTCAGGATCCTGACCGTTCAACTTCTTGTCTGCATAGATCAGGAAGAGGTTGGTGGCCTGCAGCTTGGCACTGAGGGTGCTCAGATGAAGGGCACTCACCCATTTCTTCGGGAAGTCGTAGCCTAATGAGATCTCCTTCATACGGATAAAGTCACCCTTGGCCACGCGCTCGGTAGAACGGTTGTAGGCATTGAAGGCATAACTGATATGGTTGTCATCCTGGATTACACGCCAGTCAACGAGGGCTGGAATATCTGTGAATTTCTCGTCACCTGCCACGGTCCAGCGGTTCTTGAACTCCTTCGGCATAGCGAGCAGATCGCTGTAGCTTGCGCGGAACGACGGATCCAAGCGCACCTTGTTACCGAAGGCGTAAGTCAGGAACACGTTGAGATGCCATCCCTTGTAAGAGAATGAGTTACCAAAAGATCCTGTGATCGTAGGATCGGTCGGACCTTCATACTTCAGGTAGTCAAGTGTATATGACTGGAAGTAGTGATCGCTCGTCACCTTTTCTCCTTCCTCATTGATGAAGGTGGGGATACCTTGCTCATTCAGACCCTGATAGTCGATAGAGAACAAAGCACGGTAGGGATAGCCAGGCATGGTAAAACCAGTTCCTGTCACCAAATCGATAATCCGGCTCTGTGCATCTAACTCAGTCACCTTGGTCTTCACATGTGAGAAGATGAAGTCGGTGTTCCACTGGAAGTCCTTCGTCACGATGTTCTTGGTAGAGATCGACAGTTCCTCACCATGTGAGCGCATGGAGGCCACGTTGGCATACTCGGTAATCACACCCTTGGTACCGTTAGTCTGGCGCGGACCGATCAGATCGAAGTTGTCACGACGGAACCAGTCGAACTGCACGTTGATGCGGTTGTTCAGGAATCCGAAGTCGGCACCGATGTTCAGCTCGTGCTTCTTCTCGTAGGTCAGGTCGGGATTGGCAAATTCTCTAATCTCAAGACCCGATTCCTTATCTGTAGCTTGATAACGCCAGGGGTTAAAACTCTGGATAATCACCTGTGCGTTGGTGACAGACGGTTTATCACCGGTAAGTGAGTAAGATGCCTTCAGGGTCATGTGGCTCAGGGCGGGCTTCAAACTCTCGAACCAGGGCTCCTCGTGTGCATTCCAGGCACCGGAAACGTTCCATGTAGGCAGCCAACGGGCCGAACGGGCTTTACCTAAGCGGTTAGAGCCTTCATAGCGGATGGTGCCGTTGATCACATAACGTCCCTTATAGCCATAGGTGGCTGTACCGAAGAAAGCAACGTCACGACCGTAGCTGTTTGTCAGACGATAGTAGATGTTATTCTCCTCACTGGCCTGCTTGAAGTAGAGGTGGTCGTAGCTTCCTAAGTAGCCCATGTCGTACTGCATACCCACACCGTTGAAGAAATCACGGCTACGCTGGGTGTTGCTCACCTCCATACCACCGAAGAGGTTCACGATATGATCCTCATTGTACACATCATTGTAACTGGCTGTCGCACGGAAGTCCCAGCTGTTCATCTTATAAGATGTCTTGCGGTAGAAACCACCTTTCGACAAAACGGAAACTGGCAGTGCGTTGAGCACGTCGGGATCGGTGTAGAGCCACGGGTTACTGTCACGCATCGTGGCATCGTCCATGGCACGGAAAGCCATGGCCTGGTTTGAACGGTCGGTGATGTAGTGTGCCTGCGAGGTAGTAGAATACTTGTAGGCAGCGATGGCCTGCAGCTCCACCTTGGTGATAGGCTTGTATTTCAACTCCATCTGGTACTTCAAATCCACCACATCAAAGTCTTGGTAGTTGTTAGCCAATTCATTGTGGATGTTGAAGGCAGCATAGTTACGCACATAATACTCGTTCGGGTCGAGTGTACGGGATGTGTTGATGGCATAGCTATAGGGGTTGATGTCAAAGTCACGGCTCACCTCACCTGTTACTGCATTCACGCTCTGGCTCAGTGTACCAGGAGCACGCTGCTTACGGTAACTGGCAATGGCGATGGAGTTCAAACTAACCTGCTTCGACAGGTTGAAGTTGGCATTCAGGTTGGCAGTGAAACGCTGTACCTTGCTCTGCTCGCTCCATCCTGGGTCGTCCATGAACGACAGTGATGTATAGTACTGAGCCTTTTCAGTACCTGATGACATACTGATGGAGTGGTTGTGCTGGATGGCTGTAGAGAACAGCTCATCAAACCAGTCGGTGTTCCGCAGCTCTGCTGAACGCAGATAGGAGCCCATACCCTCTTCTGTGTTGGGCAACTTGAACTGTCCTGTGTTGGGATCGTACGTGTTCATCAAATGGTACATCTTTCCGAACACACCACTGCTGGAAGCACGGTAGGAACCGCTGAAGGTGAAGAAACCATTGTTCATCATTTCCTTGTACACACCCATCTGCTCCTGTGAGTTCATGATATTGAACTGGCTATACGATGGCTTCAGGCGCATGGTGTATTCACCGGTGTAGCTGATGCGGTTGGAACCAACCTTACCTTTCTTTGTCGTGACAACGATCACACCGGCCATGGCGCGCGCACCATAGATAGAAGTGGCGGAACCGTCCTTCAGAATCTGGAAGCTCTCGATGTCATCGGAGTTCAGACCAGCGATGGCAGAAGAGATCAGTGTCTCGGCATCACCGCTTGACAAAGCATCGGCATCCACTTCGGTGACATCCTCCATGATCACACCATCCACCACCCATAACGGCTTGGATGAGCCATAGATAGACGTAGCACCACGCACGCGGATCTTCGGCGCAGTACCGAATGTACCCGACACGTTCTGGACGGACACACCTGCCACACGCCCTTCCAAAGAACGGGAAATATCTGCCACTCCGTCAAGTTTTGCCTTTTCGGCATCCACTTTGCTGGTAGCACCCGTGAAGAGACGCTTGTCCATCTTCTGCATACCTGTCACCACCACTTCGTCGATGGTCGTAGCATCTGATTCCATTACGATTCTCATGTTCTGACTTCCTCGCAGTGTCTGCGACACCATTCCCACGTAAGTGACCACGATCTGTGGATTGCTCTGGGTGGAGGTCAGAGAGAATTTACCGTTAACGTCTGTGATAGCACCTGTCCTGGTACCTTTGATCATGACACTGGCGCCGATAACCGGCTCGCCGTCATCCGCAGATACCACGGTGCCAGAGACTTTTGTCTGGGCCAGGGTCGTTCCCATCATGAGGAACAGACAGGCCAACAAGGTCATTAGTCTTTTTTCCATAAATACCCTCTCGTTAGTTATTATTAATTAGATAAATAAATAATCTATTGTTACAATTTGCAAATTTAAGAATATTTTTGTTATTTACAAAATAAATTAGTAAAAAAAGGTATTTTTATTTAAAAATCAAGGAGCAAGCTTTCTGTTTTCCTATTTCAACACCTTTTGCGTAAGAATAAAGATTAAATAATTCATGTCTCGCTTGCTTCAAAGATGAACTTGCACAGGACACAATCTGTGCAGATGTTGTGCATTTGCGGTGCAGCCATGTGGCATCACGTTTACTGGTACGTTGCACACTTTGTGCAGAGGCTTTGCACACTTTGTGCAGATACCTTGCACACTTTGTGCAAAGGCTTTGCACTCTTTGTGCAACACCTCTGCACTAAATCTCCGATCATCTGCGTTCAATGTCCTGTTTATTTCTCCTCGTTATAAACCGACTGCATCATCCTTTCGATGCAAGTTCGTTTCTGCTCGATGGTGGGATGGACATAGAGGTTCATAGTCGTACTGATGTTGGCATGTCCTAACAAGGTACTTAAAGTCTTCACGTCACATTGGCTTTCCACACAGCGGGTGGCAAAAGTATGACGGAGTCCGTGAAACTTCAGGTATGGCAACTCCAGTCGCCGCATCAGTGTTTGATAATAAGAACGATACAGATAAGGTTCGACAATCTTTTCGGAGTTACTCAATATATAATAGGTGGGAAGTGTTTGTCTGGCAAAGGGAGCCAATAGGTCAACGATATTTCTTGCTAAAGGGATTTCCCTGATGGAATGGACTGTTTTGGGTGAACTGATCACCACCGATGAGTGGGGGTGACGGTGATTGCCTAAATATACTCGGCTCACGGTTCTGCTGACTCGCACTATGCGCTGACTCAAGCTAATGTCTCCCCATCGCAGAGCACAGATTTCCCCGATGCGCATGCCCGTTGACAGACATAATAACAACCCGATATTCCGCGGAGTGAGGTGTCCCTTCAGGTAATCGGTCAGCCGTTGCTGATCTTGTAAACTCAACACCTCCACTGCGCTATTGCTCTTTGTAGGATGTGGGAAATGTACCTCCCAGGGGTGAACCTGTATCATTCTATTTTTTCCGCCATACCTCAGAATCATGCGTAACACCATCAGCATGTCTCTCACAGATTTCTGGGAGAATCCTGCCGACAGCTTTTCCAATACAAACGACTGGATGTGGTTCTCCGTGATATCGGTCAACTGTCCGAAAGTCTTTATCAAGTAACTTTCGGCAATCACGGAATAGGTTGACATGGATGACTGTTTGACAAGGCAACGCTTGTCTTCATACCACATCCTGTAAATCTCTTCAAAAGATTTCTCTTTCATCTTTTTCATTATAACTACACTTTAAACGTTTAATTGCAACAAAAGTGTTTGCTTTTGTTTTTAATTTATCACATTTTCACTAATTTATCTAATTAATAACAACTAACGAGAGGGTTTTTATGGAAAAAAGACTAACGACCTTGTTGGCCTGTCTGTTCCTCATGTTGGGAACGGCATTGGCCCAGACAAAAGTCTCAGGCACCGTGGTATCTGCGGATGACGGCGAGCCGGTTATCGGCGCCAGTGTCATGATCAAAGGTACCAAGACAGGTGCTATCACAGACGTTAACGGTAAATTCTCTCTGACCTCCTCCCAGAGTAATCCGCAGATCGTGATTACTTACGTAGGTATGGTTTCCCAGACCTTACGAGGCGGACAGGACATGAGAATCGTGTTGGAATCTGATGCCACGACCATCGACGAAGTGGTGGTGACAGGTATGCAGAAAGTGGACAAGCGACTGTTTACGGGTGCTACCAGTAAGGTGGATGCCGAGAAGGCGAAACTTGATGGTATTGCCGATATCTCACGCTCGCTGGAGGGCCGTGGTGCCGGTGTGAGTGTGCAGAATGTGTCAGGTACATTCGGTACTGCACCGAAGATCCGCGTGCGTGGTGCCACGTCTATCTATGGCTCATCCAAGCCGTTGTGGGTGGTGGATGGTGTGATCATGGAGGATGTGATGGAAATCTCTGCCGACGAGTTGTCGAGCGGTGATGCCAATACGCTGATCTCTTCTGCTATTGCCGGGTTGAACTCCGATGACATCGAGAGCTTCCAGATTCTGAAGGACGGTTCCGCCACCTCTATCTATGGTGCGCGCGCCATGGCCGGCGTGATCGTCATCACGACAAAGAAGGGAAAGGCCGGACAGAGCCGTATCAACTACACCGGTGAATACACCATGCGCCTGAAACCTTCCTACAGCAACTTCAACATCATGAACTCACAAGACCAGATGGCTATCTATCAGGAGATGCAACAGAAAGGTTACCTGAATTATGCAGAGACCTCCAATGCTGCATCCAGTGGCGTCTATGGAAAGATGTATCAGTTGATCTCGTCGTATGATGCTACAAGTGGTCAGTTTGGACTGCCCAATACGATTGAGGCCAAGGCTGCCTATCTGCGTGATGCTGAGTATCGGAACACCAACTGGTTCGACGAGCTGTTCTCGAACGCCATCCAGCACAACCACTCCATCAGTATCTCAACGGGAACTGAGCGCGCACAGACTTATGCGTCTGTCTCGGCAATGTTCGATCCCGGATGGACAAAGCAGAGCAAGGTGGAGCGTTACACGGCTAACATGAACAACACGTTCAATATCTCCAAACAGCTCACGTTTAATATGATCTCGAATGCCAGTTTCCGTAAACAGCGGGCACCAGGTACTCTGGCCGCAGAAACAGACGTTGTGTCGGGAGAAGTGCGCCGTTCGTTCGATATCAATCCCTACTCATACGCGCTGAATACCTCTCGCGCCTTAGACAGGGATACCTATTATACACGTAACTATGCGCCTTTCAACATTCTTCACGAGCTGGATAATAACTATATCGACCTCACGGTGTTTGATCTCCGTGTCAACGGTGAGCTGCGCTATAAACCAGTGATGGGCTTAGAACTGGCTGCCATGGGTGCTGTTAAATACAGTCAGTCGAATCAGGATCATAATATCCTTGATAACTCTAACCAGGCATTAGCCTACCGAGCTATGGGTACTTCGGCTATCCGTGAAAACAATTCGTTCCTCTACACCGACCCTGATAATATTTATGCACTGCCAGTGTCTGTGCTGCCGAACGGAGGTATTCTGAACAAAACTACCAATTCCATGTTCGGATGGGACTTCCGAACCACAGCACAATATAATAATGTGTTCAACGATGCACATATTATGAATTTATATGCTGGTATGGAGGTGAACAGTATTGACCGCAAGCGCGACTGGTTCCGTGGATGGGGTATGCAGTATTCACTTGGTGAAATCGCTAACTATGCCTATCAGGTGTTTAAGAAAGGTGCAGAAGAGAACTCCGACTACTTCACCTTATCGAATACCCATGAGCGGCGTGCTGCTTTCTTTGGTAACGCTTCCTATAGTTATAAGGGAAGGTACACGCTGAATGGAACACTACGCTATGAAGGAACCAATAAACTGGGTAGAAGTCGCTCGGCACGATGGCTTCCTACATGGAACGTGTCGGCTGCCTGGAATGCCCATGAGGAGAAATTCTTTGAGAGTCTGCGACCCGCTTTGTCGAATGCCACCTTGCGTCTGAGCTACTCGTTGACAGCAGAGAGTGGCCCAAGTTGGGTGACCAACTCGAATATCGTGATCCAGAGCTATAATCCATGGCGACCCTTTGCTGATGTGCGCGAGTCAGGTCTGAACATCGATCAGAACGCTAACACGGATCTGACCTTTGAGAAGAAACATGAGTTTAATGTGGGTATTGATCTGGGATTCCTGAATAACCGTATCAATTTCACTGCTGACTGGTACACCCGTAACAACTATGATCTGATCGGCTTGAAAATCGGACAGGGCGCTGGCGGAAAGGTGCGTCAGTATGGTAACGTGGCCTCGATGAAGTCGAATGGTGTGGAACTTTCTCTTACAACGAAGAATATCCAGACGAAGGATTTCTCATGGACGACGAATCTGATCTACTCACATACTCATAATGAAGTGACAGAGTTAGAGAACAACCAGCGCGTGATCGACCTTATAAGGGGCAGCGGTTTCGCACTCGAGGGCTATCCCGTACGTTCCCTCTTCTCGATTCCTTTCAAGGGCTTGAACAACGAGGGACTGCCTCTCTTCCTCGATCAGGAAGGAGAGATCTCCACTTCGGGTATCTATTTCCAGGAGAGTGATAAGGACAAGCTCGGATTCTTAGAGTACAGTGGTTCTGTGGATCCTACCGATGTCGGATCGTTAGGCAACGTGCTGCACTATAAAGGACTTACCTTAAACGTGTTCATTACTTATTCGTTCGGTAACGTGGTTCGCCTGGATCCCGTCTTTAAGAATCGGTATAACGACCTGAACGCCATGCCGAAGGAATTCGAGAACCGCTGGGTGGTTCCCGGTGATGAGAACTTTACAACAATCCCTACCATCGCTTCACAGCGACAGAACCAGAATGACACTGACCTGAGCTATGCCTACAATGCCTACAACTATTCGACGGAGCGTATCGCAAAGGGAGATTTCATCCGCATGAAAGAGGTGTCGCTGGGCTATGAGTTCCCGCAGCGCATCATCAAACCGCTGAGGTTGAACAACCTCTCCCTGAAGCTGCAGGCTACCAACCTCTTCCTGATCTATGCAGACAAAAAGCTGAACGGACAGGATCCTGAGTTCTATAACACGGGTGGTGTTGCCGTGCCGTTGCCAAAGCAGTTCACTATGACACTGCGCTTCGGTCTGTGATGAATAGTAGAATTAATGAAATGAGTTATAAAAGGATTATTTGATCATGAAAAAATATATTGCATTATCTGTATTCGCAATGGGGTTGGGCCTGACATCCTGTGATGACTTCTTAGACAAGTTGCCCGACAACCGTGCCGATATTGATACGAAGGAGAAGGCTGTGACCTTGCTTGTCTCGGCTTATCCAAGTAATGACTACATCTTACTGTCGGAATATTCTTCCGACAACGTGGATGACTATGGCGCACGTAACCCCTATACCGACCGTTTCCTTGATCAGGTCTTTGCTTGGCAGGATATCACGGAGAGTAACAACGAGGATACCGAGTCGCTGTGGGAAGCATGTTATAATGCCATCTCATCGGCAAACCAAGCCTTAATGGGTTTGGAAGGACTGGATATGAACGATGATGGTGTGCGCCATGCAAGAGGTGAGGCCCTGCTCTGCAGAGCTTATAACCACTTTATCTTGGTGAACATGTTCTGTCAACACTACGACCCGAATGATACCCATAGTCCAGGCGTGCCGTACGTGACGGAGCTGGAGGATAATATTCACGCCACTTATGACCGTGGTACAGTGGTGGAGGTTTATCAGAACATCCAGAAAGACCTGGAGGAGGGCTTGCGTTATGTGGGTGAGAGTAACTACACTGTGGCCAAATACCACTTTAACAAAGCTGCCGCATACGCCTTTGCTACCCGTTTCTACTTGTTCTCGCAACAGTGGGAGAAGGCTGTTCAAAGTGCTAACATGGTTCTGGGAACCGCCCCGAGCACCATGCTTCGCGACTGGTCGGTGCAGGCTGGGATGACACAGACTTACAGTGCTATCTCACAGCATTTTGTGGATGCGACCCTGAACTGTAACCTGTTGCTCCACACTGCTTATTCAAGCATGGGACTGGCCTTCGGCCCTTACTACGTGTACTGCCGCTATTCACATGGTGCATATTTGGCAGGTAATGAGGACGGAAAGGCTTTGCCTGCTCTGTGGGGATCCAACCAGAACGGCTATTATATGACAATGAAGACTTATTCGGCTACCAATCTTGACAAGAGTATCTTCTGGAAATTGCCATATCTGTTTGAATATACCGACCCGGTGGCAGGTATCGGTTATCGGCATACTGTTTATCCGGCATTTACTGCCGATGAGACACTGCTGAGCCGCGCTGAGGCTTACATCAACTTAGGCCGCTATGATGAGGCTTGTAAGGATATGTCAGTGTGGGTAAGGAATATCAGTATGGATGCTGCTGCAATGAACTTTGAGTTCGACCCTGAAACCATTAAGGCATTCTTTAACGGCATCGACTATTCGTATGAGCGCACCAACGAGAATGGTGTGGTGACAGAGAAGAATATCACCCAAAGTACAGTGAAGAAACACCTGAACCCGAAATTTGATATCGGTGCCGAGGGTGACACCAAGGAGTGTATGTTGCAGGCTGTGCTCGGCATGCGTCGTATCGAGACCCTGCAGGCTGGTCTGCGTTGGTTTGACGTAAAACGCTACGGTATCGTGATCCCACGACGCCTGATGGATGCTAACGGATCGCCCAGCAAGTGCTATGACTGGCTGTCTGTGGATGATCCGCGCCGTGCGCTCCAGCTGCCTAAGAAGGTGACGGCTGCCGGTATGCAGGCTAACCCACGTGAAGGTTCTACAGGTGGCAACTCTTCTGTAGCCCTGCCTTTCGTGAGCTATGTGACTGATAATGTACAACAAATTGAGGACAAATATTTGGTGAAGTGATTATGAAAAAGAATATTCTATTAATAGCACCGCTGCTCTTGCTCGCACTCGGTTTCACCGCTTGCTCAGAGGATGACCTCGAGAAGGAGAGTGTGATTGATAGCTACGAGCAGAATGAGTTCGACAAATGGCTGGAGGCCAACTATGTCAAACCTTATAACATTGATTTCAAATACCGTTATGAGGAGATTGAGTCGGACTATAACTACTACACTGTGCCCGCCGACCTGACATCAAGCATCAAGATGGCTCACATTTTGAAACATCTCTGTATCGACACCTATAACGAGGTGGCTGACGACGGTGTGGTGTTCACTCGGTCTTACTTTCCGAAAGAATTCTTCCTTATCGGGGTGTGGGAGTACCGTAACAACGGTACCTTTATCCTCGGTACAGCTGAGGCTGGAAAAAAAGTACTGCTGGCGGGAATCAACTTTCTTGACCAGGTGCTCAACGGAAACTATGACGTTAGCCGCAGCGTAGCAGACAACCTGAACCACTATTATGTGAAGACCATCCATCATGAGTTCACACATATTCTGAATCAGACAAAGGACTATCCTGCCGACTTCAAACTCGTGACGGGATCGGGCTATGTAGCCGACTCATGGAGTGATGAACCCTATAATGACCCGCAGGTCTATCTGAAGCGCGGATTCATCAGCGATTATGCACAACACTCTGATACAGAGGATTTCGCAGAGATGATGTCAATCTACATAACTAACACCAAGGAATGGTGGGATGCACAGATGGAGATTGCCGATGACACGTATGCCGATGACCCGAAACAGGTGAAAACAGGACGGGAGATGATCGAAGCCAAACTCGATATTGTGCGCAACTACATGCAGGAGATGTGGGGAATCGATTTGGACAAGGCACGCGATGTGATCCAACGATGTCAGGCAGAGATCATTGCCGGAAAGGTTGACCTCACTGATCTCACCATCAAGTAATAACTCACTAAAATGATACAATTATGAGAAAGAAACATATATTGATCACAATCCTGATGGCATTGCCTTTGCTGCTGACCACTTCGTGTCTGAAAGATCAGGAGGATTTGTTCGACGAGAGTTCTTCGGCAAGAATGGCTAACTATTTGAACAGCTATGCCGAGCTGCTGCAAAGTTCGCAGTATGGATGGAGCCTTGATTATTTTGCAGGAGTGGAGAGCCAGGAATATGGCGGATGGACCTATGCTATCAAGTTCGGTAAGCAGGATGCTGATGTCTATTCCGACCAGTCGGTAACACCTACCGTACCTGTAACCAGTCTGTACAAGATGGGTAATGACGACGGTCCTACGTTGAGCTTTGATTCTTATAACGAGCTGATCCATGCTTTCGCCACACCATGGCCAGATGGCTATGAAGCTATGGGCGGTGATTTCGAGTTCATTATCATGGGGGTGAACGAGACCAAAGACGTAATTACCTTGAAAGGGAAACGCTCAGGAAATACGATGTACTTGCGTAAACTCGACAAGGCACCTGAACAGTTCATGGCGAATGTGATGAGTATGGAGGAGAATATTAATTTGACAAACTTCGTGGGAAGTGGCCTGGGTGCCAATATCGACTACGACTATCACTCAATCTTCATCGGCCCGGAGGCACAGTACGATCGCTATGTGGACAACGATGTGACGATGACCGAGGAAGAAATATCAGCGTGTACACGTGCGTTTTTGATGACCGAGGAGGGAATCCGACTGTATTCGCCAGTAACCGTCAATGGTAAGGATGTGCAGAACCTGAAATATGACATGGAGAACAGAACCTTCACCTGTACTGATCCAGGGGCCACGGACATTGTGCTCAGCGTATTTATCCCCGAGGGATACAACGACTGGGCTGGTGACTACTATCTCACATGTGCTCCACGTATCGGTGGACAATATCTAATGACAAAGATTCCTGTGACCATAGAGCCAGAAGGTGATGGTATGACCCTGAACCTCAAGGGACTGAATCCCAATTATGATCTCAAACTGCAGTTCGACCGCCAGACGAAACAGGTCGAGATATTACCTCAGGTTCTGGGTGCACCACTCCCCAATGGACATGTGGCTTATCTGGCTGCTTGGGACTCTAATCAGGGATATGTGCAATACACCGTTGGTGGCGTGAAGACACAATGGAACGAGAGCAACCAGATGTGGAACTGGGTTGATAATGGACGCTGGGCAGGATACAATGTCGATGCCTTCATCGTTTATGAGTTCACGGATGCGAGCCACTCTACCCGTGTAGGAGAATTGGGCTCCGATTATTCTGATTGGTATCTTGCCGGCTCTACACGCTTGGTTGATTTTGGTACACTTGAAAAACGATAAATAAACGTACGATTATGAAAAAAATATTATATTTCGCTATCATAGCATGCCTGACCGTCATGGTCAGTGCATGCAGTGATGACAGCATGGAGAATCCTTATGCCACCGATGATGCGCTGACCGTAGTCAGCAACGATGCGATGATTCCGTCAGCAGGCGGTAATGCCACCATTGTTGTGCAGGGGGATGGGACGGTCACAGCGGAGTCTTCCACATCGTGGTGTACCGTGGCGGTGAGCGGTAATACTGTTACGGTAAGTGCTACCCCCAATAATGCGATAGAGAGCCGTAATGCTACGGTGACCATCAAGTCGGGGAATAAGAAGACACAGGTTTCTGTTTATCAGGAGGGTATGGTCTTCGTTCTGAGCCAGCATGAGTTCTCGATAGATGACAATGCAGCTGCCCTGACTACAGAAGCCACTTTGACGAACAGTTCGATACCCGTTACTGTGGAGAGCAAAGTGGACTGGATCTCAGGCTCGTTAGATGCCTCTACAGGGAAAGTGACCCTTAATGTGACGCCGAACAACTCTGGTCTGCCTCGTACGGGAACAATCGACTTTATCTGCAATGGATATAAAGAGACTGTTACTGTGAGCCAGTTTGAGTTCGAGAAAGATGTGCTGGGTTTGTACTATTTCGGCTACTATGGTGACTCACGAGGTAACGACTGGAGCTATTTCATAGCTGAACTGAAGGAAAATGAACTGGTTCTGTATGTTGATGAGGGCCTGACATTCAGTTTGCCTGTTTCTTTCCCCAATGGAAGCAAGAGTCCGGTTGATGTAAACATTGGCTTTGGTAATTATGTGGGACCCGTGGTGCTGGGCGAGAGTACGTATGCTGCCTATCTGGGCTTCGATAATTACCAGTATAACTTCTTAGGACGTTATCCGCAGTTCTTCTTTAATGACATGGATGCTTCCATGGCGACATTGCGGATTGAGAACCATGTGGATAGAAATGGCTATACTTGGTATGGAGGTGACTTCGGCGGTGTGATGGTTTTTGACGGCGATGAATATGGTAATATCTCCAACTGGTATATCTTAGCAATGACGGCGCAGTCGTTCAGTCAGCAAGCTTTGGCTGGTTCATTGTTAAATATGTATTATCCTTATGTGGAGAAAGCCTCTAATGATGAGGGTGGAGAGGCTGCATCCAAGTCCCTCGCACGGAGGAGAGCACGGTAAGTTTATCTAACCCTTATAGATTCCAAGGCACGGATTTACGGATTACAGGTTTCTTTGATTAGAAATTGAATCCGCGAAATCCGTGCTTTGTTTTCACTTTAATGAATCACAAACTTACGTCCATTTCTTGTGTAAATGCCCTTGGGAAGACTCTCTCTGTCTGTGCCAAAATTTATTCCTTGAAGGGAATAGATTGTTTCTCGCTGGGGCTGAGAAGATGTTCTCACCCTGCGGATGTCTGATGTTTGATTTCCTTTTTGTTCGAATTGGAAAGAAATGGTGCCATTGCTGTTGGCTTTGATCTTTTGGATGCCCACATGCAGCAGTTTGTCGTTTTGCTTGCTCTCATGGTATAGCTTGGTAGCTGGCTTGGAATGAATGGTTAAACTGTCGTTGAACAGGTGGGGGTAGGGGTCGCCGATGATACCAAGGTAGGTGAAATCACTGTTGTTGTCTGCATGCACTACAGTGCATCGCTGATGATCGTTGGTGTATTCTAAGTAATTCTTGTCATAGTAGGAGGAGAAGGTGTTTACAGTATTCCATTCCCATATATCCTCATCGTAATCGATATGCGTGATCAACAGTCCTTTACCTGTAAGACTGCTGTCCCAGTGGGTTTTCTGCCTGTTCTCTAAAAGAAAATACTCATCAGGGTGGGCATCGTTGTAGATGATATAGGTGTCACCACCCTCGCTGATGGCTGCCATCTCGTTCACCACCGTGTCATTGCTTAGGACGATGGGTTCTTGCCATCCGCAGAACATCTTCTCGTAGGCGGTGAACCCTGCAGGATGGAAACCATTGTCGTTGTATGCCCCGCTGTCCATGATGTCCCAGTCCCCCATACCGTAGTTCTTGTAATCCATGTCGTACATGTCGGGGAGTCCTAAACAGTGGGCGAATTCATGACAGATGGTGCCGAGACCATCAAGGCTGGTGCCTCTCAGCTCAGGGGAACAGGCATAGGTGTCGATCCGTACACCGTCAAGAAACAGTGCGCTGGCGTAATCGGAATAGGAAAGATTCCACTCATGGGGCCAGATGGTGTCATCTTCTCCTCCGGCGGCTTCTCCTTCCCCAGCATAGATAACCACTACCTGTTCAACATAGCCGTCACCATTCCAGTCGTAGTCGGCAAAGTTCACGTTGCTGTTGATGAATTTGCATGCATCGGCAATCATCTCACCAGGATGCAAGTCGTTGTCATCCTTATCGTTCTTACCATAGTATCCGTAGGATTTCTTCAGTTTGACGGGCCCAATGACATCAAATGACAGCTCGAACTGCCCTCCGCTCTGGTCACGGAAATAGTCGCTCACGCTCCCCTTGAAGTTGTTTCCTTGGTAGTTAGGTGTGTTCGCAATGTGGTCGAACAGTTCTCTGTCATGGCCGTTCTTAAATGATTTGTTGGCGAACTCCACCAAGATGATGATACCGCGACGACTCCCTTGAAGGGATGCCTTTGCTGCTTCGTTATCTGACGACTGGGTAGAAGGGAGGGCATTCCTTCTCGTTCGTCTTCGGGCACGGGCAAAAAGACTGGCTCCTCGTGTCTCCTGCCAACTGTTGTCAGTGACTATGCACCATTCTTCAGTGTCGTTGTTCCTGATATACCGTTGCCCGAGAGAGTCCTGCCACCAGTGCATCTGCTCATCGCCTCGTAGCTCTACCTTCACCTGTTGACCATTGGTGAGGGTGATGGTCTTCCACTGGCCCCGTTTAGCGGGAATGGCCCACGTTGGCATGATGAAGGTGAATGTGAAAAGTAGCAGCAGAAGTATCTTGTTATCTCGCATTGCCTATTTGTTTTGACTGCAAAAATATGAAAAAGGATCGACATGGCCAACAAAATGAAGATGAAAAGAACAAAAGAAAAGGGTAGAGCCTCTCGGCCCTACCCCTCAAAAAGCATGATATAGTTGCATATAAACAGTTAGTTGCGATAAGCAGGATTCTGGTAAAGTTTCTTCTCTTCCGGATCCATTTGCATACCGTCGAGCTGTCCCTGTGGAATCGGACGCAGGTAATAGCCAGCGGGAATATCGCGCTTGAAGGTCAGCAGATCCTTATCAGTGTAGCCAACATCGGCAATGCGGTAAGTGCCTGCACGCTCTGCCCACTTCTGGGTGCGAACAAGGTCGTACCAGCGGTAACCCTCACCCCAGAACTCACGGCTACGCTCGTCGAGGATGTAGTCGATGGTGATGACATCGGGAGTAGCAGCCAACATGGCTTCGGTATTGTCAACAGAAACGGCTACATTGTCGTTCTGACTGAATGTCTGCTTACCGGCACGGGCACGGAGTACATTGACCAATGTCTTTGCCTCAGCCTGCTTATTCAGCTTAACAGCAGCCTCAGCACCGATCAGGTAGAGTTCTGAGAATTTTGCGATACTCCAAGGACGGGGACTACCACCATTTACCTTCGAACCTAAGCCACCGGCATTGTCAGTACGATAGATACCAATCTTCCAGTTGATAGGATACTTCTTACGACTGATATGGTTCACGGCTACCACGAAGTCGGGACGACCTGCCATCTCACCGAAGCCAAGCTTACCATCGGCACCTGTGTAGTTGATCTTGCTGTCCTCGCTCTCGGGAACCCAGCTGAAGTAAACCTCATTAGGACCGACCTGCATGCCGTTGGCACCAAACACGTAAGGCTCTGTGCCTCCTGATTTCTGCCAGTTGGTGTGATAGCGCAGGGTGAAGGTTGCATCGTAGCGAGAGTCGATTGCTTTGACAGCATCTTCCCAAACACCACCTTCAATGAAGTTGTCGGCAATAGGAGCCATACGGGTCCAAGGACGACCGAGAGCCTGTACTGCCTCACGCTGTATCGGGTTGATGGTAGCGCCGGAAGCAGCCTTGGCTATCATCTCGGTGTAGTTCCAGGTTTCCATCCAGTAAGCGAAGTTCTCGGGAGAACCACCGCTACCCCATCCGTAACCGGCTCCGCCGTTACCATACTTCTCGTCTTCGTCATGATCGGCATAAAGCATAATCTCAGAGTTGCGGTCGTTGGTGGCCACGTTCACGTCATAGAATGTAGGCTGCAGCGCATACGGACCGGGATTGTTGATGGCCTGCATAGCCGTATCGTAAGCCTTCTGGAAATAGCTGTTGGCTTCACCGCTGTTACGGCTGCACTCAGGATAGGTGGGGATATTGTTCGGATTCTCCAACCACCATGCGTAGGTAAGATAAGCCTTGGAGAGATACAGGCGGGCTACGTTCTTGGTAACCGTGCCGGTGAGACGCGGATTCTCGGGCAGGTCGGCAACAGCCTTCTCTAAGTCGCTGAAGATGGCAGCATAGACCTCAGGAACCGTGTTACGTACGGATGTACGAACAGTAGATGTGTTGAACTTGAGTTCACCGGCACCGAGATCGAGGGGCACACCACCGTAGGTCTGCACCAACAGGAAATAGTCGAAGCCGCGGAAGAAGTAAGCCTCGGCTAACAGGGAAGCGTCGATGCCAGCTGTGGCACCATTCTCAATAATACCACTGGCCGTGTTGATATTTGGGAATAATGTTCCCCAAATTGAGCCTGCGATAGAGTTGGTAGGAACCATCTGGCCTACACCAGAGAGGTCGGCATCCTTGAAGTTGCCGTCTGCCGACTGTGCGTATGTATATTCGTCAGTACCCGTCTCTACACTATTCAGGTAGTAACCATTACCATAGAAATAGCGCAGGTGGGCATAGAGTGATGTCAGACCACCTTCAATACCAGCCTTCGTATTGAAGAATGTAGGGTCGAACTGACTGCGAGGCTGCTCGTCGAGCACATCGGAGCAGGAGGTCAAGGTCGTAGTAAGACCACAGCACAACAGACCCGCAGCAAGGATATATTTAATGCTTTTCGTTTTCATATTCTTATTATTATTTAAGTCGTTTATCAATTAGAACGTGACGTTAATACCGAACAGGAAGTTGCGTGTGGCAGGTGTGTTGTAGCCCACGATAGGCATCTTGTGCTTGCCTGTGTAGCCGTCAACGGCCACAGCGGTGTTCTCGTTTGCCCAAGAGTTAGTTTCGGGATCAAGTCCGCTCTCGTTGTTGAACGGTGAGAAGAGTACGAACGGGTTTTGAACCGTTGCGTAGAGGCGCAGACGACTGATACCGAGATCCTTGACAGCCTTCAGGTTGGTGAAGTTGTAGCCAAGGGTGATGGCGCGCACTTTCAGATAACCTGCATTGAAGTAACCGAGCGTAGAGCCGTACTTGGGGTTGTCGCTTGAAATGATGCCGCCGGGCTTCGGATACTTCGCACCGGTATTCTCTTCGGTCCAGTAGTCAACATCAAGCTGTCCGCGACGACCAGTCAGCATATTCAGATATCCGTTTGATGAGTGGATGGCCGAGATGAGCTTACCACCAATCTGGAAGGCACCGATAACGGTCAGGTCGAATCCCTTATAGCCCACGGTCGTATTGAAACCGCCAATCAGGTCGGGTTCCATGCTTTGGATGACACGGTCATCAGCACCAATGGCACGGCTGGGTGTCACACCGTCTTCCTTGAAGTCGCCTTTGGAAGCATCACCGCGATACTTCACCTTGATCATACCAACGTTTCCGCCTGGTTCAAGAATATCCAGATAGGGATCACCCTCCTGCCAGAGACCAATATATTCATAGTCGTAGATGACATCGATAGGATGCCCCACGAACCAGCGGTTGGCAATGTCTTTTTCGGGCTCACCGTCTTCTGAGATGGCACCTGTCAGCTTGGTCAGCTTGTTGCGGTTAGCATAGAGGTTGATTCCAGCCTCCCAGTTCCAGCCGTTCTTGTTGTCGATAATGATACCGTTGAGGGTGAACTCCCATCCTTTGTTCTCGGTGTTACCGATGTTACCCGTAAAACTGTTCACACCAGAGGTAGAGGGCAGACTGACATCGAGCAGGATGTCGTTGGTCTTCTGGATGTAGTACTCGAACGATCCAGAGAGGCGACCCTTGAACAGTGAGAAGTCGAGACCGAAGTTCCATGTCTTAGAGTACTCCCATCCCAGTTCGGGGTTCGGCAGCGCGTTCACATAGTAACCTGCATTATAGTTAGTGCCATTACCGAAGTTATAGTTGCGGATGGCAAGACCACCAAGGGTAGAGTAGGGGTTGATACTCTGGTTAGAGGTCTCACCGTAACCGACACGCAGTTTCAGGTTGTCGATCCATGTCAGGTCCTCCATGAAGGCCTCACGGGCAATGTTCCAACCGGCACTGACGGCAGGATAGGTGTGCCACTGATGACCTTTGGCCAGTCGTGAAGAAGCATCCGAGCGAACGGCAGCAGAAAGCATGTACTTGTTATCGTATGAGTACATCACACGACCCATCCAAGACATCAGTCCACTCTGCCAATAGTTGTAATTGTTGAGGTTGGACTGACCGGTAGCCTTATCGAGTGCATAGTACTGGAAGTAATCGGCAGGAATACCCTGTGCAGAACCGCCAGTTGACTCGTAGGTCGTCTGTTCGGCGGAATACATTCCTACTACATTAATCTGATGCTTCTCAGCAAATGTGTGATCATAGGTAATCAGGTTCTCTACTGCCCAGTTGCGAGTCTGGTTCTCAGAAACAGAACCACTATTAATAGCATTGGCATCCTTGTTGTTGATACCCGTACCAGTGAAACTGCCACCCTTTGAACTACGGAAGTTCAAACCGATGTTGATACGATAGCTCAGTCCTTCAATCCAAGGACACTTCACCTCGCCGAACAGGGTGTTGTATGATCCGATACCTTTGTTCTCGCTCAGCCAAACATCCTTGTCGCGCTCCACAGTCTCCTTGGTAATCACAGCCTGGTCATCGGCAGGTAGTGATACATAGCGTTTGAGATTACCATCGGCGTCATAGGGACTGGCCAACGGACTCATGCTCAGCACGCCATACATGCTGTTGACACCCTGTGTCTTGCGATAACTGTTGTTGGTGCTCAGACCGAAACGGAACCACTTGCCAACCATCTGGTCGAAGTTACCACGAACAGAGATACGGTCGTAACCTTCAGTGGGAACGACTGACTCATCGTGATAGTAACCGGCACCGAAGCTGTAGCTGCCGCCATTGGTACCACCAGCCACGCTGACATCGTGGTTATGGCTTACACCTGTCTGATAGTACAGGTCCTGCCAGTCAGTGTTGGTGTCATCGCTCTCATCCAAAGAGTTCTGATACATACCGGCATACTTGCGGAACTTGCTGTAGGTAGGACCGTCCATCATTGGGTATTTGTGGAACACCTTCTTGAAACTCACATAGCCATTATAGGAAACTTTGGCGGGGGCACCCTGATAGCCTTTGGTGGTGGTGATGATGATCACACCATTGGCACCACGGGAACCGTAGATGGCTGTAGCGGAGGCATCTTTCAAAATGTCCATGGACTTGATATCTGCGGGGTTGATATCAGAGAGCTGTCCCATAAAGGGGATACCGTCGAGCACGATTAACGGATCGTTGGAGGCAGAGAGTGAACGCTGACCACGGATACGGATCTGCATCTCTGCACCAGGTTTTGAAGAGGTCTGTGTCATCAGCACACCGGCTACACGACCTTGCAATGCCTGAGCGGCATTGGTGGCTGCGATCTGGTTCAGTTTCTCTCCACCGACGTTAGCCACAGAACCCGTTACGGCCTCACGGCGTTGTGTACCATAACCGATGACTACCACTTCGTTCAGACTGTGGCCTTCTTCTTTCAGGATAACATGGATGTTCGCATTGCTCCCCACTTTGATCTCTTGCGAAATATAACCCACATAAGAGACAACCAGTGTGGCTCCTGGTTGTACATTGATGTCAAAATTGCCATCAAAGTCAGTCACAACACCATTGGAGGTGCCTTTTTCCAAAATAGTGGCGCCGATCAGCGGACCCTGAGAGTCGCTCACCGTACCCGTCACTTTCTTTGCTTGCTGAACGGCATTCACCGAGCTTCCCTCTGGTGCAGCCGTAGCCTGTACAGAGTAAGCGAAGCTCATGGCAGCGCATAATCCCATACAAAGCATTTCTTTTCTAAGGTTTACTTTCATATAAGTAGTTATTATAAATAGGTGATAAAAATGCTAAAACATCATCTCGTTCAAGTCGGATCCGTTAAATTCATAGAAATCGACGGTGCAAAAGTAGTGAAAATTCAAATATGTGTCATTTGATTTTGTTTCATTGCAATTAATTTATGTCTTATCTTTGTTTTTTGTGCCTTTTTTAACTAAAAATCAGCAGGCTTTTGTTGCCTGCTGATGCCATTTTGAAGTATCCTGTATTACAATTTGTTGATTTTTTGTTTCAAGCTGACTTATGACATAGGCTCTTTAGTATTCATATAGTTTGACATGGAGAATCTTGTATTCACCTACACTGATACGTGCGTGACGTCCTTGATGATCCTGGTCACCATTATCCCGGCGGACATATTGTAGATCTCCATCTTTGGAGATGGTGACTTGGTCAACGAAGCCGATACCGCATCGTTTACCCTTGAACGACGATGAATTGATGTTCCTTGTCGGTGCCTTGACGGTTGACGAGGTGTCTTCAGTCGAGGTGTTGCCGATGATGAAACCATCCTCACCCAGCTGCCGCTGTTGTTCCATTTTCCGTTCGGTGGCGGTCTTAAACTCCACTACTACCCCGCTGCCGGCAATCAGATACTCAAGAGGTGCGAGTTTCATAATCATAGCTCCCCCTTCAGGCCAGATACTGCCATCTGTGGCTCGTGGATCCCATGGCAAGGTGAAGAAATGCCGGCATACCAATGTCAACGATTCATCTTCTATGATCCGTTCTTTATCTTCCTGATCGAAGAGCAGTCCCCAAGTGTTCTTTCCCTTTTTATTTTTCAGGAACAGAGGCTTGAGTTGTCGGAGCAGATGATATGCCTCGGTGATGTGTCGGGTTTCCTTGGCGGGGGCTTGATCGATGGCAAACGGACTGAAACCTACTGCCTTATACTCACCAAAGGTGTATAGGGCACGTACACCGCTGTTCTCGCAGCAGCGACTCTCGGGAATAAAGAGGGGGTTGTCTGACAGGGCATATTGGGCTGCCCACGATTTAAATCCCGTATCGTAGATGTCGGGAGAGAGCATGTCAATGCTAGGGGCTGCCGTTTTCCATATCCTTGCCAGATGAGCCAACGGTCCTGCTGAAGGATACTCTCCAGGTTTCCTTCCCCTGCTGTTCATGGCGGCATTTACATATAGAGGGATATCATAGACCGACCGTGCTACCTGTGCAAGCCGCTCTACATAGCAGGCATAGTGGTAGGCCATGAACTGTTCGTCCCAATAGGGATCATCAGTGTTCACTTCTTTCCACGTCTTAGCCTCTCGGATACCCAAAACCTTACGAATTGGTTGCGGTATCACCCTATTGAAGGCTTTTTCGGCCAATGGAGAGTGGTCGCGTGCCTCTTCAAGCATACCGATCTCGTTCTCTATTTGTATCATGCTCACCGTACCAATACCTTTGTCAATAGCCGACAGGTGTTGCATGAATTTTGTGAATACACGACAGTCGGCTTGGAATACTTCTTCGGAGAATGCACTGGCGATCTCTAAAGGCTTGCCCTCTCGTGTCATGGCTCTTGGGTATTTGCTTGTGTTCTCCTTAAACCATAGCGGTGCGTAGCAGCTCATGGAGTTTTTCCATACGCCAAACCAAAGGAAAACAATGTGTAGGTCATGCTCTCGTGCACGCTGGATGACACGGTCTGTCAAAGAAAAGTCATATTGGCCTTCCACCGGCTCTATCAAGTCCCAATAAGCGGGAACAAGAACGGTGTTCAGTCCTAATTGTTTCATTCGTGGAATCACTTCATCAATGTCGGAAATACTTGACGCTGCAGAATTACTGAGCTCTCCCCCGAGAATATAAAGGCTTCTCAAGTCCTCGGTTGATTTCTTTGAGGAGGACTTGCTGCCTGTTCCCTGCGCCGAAGCCGGAGCAGACAGCATGATTAGGATAAGGGCCAAGATGGCCAGTGAGGGCAGGAGTGTCTTGATATGATACATGGTATGGAATTCCTTATTCTTGTGAACCATTCAGAAACGTCAGTCTTGGATGGGTTGCTTACTGAATGTCTGGAAGTATTTCAGACAGACATCACGCCATTCGCGGGCATTTTCCAGTTGGATATGCAGACGGCTGTCAACTTCTTGCCACCGTTGGTCATCATTACCGTCGGCCTGAAGAACATACGGTTTCATCTTCTGCCATGTCTCAACATAACTCTCTACGACAGCGACGCCATGATTGTATTTGGCATTCAGCTCCTGCCAGAGTGTGCGCCCACTCTTCATCCGGTAGTTCCAGGGTACGTGGTGAAACCACAGAAGGAACTGCTCAGGACAAGTCTCCACCTTATTATATATAGTAGCATACGGTTCATTATACTGACTCACGGCATCGGTACCTGTGCTGCTTCGATTGAAACCTACCCCTTGTTCATCAGCCTGATGGTAATATACTGGGCACCACTCTAACGGATACTGAGCCTTGAAACCATCGGGTTCTGGTCCATAGTGGTGGTCGAATTTGAAGATATGATGCAGTCCTAACGGCATCATGTATTCGACACAGGCTTCCCTACTTGACAGCATCACGTTGGTCATGGTGTTCACAAAGACGTCTTGTGCGTTGAATGTCTGTTTTAGCCATTCACGGGCGATGTCCTCGGAGGAGAGCTCAGGGTTCCATGCCAGTCGTCCAAAGGCATACCAGTTGGCCTGAGAGAAATGGTGACCGCACCAGTTCCTGTCCTTTCCGATGTTTGCCACACCTGCGATGCCTTTGAGATTTCTCGGCGGCACATAGAGAAAGAACTCTTTCCACATGGGTGCGAGATAGACGAGATGCTTAGATTGTCCTAAGTATTCCTGTGTGATCTGCAGTTCTGCCATATTGGGGGTCTTACGGATCTGGTCGAACACCGGACTGTAAGGCTCCCTCGGCTGGAAGTCCAACGGTCCGTTCTTCGTCTGGAGGATCACATTGTCACGGAATTGTCCATCTAAAGGTTTGAACTCACTCACGGCTTGTTTCACCCTGTCTTCTCCTTTATGATTGGCACCATACACGAAACAGCGCCACATCACGATACCGTGATAGGGCTTCAAGGCATCGGCCAGCATATTGGCACCATCGGCATGTGACCGTTTGTAGTCACCGGGGCCAGGTTGCCCCTCGGAGTTGGCCTTTACAAGAAATCCTCCGAAGTCGGGGATAAGGGTATAGATCTCCTTTGCTTTCTTCTTCCACCATTGTCTTACCTGTGGATTCAGCGGGTCGGCTGTAGGAGTGTCACCTAAGGCCATCGGACTGGCGAAATTGATGCTCAGATATACTTTGATACCATAAGGACGCAGGATATCCGCGATCTTGCGAATTTCCTTCAGATACTCTGCTGTGAGAATCTTCGGAGAGGCGTTGACATTATTCAGTACAGAACCGTTGATACCCAGAGAGGCATTGGCACGGGCATACTGTCGGATACGTTGTTCGTCGAGATGGAACCACTCGAAGATGCTCTCGCCCGCATAGCCGCGTTCGATGCTCCCGTCGAGGTTATCCCAGTGGTTGAGCAGGCGCAGGGGGAAGGCCGGGCGCTCGGTCTTATCGACGTTCTGCCTGTCAAGTCCGACCCTTGGAGTGATGCCGCCCGTGTTGATGACGTCGGTGTTCTGCAGTCGCAACAGCTCGTAGGCACCGTAGAGCAGGCCCTTGTCGGTGCTGGCATAGACGGTGGCCTGGTAGCTTCCCGTGCTTCCCAGTTCCTTGCAGGTGGCCACGACGCGGTAGCCCTCGTCAAGCTTCAGGCTCTTGTCGAGTACCAGTTTCACTTCATTGCCTGACTGCCAGCCGTTCTGTAGTTCTTCTTTTGCAAGATCGATAGTGGGTGAGCTTTGGTTTGCCACGACTTTTACTGTGGAAGGCCGCGTGGTATCCCAATTGCCTAACCATAACTTATACCCGTCATCGGCCAAACACTCCATGCCGATGAACCATGTCGTAATGAATAATAGTAGTTTTCTCATGAGAATTTAGGCTTATGATTTTTGATTTTTTGAATGCTCTTTCGTCTTTCCTGAGAAACGTCTTGCTCACAGTATTCTGTAGGAGTCATACCGAAATGTTTCTTGAAGACGGTAGAGAAATGGGTTTGGTTGTTGAACCCCACTGCGTATGCCACCTGTGTGACATTGGTCTTCTTCTCCTTGATCAGTCGTGCCGCCTGTTCCAATCGCAGGTTCCTGATAAAGTCACCCGTGGGGATTCCAGTAATTTCTTTCATCTTCCTGTGCAGCTGTGCTCTGCTGATACCTACCATCTCTGTCAGTTTCTCCACATTGAAATCTGGATCCTGAAGATTCTCGTTGATGATCTTCATGATACGGTCCATGAGGACGTCATTGTTGTCTTTCAATTCCAGTTTCTCTAATTTCTCCTCCTGTTTCTGTGCACCGGAGAACTTGCCGCGCAGACGTCTTACATTGTCTATCAGGTTATCGATCAGAATATGTAGCTCTTCCATGTTGAAAGGCTTGGCGATAAATGCATCAGCCCCTCGTTTCAGACCTTCAAGACGGTCACTGACCTCTGACCGTGAGGTAAGCAGGATGACGGGGATGTCACTGATATTCGTGTTGCTCTTGATTTTTTTCAGCAAGGTGATGCCATCCATTTCGGGCATCATCACGTCGGTGATCACCAGGTCGTACGAGCCTGTGAGCAGTGCTTTAAGTGCCTCTTTTCCGTTGGGCGCTGCATCGAAGCGGTACCAACGTCCCAGTTCGTTACGGATGTAGTTGGCGATTTCCACGTCATCATCTGCAATCAAGATCTTGAAATTCTTGATAGCTTGATGTCTCCGAACACTGCCATTTACCGCGGGTTCCTCCTGTTCGATCTCCTCTGGCTTGAGATGAGCTTTGCCCAAAGGCATTCTAACGGTGATCACCGTCCCTCGCATTCCATCGGTGCGGTTGGCGGCAGTGATTTCCCCACTATGCATATTGACGATGGCCTTGCTCAGATTGAGTCCGATACCTGTGCCATCGAGATGCAGGTCACGTGAATTGCTGCCTTGATAGAATCTGTCGAACAGGCGCTCAGGCTTGTCCTCATTGAGTCCGATACCATTGTCGATCACCTTGATAATAAAATCCTTCTCATCGTGGGTGAGTTCAACATCGATCTGTCCATTGTCGAAAGTGTATTTAAAGGCATTGCTCAACAAATTACTGATCACCTTGTCGAAGTTGATCCTGTCTATCCAAGCCATTAACACCTCATCCTCATGAATGAAGTTAAAGCTGATATTCCTCTGTTGTGCGTTATAATTATATAAGGTGAGGATACCGTTGATGAACTGTACCATGTCGGTCTCACTACAATGCAGTTTCATTTGATTCTTATCGATCTTTCGTTCGTCAAGGATCTGATTCACCAAAAGCAGAAGGCGTTGGGCGTTCCGATCGATGGTATCGATGTCTGCTTGGCTCTCAACATCATTGATGCGTGCCTTCAGTTTCTTCAACGGCCCCATGATCAGAGTCAGTGGAGAACGGATGTCATGGGTGGCATTGATGAGGAAACGCATTTTTGACTCCTCCAGTTCAGCTTTGCGACGCCGCTCATAACTGATGAGAAGGTATGCGATAATGGAAGCAGCCATGAGAAAGTACAGTAGGTAGGCGAGGGGAGAGGAGAACCAGGGATCCTTCACTCTCACGTTGATAATTTTGGTTTTCTCAGAATAAACGCCATTGCACAAAGCCCTCACTTCAATGGTATACTTTCCAGGTTTCATTTTGTTGAAGGAGATGGCATTGCTGCCTTCATTGACGGAGAACCACTCACTGCTGCCATTGATGCGGTATTGGAAGGTGATATTTTCCGTGTTATGATAGGTAAGCAAAGAGAATTCCATGATGAAGGTGTTTTCGTCGTAAGCTACGATGAAATCGTCGCTCATGTTATTCCTGCTCTTTCCGTCAACGATGAAATTGGTAAGGAAGACATCTCCCATTTTCACGGTGCTGTTCTTTACGGTGGCGGGATAGAAAGCGGTGATGCCCTCACTGGTTCCAAAACCAATCAACCCATCGTACCGCTGGAATACCGTTCCTACCACATATTCTTTGGTGGCCAGTCCGTTTCCGTTGATATGACCGATCCACTTATGCGTATTGTTGTTATATTGCCAGATACCCATGGAGGTGCTCAGCCATACATCATTCTCCTTGTCTGTGACGATGCCATAGATAAGTTTGTTGTTTAACGTATCGGAATCAGCAAAACGGCTCATCTTATTCTTGATCCGGTCAAAGACAAAGAGTCCGCTGTTGGTGCCAATCAGGATATTTCCCTGTTTCTGCTCACTCAATGCGTTGCACATCTTGCCCTTCAGCTGTTCGCTCCATCCGTATTGACGGAAACTGAGGGTTTCTGTATTCATGCAGGACAAGCCGTCGGTCGTAGCAATCCAGAGAAATCCGTATCTGTCGATATACAGAGCTCTGATCCAGTCGTTACATAAAACACCCAGTTTCCCCCTGTTCTGTGTCATACTGAACAGGGTGCTTTCCCCTGTCGTTGTGTCATATTTGATCAGTCCCTTTCCATAATCGCAGATATATAAGATGCCCTTTCCGTCATCCGTCATGCAGTTGAGCCCCCATCCGTTGGTGGTCAACTTGGGTATGCTCACGCCCGTCACGGGGTTATAGCTGTAAAGGATGTTCTCCGTGCAGAGCCAAAAATGGCCGGTTTTATCGCGGTAAATCGTTCTTGCCCCTGCGGGTGCTACAGGCTTGTCGATGATCTTCCCGAAACGGTTGAACCGATAGACTCCTGCGTTCTGTATAGTGCAAAGAACTTCCCCGTTTTCATCAAGAGCCATGGAGGAGACACTACTGCCAATCGCATAGTTCTGCTCAGAAAAGCTCCAGTTCTTGAAAGCATCCTGCCCTTGGTTCAGTTGGTACAGTCCTTTTTGGTAACAGCCAATCCAGATATTATGATCTTTGTCCTCGATGACATCGTTCACGTTGGAGCATGTCAAATCGAATTCACCATTCCTTGACTCAACGGTGCGAAGTGTTTTGGTGTCGTGCGGAATGACCATGAGACCATGTCCGGAGGTTCCGATGTATATATCGCCTTGACGACTGAGTGTAGCCTTACGCATGGATAGCTTATGATCCAGTGCAGACAGGTCGTATCCTGCATCTGATATGGTGCCTGTGGCATAGTCGTATCTCAGGATGCCATAGAGACAGATAATGAGGAATCCCCCATCGTTGCATCGTATATAGTCTCTGGGAGCACCATAAGGTGACTCAAAGTCTTTCAACCCAATGGGCTTATGGTTCTTCGTGTGGAATCTTGTGAAGGTGGAGAGGTGGCTGCTGCGCCAGATGTTGTGCTGGTCATCTTCGAATAGTCTGCTGAAGAAATCGTCGATCTTCCGTTTCCGGAAACTACTTTCCTTGGTGATGATGTCCTCACCGTGACGGATACTGTACAAGCCGTAGCCGGCAGTACCGATGAAAATATCACCATTAGAGATCTGTTGGAGGGCGTTCACACGGGGATGAGTCTTGTCGGGAAACGTGTATCTGATGAAACGGTTCGTGTTATAGTCATATCTCGCAAGACCGGAGCTACATCCCACCCAGAGCCTTCCCTCTTCATCACACAACACCTTCACCACCTCATTGTCAACGATGGATGTCGTGTCGTTCTTGTCATAAATGTAGGTGGAGAATCGGTACCCGTCGAATTTGTTCAAACCATATTCCGTTCCTATCCACAAATAACCGTATTTGTCCTGGCACATGCATTCTATCAGACTGCTTGACAGCTTGCCCGAAGAATACAGCTTTCCAATATCTGCCTTGACAAAACATATGTAGAGGAGGCAGAGCACGATGAACAATAATCGCTTGTAACCATTCATAATCTTAGTAGTATTTCCAGTGCAAAAATAGGAAAAACCTGCCATATTTCAAAATATTTCGATAAAATATGTCTCAATGATACAAATTGAAACGTAATAGTTACGTTTTCTATAGTGAATGTGAAAAGGAGTGAGTAAATTTGCACAAGAAAATACTAACCCGAGTTGTATGAAGCATATATTATCACTTATCCTGATGGTGTTTGCCATCCAAGTGCATGCCCAATGGATAGGCACCTGGGCTGCCGCTGCAGAGTTTACAGGTCCCGGCGATATGCCTGCCAGTAGTTTGTCTAATCGTTCTTTGCGCGAAATCATCCATGTTTCCATCGGAGGCAGTGAACTCCGTCTGAAAATTTCCAATGAGTTCAGTAAAGAACCAGTGGAAATTCGTTCTATGTATATTGCGGATGCCCTCGAAGGCTGGGAGATCCAGACCAAGTCATCCAAATATCTGACCTTCGGAGGTAAGCGAAATGTAACCGTGGAACCGGGTAAGGCGATTTATTCGGATGTGATTAAGTACCCCTTGAAGCCATTGCAGCGTCTGTCCGTCACAATCAATTATGGGGAGACGACACCAGTGAATGCCACATCTCATCGCGGTTCTCGCACCACCTCATATATTATTCCTGGTGTATCCAAGCCCAAGACCAGTTTTGCTGATGGCGAGAAGGTGGACCACTGGTACAATATTGCTGCTCTTGAGGTAAAGGGAAGTGATATTCCCTGTGTGGCCGTTTTGGGTAACTCGATCACTGATGGTCGTGGCAGCACGACGAACAAACAGAATCGTTGGCCGGATTTCATGGCAGAGGCCTTTGGTGGAAAGGTGGGTGTCCTGAATCTCGGCATTGGTGGGAACAGTGTGGTACAGGGTGGCTTGAGTGAGCCGGCCGTGAAACGTTTCGACCGTGACATCATGCAGCAGAACGGTGTGAATACATTGGTTATTTTCCAAGGTGTGAATGATATCGGCGGCAGCCGTCATGTGGAACAGACAACCACTCAGTTGATCGCAGCCTATGAGAACTTCATCAAGCAGGCGCGTGCCAAGGGCATGAAAGTTTATCTTGCTACGATCACTCCGTTCAAAGGTAATGGCTACTTCACCTATTTCCATGAGTCGGCGCGGCAATATGTCAACGATTGGATCCGCCATTGTGATCATGTCGATGGAATCGTTGATTTTGATCAATTGGTAAGAGATCCTGCTGATCCTGCAAAGATTCAAGAAATCTATTCTGATGATTGGTTGCATCTGAACCCAGCCGGTTATGAGGCGATGGGTAAGTATGCTGCAACCATTATCCGATAAACGATGTCTAAGGCAATACAGAAAATATCAGTGGGCGAGAAGGTCGGCTACTCCATGGGGGATGTAGCCGCCAATCTTGTTTTTCAGATGCTGATGGTCTATCAGTTGAAATTCTATACTGATATTTTCGGCCTCAATGGAGCTGTGGCGGGCACAGTCCTCCTTTTTGCTCCGTTGGCCAGTGCCTTTGTGGATCCCCATGCCGGAATCCTTTCCGACCGTACCAATACCCGATGGGGAAAATATCGTCCGTGGCTGTTGTGGACGGCTGTCCCCTTCTCGGTGTTCTACGTATTGGCATTTTATAATCCAGGCATTACCGACAAGACACTGGTGGCCATCTATGCCACCGTGTCGTATGTGCTCCTTCTCACGATGTATGGACTTAACAACACCCCTTATTCTTCTTTAGGTGGTGTGATGACCAGTGACGGGAAGGAGCGTACTAATATAAATAAGGTGAGGTTCGTGGCCACATCTATCGCCCAGTTTGTGGTGCAAGGTCTTACATTACCCCTTGTTGACCGTTTCAGCGTGGGTCATGATGCCTCGTATGGCTGGCTGTGCACCGTCTCCCTCTTCGCCCTTTGTGCTTTGGTGCTTTTTGTCGTTGCTTTCCTTTCCACCCGTGAGAGGATAGCACCGCCGTCCCAGCAAACCATGAGTGTGCGGGAAGATATCCGTGAGACCTTTACCAATGTCCCGTGGCGCGCGATGTTCGTGATGACCTTTGTGCTTTTCATCACCCTCTCCCTCTGGAGTTCTTCCATGAACTACTATTTCCAGAGTTATGTCAATCAGGAGACCCTGCGTGACTTCCTGTGCAGGATCGGACTGTCTGCCACTTCAGACAATGCCTATACGCTTGGCTTCTCAGTCTTTAACACGCTGAATGCCATCGTCCAGTTCTTCGGTGTCCTCTTCCTGTCATCATTTTTGGCAAACCGCTATGGGAAGAAGACGACTTTTGTAGTAGGGCTTTTCCTGACAGCCTGCTTCACCTTGTTGTTTTACCTTCCAGATCCAGATGATGTCATCGTGATGTACACGCTCTGCTTGCTGAAGAGTCTGTCGTATGCGCCAACGGTCCCCCTCTTGTGGGCCATGGTAGCTGATTGTGCTGATTTCACCGAGTATATCCATCATCGTCGTGCCACAGGATTCTGTTTCTCTGGTGTGATCTTTGCCTTGAAGGCAGGAACAGGCTTAGGGGCAGCGGCTGCTGGCTTCATCCTCTCAACATTCGGGTATGTCTCCGGTGGTGTGTCTTTGCAATCCCCCTCTGCTATCTATGGCATTCGTTTGGCAGCCAGTTTGATACCAGCTATCCTCTTCATCGTATGTGTCTGCGTGATGTACTTTTATCCCATCACCCTTTCCTTCAACGAGAAGATGCAGAAAGAGTTGGAGGACAGGCGATCCCATCGTCAATTTTTTAACAATCAATTATAATTACTTATGGACAAGTTTTCAAACTCAAATGAAGCAAAGGGCTTCTACAAGCTATCATGGTTGCAGCGTATCGGCTTTGGTGCGGGCGACATGGCACAGAACCTTATTTACCAAACAGTAAGCATTTGGTTACTCTTTTTCTACACGAACGTTTACGGTCTCGATCCCGGAGCTGCCGCTGTCATGTTCCTAATCGTCAGACTGATCGACTGGGCATGGGATCCGGTGGTAGGTGCATTTGTTGACAAGAGCAACCCCAAGTGGGGAAAATACCGTTCGTGGCTTATTCTCGGTGGTATTCCACTGACAGGCTTTGCTATCCTCTGCTTTTGGAATGGATTCAGCGGTTCCCTCTTCTATGCATACGTCACCTATGTGTTAATGTCTATGTCATACACGTTGGTGAACGTGCCGTACGGTGCATTGAATTCATCACTTACCCGTGATACCGATGAGATCACCATTCTCACATCCACCCGTATGTTCATGGCCAATGCCGGTGCACTGATCGTCAAGTCTTTGCCAATGGTCATCGCCATCTTCGCCCCGATGGCAGCAGACGGAACAGCCATTATCAACAAGCCGGAGTCGGCCACGGCATGGTTTATCACCATGACGATATTCGCTTTGGCTGGATTCGCCCTCTTGGTATTCTGCTTTACTCAGAGTAAGGAACGCGTGGTCATGGACAAGGCAGAGGCCGACAAGGTAAAAGCTACCGACCTCTTCACAGAGTTTGTCCGTAACCGTCCGTTGCGTATCTTGGCATTCTTCTTCGTCACAGCTTTCTCCATGATGAGTGTCAGCAATGCTGCCGATGCTTATTTCATGACTTACAACGTTGGAGCCAACGAGTATATGACTACCGCATTCATGTGGCTCGGCACCATTCCGGCATTCATCTTCATGCCTCTCGTTCCTGCCATTAAGAAAAAGATCGGTAAGAAAGGAATGTTCTACGCATTCTTGGGAACGGCTATTATCGGTATGCTGCTCATGTATATCTGCGTCCAGGTGGAATCACTCAAGCAATTCTGGATCCTCTGTGTGATTCAGTTCATCAAGTCCACAGGTATTATCGTTGCCACAGGTTATATGTGGGCATTAGTCCCCGAGGTGGTGTCCTACGGTGAATACAAGTCGGGAAAGCGTATTGCCGGTATTGTGAATGCGCTCACAGGCATCTTCTTCAAACTGGGTATGGCATTAGGTGGTGTGGTGCCTGGTGCAGTACTGGCCTTTGTGGGATTCGATGCCAAGCTTGATCAGCAGACACCGTTTGCCGAACAGGGTATCTTGTGGTTGGTTTGTGTGATCCCGGCTGTCTTGCTCTTGCTTGCCATGTGGATCATCAGTAAGTATGAACTGGAAGACGATGTGATTGACAAGATCAACAAGGAAATCGAAGGTCGTCATAAAACCAATGTAGATACATGGGATTAAGAAGGAGTCTGTTTACACTGATCATCGTCTGCTGCTGCCTTTCAATGGCAGCGCAGACAATGACATTGAAGGAGGCCTTCCGTGATTGTTGGCGCACCTGTGTCAGTGTGAACCAATGGCAGGTTCAGGCAGAAAAGGCATCCGATGGTGTCACCTATACCGGTATGGTTGGGTTAGACCAGACTGCCGACTGGCAGGTGGTGACCAAGCATTTCGACTGGGTGGTAGCGGAGAACTGCATGAAGTGTGAAGTGATCCATCCCAAAGAAGGTGTTTATGACTTCACGTTGGCTGATCAGTTTGTTGACAAGGCACGGGCAGCAGGACTGAAGGTTCTGGGTCACTGTCTGATCTGGCACTCCCAGTGTGCCCCTTGGTTCCATGTCGATGACCAAGGGAAGCTTGTCTCGCCCGAGGTGCTCAAGAAACGGATGCGGGAACATATCATCACGGTAGTGAGCCATTTCAAGGGACGTGTGGATGCCTGGGATGTGGTGAACGAGGCTTTCGAGGATGACGGAACCCTGCGCAAGAGTCTGTTCTGGCAGATCTTAGGTGACGACTTTATCCCCTTGGCTTTCCAATATGCCCGTGAGGCAGATCCCGTTGCAGAGTTGTATTACAACGACTATTCGATGAACAAGCCTGCCAAGGTGGAAGGAGTGGCACGGTTCTTCCGTCCGCTGATCAACCAAGGTATGCCCATTACTGCCATCGGCATGCAGGGACACATGATTCTGGAGGACGGCCTGGATGTGATCCGTCAGTATGATCATTCTGTCAAGACCATTACAGCCCTGGGCGTTCCTACATTCTTCTCGGAACTCGACTTGTCGGTACTGCCTAATCCTTACGGCTTCTCGGGAGCAAACGTGAGCGACCGCTTCGCCTACAGTCCTCAGATGGATCCTTATGTCAACAGTCTTCCTGCCGACAAGGAGGAAGAGGCCAATATCTTCTGGGAGAAGTTCTTCCAGATGATGCTGACACATCGGGACAGTGTGTTGCGAATGGGCTTCTGGAATGTGAACGACCGTTGTTCGTGGCGCAACGACTTCCCCATTCGTGGCAGGCACGACTATGCCACGCTCTTCGATCGGAACAACCAGCCCAAGGCTGTCGTGCAACGTCTCATCAACCTCGTCAAGCCGCAGGCTACGCTCTCTGCTCCATCCAAAAAGAAGAAAAATAATCATCATTCAACAGACCATGTCCGGCATGGTCGTAAATCCTAAACAATATGAAAGCAAATTATCTATTCCCCAGTGACTACATGGCAGATCCTGCCGGTAATGTTTTTAATGGTAAGTTTTATATCTATCCTTCTCACGACATTGAGACCGACCATGCTTTCGATGACGATGGCGGTCATTTCCAGATGCGCGACTACCACGTGCTCCGTATCGACGGTGATCCTATGGAAGTGGAGGCAACCGACCTCGGTGTGATTCTCGATGTGGATCAAGTGCCTTGGGCAGAGAAGCAGATGTGGGATAACGATGTGGTGGAGAAAGACGGGAAGTATTACCTGATCTTCTCTGCGAAGGATTTTGGTGGGGTGTTCCACTTAGGTGTGGCCGTAGCCGATAGTCCTGAAGGTCCTTTCGTTCCGCAGCCCAGTCCTATCCGTGGCAGTATGAGTATCGACCCCTGCGCCTTCAAGGATGACGACGGACAGATCTACGTGTATTTCGGTGGACTCTGGGGTGGACAGCTACAGTGGTACCGCACGCCTGAGGAATATACCGAGGAAGGTGTGGAGATCGGTAATGCGCCGAGCCTGAAGAAACTGCTCTATACTCGCCCCGGCACACCCGCTCTGCCCAGCTTCGTGGCCAAAATGACGGATGATGTGCTCCAGTTTGCTGAGGCTCCCCATGCTGTCGTCATTGTTGACGAGGAAGGAAATCCGCTGACAGCTGATGATCCTCACCGTTTCTTCGAGGCTTCCTGGATGCACAAATACAACGGGAAATACTATTTCAGCTACTCTACCGGTGACAGTCACTACCTGTGCTATGCTGTAGGTGATAATCCTTATGGCCCCTTCACCTATAAAGGTGTGATCTTAGAGCCTGTCGTAGGCTGGACTACCCACCATAGCATCGTGGAGTACAAGGGCAAATGGTATCTGTTACATCACGACTGTGTGCCCTCAAATGATATCACCCACCTGCGTTCACTGAAAGTTATGCCGTTGGAGTATGATGAGGAGGGTAATATCAAGACCATGGTGAGCGAGTAAGGAGCCCACCCCACCCCTCCCAAAGGGAGGGAGAGTGCCATGCTGCCTCAATAAAGGAAGGCTGTTGTTTCCTATGGAGTCTATCATTTTTATAGAGTCTTAAGCTTCTATAGTTTCATCTACCACCTTGCTACCACCATCCCAGAACCCCTTTGTTAAAGGCATTTCGAGAGGTGAGTGGTAGCATGGTAGCAATTTCGCAAAAACTTTTTTTTCACGCGCGTAACCACAAAAAGCCGGATGCCTTATTGTGTTAAGGAATCTGTTTTTTGTCATCCTATCAGAACCGTCTTCCGAAAGGGACGTTATTCTTCGTTAATCATCGTCAAAGGATTGTGAGTCTTTCACGGATTCCCTTATCTTTGCAATCAGTTTTTAAGATCTGAGGATGACAAAGACGATCCTATATCATGAGGTGAAGAGAGCGGGTGCCATGCGATGGATGGTGCTCCTCTTGCTGGTGCAAGCCACGGCGGCTCAGGCTCAGCAGAAGGATTCTGTGGCGCTGACGAAAGATTCCGTGGTGCAGAAGAATCCTCGTGAGCGTGTCATCTGGGTGGCAGATTTGGAGTCGAAGCGTCCGTTGAAGAATGTGATGGTGCGGCTGGATCGTCGTGAGGAAGTGGTGAAGACGGAGTGGGGCGGACGGTTCATACTGAAGAACGACAGTTTTCAGACCATGACGCTCACCCATCCGAGTTATCTCACCCGTATCATCGACAAGAAGGAGGGTGTGCCCGATACGATCTTCCTGTTGCCTTCCGGTCAGCAGTTGGCAGAGGTGGTGGTGGTGGGCAAGGCACCGAAGATGGTCGTGTCAACTGAGGATGTACAGAAATATGCGGCGGAAAATTACACCCCTTCGGGCAGTGGCGGTGCAACTGTCAATTTTGATTTCTTCGACCTCATCGACTTTAAAGGACGGAAACATCGTAAGCGGGCGAAGAAGATGAAGGATCTCATGGATAAATATTAGGAGCAGCTTTTCTTAATTCTTTCTATTTCCTCTCTTTTTTGGCTGGCTTTCTTTCTCCATATTGTCAGAATAATTCACAAAATTTTGTGCTTCCAAAATAGGTTCTAAAAAAAATCCGGGGTGTCTGACGGCACTTAAAATCCCCAAAAAGGACAGTTTTTTTGCAAGTAAAGTCTAATTAGGATGCAATGAGAGTCTGTTTTGGATCAAAGTAGAGTCTAATTAGAGGCAAAGTAGAGTCTGTTTAGGGTCGTTCCAGACGTTTCTAACACCTGTTCGACCGTCATCTATGTCTCATTCCGCCGTCACCATCCCGCTGTAGATGCCGTCGGAACGAGTGAAAACACCGTTTTGAACAACCCGAAAACGATATTTCTACGCGTGAAAACAATGTTTTCATCACTTAAAAACGGCCTTTTTAGCCCTTAAAAACGTTGTTTTTGACCTATCAACATGGTCTTTTTGTCAGTTGGAAACCGCTTCTTCTTTCTAACTTCTTTATAGTCAGACTGTTAGCAAAATTTGTCATTTTCTCGCTTTTTCGACCGAAAGACAAGTTGTTGGCAAAAAAGCGCTGGAATTTAGTTAATCGAAGTTAAAACGTAAGGATTATTCATAAAAATGACAATACTTTGCAGACTGTTAATTTTTCTGACATTTGTTGGTGTTACTCCTCCTTCCATGTCTCTTTCATCACGGCCAACGATTTCAGTTCCGGGAAGTTCGGCACATGCAGACGATAATAGGTGATGAGGACATCAACGATGCGGTTGCGGTCGCCGTGGCTCATCTTGAACAGGTGCATCGACTCATAGTTCATGCGCATCAGTGTGCCGATTTTGCTGGAGTCTTCCTGGTTGAGGAAGTCGGGATGGAGCGGTGCCTGCAGGGTGAATGAGGCGGCACGCATGTCGAAATAGGCACCGGGACTGTAATCTTCTATATATGGAAAGAAGCCGATGAAGCGGCTTAGTCGCATCATGAACACCAAATGGAAGTTCGCAAATGAACTTGTGCAGCCGTCAAGCCACTGGAGACTGTGTTCGATATAGGCAAAGAGGGTAGGGTTCTGTTGCTCATCGCGCGTGCTATAATGGATAAACTCCGCGAGGAACAGTGCGATGCTGAGCTTATAGGGGTCGAAGGGGATGCTGCTGAAGGGGAAGGCGATGCGTGCATCCCGGAGGTGCTGCAACTGAGCGCGGGGGTGGATGTCTAATTCCACGTCGAGGATGTTCATCGGTTGGAAATACTGTTTCTTCAGTTTCCCCTTCTGCGTCTTGGGGATGTGGGTGACGACAGAAACGCGACCGTCACTCTCGGTGAGCAGGTCGATGATCATTTTCTGCTCTCCGTATTTCAGATACCTTAGTACAATCGCTTTCGTTTTTGTCAGCATTGTTTTCTTTTTAAAGGGTCATATCAAATTGAACACCCTCATTTACAGAATCATGAATTTGCATACAAAAGTAGTAATTTTCGGGTGATTACAGAAAAAAACGGTGATAAAATTTGCAGGATTGAAAGAAAACCTCTAACTTTGCACCCGCTAAAAAGAAAATGGTCCCTTCGTCTATCGGTTAGGACGAGAGATTTTCATTCTCTAAAGAGGAGTTCGACTCTCCTAGGGACTACTCATCAATCCATCATCGCGCAGCGATGCGCTAACACGAGATTCCCACTGGGTGCTCATGCGACAAGGTGGTGGAAGGTTCGAAAGAATCTGCAAGGGCAGTGTAACGTAAGACCCAGGGCTTGAAAAATTGTAGTATTATAAAATTAAAATTTAAAAAGAAATGGCAAATCACAAATCATCGATTAAAAGAATTCGTCAGACAAAGACCAGAACCCTGCACAACAGGTATTATGCAAAGACCATGCGTAACGCAGTGCGCAAACTGCGTGCCATGACCGATAAGGATGAGGCTGTCAAGCTGTATCCGAGTGTACAGAAGATGTTGGACAAACTGGCTAAGACCAATATTATCCACAAGAACAAGGCAGCTAACCTGAAGTCAAGTCTCTGCAATCACATTAATAAGTTAGGATAATCATCATTCAAGATAGATCCCGAGAGCCGCAATCCTCCGATTGCGGCTCTTTTTGTGGTTTTTTAGCAGATAAAACGTGTTGAGATTCACGGATTTTTTGTACCTTTGTATCCAAATTGTAAAAGACGAGAAATGACAGAAATACAGAATCAAGAGCAACAGAACTATTCTGCGAGTAATATCCAGGTCCTGGAAGGCTTGGAGGCAGTGCGCAAACGCCCTGCCATGTATATTGGTGACATCAGCGAAAAGGGTCTGCACCACTTGGTGAACGAAACAGTTGACAACTCCATAGATGAGGCGATGGCAGGTTTCTGTACCCATATAGAAGTAACGATCAACGAAGATAATTCCATCACAGTACAAGACAACGGACGTGGTATCCCCGTGGATGAGCACGAGAAGATGCATAAGTCGGCCTTGGAGGTGGTGATGACTGTGCTCCATGCTGGCGGTAAGTTCGACAAAGGTTCTTATAAGGTGTCCGGCGGTCTGCACGGTGTGGGTGTGAGCTGTGTGAACGCCCTGTCGTCGCACATGCTCTCACAGGTCTATCGCGATGGCAAGATCTACCAGCAGGAATACGAGAAGGGTAAGCCGCTGTATTCCGTGAAGGTGGTAGGCGAGACGGAGCTGAGAGGCACGCGGCAGCAATTCTGGCCCGATGCATCCATCTTCACAACCACTGTCTATCAGTGGGATATCATCGCACGCCGTATGCGGGAGCTGGCTTTCCTGAATGCCGGCATCACCATTACGCTGACCGACCTGCGTCCTGATGAGGACGGAAAGACCAAGCAAGAGGTGTTCCATGCCAAAGAAGGACTGAAGGAGTTCGTGCGCTATGTGGATCGCCACCGCACCCATCTCTTCGATGACGTGATCTACCTGAAGACCGAAAAACAAGGCATCCCCATTGAGGTGGCCGTGATGTACAACACGGACTACAGCGAGAATATCCATTCGTATGTGAATAATATCAACACCATTGAGGGTGGTACCCACCTGACAGGTTTCCGTATGGCACTCACCCGTACGCTGAAGAACTATGCCGATAACGACCCCGCCATCTCGAAGCAGATTGAGAAGGCCAAGATCGAGATTGCCGGAGAGGACTTCCGCGAGGGACTTACCGCCGTGATCTCCATCAAGGTGGCTGAACCCCAGTTTGAAGGTCAGACCAAGACGAAACTGGGTAACAGTGAGGTGACCGGTGCGGTGCAGCAGGCTGTGGGTGAGGCACTCTCCAACTACTTGGAGGAGCACCCGAAAGAGGCTAAGCAGATCTGCGACAAGGTGATCTTGGCCGCTACGGCACGTATCGCTGCCCGTAAGGCCCGCGAGAGTGTGCAGCGTAAGAACCCGATGAGCGGAGGCGGTCTTCCGGGTAAGCTTGCCGACTGCTCGAACAAGGATCCGAAGGATTGTGAGATCTTCCTCGTGGAGGGTGACTCCGCAGGTGGCTCGGCTAAGCAGGGGCGTGACCGCTATACACAGGCCATCCTTCCTTTGCGCGGAAAGATCCTCAACGTGGAGAAGGTGCAGTGGCACCGTGTGTTCGAGGCCGAGTCGGTGATGAACATCATCCAGAGTATCGGTGTGCGCTTCGGTGTGGATGGCGAAGGCGACCGTGAGGCGAACATCGACAAGCTGCGCTACGACAAGATCATCATCATGACCGATGCCGATGTCGATGGCTCGCACATCGACACGCTGATCATGACTCTCTTCTACCGCTTCATGCCGAAGGTGATTCAGGAAGGTCATCTGTATATCGCCACTCCTCCTCTTTATAAATGTACGTATAAGAAGGTGAGCGAGTACTGCTATACCGAGCAACAGCGACAGGCCTTTATTGATAAATATGTGGCTGGTGACGAGAACAGCTCTGCCCTCCATACCCAACGTTATAAAGGTCTGGGAGAGATGAACCCCGAGCAGCTGTGGGAGACCACCATGGATCCTTCTACCCGTCTGCTCAAGCAGGTGTCGATCGAGAATGCTGCTGAGGCTGATGAGATCTTCTCCATGCTGATGGGTGATGATGTGGAGCCACGCCGCGAGTTCATCGAGAAGAACGCCACCTATGCGAACATCGATGCATAAGATATTTCATCAGACAAGGGCATTTCCTGCGGGATGTGCCCTTGTTTGTTTTTTTACCCTTTTCGTCATCGCCTGTTCTCACCCCAAGGATGAACAGGAACGACGGATTGCGGAAGCACGACGGCTGATGTATCATCATCCCGACAGTGCCTTGAAGTTGTTCTTGCAGGTTCCTGATAGTACTTTTTCTGCTGTTGGGATGGAAGATGCTGAACTACAGTCGGTCTATGTGTTCTGTGCCGACCAGCTTTTGGAGCATGGACATCCCCAGGAGGCGAAGAGGTGGCTGGACAAGGTGGTGGATGGGCAACGCAAAGAATACCAACAGCGATTAGATGAGAAACGAGGTGCCTTGTACCGCACGTCAGGTTCTCCCTATTCCCATCCTGTCTATTGGGGAATGATGGTTATCCTGGCTGTTCTTCTTGCCGGTGTCTTGATCTATGAGAGAAAGGAACGTCAGGTGAAAGACCTGCATTCTTCCGTACAGAACCAGTCGGAGGAGATCTCCTTACTGACAGATCAGATTCATCACTTGAGGAATACCACGAACGAGCAGTTAGGACGGGGACGACAGTGGATGGAGCGGTTGGAGCAGGGTGAACTTTTGAAGAATATCTCCATCGAAGACGAGCAGTGCTTTGTTGACTATTATACCTTTGTCCACCCGAAGGACTTCCAACGGATTATCCAACCATTCCGTAGTCTTTCCCTTCGTCATACCACTTATCTCATTCTCTCGGAGATGGGCTATACCGACAAGGATATTCAGCGCATTCTCCTTGTCAAAAGCAGCACCATCCGGAACTATCGTCTGCGGATGAACAGGAACAGACGGGTCTGACAAACGTCGCACTTGATGGTCGGCCTTTTAAGACGAAGCTTATGTAAGGCATTTATTATCAATGGCTTGAAACGCTTTTTCTGCTGCGACACCTTTTTAAAAAAAGTCCTTTGAGATTTGGCGGGCTTGTTATTTGTTGCTAAGTTTGCAGCATCAAACAATCAAGCATTCGAATATGGAAAAGAAAAAGTATCTGATTGCGTTCTTCGCCTCATGGGCTATGATGATGCTCTCGTGCCTGCTGTCTGCACCAGGCAAAAATGAGGTTGGACGCACCTTTACTGACAGCATTTGTTTTTATGTGATGGTCACCTTATTATTAAGGCAGTATGCGACCGATGGGAAAAGTATATGGCAGATAACGGCCGTGGCCGTTGCTGGATTCCTTGTACTGATGACACCCCTGTATCTGGATTTCGCACATGCGTATTTCGCTCAGGCTGACATCGCGGTGATCCTGACCGCTATGGTTCTGGCAGCAGTCAATTTCAAGACACGCCGTCTCTCCGTGTTCCTTTTGTCGCTTGTCGTGATGATCTTACTCAATTCTTATTGTGTGCATGCGTGGATACAATTCGTCAAACCCTCATCTTTATGAAATATGAAAACAAGTAAGTATTTGATGGTGGCTATCGCTACCGCCCTTCTCTATCTCTTGACCTGCTGGACGACCAGCCTCTCCTTGGTTCTTACCGGTTGGATGGCAACCCTCTGCTTCGCAGTGTTTACCTGGTTTGTCTTACAGTGGCTGAAGCCATCGGTGTCGGAGGGAATCATGGTCATCATGGATATGATGGTTGTCCTGCTCGTGGTGTCGCTTGTCTTCGTCTTTGTCGTATGGAAAAACTTCCTTCCGATGTTCCCGGCGGTACTGGCCATGATAGCGGCCTCGCTGACGGCTGTGGTTTACTGGAACAGACATGTTGTGGAGGTGGTGCTGGCACTGCTCATTCTCCTGTTCTTTAATACCCTTGGTCATGACGTATGGATCAGCATGGCGGGTCATTAATGCGCATTTTATGGGATGAAAGGTTTGTTATATCACAAAAAAACACTATATTTGCAAGAAAAATATAGTGGATAGATGAAACGCTTATTCTCAGAACTGATACTCCTGGTGATGTCACTGGCTGCCATTGCTCAGCAGCCGATGGTGCTGCAATATGACCGGCCGGCACGTTACTTCGAGGAGTCGTTGCCCATCGGGAACGGAAAGATCGGTGCTCTGCTCTATGGCGGTGCGGATACCGACTCTTTGTATCTGAACGATATCACCTTGTGGACAGGACAGCCCGTTGACCGTAACGAGGATGCGGGGGCTTCCCTGTGGATCCCCAAGATCAGACAGGCATTGTTCGAGGAGGACTATGCCCTGGCAGATTCGTTGCAGCACTATGTACAGGGACATAACTCACAGTTCTACCAGCCGTTGGGCATGCTGTATATCGATGACTGCAACAAAGGGACCATCGAAGGCTACTATCGTACACTGAGTTTGGACAGTGCTGTGGCACAGATGATCTACATGCGTGACGGCGTGCGCTATCAGCGCGAATACCTGGCATCGAATCCCGACAAGATGATTGCCGTGCGACTCTCTGCCAATCAAGGAAAGGCAATCAATGTCAACCTCAGACTTACTTCGCAGGTGCCTCATCATGTCAAGGCCAGTCAGAACCAACTGACCATGTTGGGACATGCCATCGGTGACGAGAAGAACAGCATCCATTTCTGCTCCATCCTGCGTGTCGTGAACAAGGGGGGCAGCGTGACGGTATCCGACAGTACCTTACAGCTGCGGGCTGTGGATGAGGCTGTTCTGTATTTTGTGAATGCCACCAGTTTCAACGGCTACGACAAACATCCCGTAAGAGAAGGTGCCGACTATATCAACGATGCGGCAGACATGGCCTGGCATTTAGTGAACTATACGTGGCCGCAATTGCGGGAGCGGCATATCAACGACTACCGGCAGTTCTATTCGCGGGTGCAGTTGGAATTAGGCGAACGCACGGAACAGACGGTGGCGGGGCGCACCTTCAGCCTTTCCGACGACTATGAGTCGGAAGCCATGACCAGTGACGAACTGCTCATAGCCTACAGCAACGGTCATCAGAGTACCTACCTGGAAACGCTCTACTTCCAATACGGGCGTTATCTGCTCATCAGTTGCTCACGCACACCGGGCGTTCCTGCGAACCTGCAGGGATTATGGACTCCGCATAAATGGTCACCGTGGCGCGGCAACTACACCGTGAACATCAACTTAGAGGAGAACTACTGGCCTGTCTTCACGTCCAATCTCGCTGAGATGGCTGTGCCGTTGGATGATTTCATCAAGGCACTCTCGGAGAACGGACGATACACGGCGAAGAATTACTACGGGATTGACCGTGGCTGGTGCAGCAGTCATAACTCGGATATCTGGGCTATGACGAATCCTGTGGGTGAGAAGAATGAGAGTCCAATGTGGGCCAACTGGAACATGGGAGGCGCATGGCTGGTGAACACGTTGTGGGAGAGATACCTGTTCACGCAGGATAAGAAATACCTTGAAGAGGTGGCGGCACCGTTGATGACAGGGGCTGCTGCGTTCTGCACCGACTGGCTCATAGAGAATCCTAAGAAAAAGGGAGAGCTGATCACGGCACCCAGCACCTCTCCGGAGAATGAATACGTCAACGACAGGGGATATCATGGTGTGACCTGTTATGGCGGCACTGCCGATCTGGCCATCATCCGAGAACTGCTGCTGAACTGCCATGCCGCCAGTTCGGTGTGCGGCACTGCGATTCCTGCATACAAAAATACTGTAGAACGTCTCCATCCTTATACCATCGGTCGTCAGGGAGACCTGAACGAATGGTACTACGACTGGAATGACAGAGATCCACACCATCGCCACCAGAGTCACCTGATAGGACTGTACCCGGGATGTCACCTGACACAACCTGAACTGCAGGAGGCTGCCCGCCAGACGCTTATCCAGAAAGGTGACGAGACGACAGGGTGGAGCACGGGATGGCGAATCAACCTGTGGGCACGACTGCACGATGGGGAGAAAGCCTATCAGATCTATCGCCGTCTGCTCAGGGCGGTGGCACCAGAAGGTGACCGTTCGCCCGACTATCATCATGGGGGCGGTACCTATCCCAACCTCTTTGATGCTCATCCGCCTTTCCAGATCGATGGGAACTTCGGTGGTACTGCGGGTGTCTGTGAGATGCTGCTGCAGAGCCGGTACGATGCGTTGTCTAAACAGTGCTCTATCGAGTTGCTGCCCGCTCTGCCCAGGGCATGGTCATCAGGACGAGTTTCAGGACTTTGTGCCCGGGGAGGCTACGAGATATCGATGAGGTGGCGTGATGGAAAGATGGTGGAAGTGACTGTGTTCAACCGATCCGGTGGGAATATTCCCATTACGCTCTCATGTCATGGGATAACCCATACGTTAAAGATCAAACAAGGAAAATCTAAGACCATCCGCTCATGGAACGTATCAGAATGATTGAACTCTCCATTGCCGGAGCCAGGAAGGTGTATCACGGCAGTTACATCGAGGACAGAATTCTCCTCATTGACGAGTTCGCTAACCTGCCACTGCCTGAAGAACCCCGTAGGGCAAAATGTATTGTCTTGGGACTGTGCCTGCATGGGAAGGCGCAGTATTCTGTGGATACTGAGGATCACAATGTGCGGGCGAACGATGCGATCCTGATCAGTGAAGGGCAGATCATTGACAACTATATGCTCAGTCCTGACTTCAGTGGCATCGGTATTCTGATCTCTGCAGATTTCTTCAGTGAGATTATCAAAGGGGTGCACGAACTGTCTTCCCTGTTCCTCTTCTCTCGTACACATCCTGTCTTCAGTCTTAACAACGAGGAGGTGGAAACCATCAAGATGTATTTCATGGCCATCAAACAGAAGGTGGATGATGTCGGGCACCATTTCCGTACTGATGTGGTGCGCTCGATCATGATGACTATGATCTACGACCTGAGTAATGCCATCTACCGTTTACAGACGAATAACGATAAGCGTCAAACGCGTGCAGAGGCGATTTTCACCTCTTTCATCCAGTTGGTGGAACGGAATTTCCGTGTTGAGCGTCGGGTGGGATGGTATGCCGAACAACTCTGTATTACACCGAAATACTTATCTGAAACGGTGAAACAGGTGAGCAGACGCACACCCAACGAGTGGATTGATAATTATGTGACCCTTGAAGTAAGGGTGCTCTTGAAGAACAGTACGATGAGCATCAAGGAGATTGCTCAGACATTGAATTTCCCTAACCAGAGCTTCCTTGGAAAATTTTTCAAAGAACATGTAGGAATGAGCCCTTCCGACTATAGGAAAAATTGAATCATGAAAGAATGGAAGGGTTGAAGAATTGACAAGGTATGGGGTGAGAGGAGAGACTATTGGGATGAGGAAGAGGAAAGCTGGGATGCTAACTCGCAGAGCTCCTCATACCACTCCTTCCCGAAACGTTGAATCAATGGCCCTTCCAAGAAACGATAAACGGGAATCTGCAGTTCTTCCCCTTTCTTTCGTGCACTCTGACAGATCGTCCAGCGGTTGTAATTCAGTCCTACCGTTCCGTTGCTGAATTGCTTCACACGGATAGGATATAATGCGCAACTGATGGGCTTGACGAAATGAGAGTGACCGCTGCGGTGAGCTCGTTCGAGAGCACAGAGACAGCAATTGTGGATGACCTTTCCGTCTATGGAGATATCGCCATAGCAGGTGAACACACAGTCTTTCCCGTTCACGATACTCGTCACCAAGTCACCTTCTTCATCCGTGTAGGCAACTCCTTGCCGATCGATCACAGCCTGTGCTGAGGCTGACAGATGATGCCACGCTGTATCCAAGACATTCTCTATCTCCATCACTTCGTCGATTGTGACGGGAGCACCAGCATCTCCTTCTACACAACAGGCACCTTTACATTCGCTCAGGTCACAGCAGAAAAACTCGGTAATGATGTCACTCGACAACAAAACGTCACCGACTTGTATGATTGGTGGAATTTTGTTCACTTGATACTTTTTTACTCTACGAATTAGACGAATTAGACGAATTAGACGGATTAGAAGGATTAGACGAATTAGACAAATTAGGCGAATTAGGTGAATAAGGCAACTCCCATAGCCAAATGCCTTAGAACTTTCTCTACCATTGTATCGGTTCAACGCCGTTTTGTTCGAGATATGCGTTACACTGAGAGAAATGATGATTGCCGAACCATCCACCCCGGTTGGCACTCAAGGGAGAGGGATGGACGGATTCCAAAACGAGATTCTCTTCTTTGTTGATCATATATGCCTTGCCACGGGCGTAACCGCCCCAGAGCATATACACAAGATGGCTGCGTTGTGTGGCCAGGGCTTTGATGGCCGCATCGGTGAAGGTCTGCCATCCTAAACGGGCATGACTGTTTGCCTGATGTGCCCTCACCGTGAGGGTGGCGTTGAGGAGCAGCACTCCCTGTCTGGCCCAGCGTGTCAAGTTACCACTTACGGGTATCGGCGTACCGAGATCGTCTTGGATCTCCTTGAAGATATTCTGCAGAGACGGCGGGAACAGCACACCGTCCTGCACAGAGAAACTCAGTCCGTGGGCCTGTCCTGGCTCATGGTAGGGATCTTGTCCGATAATCACTACCTTCACCTGATCGAAAGGACACAGGTTGAAGGCATTGAAAATGAGGGAACCTGGAGGATAGCAGGTGCCCTGACGGTATTCCTGACGCACGGCATCTGTCAGCAGGGTGAAGTATGGCTTCTCAAACTCTTCGCGAAGGTGAGCTTTCCACGAGGCTTCTATCTGTACGTCCATGGTATCTTACTTCATCAGGTTCCCTAAGATGTCGCGGGTCAGCTCCTTGGTGATGGTGCGGGTGGCAGCAGATGTCGCATTCTTCACCACCTTCTCCTTGGCAGAGGTCTTACTCTTGGAGGTCTTTCCCGACACCTTATTACTTACATAGGTACCGAGGATGGTGGCTAAAGTGGAGGTGACGGCTGTCATCACCGCTTTCCACACTTTACTCATCATTCCGGCTTTCTTCTTGCCTTTAGCCTCTTTCTCTTCTTCTTTCTCTGCAGCCTTCTCCTCTTCTTCCTGTGCGGTAATGGCAGCCTGTTGCTCAGCCTCTTTCATCAAGATCTCGTAAGCACTCTCCCGGTCGATGGGGGTGTCGTATTTCCCATAAATCCTGCTCTGCTTGATCAGGTCAAGACGCTGTCCGTCGGTGATGGCACCGATCTGCGACAAAGGGAAGAGAATCTTGGCGCGTTCCACCATGGAAGGTGCACCCTTCTCATCAAGGAAGCTTACCAGGGCTTCACCTGTCTCTAAGTTCATGATGGCTTCATCGGTCTTAAACGAGGGGTTGGCACGGAAAGTGTCGGCTGCGGTCTTTACGGCTTTCTGGTCTTTCGGCGTATAGGCACGCAGGGCATGCTGCACACGGTTTCCTAACTGTCCGAGGATGTTCTCTGGGATATCCGTAGGACTCTGTGTGATGAAGTAGATTCCTACGCCTTTCGAACGAATCAGACGGATCACCTGCTCGATCTTGTCGAGTAATGCCTTCGATGTTCCTTCGAACAACATGTGAGCCTCATCGAAGAAGAACACCAGTTTCGGGAGGGGCAGGTCGCCGACTTCCGGCAGGGTGGAGTAGAGTTCGCTGAGCAACCACAGCAGGAAGGTGGAATAGAGTTTCGGCTGCATCATCAGCTTATCGGCTGCCAGCACGTTCATCACACCTTTCCCGCCCTCGGTCTGCATCAGGTCATAGATATCGAACGATGGCTCTCCGAAGAACTTATCAGCTCCCTGTGCCTCCAACTGCAGCAGAGCGCGCTGAATGGCACCTACTGAGGCGGCAGAGATATTACCGTATTTCGTGGTATAGTCCTTGGCATTCTTCGATACGTAGTCGAGCATCGAACGGAGATCTTTCAGGTCGAGGATCATCAGTCCGCGCTCATCAGCAATGCGGAATACAATGTTCAACACTCCGTCTTGAGTCTCGTTCAGCTGCAACAATCGTGACAGTAGCTGTGGTCCCATCTGTGAGACGGTGGCACGCATGGGATGTCCTTGTTCGCCATAGACATCGAAGAGCCGTACGGGACAACTCTGGAACTCGGGGTTCTCAATGCCGAACTCTGGCAGTCGTTTCTCGATGAAACCGCTCATCTTACCCACCTGAGAGATACCGGAGAGGTCGCCTTTCATATCGGCCATGAAACAGGGTACACCTGCTTGGCAAAACGATTCGGCCATCACCTGCAGGGTGACGGTCTTACCTGTACCTGTGGCTCCCGCGATCAGTCCGTGGCGGTTCGCCATCTTCCCATTGATTGTCAGTGCTCCTTCCGAGCAATGGGCGATATATAGCCCGTGTTCCTTGTCGTACATATTGATTGTTTTTGATGATTCTTGTCTGCTGGGTATGTAAAGACATACTCTTTCGAGGGCAAAGATACGATTATTCTTTGACATTTCCAAGGAATCGCAATCCTTTTTATGGCAGGATGTCTTGTTGTCAGAAGAATCTTATCCTCTTGTCTGTGTTAATAAAATCTAATATTGAATTTCCTCGTGCATTTTTTTCTGATGATTCCGTTTATACAATAATCGATATAAAGAAGTATAAAATATGAAGAAAAAAACTCGGATATTAACCATCTTGTTGACAATGGCTGTCATAGGATTGGCAGGCTGTAGCAGTGATGATGATGGTATGGATGTGGGCACAGGCGATAGGTACGATCTTGAGAATGCCGTTTTGATACAGCCTAAAGAGAATACTGAAGTGAACCCCAGAAGTTAGACAAAAGACTTCTGGGGTTCACTTCATTTTGACACACGCTCATTCAAACCTTGGTGTTTTCAATAACTAATCGCTGATCAGGCACTCACCCGTCATATCGGCAGGCTGCTCCAATCCCATGATATGCAGGATGGAGGGAGCTACATCAGCTAAGCGTCCGTCCTTCACTGTGGCCGAGTTGTTGTTCGTCACGTAGATGAACGGTACGGGATTCAGTGAGTGGGCGGTATTGGGAGAACCATCGGGGTTGATGGCATTATCGGCATTACCGTGGTCGGCAATGATGATAGCCTCGTAGTCGTTAGCCTTGGCAGCCTCGATCACCTCTTGTACACAGTGGTCAACGGCCCATACGGCCTTGGCGATGGCATTATATACACCCGTATGTCCCACCATGTCACCATTGGCGAAGTTCACCACGATGAAGTCGTATTCCTGTGTGTTGATGGCACCCACCAGTTTGTCCTTTACTTCGTAGGCACTCATCTCTGGCTTCAGGTCGTAGGTGGCCACCTTCGGAGAAGCAACCAGGATACGGTCCTCGCCTTCGAACGGAGCCTCGCGACCACCGTTGAAGAAGAATGTCACGTGAGCATATTTTTCAGTCTCGGCGGTATGCAACTGCTTCTTACCCAGCTTCGACAGGTACTCTCCCAGCGTATCCTCTACGTTCTCCTTCGGGAAGAGGATATGAACCCCTTGGAACTTGGCATCATAAGGAGTCATGCAGTAGTACTGCAGGTTGGGAATGGTATGCATACCCTGTTCCGGCATGTCCTCTTGTGTCAAGGCGATGGTCATCTCCTTGGCGCGGTCGTTGCGGAAGTTGATGAAGATCACCACGTCACCCTCCTCGATGCATCCGTTGACGGAAGCATTGTGGATCGGTTTGATGAACTCATCAGTCACGCCGTCGTCGTAACTCTCCTGCATGGCCTGTACCATATCTGTGGCCTGCTTACCCGTACCGTTGACGATCAGGTCGTAGCCTTCCTTCACACGTTCCCAACGCTTGTCACGGTCCATGGCATAGAAACGACCCACGATGCTGGCGATGGCGGCATCGTTGTCGGCACACACCTTACTGACTTGTTCGATGAATCCCTTACCAGAGTGGGGATCGGTGTCACGACCGTCCATGTAGCAGTGCACGAACACCTGGTTCTTCAGACCGTAAGCCTTTCCAATTTCAATCAGTTTGAAGAGATGGTCGAGGCTGGAGTGCACACCACCGTCGGAGGTCAGTCCCATCAAGTGGAGTTTTTTGTTGTTCTCTTTGGCATAGGTGTAGGCAGCCTTCACCTGCGGGTTCTCCATGATGGAGCCATCCTTGCAGGCGCGGTTGATCTTCACCAGGTCCTGATACACGATGCGACCGGCGCCGATATTGAGGTGACCCACCTCAGAGTTGCCCATCTGTCCGTCGGGCAGGCCCACGTCCTCACCACTGGCTTGCAGCTGAGAATGTGCGCTCACTGCCGTGAGATAATCCAAATAGGGTGTGGGAGTGTTGTAGATCACGTCTCCCTTACCATGCTTTCCGATTCCCCATCCGTCGAGAATCATCAATAATGCTTTCTTTGCCATAATGTATATTTAATTTTTAGTCCTGTTTCTTTCCAAGCTGCAAAGGTACGAATAAGTGAGTGAAATACAAAAATTAATAGCATTTATTTTTATTTCCGAGAGTAAGAACCTTCGGTGGAGCCAGTGGTAGTGAAAATGAGTGAAATAAGGAAATGAAAAGGAGATTATTTGAGGAAATGGGATTCCATTCCCCTTGAAAATCATTATTTTTTGTGATTGCTCTCATTTTCCCTGTCAGATTTGAATGGTATATCAAGAATAATTCGTAACTTAGCGGTCGAATTTTTTATCAAACGACTATTCATTCATTTAAACAGTATAGACATGTGGAGAAGAACTATGGGAGTCGTGGCGGCATGCATGACCATGTTGGCGGCTCAAGCACAGAAGAACATCCCTTTGGTGTATGAAGTGGAGAACACGGGAAAGAACTTCAAGGCACCGACTATGCCAGACTTTGACGGACTGAAGGAATGCCGTTCGCTGACGGATCCGTTGGAGTGGTCGAACGGGAAAGGTAGGGTGAAGAAGTTCAAGCAGTGGGAACGCCGAAGGAATGAGATTGCCGCTGAGATCCAGCACTATGGCATCGGGCAAAAACCTGCCGTTGACAGGAAACAGGTGGCGGCGCACATGAGTGGCGACACCCTGTTTGTAGATGTCACCGTGAATGGGGAAACCTTACACCTCCGATCCACCATCATGTATCCCAAGGAGGGCAAGGCACCCTATGCCCTGATGATCGGTACCAGTATGATGTCATTGCCCCGCCAGCTCTTTACCGGGAAGAATATCGCCATCATGACGTTCCATGAGAAGCAGGTGAACGACTACGGACAGTTTGGAAAGCACCACGAAAGGGGCGAGCATAACTTTGATCGGCTGTATCCTGCCCTCAAGGACAATGGCGCATACAGTGAGTGGGCATGGGGATTGAGCCGTCTGCTCGACGGTCTGGAAATTGTGGGTGAGGCCCGCACCAAGATCGACATGAAGCATATCGGTGTGACAGGCTGCTCGTATGCAGGGAAGATGGCGCTGATGTGCGGTGCCTTTGACGAGCGGATCGCACTGACGATTGCCCAGGAGCCCGGTGGTGGCGGTGCCGCCGCTTGGCGCGTGTCGCATACCTTACAGGAAGTGGAGAGCCTGGAGCGCACCGATTACCACTGGTTCAAGGAAAGCATGCGCGATACCTTCTCAGGTGACAGCGTCTATCGGATGCCCTATGATCATCATGAATTGTGTGCCATGATTTGTCCGCGAGCCCTGCTGATGCTCGGCAATCCCGATTATAAATGGTTAGCTGATGAGGCGGGCTATGTGTCGATGAATGCAGCCAAGCGAGTGTGGGAGCAATTCGGCATCGCCGACCGTGTCGGCTATTCCATCGTTGACAAACACGGCCACTGTCAGCTGCCGGAGTCACAGTTCCCGGAGGTCTCTGCCTTTATCGATCGGTTCCTGTTAGGAAAGGATGTCGATACAAAGAATATCCACGTGGCCCCTATGTTCAAGGATAAGGTTGACTTAGGGCGTTGGATCAACTTCTAACTGAATATATAGGTTACATTTCACAGAATCATCGTCTTTCTTGAAAGATCAAATCAAGAAAGACGATGAATACAAAAGACTTGTTATTGCTTGCGGAGAAGAACCGTAAGCGTCTGGTGGAAGTGGTATATCGTGCCAAGGCAGGACATATCGGCGGCGACCTGTCATGCCTGAACGTGATGACCGCCCTCTATTTTGAGGTGATGAGGAACCTCGACCCCACGCAACCCAAAAATCCTTTGCGCGACCGTTTTGTGCTGAGCAAAGGACATTGTGTGGAAGCTCTCTACGTAACCCTTGAGGCTAAGGGATTCCTGAAACCCGAGGTGCTGGATACCTTGGGGCAGTTTGGCTCGATTCTTTCAGGACATCCCACGATCGAAGTGCCTGGCATTGAGGTGAACTCCGGTGCCTTAGGGCATGGACTGAGCATCGGTACGGGTATGGCGATTGCTGCGAAGATGGACAAGAACGACTACCGTACGTTTGTGCTGATGGGTGATGGTGAGCAAGGCGAGGGTAGTATCTACGAGGCTGCCATGGCTTGTAACCGCTATCATCTTGACAACCTCGTGGCAATTATCGACAGAAACCACCTGCAGATCAGTGGCAACACCGAGGACGTGATGCCCATAGAGAGTATCCATGACCGCTGGACGGCCTTTGGCTGGGATGTGAAGGAGATGAACGGTGATTGCATGGAAGAGATCGTTTCCACCTTCAACGATATTGACTATACGAACGGGAAGCCCCACCTGATCGTGTCGAACACTACCAAAGGAAAAGGGGTGTCGTTCATGGAGGGGATTGCCAAATGGCATCACGGTGTGCTGAACGAGGAGCAGTGCAAAGAGGCTGTTGCAGAGATTGAGAAGAGAATTGAGGATTTAAAATCGAGATAGGGAAATCGATTTTTCGAATCATCGAAATATCGATATAACGAAATATCGAAATAACGATATTTCGAAACAACGATTTTGAGAAAACGATTTTGAGAAAACAATTTTGAAACAACGACATAACGATATAACGAAGAAAAAATGATTGCTTGTAGAAAACAATTTACCGACACGTTGCTGGAACTGGCACGTGAAGACAAGGATATTATCGCTGTGACCACGGATGCGCGCGGTTCGGTGACCTTAGGCGACTATGCCAATGCGCTGCCCGAACAGTTTGTGGAATGCGGCATTGCTGAACAGGATGCCGTGGGAATCTCTGCCGGACTGGCTCATTCAGGAAAGAAAGTGTTCTGTTGCGGACCCGCCTGTTTCTATGTGGCGCGTTCTCTGGAGCAGGTCAAGGTTGACCTCGTCTATAGCGAGAACCCCGTGACGATCCTGGGGGTGAGCGGTGGTGTGGCATACGGTGCCTTAGGAGCCACTCATCATTCCCTGCACGATATCGCCGTGTTGCGGACATTCCCGGGAATGACCGTATGTCTGCCTTCCGACTGGCGTGTGACGAAGAAACTGGTGAAATTCTTGGTGAATTACGATAAACCGTGCTATGTGCGTGTGGGACGTGCTGCCGTGCCGGATGTCTATGCAGATGATGACTTCCCATTCGAACCTGGTAAGGCCATCACCGTTCTTGACGGAACGGATATCACTTTGGTGGCTACCGGTGAGACCGTCTATCATGCCTGGCAGGCAGGCTTGCAGCTCAGGGAACGTGGTATCTCTGCCCGTGTGCTCGACCTGTCGTGGATTAAACCTTTCGATGAAGAAGCCATCCGAAAGGCCGCCCGTGAGACAGGACGTATCGTCACCATCGAAGAACATAGTAAGTTCGGCGGCTTAGGTGCGATGGTATGCGAGACCCTTTCAGAGAATCCTGTGCCAGTGCGTATCATCGGTATCCCCGACGAGAATGTCATCCATGGCACCAATGCCGAGATCTTCCATCATTACGGACTGGATGCTGAAGGCATTGTCAAGGCTGTATTGGAGAGTTGGTAATTCGTCTAATTTGTCTAATTAGTTGAATAAATATCCATTCGCTAAATTCGTCTCATTAGTAGAGAAAATATCTATTCGTCTAATTAGTAGGAAAAAAGTGCTGCTATGAATTATATCATTGCGATTGACCAAAGTACCTCCTCGACGAAGGCGATGCTCTTCGATGAGCAGTGCAGGATGTTGGAACGTGCCAACGTGGACCATCATCAATACTATCCGCAGACAGGCTGGGTGGAGCACGATGCTGAGGAGATCTATCAGAATATGGTGGAGGCCATCCGGATTCTGTTAGAGGAGAGAGGAGAGAGAAATAAGGAGGAGAGAGGAGAGAGGAGAGAGGAGAGCGTGTACTCTCTCTGCCTCACGAATCAAAGAGAAACGGTGGTTGTGTGGAACCGTCTGACGGGAAAACCCATTTCCCGTGCCGTCGTATGGCAGGACACCCGTGGCGCAGAGCTTTGCCGACAGCTGCGGGAGGCGGGCAAGACCGGTGTGGTGATGGAGAAGAGCGGACTCCTTATCGATCCCAACTTCTCGGCATCGGGCGTGAAATGGTTGCTCGACCATGTAGAGGGTGCACGCGAACAGGCCGAACGCGGCGAACTGCTGATGGGCACCATCGATACGTGGCTCATCTGGAAGCTGACGGGTGGCAAAACCTTCGCCACTGATACCACCAATGCCTCGCGCACCATGCTGTTCAATATCCATACCATGCAGTGGGACGACGAGCTGTTGGCACTCTTCGATATCCCCCGGACGATGCTGCCTGAGGTATTGCCGTGCGATGCCATCTATGGAGAGACCACTGTTGAGGGACTTTTCCCTACACCGATAATGATTGCCGGTGTCCTTGGTGACAGTCATGGCGCCTTGGTGGGACAGATGTGCTTCAAAGAAGGGATGGGGAAGGTGACCTATGGAACGGGCTCCAGTGTGATGGTGAACATCGGTGAGACCCCACTGCCAGCCCCCGAGGGCTTGGTGACGAGCGTGGGCTTCTCTGCCCTCGGACATCATTATTATGGATACGAGGGAAACATCTATAGTACAGGCGCTACCCTGAAATGGATTGCCGATCAACTGAAAATGGTGAACCACCCGGCAGAGATGGAGGCTGAGGCTGTATCCGTGGCAGACAGCGGTGGTGTGTATATCGTCCCTGCCTTCTCGGGGTTAGGGGCTCCGTGGTGGCAGAGCGATGTGAAGGGAGCGGTCTTCGGACTGACCTTTGCTACCACGAAGGCTCATTTCCTGCGTGCTGCCCTTGAATCGATCGGTTATCAGATCAAGGACCTGATCGATGTGATGACACGCGCCACGGGTGCTGCCCTTCAGGAAATCTGTGCCGATGGCGGTCCTACAAAGAATCGATTCCTCATGCAGTTCCAGGCTGATCTCTTGGATACACCCGTGGTGTGCACAGAGGTGGAGGATGCCTCGGCCTTGGGTGCCGTCATCATGAACGGCTTTGCAAGGAAGGTGTGGACACGCTTCGAGGATGTAGTACCCTTACGCAAGGTGACACAGGTGATCCAGCCTCAGGCCCCTGCCTCTACGCAGTCCTGTTACGAGGGATGGCGCCGGGCTGTTGAACAGTTAATTAGAAAATAATCAAAATACAGAACATTATGAGAAACGGAAAAAGTTGCTTTGGAGTAATCATCGGCACACGAGCTTACTTCAACTCAGAATTAGCGAGAGACGTGCGCAAGCAGTTGTTGAAAACCATCACCGACGAAGGGTACGAGTACGTGATTCTGCCGGAGGATGCCACGCCGACAGGTAGCAGCAGCATCGAGACACGTGAGGACGGACTGAAAGTGGCACGTCAGTTCCGGGAGCACCGTGATGAGATCGATGGTATCATCGTGTCACTGCCGAACTTCGGCTTCGAGATCGGTATCATCAATGCCATCAATGATGCAGAGCTGAATGTACCCGTATTGGTGCAGGCTTGTGATGACGAGAACGACAAGGTGGATCTCGACAGTCGCCGCGATGCTTTCTGCGGCAAGATCTCGGTATGTAATAATCTCTATCAGTATGGCATCCCCTTCACGGATACCACCCTTCACACCTATTCTATATATAGTCCGCTCCTGGCAAAGGACATCAATAAGTTTGCAGCCATCTGCCGCGTGGTGAACGGTCTCCGTCATTGTCGCATCGGACAGATCGGTACGCGTCCGTTAGGCTTCAACACCTGTCGGGCCAGTGAGAAACTGCTGCAGCGCAGTGGTATCACTGTGGTGCCCGCTGACCTCTCCGAGATTCTCTTCGCCGCACAGAAGATCTCCGACGATGACCCGAAGTTCAAGGCGATGTGCGAACGTACATGCAACTATGCCGAGGTGCCCGAGAACTATCGTGAGAAGTTAGGACTACAGGCGAAGTTCAGCGTTGCCGTGGAGGATTGGATCGCCGCCAACGATGTGCAGGCTGTAGCCATCCAATGCTGGGACTCCTTAGAGCAGAACTACGGCTGTGCTCCCTGTGTTACCATGTCGATGCTCGGTGATAAACTGATCCCTGCCGCCTGTGAGACGGATATCGCAGGGGCTGTGTCGATGTATGCCCTCACCCTGGCAAGCGGAAAGGCATCAGCATTGCTCGACTGGAACAATAACTTCGCAGAAGACCGTAACAAATGTGTCTGCACCCACTGCGGTAACTACCCGAAGTCGTTCGTGCAGAATAACCTGAAGTTAGGGCCTCTCGGTGTGTTGGGACGTACATTAGGCAAGATCAATACCTTCGGAGCTGTCTATGCAAAAGTCACCGCCGGCGACTTCACCTTCTTCCGTATCTCTACCGATGACCCGAAGGGATGCATCAAGTCATATCTCGGCAAGGGAACAATCACCGATGACCCATACGGCATGGATGGTTGCATCGCCGTGACGAAGGTGGATAACTTGCAGAAGCTGATGAAGTATATCTGCAAGAACGGTTTTGAACACCATGTGGCCATGTGCCGCACCGATGTGGTGGAGATCCTCGATGAGGCGATCAACACTTATTTAGGGTGGGAGAACTACACGCACAGCTAATCTGTTGAGTCACTTTAGGAAAGAAATGTCGCCTTCGGCGAGGTGTTTCTTATATTTTTCGCCAAAGGCGATGTTTCTATTCTCCAATTGTTAATTTTATGAATGATCTTGACGAATTAACTTCGTTTAACGCAAAAAGCGCGCATTTTGGGAACCAACCACCCTTTCGGTCGAAAAAACGCAATTCTCACGAGGTTTGGTAAGTTGTTGATAATGAGCTCATTGTGAAAATATGTCATTTTTGACTTGCGAAAACAGCGTTTTTAGGCTCCAAAAACATAGGTTTGGTTCATCCCCGAATTGCGTTGGCAAGTTTATATAGTAGTATAGAAAAAGCCGCCAATTCATTATCTTTGTGGTTCCCCAACCATATCAGATATGAACGGCAGCTTATTATATCAGGCATACGG
>Ga0247609_10000114_pt1 | contig 111963 bp, 68 predicted proteins | sample 172DNAGHGlowgp2_FD_193487 | JGI IMG/M metagenome (GOLD analysis project Ga0247609, IMG submission 193487) | Sheep rumen microbial communities from Palmerston North, Manawatu-Wanganui, New Zealand - 1728 DNA GHGlow gp2 | ecosystem: Host-associated > Mammals > Digestive system > Stomach > Rumen ...
ACCCATACTGTTTTGTGAGTATCATCTGTAATAAATTCCTCTACAAGCAGACCCTCTGAAGGTAGATTGGCACATTGATCAATTAAGCGTAGCCGTGCTTTTTGCACATCGTAGTTGTAGGTATCCGTTCCAACAATCCTCAACGTTTTGTCCTCGACACCAACAACCAGATGCCCACCCTCCATGTTAGCCAATGCAGACACGTAGGAGATGACATCATCCTTCTCATGACCGCTGAAGTCATTCTTCTGGTTCTTGAATTCCTTCCACTCGCAACCCTCATCCTCTTTGGGGTATTGCTTGATGAGATATTGTTGTAATGTTTGTTCTGTCATACTTTGTACGTTTGTTAATCCGACTTTATATATAACGCTTGTTGGCTGTCAAATATGATAAATTCGTTGTTAATTCAGTAGGATAATTTGTTATTATATAATTACTATCCCTTAATCTGAGTTCTGAATGTTTGCCAATATCCATAATTAGATTGTCATAATTCTCCTTTGTCTTTCTGTTCTGATTAATTGTCTCTCTGGCTTCTCCTTTTGTGATTTGAGAAGCCATATTATCATTTCCTTGTGCCCTAATATCTATCAATTTCTGTTTACCGAATTGAAATTGCTCAAATTGGCCTATCAATTTTATCAACTTCTTATAATGCTCATCCTCAATTAATAAAAGGTTCTCATTAATCGCATTTCGAGTAAGTCTTATTTGCTCACTGAAGGCTGGAATTTGTGAAGGTTCTGCTTTTTCCCATAACATATCGGCTTGCTGTTTAGTGTAGAGCAATACTTTCCACAAATCGTTATATAAATCAAACTGTTTCTCTGAATATCTAGCAAATAGTAATTTTGTCTTTTCCAATTCTGCTTTTGTCTTTTCCAATTCGTTCGCATATTTATTTTTTAACGTCTCTAATTCACGCTCATGCTTGTTATTGTATGAGTCCAATAATCGGTTTGACAAAAAGCCACCAAACCATTTTGCAAGGGCAATAACAACAACACTTGCGCCCCCTATTGACACAATGAAAGCCGTGAAGAGTTTGACATATTCTATTAATTCCATGTTCACTAAAATAAACCGTTAAACCTCATCCATTCTTGAACTTGTCTCGGATCTACGCTGCCCATTAAAAATTTATTGATGGATAACACCCCAACTTTCATCCCTCTTAAGTATATAGATGGAGGAGTTGTTGTATAAGGATTAAAAGGACTCAATGAAGAATATGGACTTCCATACATCGAATATTTATTATTTATAGATACTGAAGAATATGGATTTCCATATAGCCCATAAATATTAGAAACTGACTCAGGATCATATATGTTTAAACACAATCTACCAAGGAATTGTCCATCACTAGCAAGAATGAAAGACTCTCCATTTTTAACTCTTCTATTCAATTCATTTATGTCCATTCTCTTTTCTTTCAATAAAGCTGTTCATGTTATGCTCACACGTCACTATCTTTCTTCTTTGAAGAACAACTGATAATAATACATACCTCGTTCTTCATCATAGCCTCTTATAATATTCTGTTCACCCCCATGAATGTTGATGTCAAAACTATTGTCCAGCCTGATAGTGGTCATATTTCCAGTAGATCTATGATTTACAGCCTTTGGGGCTGTTTTAAAATCATCGTCAATATCAACATCTAATTGGCGTTGGTAGTTGTCTTTGTATTGTCTGAATTCAGAAATTAGTTCAGGTTTTTCGAAAACCCTTTCCGCAAAAGTGTTGACATTAACGGTATCGTCTTTCAGCGCATCAAGACTCCTGTTGATATAGGTTGCTTTTTCTAATTTTCCATTATCGGTAGGAAGTTGGGCAACAAAGTTCTTACAAAGCGAAAGCATATTTTGAGTTTGGTTATAACTATCTTTGCGTAATCGGACATGCAGAAACTCATCTGTCCAATACTTTGCTTCTGCACCTTTATTGGTATTGTCAACTATTGCCACCAAATACCCACTCTCTTTTTCAGTATTAAATATTAGGCAACCCTTATCCAATTTATTGATATTCACACCTCTTTCACTTTCTATTTCAAATCCCTCACCTTTGTGATATACTTTTAAGAAAGTGTCTTTATTCTCAGATTTGAACAATCCTATTGCATCTACTTTACTGTCATCTACTATGCAATCTTTAAAATAAACTACATAGAACTCTCCTCCCTTGACTTTCGGATGTATACTTTGTTCATATAAATGCTTTGCCATATTCAAAGACTGATCGAGAATGGACTCAGGATTTTCAAAAATTTTGCTGGCACAAACATACACCTCATTCATTGTTATATCTATATTATGACAAAGCGAATAATAACTATTTTGTTTGAATGATGCAAAAAAATACTCTATCAGAAAATTTGTAATAGCATCATACTTTGTAAATAAACTATTTGAAAAGATACATCCTTCATTTCTAAGTTTATTCCCAACTTTGTGTAAAACACACGCTTTTATTTTTGTATCTATATACGATAGCATGATTAAATTTTATTTACTGATTTTAGTTTTTCTTTCACAAGCCTATTAAACTCTATTTTTAATTCTTTTTCTAATGTTAGTATATTCCCGACTTTCTCTTTATTACGTGAATTAAGATAACATCTTCCATTATAACTAAATATGCCTTCCGGAATGGGCTTATTATTCAATGCGTCAGAAAAATTCATCACAACAAAGTAATTCCCCAAAACATTTCGTATCTTGAATTTATAATTAATAGAGAATTCTTCACACAAAAGAATCGACTTCAAAGTTTCATCTTGAAATTCTTTTATGGAGTCTAGGTTTCTTCCTTTCAGTTGTGTTACACATTCTTTTCCTTGTTTATCAACATATTCTTTGGGAAGCGGTAAACTTTCATCAAACATAAATTTGATTGATTTTGCATCAAAATCAATCAAAATATTTGACGTATCAATATTTGTAAAACTGAGCAGAAAATTAACTCGTTCTGAGTTGGAAAAACTAGAAAAAAGGATTTCAGCAACTCTATCCTCTATTATATTATCAGATATTAGCTTCCCTGAAATCATATTAACAAGTCTATCTGATAAAGTTTTAGCAGGTTTTGAATTATATTCTTTTATAAACTCTATTTTCTTGTTTTCTTTATTAATCCCTATTGTAACTTGTGAAATACTTCTTGAAATGCTCACAAGTGCTTGTTTGTTAGGATTTTTCTGTTCAATGTACGATTTTATGGTAACACTGCCATTCTTGTTGTGTATAAGTTCTGTTGCGACAACTTCTGCTTTTAAATTCTCCTGCAGTCCATACGGAGAAACGTCATTTACTTTGAACTCGATTTTCTCACTTGTAAAATTTTCGTCAAGAAGTGGGTATTGTTTTGAACTTGTAGATAAAGGTCGTTCGTTAATGTTTACATATTCAACAAGAGAATCGATATCCATAGGACTAAAAAGCATACTAGTCATCAACTGTATCATCTTTGCTTTATCAGCAGATTTTAGGAATATCCCTTTCTGAGACAAAAATGCTTTTAAATCTACGGATTTTACTGCCTCAGAAGCCAAAAATGGCCGTATAGAATCTCCATAGGGGAGATAGTCAATAAGATGCGGTTGTACTTTAAGCTTCTTACTAATTGGACCCTCAAAATCTATATCAACGAGGTGTTCTTTATGGTCTGCTGGAATTATTTGTAAATCTTTAGAATTAACAAATGAAATGCGGTCTACCTGAATTCGAGTTGTTAAATCGTTATTATTATAACTACGAAGAACCTCATTAACACTATTCTGATCAGAAGCATTGTAGTCGGGGAAATAAACAATGTATTCATTTGCTAGCCCACTTGTAAGCCTTAATAGAAGCCAAATCGCCTTTTTAAGGCGTTCTTTATTAAAGTTGTCGGAGCAGAATAACAATACACTGATTTTATCTTGGCTCTCTTTGATGATTGGTAGTATGGCAGTATTCAAAAACTGAGGTGGCATATATATTCCTCTTCTTCCAATCTTATCATGTTCTGAATTATCTTCTGTTATAGGATAGAGAAACTTAACCACAGACTCAGGCATATATTTCCTTGCAGTTAAAATTGAACTTATCAAAAAATCTGCTCTTGCATTGTCAACGACACAATAAATGAGATTTTTATTCAACAAAGAATTTTTATATGAACTTGCAATATTATCTAATGTTTTTCCTTGCTCATCTCCTGCTAAAGATAGTATAAAATCAATGTTATACTCATATGCGTTTTCTAAATCGATTCTATGTCCCTTAATAAGTTTTTCTCTTATACAATCTACTGAAAATAAATGCTCTTTTACCTCATTAGAGAAATTATTGGCATACCTTGAGGTAATTCCTGCGTTAATATATAATATATCTTTACCTTTATCTTTTAATGGGCATTCATAGTCACCCCAATAATCTATTGAGTAAACACAATCTCTTCCCAGTCTGTCATTATAAATAGAACAACTTTCATTCTTAGTTGTGCTATTCCATCCAAACAATGACAGCATATTGCTCATGATGGTTGTTTGTATATCTTCTTTTTCTATTGGACTGTCTGGCAACAGCAAGGAATATGGAGATTTCTTGAGGTGGTTTTCTATTGCCTCAAGATTTTCTATTAAGCTATTTTTGAAAATGTCTCTACTAATGACCTTTCCTGTAGCAGAATTTTCTAATACCTGATAATCTAATGCTTTCGCAAATAATTTACATAATCTTGATGAAATGGGCATCTTTCCGCATTCTTCAAAGAATGCATTAATTTTTTGCATTATTATTGCTTGAAAATCCTCAATTGAAAGATTTTTATTTTCAATAGATACACCATTAACATTTTCACAAATCGGCTGAGAAACGTTTCCAACAAGAATCAATTTTCGCTTATATGCATTTGGCGTAGTATCATATAATTCCTGTGCCCATTTCTTTATTAAGGATTGAGGGAATGGATTTTTTGAGGATTTTACCTGAATTGCTACAATTTGATTATTTGACAGTTTCCATCTTATATCTACTTTTTCAGACTCATCATTAGGTTCTACACATACCGTATCCCATTCTTGATTGAATGAGTCTAAAAGTGCGACCAACGATTGTAATATATATCCCTTTATTGAATATTGTCCATTCATACTGTAAGCAATTATGTTATTACCTTGCTATAAGAAATTCTTTCTTTCCAATTTTGTAAATCAAGAAGTCCTCTTTCTTCGTGATTACATTTCTTACAGATTGTAGCCATCATCAAAGTCCTGAATAAATGCAGCCGGAACAGTTTGCCGGATATTTATAGCATCCTGTATTCCTCCATACACAAATCCATGATTAACATTTAAATTCTCAACAAATTCATTACAATTTATTCTATAAATAATACCGCCACCATTTCCTGCTGTAAGTTTTAATTGTCCAATAGTGGGCATATTTGTTACATGGACTTGTATTCTGCCCTCACTTCCCCATGCGCCTTGGTTTTCATTATGCTCCCAAGCTAATGAGGTACTACCATCTGATTTTGCTAGATATCCCAGCAACTTATAAAACTCATGTTCATTGGCAAATTGTACCTGCCCAATAGAACCAAAACTTGATTTGTACATAATTATGCTGCATTATAAATGTTAATTAATTCTTTCTTTATCCCATCAAATGTCAGAGTCATACTTAACTCAGTAGAGAGACCTACATTAATGACATATATAAATGATTCTTTACGGTAATACCTTTCACCAACATGTTTTAAAGACTTCTCTATCGTATCAGCCTTTGCAAGCAAACACACTAGTTGATAATCGCGATTTATCTCCTGTGTTCTATTATTGGGATGTGCTTTTGTATTATGCTGAGTTGCCGTTAATAAAATCAAATTCTCTATATAATGGGCGATTTCCGGGAATTGGGCCTTGGGAAAGATATGATGCGCATGTGTCGCCTCACCATTGCTCCATGCGTCATGAACTTCACTGCCTGTCTGAATCTTTTTAAGAAGTGTAATGGCTTTTTGTACATAATACATATTTATAACTTCTTGCTTTTCATTCTGGGCAGTACATTCTGCTTGTTGACGTGTTATAGATTTGTCTTTGTTAATATCACGCCAATTAACTCGGTTATACATCAGATCAGAATAAGTCCTCGCATATTTTCCACTACTACCAGGCATATTATACTCTGCCGCAAAAATATTAAAAACTTTATGGAACATACGAGTGATGTCAAGTCGGGAATGAGATGGCGTATTTCCAGAAATTAGCCTTATGTATCGACTATATACAGTTTCTCTTGCCTCTTTAAGATTTTTCTGCCAATTTCTTCTATACTCTTCAATATACTTTATAAACCCACTATCTGTTAGAACCTTTGAGAAATAACAAAATAAAAAGTTATATGCATTTCTATCTTTGCGCGAGATGTAATCCAAAATGTCTTCATTTTCAACCGAGAATGTTAATGTGCCATCAACCATCTCTACATTCAGGATATGAGCATATGCCAACAACTTAAGTGGCTGAGATAGCACTTTATTATATTCGTTATAAGCTTCCTTACTATTTGCCCAAGGCTTGTTGAAAATGACTCGTGTGTTTTGTATGAAGTATTGTGTATCCCATACATCATTAATAACAAACACAGGTTTCGTAGCAATCATATTAAGTACGCAATCTGCCATAAAGCAAACGATGTCTGGTGTACATTTTTGATCAACGAATCTTGCATCGTGTGACTTCCTTATGTCTAAATCAAATTGATTCAGATATTGCATTATTTCATTTCTCATATTCTAGCATTTTTGAGTTTACCATAGAAAAAGACAGAGTTATTATCAATATTGAGGGAGCGAGTGCCTCGATTGCGAGCGATACAGTAAAACCTGCTAAATTCTTCTGTAGCATAATAGGCTAAGTCCTCTTTCGTAACTTTTTCACCATTGATAGTAGTCAGTATAGCCACAGACCCATCAGCAATACAGCCCATCGGCATGAAACAAGCACGAGGGCTGTATGATAAATTTGGAACCAACACACATTCTGTATGGTTAAGATACTTACCTACCTCCAAACTGCTAACATCATCTATATAAGTGTCATAACCATCAATGTCAATCACCTCGTTATTGCCAATATTACGAGACTTCAGCACGCGTATGTTACCTCTTTGTTCCGTATTGGATTTGGTTAGAGTACGATCACGGAAAGACTTGAATATGCCAAAAATCATCTTGTTTGCCGACTCATCAAAATCATGGTTGCGATAAATTAACCAATATGGGAAAACAGAGTCAGTAATATAATCCTGTTGTTTTACCTCAACAGTGTTTGTTATATAGGATTCAACCTTTGTAAGCCCCTTTTTGATTTGTTGGTTTATCGTGAAAGCAATGGTCTCAATCTTAACTCCTTTAAACCCTTTTTCCCCAAAATCTATAATGTGAGTGATTGCCTTTTCGTTCATAAGTTGACGTGTCTTATCATATTCTGGGGCATTGATAAGGCTTTTGGGAACAATAAGAGAAACAATATCCCCAATTTGCAAGGCTTTCTCTATGAAAAAAGAGAAAATGTTGCTTGTATCAGTATTGTATGCTGCTTTCTTATATACATTCAATAATTTCTTGTCTCTTACTTTCATATAAGGGGGATTACCAACTATTATATCATAACGCTTATTGAAAGTCATCAACAATGAATCTTTGTTGATAAAATTCAAACGAACGTTCTCAGGTAGAGGAACTGACTGTAATATCTTTTTGAGCAAAAAAATACTATCGGCATTGATGTCTATAACATCAATATGCAGTTCAGCAACATTGGCATATTTCAAAAACAAAGAAGGCAAGAAATTGCCCACCCCTACAGCTGGTTCAAGTATGTGCAGAATTTTGGAATCTGGATAGTCTGGCAAATTCTTTACAACGGAATAGCAAATGTCTTGCCTTGTATAATAAGCCGCAGTTTCAGTTCTTGCTCCATTAGCATATTCTGCGATTTTAGCAAGATGCACAAATCCCATTTTTTTGTGGCTCGTAACATACTTCTGAAGTTTATCCGTATCTGTTAGTTCCTTGGATCTAATAATTTCAAATATTTCTTGCTCTGTAAACTCTTTCTCTGTAGATTTCTCTTTTATTTTGTGGGCAATCTGTTGAAATATAATAGTCGGGACTGCTTCCCCCAAACTTTGACGGATATTTACATCTTCCTTTTTCAGATATCTCTGTTTTTCTTCTAAGGGCAAAGCATTCAACTGTTGATAAGGAATAGCACTCCATTCAAATTCTTTGGGTACAGACATCATTAGCATAACCTCTCGAATAGAGAAAACACGATTATCTGTAGGATGTACGGTATTTTGACTTGCAAGGATATCGTTTCGAGTATGTACACAAGGAGGTACTTTATCCCAATATTGACGAGTATATTTGTCACCATTTTTACGCTGGTGAAAAACAATTTCGCCATTTTTCTCACTATGAGGAATGCGGTTTTCATCTTCGTTGTCAAAAGCAGACTGCCCCTCGGTTATATTTTCAATCCATTCAACCATATGCGGAGCATAAGGGCGGAATGTATGGTATATATCTTTTTCCCAAATTTCTCCCATATGATTGAGATGGGGAAGGTGACCTATCGTCTGACGAAGCGTTTGCTCTTCTTGTCTATCAGGAAATAGTTCAAGAGGAGTTATTTCTTTCTGGTCTTTGCGCACACCTATAACAAGTGTTCTTGTTCTGCTACTAGGATTACCATAATCTTTAAAGTTAATGACTTTGGCTGCAATATTATAATGTCCTGCGAGGTCTAATTCTATTGCTTCACGGATAGGCTTATCTTGCCCGTCAATATCAGTACAAATTGACTTCAGGAATGCAGGAACATTCTCAAAGACAAAGAAACGTGGTTTTATCTGTCGAATAAGTTTTATTGACTCAACAACGAGTGAATTGCGTTTTAACTCATTACCTTTTTTATGGTTTGCCACAGACATTCCTTGACAAGGTGGTGTTGCAATCACCACGTCCAACTCTCTCATTTGTTGGTGGCTCTGCCACATTTGTATCTCTTGGAAAACCTTATCTTGGGTTTCTGGTAAGGTGATGTCACCACAGATGTAACCACTCTCGTAACGACACTTGTGGTTGTACTTCTGAACGTTAAGGCGTCTTTCAATCAATTCAACAGTGGCAACACAATCATATTTTTCTTGCTTGAAACCGTAACACCCCACGCCAGCACAACTAAACAAACTAACATACGTCATATGCTTTCTTGCTGGCGTTGATATGTTTTTTTGATTATCAACAACCTCTTTCAATGTTGAATCCGTATAAGTCCGCCAAATATTAAGTTTCTGCTTTTTATATTCGGGGAATAATTGTTTTACAAATTGAAGTTCAAAGACTATACGCAAATCGTTCGGATCATTATCTAACTCGCCCTCACGCCGTGAACCAACCCGTGCAACTTTTATAAGATACAAATCCCTTATGCCATAAAAATCCAAATCACACTCTTTACCAATGTATGGAATAAAATAGTATAATTTATTTAGAGCCACAGTCGTGGGGAATCGTTTCCCTGAATAATAAAGTTTGGCTGTTCCGTCCAAGAAATGTACAACATTATCTTTCTTTACGTTACAGATAAGAACATTCTGGGACATATCTAAATCTCCCACATCAAGATTCTGACATGGGTTACAAATAATCTCAGCTGGATAATCTGTTCTCAGCTGGAATAAATCCAGTTGTTGAGGCAGATTCCTTATATCAGTTTTTGCCATATATTTTCTTCACCACAGACAGAAAAGTCTGTTTCACTTTATCTTAATTACTTTCTAACTTTTACTAATTCTGTCAGTTCTACATCAAGCAGGTTTGCAATTCTTAGATATGTCTCCATTGTTGGCTGGCAGTCATTGGTACACCATTTTGATACGGTAGTAGGCGCACATCCCAACTGTTCTGCCAACCACTTATTGGTTCTTTTCTTCTCTGCAAGCACGACTTTGATGCGATTAATGTCTTTGTCCATAATGGATTTCTATTGTTCTTGGTACAAAGTTACTCATTTTCTCTGAAAGAACACACACAACGCCCAAATATTTAGCAAATAATCACATTTTAATATTATTTTCCCCACTTTTCTGCAGACTTTTCCTGATATTTGTCTGTCAAATCTTTCACTTTGTGCATAATCTGTACCAATTGTATCATACACTTCTCCAACTTGCATACAAGTGCCATTGCCCTGCGTTCTGAAAAATGACACTTTAGTTCCTTTAACGTTTGGTTATAGTTATTGCCAACCATACGGAACTGAGCATGAAAGTCGCTCAACTTGGCATAATATTCATGCTGACCTTTGTCGAATGTCACCACATGGAATGGCTCTCCAAAGATTCGCGCCTTGATGAATGCTGACTTGCTTGTCATGCCAGAACGGTCAAACATCTTTAGAAAGCGCATATCTTCTTCACTACTGAAGTTCACTGAATAGCGGTTTGTTGCTGGGTCTAACTTGGGATTTCTCCCACCTTTATTCTTCTTGTTGTTCATCTTTATTATTTTGGGTTTGACATATAATTACCGCTTGATGCTTACGGCAAGTATGGACAGGCAGACCGACTTCGGAGGTCGGCTACAGCCCCCGGCAGAGCAAGGAGTTTTGTGCTGCAAACGGAGTTTCGTGCAGCAGAAAACATACCTTGCTATGTTCTGGTGAACATAATAATCCGCTCTTATAGCGGATGTTGTTTACTTGAGTCTTCCTTTTGTCCATGCCATTGGCTTTAGTGCCTTTTGCTGGTGCAAAGATACTTCGACAAATTCGATTGGACAATAGCCATCAACCGCCACTTGCAGCCACTTTACAGACAAATGCCGTCAGAAACTATGCTTTCGTGAATGCATGAGTTCATGAATGCACTAAATCATCAGTTTTTCCACTACTTGAAGCACTAAAGTTTCAGGTCTCTGGAATATCAAACCGTTGAGAAACTAAATTGTCAACATTTGAATGCATTAGTGATTTAATGGTTCGGTAGTTCAATGCCTTGACGAATTATTGAATTGACGGATCGTTGAATCAACACATTGATGTCTCAATAGCCAAATGATTGGATAAATGAATAATTGTATAAGTGTATACTTATTCACTCATATAATTATCCAGACATTCATTTCTTTGGGAAAAAGTTTATATAGCTATGTACATACTATGCAAATCAGTCTGTTTTCTTGGGTTAACTTTGCAACCGAATTTAGTAAAAACGAGTACTAACAATCGATAAAACAAAGACAAATGGAAAAAATTGTGATTATCAACGAGAGTACATTCACGAAGTGGATGGAACGAGTGAAAGAACTGCTGAGTGTCCTGCACTACCAGGAACAGCAAGTGAAAAACAAAGATATTGGAACATGGCTTGATACCAGTGAGGTGTGTGCCATGCTCAACCTCAGCAAACGCTCAGTACAAAGTATGCGGGAGCGAGGCGAATTGCCCTATACCAAGATTGAGGGCAGGATTTATCATCGGGCAGATGATATAGCCAAGATGATGGAAGTAACGATGAAAAGCAAATAACGGCTATGGAAAGAGAAGAATGGAAAAGTGGCATGATGGTGGAGGACGAGCATGTCCTTAACTTTATCAGTGAAATTGACGAGGCAATCGACAAGGTGAGGGAATCTTTCAAGGACTATCGCCCCTTGCTCAATGGTGACAGGTGGATTAGTGACCGAGAAGCTGCAGAATTTCTAAAAGTCAGCAGGCATACCTTGTTCACGTATCGGCAGAAAGGGCTGCTGCCATACGTTTTGCTCTGTGGCAAGATCCTCTATCGTGAACGGGATTTGGAAGAACTATTGCAACGGAACTATGTGCCAGCACAGAAGTAAACCTTCCTCATGAGGAAAAGGCAGCGGATATCCCAAGTAGGATGTTCGCTGCCTTTCTTCATTGTTCTATCACTCTTTGGGGAAATCATCCATAGGGATGGTGATACATACATTCTCGTACATCGGTCTGTCCATTAGTCGGTTCATAATGAACTGGCGGAACTTGCGGCTATTGTCGCTGTCAATGGCATATGCCAGATGGATAACCATTTCAAGGTTGTACACGTCTATGTTCCAGTTCGGACGATAAGGGAACAAACGGAAGGAGCCATGAGTATCCTCCTCTCGCGCGACACCTTTATTATATAAAGAGCGTATCATGCAAAACACGGTGGCTGATGAAACGAAAAGCATGTCTGCTATCTCGTCCACCGTCATCCATACGTCTTTGGCAGGCATGGTGATAATACCACACTCGGTCATTCTGATTATGCCTCGCTCGAAGACATCTTTCCGGATGATTGAGAAGTTCGCTGTTGCCATAGTCGTTGTCATTTTGCGGGTTTGTCTATCTTTTGCTCTTTCTCTTTTCTGCGCTCCATCAGTTTGTCCATCTCTTCGGAGATTCTGTTGACTGTAATCTGTGCATACTTCTGCGTACTCTTGATGCTGGAATGTCCCATCATCTTGGAAACACTCTCCATATTCACACCTGCCGAGACTAACAAGGTTGCATTCGTGTGGCGGGCATCGTGATGCGAGAGATTGCGGTCAAGTCCGAGGAAGATACCGATAGCCACAAACTCCTTGTATAGTCTGTAATTGGCATATGGCGGCAAGGGAAATACTGGCTTGCTGTTGTCCATTGTGTTGTAAAGTGCGAGAATCTGCTCCGCAATGGGATGCAACGGTACAAAAGTTTCTACGCCCGTCTTTTGACGGCACTTACGGATGAATCGCCTGCCTTTTGCATCGGTCTGAATGTGTTCTGGGCGAAGCCTTGTCAAGTCAACGTATGCCAGTCCCGTGAATACTGTAAAAAGCAACATGTGCCTTGCAAGTTCCATCTGCCGCTGTCGGAACGGATGGGCAAGCAACATCTTTACTTGTTCACGGGTCAGATAGCGGATTTCCACGTTACGCTTCACTTTCTCATATTCGATGTCCTCCAACGGATTGGAGCGCAATATCTCCTTGTTAACTGCCAGGAATACAAGGCGGCTCAGCCATGCCAGGCAGTCATTGGCTGTCGCCGGGCAGAGGTGCTTCCGCTGTCTAAGATAGATGTGGTAGTCTTTCCCTAATTGTAGGGTTACGTCGGCAAGGGGCATGTCCTCACGGTCAATGCTCATCAAGTATTCTTTCAGGCACTTGTTCTTGAACTTTGCCAGTTTGATGGAGCCGTTTGATGCCGTGCCAGCACTCTTAACCTTGACCCGCTCTAGTTCTTCTGCAGCCATTTCCATCAGTGTGCGTATTGGCTGGATGGTGCCGTTGAGGTGGCTCTTCAGCAGTTCTGCACTGACAACACCCTGTTCGTTGAGAAGCGTCTGATAGGTCTGTTCTGCTTTCTTGATAAACTCTCGCAAGGCATTGGCATCTTTTGTAGGAGAGGTCATTTCGCCTCGTTTGGCATCCCATAGTTCGGGACGGCAACTGAAATCTGTTGTCATGACGGTCTTCTTTCCATCAATGGTGATTCTGAGCAGGATGGCTGTTGTACCGTCTGCCCTTGTCTTTGCCCTGTTGATATAGGGCATTAGTCTGAATGTACTTCTGTTCATAATTGCTATTATTTATTGTCTTTGCTTGTTTACGACTTCTTTGCTGTTAGTATTGAGCACTAGTACAAAGTCCTTGGTTGCTTCAATGAATTTGTCGGCTTCCTCAAAGAGTTTGTCCTGTGTCACCATTGCATAGACTTGTGTCATTCTCACATTCGTGTGACCAAGCATCTTGCTGATGACATCTATTGGCACGTCATTGGATAGTGTAAGGATTGAGGCGTAGTAGTGCCTTCCCATGTGGTGGCTGATTGGCTGTGTACAACCTGCCATTTCTGCAATCTTCTTCAAGTTCTTCAGAAGGAAGGTGTAGTTCTGGTGGGGCATCAGCGTTGGCAGACCTGCATCTTTATACTTATCAAACAGCTCAATGGCTTCTGGTATCAGTTTTACAACCGCCTGCACTCCTGTCTTCTTGCGCTTGTATTTCAGCCACAGGCTCCCTTGCTCATCGTATGACAGGTTATCTTGTGTGACTGATACGGCATCAATATAAGCCATACCTGTGTAGCAGGCTATCAGCAACAAGTCACGTGCAATAATGAGTGAAGGCTTATCTGATGGGATTTGCAGGCTGACTATCCGTTGGAAGTTCTCTGGTGTAATGGTTCGTGGCGACCTCTTCGGTATGGTCGGTTCCTTGTAACGTGCAAAAAGGTACTTGTCTGTCAGTCCGTCTTTATAAGCCCTGTGGCAAGCCTGCTTCAGATAGGTGAAATACTTATGGGCAGTAGTAGCCTTTTTGCCTTGTCCGTCAATCAGGAAATGCTCATAGTCACTGATGAACTGGTTGGTCATCTGACTGAACGCCATGTCTCTGACCCCATATGTTGCAGGGATGAATTCTGCAAGCGAGTCTTTTACCTGTCTGATACAGGTATAGGTGGCAGGCGTCCTGTCTATGCCTACACGGTTCTTCGTATCTTCAAGCAAGATTTCGAACACTTGTAGAAGCGTCACCTGCCCGTTGACGCTGCCCTGCATCATATCCTTGACCGTCGTAGCCGTGAAGTCCACATTGCGCTTGATGAGATTGTCCACTGCGGTATTGACAGACAGCAGGATGCGCTCGATCTTGGCATTCGTCTCTACCGCTTCCTTGCTCTTTCCCTCCAGTCTGCCTGAACGAGAGTTCCATAACTTGGGGTTACAGGACAGTTTGCATGAGAACTGAGCCATTGAGTTATTGAGGGTGATGCGCCCCATGATTGGTGCTTTTCCCTGCTTATCCAGATTGCTCTTTTTAAGGTAGAGCAACACCTTGAATTTGCTTACTTTCATACGCTTCTGAGTTTTTGGGTGCAAAGTTAAACTATCTCAGAGCGTCCCCAGACATGCAAAATATGCCAGAACATGTATGTTTTTCCGAGCCGACGGAAATCTTGTACAGACTTCCACATTCTGGCCAAGTGTTACCAGTTACCAAACAGGACAATCGAGGTAACACTTAGGTAACGGAACAGTTTCAACATTCTTTCCAACCCGAAAGAACATCAAAAGCGCCAATGGCCGCAAACTAACGCAACTTCAACCATTTACGTCACTCGTCCCGTAATAGCCTCATCATTCCCAACAACCTTGATATTCATAAAAATAGAACGGTCTCCAAATCGTAACCCCGATTATTCTCAATTCCCCGAACTGCCTTTATACAAAGAAATCCTGAAAATTCTTCCAAAGTTACAAAAAAACGAGTGCAGAACAAAACATATTTATTTGTTTTTTATGCCGAGTGCATTGTAACTTATCTAAAGTTACGAAAAAGCACTGACTTTAAGAAGTATTTTTGGAGAATTAACTCAACAAAGTGCATAGACAAAGGCATATAGACGGTTCCCGAGTTTCAAGCGATTCCTCAATATAGAGCGTGAGTGCCTGTATTATGGCTTCAACATGGAACAGACCGACAAACTTCTACATGGGCAGTCCATCTATTATAATGGGTGGTTACACTCAAACGAGTACAGGCACAACATTCTTGCCGATAATGTCACGGTACAAGTGATAAGGGACGAGAAGCGAAACTTGTTCCTACATATTAACCAGACACCCAATCCCCAATGGTTTAAGGAGCAGTTCGGATTAGGACAAAGTGAAACACAAAGTAAGGGATTTTGGTTTTAAGCCTATTTTTCGAGGCTTACTGAATAGAGAAATTCTTTCCAATAGTAAACATCTCTAACTCTGGCAAATGCATAGATAATTTGTCTGCGAGAATATCGTAAGGGTGCCTAATTCCATCAAGCCTCAACTGTTTTGCAATCCTATACCAATCCCATATCTGGGAATTCGTGATGCTTTCAATGGATGATTGATACCAATTTCTATAAGAGGCCATAATGACTGATTTATCCATCTTGTCCAGATGATAAAGATTTTTATTTATCTTTACGGAGAAGGTATATCTAATCCAAGTTTTTTAGATTGTTTAAATGGTCTCTAATTACATTAGCTATATGCTTTATAAGAGAATAATCAAAAAGGAAACTTAATTGCCGAGTGTGTATCACCAATTTTTTCCCATTATCGCCATGATGTGTATAAAACCAATGTCCTCGGTTTTTTTCTTCATGCTTTCCCTTTGGTATCCCATTTGAATCAGGTTCATCATCAAATTTTACACCAAAAGTGTCATTTATTATGAAGCCTCTTTCTTTGTCGTTTGAAATAAAATTGTTACATGCTAATAGTATAACAGGGAAACTATTTATAAACTCCGAATCCTTGAAGAAACGGAGTCGTTTGTTTATGTTATTTTTTGTTTCTTCATCAAGAACAGCCTTTGGTCGAAATATTGTATTAAGTTCTGTAGTAAATGCGTACTTTTCAAAATCAAATAGTCTTGGATCGAATTTTCTATCCGAATAGACTTCTTCAATCAAGTTTTGATAATTGCTCCAAGTGGGATTTCCTTTACGAGGGGCAGTTCCCCAAACTCCGCTTCTACAATGGTCTTCTTGTTTCTGCAACTTCTCTTGTATTTTTTCTTTCTCCTTAATTAACTCACCATTATGTGGTTCTTTACCAATAATCAGAATGTCAGCATTGGGGTTACCTTGTCCACTCCATTCTTTACGATTCTTACATTCCGCCAAGAACTCTTCAAATAATTTTGTTCTATCCATAAACAATAATTTTAGCACATTTGCCTGCAAATATAGCAATTGTTTTTGAACAATACAGTCTTTATTTAGGTATTTCTTCTTTTGGGGATAATAGAAACCAATTTAGCAATAGTTTTGTGCATTTCTGAATAACAGAGGAATCTTTTTCAAATGGGTATGTCCAGAACATGAGCCTTTCGGGTTTATTGCCATCTGCTTTAGAGTGTGCCACAAACAAACGTTGCGTTGCTCCATCTTCAACAGTACACTCACTCATCCATTTCATTCCAAACAACTTTGTAGGATCATGCTTATTCAGGTGATTGCCATCAATGAATGAATATAGTATAACCTGGAAATTGTCAAAGAAAGCATCCTTCAGTAATTCTTCGTCATACACCAAATAATAACAATGCTTGAGTACATCTACATTCTCGTTTTCAGCATCTGGCAGATTTCTGAATAGATCTTTCAGATACTCAAAATCTACATCTTCGTTTCCTTCTCTTTGTGTGACAACCAGAATTTTCGCACCAGGATTGCCACAACCAACATTCTTATTGGGGAACCTTTCGCCCAACCTTTTAAGTCCATCAATACTTTCCATAACTCTTTCATTTTTGTGGCAAATTATGGCAGGAATATGCAACATAATTGCATATCAGAAGAATTTATTCATAGAAATCGTGCATTTCTTGAATAATGGCCTTGATTTGCTGACGGAAGGTGTCTGGTGAGAGTACTTCCAACTGGTTACCATGACTCAGAATTTCTTGAATGAAGTCATAGGTTGGGGCTATAATATATTCAAAGATGGTATAATTGTTATTGGTCTCTATCTCACGTTGGCTATGATGCAAAGGTAGTGAACGCAGATAATGTGGTTTCTCGCGATAGGCCTTCAATCGAATGGTCATCGGTTTCTGCTCATGGAATAGGCCATAATAATCTGAGTAATAATCTTGGGGAGAGAATTTTTTTGGATAGCAGAACTTGGATTCCGTGACTTCTAAGTGTTTAATACGGTCAAGACCAAAACGATGAATTCCCTTTTCATGTGGAATAAACGCGAATACGTACCAACGACGTTTGAATAGCCTGATAAAGTATGGATTAATCTTTAAACCTTGAATGATGTTGCCAAAGAAATCTTCATAATCAATGGTTATCTGACGATTCTCTCGCATAGCTTTTGTTATAATATCAAGGTAAGGCCTTCCAGATGGCACATCTTCCAACATGATTCTGTCACAGATATTGCGGTTATCCGTCAGCATACTACTGACAGCAAAAGAATCAAGTAGCCATTGGTTAATGGAATTCTTTTCTAATGCTTCTGGATTGTCTATATAATATAGGTTAGTTCCACGTTGACACTCAATCACAATCCCGAACTGCATCAAAATCGCATTTCGATGATTATGGAAAGTGCGCAGTTTCAAAGGCTGGTGCAGATCATTGATATACGCATTATCCCATTTGCTGGCTATATCCTCAAATGAAATTTTGCCAGCATAATAGATTGTGGAAATGAGCCAAATGTATTTTGCGTACAGCCTGTCTGTCATCAAAGTCTTTCACTTTAACAGATTCCTGTTACCATTCCCTTCCAGTACCTGCATCTGCTGAATAGCAATTTGATTGAGTTTCACGAGTCTTTCGCCCTGCGGCATTCCGTCATTAATAAGAACAGCATTGATATTCTCCATATTCGACAGGCATATCAATTCATTGATAGTGGCATAGTCACGGATATTGCCCTTCAAATCGGGATTTGCCTCTCGCCATTGCTTGGCAGTCATTCCGAACATGGCCACGTTCAAGACATCGGCTTCCTCGGCATATATGACACTTGCTTGTGCAGAAGTGATTTCTTCTGGTATCAGATGGCTCTTGATGGCATCAGTATGTATATGGTAGTTGATTTTGGATAATTCTCTTTTGGCAGTCCATCCCAACATTTTTTGTTCCTCAGCTTTCAGCCGTTGGTATTCCTTGACCAGTAGCAGTTGGAATTTAGGACTTATCCACATTCCAAAGTGATAGGCTATATCGCGATGTGCGTAAGTGCCACCATATCGCCCAGCCTTAGAGAAGATACCAATGGCACCTGTCTTTTCTATCCATGTCTTGACTGACAGAACAAAGTTATTGCTTCCCGCCATATTTCTAAATGTACCGAATTCGGTACAATTAAAATTGGGGTTGTAGAGCATTTCCCATTCTCCAAGATACTCAATCGTACTTTTCAGACTGAGCCATCGGAAAATGATGTGTTCCTGCAACTGACTACGAGCCATATCTGTCAGTGAAATGTAGTCATCGTCATTATGAGAAACAATTGTAATCTCTGTATTTTGAACTTTAATCTTTGCCATAGGATAGTCTCTTCCAAAAATATATGTGTGCAAAGGTAGTTCAAAATCATGAGACTAAAGAAGAATGAGTGAAAAATCCTTCAAAAGTTTTGTAATCTCGTTTCTCCTGTGTACCTTTGCTCACGTCAATGAACCATTGAAACAGGGTGGTGGCTCTGCGTCGAGTGCTCTTACAATAAACATATCGCGGAAGAATACGGAAATCAGAAGGTTTTCAATTCGTAACCTCGAAAATTGCGTTCTCTCTCAAACCTACGATAAACAAAGAAAGTTTGAGATTTCTTCTAAAGTTACAAAAAAACGAGAGCAGAACAAAACAAATTCATTTGTTTTTTATGCCGAGTGCATTGTCACTTCGCGTTTTTATCGCAAAGTGACGAAAAGTCGAGTGAAAAGGAAAAGGGAAACGTGTTATTTGAATCAATATACATTGTAGTCAGAGTCAGATAACGCAGGATTGCAAGTACAAAACAATTTGTTTTGTTCCCTAAGATGACGGTTCTTATATTCAAAAGAAACGTTTTTTGAAGTACAAAACAAATTGTTTTGTTACGGCACATAACTATCCCCCGACCATAGCAAGGGTGTTTTTAAGGTATTAACCCCTATTTTCAAGCCTCCTGTTTCTCATCATCTATCTTCGAGAGGACGTGGGAACGGAGGAGCGGGGGCTCGGAAAGACAAGAGGACGAGGGAGCGAAGGATGATGTAAGATAAGCATACAAAACATGAAGATTATACTGAATAAATGATAAATCATTTCGCTATATGACTAAAAATGAGTAACTTTGCACCCGAAACAGATAAAGTAAGTTAACATTGAAGACATTTGAAGAATTAGGCGTAAGCAGTGAGATACTGCAAGCCATTACTGAGATGGGCTTTGTTTCACCAATGCCCGTCCAGGAGGAAGTGATCCCTTATTTGTTAGGGGAAGGAAATGATGTGATTGCCCTGGCCCAGACGGGTACAGGTAAGACAGCGGCGTTCGGTATTCCGCTGTTACAGAAGATTGATGTGGAGAATGAGGAGACCCAGGCTCTGATTCTGAGTCCTACACGCGAATTGTGCTTGCAGATCACCGATGACCTGCGTGACTTTTCGAAATACATGAAAGGGGTGCATGTGGTGCCTGTCTATGGCGGTGCAAGCATTGAACAGCAGATCCGTTCCCTTCGTCATGGTGCACAGATTATCGTGGCCACCCCAGGACGTTTAATCGATCTGATGCACCGGGGGAAGGCACAGATTGAGCACATCAAGAGTGTGGTGCTTGACGAGGCAGACGAAATGTTAAACATGGGTTTTTCTGAGAGCATTAACGAGATCTTCGAACATGTTCCTGCCGAACGAAATACCCTGCTCTTCTCGGCCACCATGAGCAAGGAGATTGAAAAGATCGCCTTAAATTACCTGCACGACCATAAGGAGATCGTGGTGGGCAGCCGTAACGAAGGTGCCGAGAACGTAAACCATGTCTATTACATGGTGAATGCCAAAGACAAATACTTGGCCTTGAAGCGTATCGTGGATTTTTATCCACGTATCTTTGCCATCATCTTCTGCCGAACGAAGGTGGAGACACAGGAGATTGCCGACAAACTGATTAGGGACGGCTATAATGCAGAGAGTCTGCACGGTGACCTCAGTCAGCAACAGCGTGACCTCACCATGCAGAAGTTTCGTCAGCATCTCACCCAATTGTTAGTAGCTACTGATGTGGCAGCCCGTGGCTTGGACGTAGATGATCTTACTCATGTCATCAATTATGGACTGCCTGATGACATCGAGAACTATACCCACCGAAGTGGTCGTACAGGACGTGCCGGTAAGAAGGGTACCTCTATCTCCATCGTCCACAGCAGAGAGAAGCACAAGATCCGTAACATCGAAAAGGTGATTGGAAAGGAGTTTGTTGAAGCAGAGATTCCATCGGCTCAGGAGATATGCAAGAAGCAATTGTATAAGGTGATGGATCAGATCGTGAAAACCGATGTATTGGAAGACCAGATTGCTCCGTTCATGGAGGATATCAACCGATTCTTTGAATATATCGACAAGGAGGATATCATCAAAAAGATCGTGAGCATAGAGTTTGGAAAATTCCTGAGCTATTATGCCAATGCGCCGGAAATTGAGAAGCCGGCATCACGGTCAAAGGGAGATGGTCAGAAGTCAAAGGGAAACGGTCAAAGGTCAAAGGGCAGAGGCCAAAGACAGGCCGAGGCCGGTTACCGCAGATTATTTATCAACTTAGGAAAGAAAGACGGATTCTACCCAGGAGAACTGATGCAGTTCCTCAACAAGAATGTGAGAGGTCATGTTGAGGTGGGGCATATCGACCTACAGAACACCATTTCCTTCTTCGATGTTTCGGAAGAGGATGCAGACCGAGTCATGAAATATCTCACTGGCGCACACTATAAGGGCCGTGAGGTGCGATGCAATAATGGTGATGATGGCGGGAAGGAGTCTTCCGGAAGAAAGAAAGAGAGCGGATCACGCAGGACAGGTACTGGATCAAGGAGTGTTCAAAGTGGCTCAAAGAGAACCCAGCCATCCGATGAAACCGCAGGTTTTGGTCGGTACGAGAAAAAGAAAAAGACCGAGAGCAAACGGGGGAAACAAGGTACCGTACGCAAGGAAAGTGGCAAACAAGACGATTGGCGCCAATTCTTCCAAGACGGTCCTATCCAGTTAATAGGTGAGGAGCCTGACTTCTCAGAAGAAGGATGGGCTCGCAGAAAGCCAAAGAAGAAAGGCAAATGACCGCTCGGTCATTTGCCTTTCTTCTTTAGTAGGGTGAGATATTATTCAATTCTCCAATCTTTCCCTCTGTCACAGGGGTGGTAAAGAGCTGCTGAAGATCATTGTAGGTGATCTTTGTCTCTGGAGAGAAAGCATCCGACTTCATATATTGCAGGATGCTACTATATAGTTGTCGAGCCTCAGGATATTGCAACAGTTGGTCGAGGGGTGACATGCAGACCAGTAGCTTGCCCTTATTCACAGCAAATTCGAAAATCAGTCCTAACTTGTGGTTCCGTTCGATATTATCAATCACCTGTACAATCGGACGATAGTGTGCAGCGGTGTTATCAAGCATGAACGGACGGGAGGCCTTGATAATGGGGAACCACTGCCAGTTGGTGTGCATCTCCGTTGGGAAATCATTAAACAAGGGGTGCTCGGGGTTGGTGAGGATACCTAATGTTCCTGGGGAGACAGGCTTTCCGTTGTTCTCAGAAATTGTCTTGAACATTCGATAGTTCCAGTAATCTGTCTGGAAGAGTCCTCCCACAGTGAGGTTTTTCATCTCTGTACTGTCGGGCATCAGCAGGACAGTTGCACCGCCCGACAGTTTCCTTGCCGTCTCCGCATCATAGCGATGAGCAATGACGATGTTATCAGGAGCAATATGCTGAGGTGGATAGACCCACAGAGCATAGCTGTTGGTATAGCACTTTCCATACACCTTATTATAATATACGCGTAGCACCAAGTTCAGTCGCTGCGCTTTCTTGATACCAGAGACATCGAGCGACAAATCACCGATATCTACCAGTCCGGTACTTTCTTGGGGTATGTTCAGGATGCCCTTACTATAGATGGATCCGTCGCTGGTGAGGAGCTGCCATTCCAGAGAACCGTCGTTCCACTGATGCTGTCCTATAGGCTCACTGTAATTGGCCAACTGCACCTTTCCTTGTATGGTCTCATCGGTAGTCCAGCAGAATTTGGATGTAAGGAACAGGGGAACGACAGGCGAGCACCACTGAGTGAACTCCTGTGGTGTGGTGAGTCCTTTGCTCTCCAAGAATGCATCAAGAACACCGACATACGCAGAGCCTTGTCCTGGGTAGTCCTGCAGGTCGAGAAGTTGGAATCCCCCAAGACCTGGGGTTCTCAACCCCATCTCGATATCTTGTTTATAGAGTTGTACGCTCCATAATCCAGAGGCACGATGGAAATCGGCGGCTTGATCGAGCATACCAGCCTTCTCTAAACGTTTGCGGAACACCTCCATATTATACGGATAGAGTACGCCCGTATATTTTTTGATCTCGTTGAAATCAGGGTAAGACTGAAATTGAGCCGTCTCATGACTGATGATGGGAACAGGACAGCCTTTGATACCCTCTGAAAAGTTCATCATCGTATTCGGGTAGAGGCTGTTGATCATTCCACCATCGTAAGTATCGGCAAAGGAGAACGAACTTCGTGTATGGGTATTGAATTTCCCCCATTCCTCACCACCGTTACGACAAGTAACAAAGAAATCCATACCCTCTTTCCATCCTTGATAGCCTAAGTAGTAGTTCGATCCAAAGGTATAGAGTTTCTGTCTGTCAATCTTTCGGAAGGCATCAGCAAAGATCTTCATCGTGGGGATGTCTCCCCATAGTTCATTACCCAAAGCCATCATCACAAAAGAGGGATGATGCCCGTAGGTGGAAAGAATCTGAATACCCTCTTGCATCAGGAACTCCATCAAACGTTTGTCTTCTTTGTTGAAGTCACCCCAGAAAGGCAGTTCTGGCTGTAGATACATTCCCTCGATGTCGGCAGCCAGAAAACAGGCCTCTGGAGGGCACCATGAATGGAAACGGATATGGTTGATTCCGTAGCCTTTGCAAATCTGGAAATAACGGCGCCACGACTGCATATCCATCGGCACATGGCCTGTCAAAGGAAACACGCAGGCATCGTGCTTACCCCGAAGGAACGTGAGATGATTATTGATTGTGAACTGAGTTCCCCGGGTACTGAACTTCCGCAAACCGAAACATTTCTCATATTCATCAACACCATCAATCTTCGCGTGTATCTGATAGAGGGCTGGTTGTGCCTCACTCCAAAGTTTCAGACTATCATCTTGGTAGATCACCCGCATGCGGGTAAACGGCTTTGAGGTGGATGGTATTGTCTTTTCAGCAATTACATATCCATAATTGGCACCCCAAGGGATCAAGGTGAACTGAACCTTTGCATCTTTCTTGAGCTGTCCTTCCACACTAACGTCAACCACCAGTTCCTTCTTCTCGATATTCGTGCTGATGAACATATCTTTAATAAACGTCGAGGCACGAGCCTCCAAGAAGATCCTGCCAATGATGCCATTCCAGTTGGTCTGGGTGTCTTCAGTATATGCATGAGAGTTGCTGATGACCTGCGGTGGCACTGCATGATCACTATTATCAACCATCACTGTAATACGATGGTTTCCGGGTTTCAGCCATCTTGACAGGTCGTACTCCTGTGGGGCAGAGATGATATTACAATGTCCTGCCAGTTTGCCATCGACATATACGGTGGTGGGCTTGGTACGCTCCATATAGAGGATAATCTTTTTGTGTCTCCATTCGCGCGGAATATTCACAGGCACTTCATACCAAGCCCTTCCCACATAACTATAATGACGAGTCAGATGCGTAGTCTCGTCTTTTTTAATAGCGGCATTTCCCTTTTTGTTTGTATCGGTAGTGCCAGGCAGGAATATACTGTCGTTCAGTTTGGAAGAGGACGTCAGACCGGAATCTGGGTCTAACTGAAAACGCCAGTACCCACTCAGACCAATGGTCTGCCGATAGCCATCTTTCACAGTAGGTGTATCTTCCTGTGCCCAGATGAGGAGGGTGACTAACGTTGCTGCAAACAGTAATCCAATCCTTTTCATTTGGGATCTATTACCTCTCATCTCACATCTCTTATCTCGCATTGATTTCCTTCAGCAAACGGTCGGCATGGCCCCAGCGGTCCATCATGAAAAGAACATAACGGATATCTACGCCGATGCAGCGGGCAAGGACACGATCAAAATTGATGTCACTGGAGAGAGAGTCCCAATTACCATCAAATGCCAGACCGATCAGTTCTCCTTTACCATTAAACATTGGTGAACCGCTGTTGCCACCTGTAATGTCATTGTTGGTAAGGAAACAGAGCTGCATCTTTCCGGTAGTCTTGTCAGTATAAGGAGTGAAATCCTTTGCTGAAAGTAGTTCGTGCATGATAGGCTCAGCGTAATATTCTTCGATTTCATCGGCACGTTTCATCTTCTCCACAATACTCTCTGCAGTGGTGTAATAACCCGAAGGCTTACCATCTAAGAGATATTCTCCCACCTGTCCATAGCTAAGACGCATGGTGAAGTTTGCATCCGAGTAATGAGGCATGTCTGCCTCCATGCGTAGTTTAGCAGCACAGAGATATTTCTCCTGTTGTTCTACCTGTTCCACAAAGGGATGCAGATCGGCGCGTATCTCTGACAAGGCTGCAGTCAAATCAAGACCTAACTGAACGCCAGGATCTTTCAAATAGCTCTTCTTGGCAGGATAGATCTTCTTTCCCTTCATGAGCATTGATTTCTTGTAGAGATAATCAACATATTTAGTATAGTCGTTTCTGAATTTCTTTTCAATGGTCTGATAGAAGGCAGGCAGGTATTTGGCATCAACCTGTTCTTTATAGTTCTTCAGCAAGGCGGCAAAGACCTCCTTATCAAGGGCTTCGTCCCACTCTTCTCTATTGTCGGGAATTTCAAAATATTGCTTTTTTTCTTTGTCCTGCGGACCTTTCAATTCGAAGCCACCAGTATTCACGCGCATAGCTCTCGTCACCAGTTCGTTGGTACGATTGAATGTTTCCACCCAGTACATAAAAGCACGATCCGACTCAAAGCGGTTGCTGTAGAGCTTTTCTAATTTCTCGAAATCGAGTTCGTCCTTCAGGTAACCTGTCTCTTCTTGGAATTTTCTGATACGTGCCTCATGTTCTTGTTTCTGTCGGATAATGCCGATGGAATCGATACATTTATTCATACCGATAGAATTCTTCCAATAGTTGGAACTTTGGGCATATTTACTGTCGTATTTGATACGGACGGCCTCACTGGCATTCATGTGGCGTTTCATTATCTCCTGCTTTATGCCACGTACCTGTACACGGGTGGCATTCTCTGCATCGCGCATCTCACGGATACCATAGGAAGAAAGATATCGGTTGGTACTTCCAGGATAGCCAATGGTCATGGAGAAATCACCGTCTTGATAACCCTGCATGCTGACAGGAGCCCATGAAGCAGGACGGTAGGGAACATTCTTTTCAGAGTATTCCGCAGGACCATTGGTCTGTGGGTCGGCATAGATACGGAACACGGAGAAATCACAGGTCTGACGCGGCCACATCCAGTTATCTGTCTCACCACCAAATTTTCCCATTGACTTGGGAATAGCAAACACCAGACGAAGATCGCGGAATGTCTGGTAAGTTGTTGCGAAGTAGGCATTACCTTCATAGAAAGGATCGATTTCGATATGCAGGGTATTGTCAATCTTCCGAATACTGTCATTCATCGCCTGTTGGAGTGAGTCGATAAGGAGTGTCCAGTCGGCTTCATACGCTTTGTTTCCTTTGGCAAGAGCCTCTAACTGATCGGTAATATCTTTCTGTTCGCGCATAAAGCTTACAAACATATTTTTGTTCGGAAGCTCCTCCTCATAGCTCTTGGCACAGAATCCGTTTAGCATATAGTCGTGCTCCACCGTGGAATGACTGCGTATTGACTCAAATCCGCAATGGTGGTTCGTAAACACCAGTCCATTGGGCGACACCACCACACCCGAGCAATAACCCGAGAAGTTCACTACGCAATTCTTGATGGCATTCTCACTACTGTACAAGTTCTCATAAGGCAATGTGAAACCTTCTGCCTTCATCTGTTCGTACACTGCCTGTGGCAGATTGTAGAGTGTCCACATGCCTTCATCGGCAGAAACCGTCATGGACATTGTCAGCAGATACAAGGGCAAAATCGCAGATAAAATCTTTTTCATACTAATTATTAATTGTGAATGATGAATTATCAATTATTTAAAGAATTTTCCTATTACGGGGATGTTTGCCAATGGCAAGTCGTGCTTGATGATATACGCCACGAAGACGATAATCCATGCTGTATTGAATATCAGCGTGAGCCACCCAGCAAAACGATCTTTAAAGAACAGTATCATGAAGGTAACAAATGCTGTCAGCAATACGTAGCAGCCCATCTCCTTCATCGGATAAGGGATAGGATTTTTCTTCTGTCCCACGAAGTAGCTGAGTAACATAGATGTACCATAACCTGCCACACCGCCCCAGGCGCATGCCCAGTAGCTGTATTTAGGTATCAGCAGGATATTCACCGCCAACAAGACAGCGCATCCTGCCAAAGAGAACCAAGCTCCATAGATAGTCTTGTCGATGAGTTTATACCAAAACGATAGGTTGAAGTAGATGCCCATCATGATCTCTGCCGCCATCACGATCGGCACCACATCTAATCCTTCTCGGTAGCCAGCACCGATGATATATTTTAGCAACGGCATCCACCCTATCACACAGACAAAAGCCAGCAATGTGAAGATCAGGAAATATTTCATCGCGGAGGCATAGTATTCACCTTTATCTGCATCCTTGCTCTTGGCAAACACAATGGGTTCATATGCATAGCGGAACGCTTGGGTAATCATCGCCATGATCATGGCAATCTTCACGCAGGAACCATAGATACCTAATTGTATGTCGGCTTCAACTCTGTCGGGATAGATCAGCGGGAAGAGTATCTTATCAGCCACTTGGTTTAGGATACCTGCAACACCAAGCACCAGAATGGGCCATGAGTAGCTGAACATCCTGCGCAGCAGTTTCCCATCGAAATGCCATTGAATGCGGAAGAGGTCGGGGATGAAGAAGAAGGTGATAAATCCTGTACACAACAGGTTGAGGAAGAAGACGTAGAATACGGATGTCTTACCCAACCACACGAAGAATATCAGGTTCAGAGCGATGTTCAGGAAGATAAACAACAGCTTCAGCGAAGCAAAGCGGATGGGGCGTTTCTGGAAGCGCAGATAACTGAAAGGGATGGCCTGCACCGCATCCAAAGCCACCACCACGCCCATCATCAGCAGATAGTCGGGATGTTTCTGATAGCCAAGGGCATTGCTGATGGGTGTGATGAAGCTGAAGAGTAGTATCAGGAAGATAGCAGTAAGTGTAGCAACCACGGCAAACGAGGTGGTGAATACAGTATCGGGCCATCTCTTTCCCTGTTGTGCATCAGAAGGGGCCTCATCGTTCGCAAAACGGAACAGGGTAGTTTCCATGCCGAAGGTAAGCAGCACAAGAACCAACGCGGTGTAGGCATACATGTTCGTACTGATTCCATAGTCGCCTGAATCCTTAGGCATATAATGGGTGTAGAGCGGAACGAGCAGGTAGTTCAGGAATCTTCCCACAATACTCGACAGTCCGTAAATGGCCGTATCCTTGGCCAAAGACTTCATATTTGCCATAGCGCTTACCGTTTATCCGAAAAACATATAACAAATGGCGATAGCAGCAATAATTCCAGCAAGGTCGGCCAGCAGACCGCAGGCAACAGCATGGCGCGTATAGCGTATTCCTACACTTCCGAAATAGACAGCTAAGATGTAGAATGTAGTATCGGTGCTCCCTTGGAAGATACAGCTCAGACGACCAATAAATGAGTCAGCACCATACTGGGTCATGGCATCCACCATCATGCCACGGGCTCCACTGCCACTCAAAGGTTTCATCAAAGCAGTGGGAAGGGCACCCACGAAATCGCTATTGATGCCGCAAGCATTGACTGTCCAAGAGATACTGTCTATGAGCATGTCCATCGCACCAGAAGCACGGAACACGCCAATACCGACGAGGATGGCTACCAGGTAGGGGATAATCCTTACTGCTGTGGTAAATCCGTCCTTGGCTCCTTCTATAAAGGCATCATATACGTTCACCTTCTTCCACATACCAGCCACAATAAATCCAACGATGATGGTCATCAGCAGGATATTCGCAATACTGGTGCTCACCACATTCATCTGTTCCTTGTCCATCTGAGAGAACCCCCAGATAATACCGGCCACCAACAGACAAATACCTCCCAGGGTGAGTAACATTGTACGGTTCAACAGGTTTATCCGTTGATAGATGCTCGTTACCAATAAACCAGCCAAGGTGGAGAAAAAGGTAGCCAGCAGAATAGGAATAAAGACATCAGTTGGCTGTGCGGCACCCAGCTGAGCACGATACACTAAAATACTCACAGGTATCAGTGTCAGTCCTGAGGTATTCAGAACCAGGAACATAATCATTGAGTTACTGGCTGTCACATTTCTTTTTTTACGCTTTTCTTCATTGACCTCCATCTCTTCGTTCTTCGCCACGTTCAACTCCTGCAACTGTTCCATGGCTTTCAACCCCAATGGCGTAGCAGCATTGTCCAGTCCCAACATATTGGCCGCGATGTTCATGAAAATGCTGCCTGTGACTGGGTGACCTTTGGGAATCTCGGGGAACAGTTTGGTAAAAATTGGACTTAGGATACGGGCAAACACATTGACTACCCCTCCTTGCTCTCCAATCTTCATGATTCCCAACCATAATGATAAGACCCCAGTTAGACCTAATGAGATCTCAAAGGCAGTCTTTGACGAGGCAAATGTTGAATCCATCATTGCGGGAAACACCGTTGTGTCACCTAAAAAAACTAACTTCCCCAGAGCAATGACGAATGCTATGAGGAAAAACGCAATCCAAATATAGTTCAGTACCATAAATATAACGATTTTTTGTCTCTCCTTATTAAAAATAGAAGAGATCCTAATTTTTCTGCAAAGGTACGAATAAGTGAGCGAAAGGCCAAATTTATTTGAGCTTTTCCGAACAAGAGTATTTTTGGCGAAGCCAAAGGTAAGGAACATTGCCATCGTGTTTCTATGATTACAAAAGGTGAGTAATAACGTTGAATAAATAAACGAACATCTCATGAAAAATCAAATAAAGCACTGGTTGTCCAAAAAATGCATGCTGGTTGTTGTTACATGGATGAGCTGTCTATCAACAGTTGTCTGTGCACAGGATCTTTACGTATCCACATCCTTCCACGAACCTGCCAATGAAGGATTGCGTTTTATCTATAGTCATGATGGTATAAAATGGGATTCCATCCAGGGCGTGTTCCTGCGTCCGAAGGTGGGCAAACAGAAAGTGATGCGCGACCCCAGCATCGTGAAGGGTCCCGACGGCACGTTCCATCTGGTGTGGACCAGTTCGTGGCGCGGTGACCTGGGCTTCGGCTATGCCTCATCCAAAGACTTGATCCACTGGACTCCCCAACGGTTTATCGAGACCGGAATGGACACCACGACGGTGAACACCTGGGCACCGGAACTGTTCTACGACGACGTGAAACGGCAGTATCTCATCATCTGGGCATCGTGTGTGCCGGGACGTTTCCCCGACGGACAGGAGGAGCACAAGAATAACCACCGGCTCTACTATATGACCACGAAGGACTTCCGCAAGTTCTCGCAGACGCAGCTGTTCTACGAACCGGGCTTCTCGGCTATCGATGCGACGCTCGTGAAGCGCGGAAACCAGGACTACGTAATGGTGGTGAAAGACAATACGCGCCCCATGCGCAACATCAAGGTGGCTTTTGCGAAGAGTCCCTACGGCCCGTGGTCGGCAGCATCGGAGCCCTTCACGGAGCAGTTTACCGAAGGTCCCTCCACGGCAAAGGTGGGCGACTGGTACTACATCTACTACGACTCGTACCGCCACAAAATATACGGGGCTCATCGCACGAAGGACTTCAAGACCTTCCAGGACCAGACGGGCAGCGTGCACTTCCCCCTCGGACATAAGCACGGCACGGTATTCATGGCCGACGAGCAACTGGTGGAGAACCTGAAAAAGTATAACCGCGACTGCGTACACTATACGGGAACGGCCATTGCCCGACCAGAACGCCACGACGGCGGGCTGCAGCCCACCGTCGGTGTGCACAACATTCAGACGCTGCGCGGCGAGCGCCCCTGGACCTATAACCACCAGCCCATGATGGCCTACTGGAACGGACGGTTCTATATGCACTACCTGACCGATCCCCGCCATGAACACGAAGCACCCGGAAAGACCATGCTCCAGACCTCGGAAGACGGCTATACGTGGAGCAAACCCGTGGAGCTGTTTCCCGAATATCAGGTGCCCGAAGGCTTCTGCAAGGAGGGGTCCACCCTACCCCCGGCTCACAACTTGAAAGCCGTGATGCACCAGCGAGTGGGATGGTACGTGGCCCCCAACGGCAAACTGCTGGCCATCGGCTACTATGGCATCTGCCAGACGATGAAAGACGACCCCAACGACGGTAACGGCATCGGGCGCGTGGTGCGCGAAATCAAGAAGGACGGCTCGTTCGGCCCCATCTATTTCATCCACTACAACCACGGTTTCAACGAGAAAAACACGGATTATCCCTACTATAAGAAAGCCAAGGACAAGCAGCTCGTGAAGGCTGTCGATGCCCTGATAGCCGACCCGATGCAACGCATGCAATGGGCGGAAGAGAGCGACCGCGGCGACGATATCCTGCCCTTCAAGTCACCCCTGAAGGCTTTCAGCGGCTATACCCTGGCCGACGGCCGCAAGGTGGGCTTATGGAAACATGCGCTGACGTCTATCTCTGCCGACGGCGGCAACACCTGGCGCGAGCCTGCCTACAGGGCTCCCGGACTGGTGAACAGCAACGCCAAGATATGGGGACAACGGCTGAGCGACGGTTCCTATGCCACGGTCTATAACCCGGCAGAATACCGCTGGCCACTGGCCATCAGCCTCAGCAGCGACGGATTGGAATACAACACGCTCTCGCTGGTTCACGGCGACGTGGTGCCTTTGCGTCACGGCGGACAGTTCAAGAGCTATGGTCCGCAGTATGTGCGCGGCATCCAGGAGGGTAACGGAACGCCGAAAGACGGTCATCTGTGGGTGACCTACAGCACGAACAAGGAGGATATGTGGGTGTCGAGGATTGCCGTGCCCGTCAGACTGGCGGCCAGCAGCCATGCCAGCGGCAGTTTTTCGCAGTACAAGACCCTGGCCGACATGACCGATTGGAACCTCTATATGCCCAGCCAGTGCCATATCCTTCTGGAGAAGGGATGGCTGAATCTCTACGACTGCGACCCCTACGACTATGCCAAGGCTGAGCGCGTGATTCCCAAGACGAAAGAGTTGGAAGTGGAATTCGACCTGATGATGGACCAGGATGACCGTGGAGAGCTCGACATCGAGTTCATGGACAACGGCGGAAACGTTTGCTCGCGCATCGTCGTTGACTCCACCCGGATGGTCCGCGTAAAGGGCGGCGCCCGCTACGGCACCCTGCTGAAACCCTACGAGAAGGGTGTGAAATACCACGTCAAGGCCTTGCTTTCCACCAGTCAGCACCGTGCCGTCTATTTCGTGGACGGCAAGAAAGTGAGCGAACGGCAGTTTGATACGCCCGTGGAAGCTATCACGCGCATCGTGTTCCGCACCGGGAAAATCTTCTCGGAGCCTAACAATGAGACACCAGCCGATCAGGATTTCGACATGCCGCGTGCCGATGAACTGGACCCTGCGACCGGTTATCATATTGCCAATGTAGTCAGCCGACCGATGGCCGACGGCACATTCCCCCTCCATGGCAGCGATGCACCGACCGTGGCCCGTCATGGCGGCAACATGTTTATGAACGAGCACAACTGTCTGGATGTGCGCAATGCCGCAGCAGGACAGCCTGCCGTGCTCACCACCGACGTCCTGCCAGCCTATGCCGACCGCTTTGCGGCTGACGAGAAAGCTTTCTATGCCCTCGACAAGGAAGAGCGGAAAGCCCCGCTGCCCGACATCACCAACGAGGATGCCGCCAACTGGATGGCCGAGAACGTTCCGCTCTTCGACTGTCCTGACAAGGATTTCAACGACATCTACTACTTCCGCTGGTGGTCGCTGCGCAAGCACCTGAAGCGCACACCTGCAGGCTGGGGCATGACGGAATTCCTGGTTCCCCGTTCCTACGCCGACCGCTACAACCTCATCGCCTGCGCCATCGGTCACCACGTGATGGAAACCCGCTGGCTGCGCGACACCACTTATCTGCACCAGATACTGCGCACATGGTACTACGGCAACGACGGGCAGGCCATGACGAAGATGAATAAATTCTCCAGCTGGAACCCGCACGCCATCTATGAGGCCTTCAAGGTGCAGGGCGACACGACGTTCCTGCTCGCGCTCCGTCCACGGCTGGAAGAGGAATATGCCCGCTGGAAGAGCACGAACCGGCTGGCGAACGGCCTCTACTGGCAGGGCGACGTGCAGGACGGTATGGAAGAAAGCATCAGCGGCGGACGCAAGAAGCAGTATGCCCGTCCGACCATCAACTCGTATATGGCCGCCAACGCCAAGGCATTATCAAAGATTTCGCTCATGGAAAACCGCCAGCAGCAGGCTGCGGCATACGACAGCGACTACAAAGAGCAGCTACGCCTCATCGAGGAAAAACTCTGGAACAAAGACCATCAGTTCTTCGAAACGCTCCGCGGCGATACTTCGGCCCAGGTGCGCGAGGCCATCGGCTATATGCCCTGGTACTGCAATCTCTTTGAAGGACAGGATGGAAAGGACCAATATGACGTAGCCTGGCAGCAGCTGACCGACGAAAAAGGCTTCAGCGCTCCCTACGGACTAACCACCGCCGAGCGCCGCCATCCGCAGTTCCGCTCCCATGGAACAGGCACCTGCGAATGGGACGGAGCCATCTGGCCCTTTGCCACGAGTCAGACGCTGACGGGTCTTGCCAACTACCTGAACCAGGGAACCACGGCGTCAGGCATCGATTCATCCATCTTCTTCAAGCAGATGAACCTCTACGCCCAGTCACAGCACATGCGCGGCAAGCCTTATATCGGTGAATATCTCGACGAGACGACCGGCTACTGGTTGATGGGCGACCGCGAGCGTTCGCGCTATTACAACCACTCCACCTTTGCCGACCTGGTCATCACGGGTCTGGCCGGTCTTCGTCCGCAGGAGGACGGCAAGATAGTCGTCAATCCGCTGGTTCCTGCCGGCACGTGGGATTACTTCTGTCTCGACGGCATCCGCTATCACGGCCAGACGCTCACCATCATCTGGGACCGCGACGGACAGCACTATCACCAAGGCCAGGGACTCACGCTGATGATTGACGGCAAGGCTGTGGCAAACCGGAAAGACATTGGAAGGCTGGAGTTTTTAAAGTGAAGAGTGAAGAATGAAGAGTGAAGAATGAAGAATTTTCGTTATGACGTCATAACGGTATGACGTAATGACGTTATAACGATTGAAAACCAAGAAATATGGAACAAAAAGAACATAAAAGGGAGAAAGGAAGCATGAGGATAAGAGTGAAGTTGCTCGGGGCAGCATTCTTCATTCTCTCGCCTCTGGCTGTAAATGCCCAGAGTTACGAAACGCAGTTCACACGTTCGCTGAGCGATGTGTTTGAAGATGTGCAGAAGCAGTTCGGCATCCGACTGAAATATAATGTGGACACCGCGGGACTGAAGCTCCCCTATGCCGACTTCCGCATACGGTCCTATTCCGTAGAGGAAACGCTAAAGAACCTCTGTGCTCCCTTCGACTTCGTGCCCTGGGATCAGGGCAAGGGACTCTGGAAAATCAAGCCCTACGAATATCCCCGCCGCAAGCCCGAGGACGGAAAGAAACTCATTGCCTACCTCAACACCTTATATAATGATAAGGCACAATGGGAGGCCCGCAAGGATTCGCTGCGCCGCGAAGTGCGCCAACGCTTAGGCATTGACCCGCTGCTGGAACAGTCTCGCGCCCAGAAATCGAAGATGCAGTTAGGCAAGACACGCAAGCACGACGGCTATAGTGTTCAGAATTTCAACCTTCCGACGGTAAACAATCACACCATCAAAGGTTCAATATACACCCCCAAAGGGAAAAAGAATATAGCTCCCTCCCTTTGGGAGGGCAGGGGTGGGCTCCCTTTAATCATCTGCCCCATCGGCCACTGGAACAAAGGCCGCTACAACGAAGATCTGCAACGCCGCCTGTCCACCTTGGCCCGCATGGGAGCCATCTGCGTCACCTATGATATTTGGGGCTGGGGCGAATCGGAGGACGAAGTGGGCACGGAAGCCCATCACACCCCGGAAGCCCACGTGATGCAGACACTCCATGGCATCCGCATCCTGGACGAGATGCTGAAGCGGAAAGATGTAGATAAAAGCCGCGTGGCCGTGAATGGAGGTTCCGGTGGTGGCAGTCAGACCGTTCTGCTCTCACTGCTCGACGAACGTTACACGGCGGCTTGTCCCGTGGTAAGCATGGCAGCATGGTTCGATGGCGGATGTCCCTGCGAGAGCGGCATCCCCATTATGCTCAGCGGCGGCGGCACCTGCAACCCCGAACTGGCTGCCGCATTTGCACCGAAACCCATGATGGTGGTCAGCGACGGTGGCGACTGGACTTCTGAGACTCCCGTGAGTGAATATCCCTATCTGCAGCGCGTCTATGGATTCTATGGAGCACAGGATAAGGTAAAGAACGTGCATCTGCCCAATGAGCGTCATGATTTCGGAAAGAACAAGCGCCAGGCCGTCTATCGTTTCTTTATCGATACCTTCGGACTCGACGAGAGTCAGTTGGACGAAACGAAAGTAACCCTCGAAGACGAAAACACCCTCAGATTTACACCCAAAAGAAAATGAGAGTCCATGAAAACAAATACTGATCCCCATACATGTGAGCAAGCAACGTTTGCAGATCTCTTTACAAAACGTCCCACGACAGGACAGGTTCTCCTCGTTACACTTATCTTGCTGACCGCACTATGCTCGCAAACCGCAAAGGCTGGCAGTCAGCACATGCTATGGTATGACAAACCGGCCATGACATGGACTCAGGCCCTACCTATCGGGAACGGAGTGATAGGCGGTATGGTTTTTGGTACGCCTGCCACAGAACGGATTCAAGTCAATGAAGAGACGATTTGGGCAGGACAGCCCAATCAGGTGTGCCATCCCGAAGCAAAGGAAAACCTTCCCAAGGTGCGCCAGTTGATCTTCGAAGGGCGTTACAAGGAAGCACAAGAGTTAGCCGATGCAAAGGTGATGCCGATAGGCGCTAACCAGAACATGGGTATGCCCTACCAACCTTTCGGGGATGTGTTGATCAGCATGGTGGGTCATACGCGCTATACCCACTACGAACGTTTCCTTGACCTCGACAATGCGCGCATCGTGGTGCGCTATCTTCTTGATGGAGTACAATATGAACGTGAAACCATAGCACCCTTGGGCAGTAAGGTGATTGTAACCCGTATCAAGGCGTCCCGTCCGGGAAGTGTTTCTTTCACCGCTGCTTTCTCCACTCCCCACACCGACGTTCTCATTGGTGGTGACGGCATGGAGGCCACTTTGTTAGGAGTCTCAGCCAAACACGAAGGATTGAAAGGGAAGGTACGTTTCGAAGGACGGATGACAGCACAAGCAGTGGGTGGACATGTCAGTCAGCAAGACGGTCAGGTATCTGTGGTGGGAGCTGACGAAGCGACTCTTTACATCACGGTAGGTACCAATGTCATCAGTTACAAAGATATTTCTGGAGATGAGAAAGCACAGTCTAAGGAGCGATTACATCAGGCAACGGCTCTCGGCTATCAGCAGCTGAAAATCTGTCATGAACAGCTCTACCACCAGTACTACAACCGGGTAAGTCTTGACTTAGGCGACGACCCATACCCTCATCTTTCCACAGACAAACGTATAGACCAGTTCCGTCAGCATGCAGACAACCACCTCGTAGCCACCTACTTTCAATTTGGCAGGTATCTGCTCATCTGTTCATCACAGCCTGAAGATACCAATCCTGCCAACCTCCAAGGTATATGGAACGAAAAGATGTTCCCCTCCTGGGACTCCAAATACACTACCAACATTAACCTGGAGATGAACTACTGGCCATCAGAGGTCACCAACCTCACCGAGATGAACAAGCCTTTGTTCAAACTGATTCGGGAAGTGAGTGAGACAGGACAGGCCATCGCACAACAGATGTACGGTGCCGAAGGGTGGGTACTCCATCACAACACCGACCAATGGCGCATTACCGCCCCTGTGGATCATGCACAAACAGGATTGTGGCCCATGGGGTCGGCATGGCTATGTCGTCATCTGTGGGAGCATTATCTTTATACTGGTGATACAGGATTCCTCCACCGTGTCTTTCCCATCATGCTGGGTGCAGCAAGATTCTATGCCCAAACCATGGTCAAACATCCCAAATGGGGATATTTTGTTGTTTGTCCGGGAGAATCGCCCGAACATGGAGGGAAAGGACGGTCATCGGCTTTGGATGCCGGGGTAACAATGGATAACCAGATTGTTACAGAGCTTTACAACAATGTGTTGGAGGCCTATCAAGTACTGAGGAAATTAGGAAAATCAGGAAATCCAAATGATTTGGTTACATCAGAAGCCACATCTCTCATAGATACCCTCCGTTCCCAGCTCACCCAGTTACCGCCAATGAAGATTGGGCGCTGGGGACAGCTGCAGGAATGGCTCGACGACCTTGATGACCCCAAAGACAACCACCGTCATTTCTCACATCTCTACGGTCTGTTCCCCTCAAACCTCATCTCTCCCTACCGCACACCTGAGTTATGGGAAGCCGCCCGTGTCTCGCTCACGGCCCGCGGTGATGTCTCCACAGGATGGAGCATGGGATGGAAAGTATGCTCATGGGCACGACTCTTAGACGGAGAGCATGCCTATAAGCTCATCCAGGATCAGCTGACACTCACCGCAGATACGTTCCTCATCTTCGGAAGCAACAAGCAGCATGGAGGCACCTATCCGAACCTCTTCGATGCCCATCCACCTTTTCAGATCGACGGGAATTTCGGATGCACGGCAGGAATCGCAGAGATGCTCATGCAGAGCTACGACGGTTTTATCTATCTACTCCCGGCCTTGCCTTCAGTATGGAAAGACGGATCCGTCAAAGGGTTGATGGCCCGTGGCGGTTTTGAGATAGACATAGACTGGAAAGACGGTGTTTTGGAAAAAGCAGTGATCCGTTCAAAGTTGGGGGGCACCTGTCGTCTCCGTTCTGTGGTTCCCCTGAAAGGTAAGGGACTGAAGAAAGCGAAAGATCATACTCCGCCAAGCACCACGATACTACCCGCAACCCACCTCTACGATCTGTCCACAGTCAAAGGCAGAGAGTACATCGTGTGGCTGAAGGAGGGCGAATAATATCAAACATCATGAATCATCAAAAACAAAGAAAGATATGAAGATTTGGAGTTACACCTTATTATTAATGAGTCTTTTCACCTTTGCGTCCCTGAATGCACAGACGAAAAAGCCCTGGGAAAACGGGAAACTGACAGTTTCTGAGAACCAACGTTATCTGATGCACCAGAACGGTACTCCCTTCTTCTGGTTAGCCGATACCGGATGGTTGCTACCCGAACGGCTCGACCGTTCAGAAGCAGCATGGTACCTGCAGCGCTGCCGTGAGGCAGGATACAATGTAGTACAGATACAGGTCATAGATGGTGTTCCCGCCTATAACATCTACGGACAACCCTCCCATATCGATGGCTGGAATTTCTCGGGCATCAACCGCAAGGGAGTCTATGGTTACTGGGATCACATGGACTATATCATCGACGTAGCCCAGCAGAACGGTATCTATATCGGAATGGTGTGTATCTGGGGCGGTCTGGTGAAGGCAGGGAAGCTTAGTGTGGAAGATGCGAAGAAATATGGCACCTTCCTTGCCAACCGATATAAGAACAAGCCCAACATCATCTGGTTCATGGGCGGTGACATACAAGGCGACATCAAGCCCGAGGTGTGGAATGCCTTAGCCAACACCATCAAGAGCATCGACAAGAACCATCTGATGACCTACCATCCCCGTGGCCGCTACACCTCAGCCAAATGGTGGAGCAAGGCATCATGGATGGACTTCCATACCTTTCAGAGCGGACATCGTAGATATGGACAGCGCATGGGAAATGCAGACTATCCCATTCCCGACAATACCGAGGAAGACAACTGGATGTACGTAGATTCCACCTGGGCTTATAAGCCTATCAAGCCGGTGCTTGATGCTGAACCCAGCTACGAAGACATTCCCATGGGACTACACGACAAGAACGAGCCTCTCTGGCAAGCCTCCGATGTACGTCGCTACGCCTACTGGAGCGTGTTCGCCGGCAGCTGTGGTCATACCTACGGTCATAATGCCATCATGCAGATGTTAAAACAGGGCTACCCCACCTCCTACGGCGATGCCGGTGATGTAAAGACCTGGTATCAGGCTCTCAACGATCCAGGTTTCAATCAGATGATATACCTGAAGCAGCTTATCCTTACCTTCCCATACGTTGAGCGCGTGCCCGATCAGAGTATCATCGTGGAGAACGGGAAGCAGTACAACCGTCTCATTGCCACACGCGGCAACGACTATCTCCTGGTGTATAACTACACCTCACGGGAAATGAAAATCGACCTGACGAAGATTTCCGGTGCCAAGAAAAATGTGTGGTGGTATAACGTCAGCAACGGTGAACTGATCTATATAGGAGAATTCACCTCAAAGGTGATCACGTTCCGACCCCACAAGAGCATTTCTGCCGGATTCATCGATGATGGCGTGCTCATCGCCGTTGACAGCAACAAGGATTATATCGGTAAGAACCAGACCGCGATTTCTGCACAGACACTGGCAGGGAAAGCACGTGATCTGAATGAATAGACATCACCATAATTAGATAGCAAATGAGAAAGATTGTCCTTACGATGTTACTGGTCTGCCTCGCTCTCAATCTGACGGCAGCTAAAAAGAAGCAAGGATCCGCCGTGGTGGTAACGGATCTACGCACGGAGCGACTCATTGCTCCGATGAGCATCGATACACCGACACCACGTCTTGGCTGGCGCATCGAGTCAACGAAGAAAGATGTGATGCAGACAAGCTATCACCTCATCGTGGCTTCCACCCGTCAGAAAGCCGAAGCCTTGGAGGGTGATCTATGGGACTCACAGCAGTCAACAGATCAGTCGCAGTGGATCACCTATGCCGGGAAACGGCTCCGTAGTAATACCCGCTGCTACTGGCGTGTCAAGGTCTCTACCACACAGGGGGAGTCAGAATGGAGTGAAGTGGCCATGTGGAACATCGGTCTGCTGAACGAGAGTAACTGGCAAGGACAATGGATTGGATACGACCATGCCATGCCCTGGGATATAGAAGAGGAGCATAGCAGACTGTCTGCACGTTATCTGCGCACCACATTTGACACCGACGACCAGGACATCAGCAGAGCTACCCTTTATATCAGTGGATTGGGAATGTACGAAGCATTCCTCAATGGTGAGCGCATCGGTGACCAGGTGTTGGCACCTGCTCCTACAGACTACCGCAAGACAGTACTATATAATGCTTTCGACGTGACCAACCTGCTGGTACGTAAAGGAAAGAATGCGATTGCCGTGACGTTGGGCAACGGAAGATATTATACCATGCAGCAGAACAAGAAGCCGTATAAGATTACGCGCTTCGGCTATCCCACGCTCCGACTGAACCTCATCATCGAGTATGCGGACGGAAAGAAGGAAGTGATTGCATCGAACGAAAAATGGAAACTCACCGCCGACGGTCCGATCCGCAGTAATAACGAGTACGACGGTGAAGTGTATGATGCCCGTAAGGAACTGACGGGTTGGACTTCCGCCGCGTATGACGACAGTAGCTGGAAGAACGCCGAGCGAACAGCGATTCCCCAAGGAACGCTTCGGGGTGCCATGGCACCGAACATGAAGGTGCTGAAACAACTGAGTCCCCGTCAGCTGACAAGAATCGGTAACAAGATCATCCTGGACATGGGACAGAACATGGCAGGATGGCTGAAGCTCCGCATCACGTCGATGACTGCCGGAGACTCTGTGGTGATCCGTTTCGCAGAGAAACTTGACTCTACAGGAAACCTCTGGGTAGAGAATCTACGACACGCACAGAGCACCGACATTTACTACGCCAATGGCACAGAGCGAGGCATCTGGTGGCATCCCACCTTCGTCTATCACGGCTTCCGGTATGTGGAGGTATCAGGTCTTCCCCAAGCAAAAACCGACGATTTCATCGGTGAGGTCGTCAGTGACGAGATGGCCGAGACAGGAACTTTTGCTTGTGGGGACACTATATTAAATAAGGTGTATCAGAATGCCTACTGGGGTATCCTCTCCAACTACAAAGGCATGCCTGTTGACTGTCCGCAGCGCGATGAACGACAGCCTTGGTTAGGAGATCGCACACGTGGCTGTTTCGGTGAGGCTTTCCTGTTCGACAACAACGCACTTTACAGAAAATGGGTGCGCGACATTGCTGAGTCACAACGGGAAGATGGTGTAATCTGTGATGTGGCGCCAGCCTACTGGAACTATTACAACGACGATGTGACATGGCCTGCTGCCCTCCCCTTCTCACTCTCCATGCTGATGGGACACTATGGAGATGAGCGGCCACTGCGCACTTTCTACCCCCATGTGAAGCGATGGCTGGATCATCTTCAAAGCGAATACCAGCACGACGGGATTATCACCAAGGACAAATATGGCGACTGGTGTGTGCCGCCCGAAGATGAGAAACTCATCCATAGTGAGGATCCTGCCCGCAAGACAGACGGCAATCTGATCTCCACAGCCTACTATTATTATTGCTGTAACCTGATGAGCGGCTATGCCCGCATGTTCGGCTACAACGAGGATGCCCGTCACTTTGAACAGGAAGCCGCACTGACCAAGCAGGCATTCAACCGTCAATTCCTCACGGTGCATCGGGGAACAAGTCGTGTACCTGGTCATCTGCTCTATCCCGACAGCACATTCTATGGCAACAATACCGTGACCGCCAACCTCCTTCCCTATATTTTTGGTATGATCGAGGATGATTATGTGAAAGGTGAGGTAGAGAAAAATATCATCACAAACCTGATTACCAAGAACGGCGGAACCGTAAGCTGTGGAGTGATCGGTATCGGCTGGCTCATGCATGCCCTCACCCAGATGGGACGTGGTGATGTGGCATGGTTACTGGCCACCAACAAGAAATACCCAAGCTGGGGATACATGGCAGAACATGGTGCAACAACGATCTGGGAGCTCTGGAATGGTGACACGGCGAGTCCGAAGATGAACAGCGGCAACCATGTGATGCTGCTGGGCGATCTCCTCTCCTGGCTTTATGAAGATGTGGCAGGCATCGGGGCGGCGGATGTCGGTTTCAAGCATATTGCCATGAAACCCGATTTCTCCGTCGATGAGATGAACCACATCGATGCTTCCTATACCAGTATCTACGGAAAGATTGTCAGTCGGTGGAAGAAAGAGAACGGGAAACTGCACTGGTATGTGGAGATACCTGCCAACACCCGTGCCACACTCTTCCTTCCCAATCAGGAAATCAAGGAATTAGGCTCTGGGACATACGAATTAGTTCGCGACCTGTCCAAGCAGGGACCTCAGGTGGTATGTGATGAGTTCCTGTACCAACAGGCAGATTTCCCACAGTGCCATTCAGCCAGTATTGTAGAAACCCGGAAAGGTGATCTCATTGCCACCTATTTCGGAGGGACGAAAGAGCGCAATCCCGATGTGAGTATCTGGGTGAGCAAGAAGCTGAAGGGATCTTCCCAGTGGACGAAGCCACAGATGGTGGCCGATGGCGTGGAGTTCAAACCTCTCAAGCCGAATCCAGAAGGGAAAGTCAGTCAGGTGACCACCCCACAGAAGCCTGCTTTCGATGGACAGTTCATGCCGATTCCCGAGTGGGCCTCATGGAAGACCAACCGCGGTGAAGCGGCCATCGGCAACAACTACCGCGAGGCCTGCTGGAACCCTGTACTCTTCGAAATGCCCAACGGTGAACTGCAGCTGTTCTTCAAGATCGGTCCCAATGTAGCAGGATGGAAAGGCTGGTACATCACCTCCAAGGACGGAGGAAAAAGCTGGAGTAAGCGCATGCCACTGGCTGACGACTTCTACGGACCTGTGAAGAACAAGCCCATCCTGAACAAAGGGCGCCTGATTGCACCGACCAGTGATGAGCGGGATGGTTGGAAGGTGTATTTCGAGTATAGCGATGACTTAGGGAAGACCTGGCAGCGCACTGACTTTGTCGAGGCCGATGCAAGTGTAAAAGCCATCCAGCCGAGTATCATCGTCCTGCCAGACGGACGACTGGAAGCTCTCTGCCGCACCCGTAGCCGTCATATCGGTATCACCTACAGTCATGACAACGGCACGACATGGAGCAAGCTGCAACTCATCGACATGCCCAACAACAACAGCGGACTCGATGCCGTTACCTTGCAGGATGGCACCTTTGCCATGATCTGCAACGACTGGCCCATAGAACCCGACAAAGAGAAAGGGGCACGCACCCCACTGTCTGTCCTACGCAGTCAAGACGGTGTACACTGGCAACACTGGATTACGCTCGAAGACAGTCCGATCTCACAGTATTCCTACCCCTCCATCATACAGAGCCGCGACGGACATATCCATGTGGTCTATACATGGCGCCGCGAACGCATCAAACACGTAGAGTTAATACCTTAGCCCGCAGGATCGTGCTATCGTCTGACAACAACCACTACCAAGAAGAAAGGACAAGAGATGAAGAGATTATTCCTGATGATCATGGCCTTGGCCACCCTGCAACTAAATGCGCAGGAGACATCCATAGCCGGTCTGTATCCCCTACAGAACAGCGGACGTGTGATATACAACTTCAACGAAGGATGGCGTTTCCACTTAGGAGAGGCGCCGGGAGCCGAAGCCATCGGCTATGATGATTCCCAATGGGAGGTGGTATGCGCCCCTCACACCTCACGCTTAGAGCCATGTGAGGCCAGTGGATGCCGTAACTACCAAGGTGTCTCCTGGTATCGGAAACGGTTCGTGATCCCGAACGACCTGCGGGGGAAGGAGATCACCGTCCACTTTGAGGCCATCATGGGAAAGCAGGAGGTGTATGTCAACGGTATCCTCGTACAGGAACATCTCGGTGGCTACCTCCCCATCACCGTTCATCTCACAGGCAACGACCAAAGCGACCTGAACTTCCAGGCTGGTGACACCTGTCTGATTGCCGTAAAAGCCGACAACAGCGATGACAAGAGTTACCCACCGGGAAAGAAACAGACACAGCTCGACTTTGCCTATCACGGGGGGATGTACCGCGATGTATGGCTCATCGGCACCTCTCCCGTTCATATCACTGATGCCATCGAGCACAACCAGGTGGCCGATGGCGGCATCTTCCTCCACTACGACAACATCTCGGAGAAGAGTGCCGAAGTGTTTATTAACGTGGATGTAAAGAGAGAAGACTCACCCCAGCCCTCCCGGCTTAAGGAGGGAGCTGTTACTACAGAGGTGGAGGCTAAGATTAAGACGGCTGAAGGCAAGCTCGTTAAGACAATAAAACAGAAACTTTCACTCAAGAACGGTGAGGACAAAACTGCCATTCTGAGCACCACACTCAAGAACCCACACCTGTGGAGCCCCGAAGACCCATACCTATATAATGTGGAAATAACAGTTTCCCCCCAAGGGGGGATGAAAGGGGAGCGTGACGGCGGCCTCATCCGCATGGGAATCCGCAAGGCCGAGTTCCGCGGCAAGGACGGTTTCTGGCTCAATGGCAAGCCCTACCATCAGTTAGTGGGCGGTAACCGTCATCAGGACTTCGCCTATGTGGGGAATGCCCTGGCGAACTCCCAGCAGTGGCGTGATGCCAAACGACTGAAGGATGCGGGCATGACCATCATCCGGGCGGCCCACTATCCACAGGATCCATCGTTCATGGATGCCTGCGACGAGCTCGGACTCTTCATCATTGTACCCACACCAGGCTGGCAGTACTGGAACAAAGATCCGCTGTTCGCTGAAAGGGTGCATCAGAACACCCGCGACATCATCCGTCGCGACCGTAACCATCCCTGTGTGCTGATGTGGGAGCCGATCCTCAACGAGACACGCTATCCCAAGGACTTCGCCTTGGAGGCCCTGCGCATCACACAAGAGGAGTTCCCTTATCCCGGTCGTCCCGTGGCTGCCGCCGACATGAACTCTGAGGGAGTGAAAGAAAACTACGAGGTGCTTTACGACTGGGCAGACAATATCCCTGAAACAAGGGAGAAACAGGAAGAAGAGAACTATGCCAACGGCAAGTGTGTGTTCACTCGTGAATGGGGCGAGTATGTCGATGACTGGTATGCTCACAACGCCATCAACCGTGCCGCCCGCGGATGGGGCGAGAAGGCGATGCTCACCGCTGCCCTCTCCCTGGCAAACACCTACGGGATGATGTATCATGGTCAGCGACAGTTCATCGGCGGCTGTCAGTGGCATCCCTTCGATCATCAGCGTGGCTACCATCCTGATCCATACATCGGTGGGATCTATGACGCGTTCCGTCAAAAAAAATATGCCTTTGAGATGTTCCGCTCGCAAGTACCACCCCTTGGAGAGGACGGAAGAGGGGCTTTCCTATTTATCGCCCATGAAATGACCCAGTTCTCCGACAACGATGTGGTGGTGTTCTCCAACTGCGACAGCGTTCGCCTGACGGCCTTCGAAGGGGAGAAGACACTCACCCTACCCGTCGTACACAACCCCAACGGTATCCCCAATGCCCCGGTAGTATTCAAAGACTTCTGGGACTTCTGGCAGGCACGTAACCACAGCTACACGCAGCGAAACTGGCAGAGCGTGTCATTCGTGGCTGAGGGTATCATCAATGGGAAAGTGGTATGCACAGAGAAGAAGATGCCATCGCGGAGAAGCACAAAACTTCGTCTGTATGCCGATGAAATGGGAAAAAAATTAGTAGCCGACGGTAATGATTTCATCGTGGTGGTGGCCGAAGTGACCGACGACAATGGTAACATTCGCCGTCTGGCCAAAGAACAGATCCAATTCACCGTGGAAGGTGAGGGTACGATCATCGACGATGGGAATATCATGGCCAACCCCCGTGCCACCGAATGGGGTAGTGCACCGATCCTCGTCAGGAGCACCCACAAAGCTGGCACCATTCGCATCATCGCCCGTCCTGCTTACGAAGGGACATACGCCCCCGCTGCCGACACCCTCACCGTCGAAAGCATCCCCTATACCCTCCCCATGTGCTATCACGAAGTAGCCCACCGTCACGCTCATGCAAACATGGAGAGGAGCCAGACTGGCAAAACGCTTAGTGATGCGGAGCGAAAAAAGACACTCGATGAGGTAGAGCGGCAACAGCAAGATTTCGGTATTCAGTGACATACCCATAGAATACCGCCGATAGCCGACACTCCTTATTCGTTGAAAAAATCGGGACATTGGTTGAACATTTTTGCCCAATGTCCCGATTACCTTTATCTTTGCAGATAATCACAACAATGACTGGTATGAAAAGAATTCTTTTATCTTTGATGGCCTTGGTAGGTGCACTGACAATGCAGGCCGATAGCTATACCTACCTGACATTCGAAACGACAGACGGAAGTAAGGTCTCCGTCAATATCACCTCACTCTCCCTATCTGCCAGCGGCAAAACCTTAACGGCCGGATAGCAGCAGTTCACCCTCACGAACCTCAGCAAGATGTACTTTACCTCGGGCGATATGACCACGGGCATAGAACAGCTACTACTCATCGCCCAAGGGCATCAAGGCCGGTGTGAAGACGGAGAGCGGTAAAAGCTACACCTACAGTGGCGGTATTGTCATCAGCGGCGGCACCATCACCGTGTCCACAAGCGGCAATAACGGCGAAGGCATCGAGAGCAAGAACACGCTCGACATCACTGGGGGACACATCACTGTCAACAGCTTCGATGACGCCATCAACTCAGTTCAGGATCTGACCATCAGCGGAGGGTTTGTCTATGGCTATGCCCAAAATATGCCATGACTTATGGTAACGAAGTGTTTGCTTTCAAGACACCATCGAGCGGTGGAACGACACTCGTTGTTTCTGCAGCATCCACGCCAACACTCATGAGCAACGTCACCATTACCGGCGGTACGGAATATTTCGGCGGTGTAGGAATTATCGGAGGAACCGTAAGCGGAGGTGATAATATCAGTCTCTCATCTTATACAGGTAACAACAATAACGGACCAGGTGGAGGTGGTGGCCCCAATGGAGGTGGCGATCCAGGAAGGAGGTAATTGTTAAAAATCTGAATAATCTTAACGAATTAACTTCGTTTAACGCAAAATACGGGCACGGGGAGAACGAAACGCCCTCTCGGTCGAAATTGAGCGATTCTGACGGGGTTTAGTAAGGTGCTGATAATGAATGTGTTAGTAAAACTCGGCATTTTAGACTTGCAAAAACCATGTTTTTAGAGTCCAAAAACATAGTATTTTTGGGTCAAAAACATAGTTTTTAGTGGTCAGAAACACCGTTTTTGTGAAGTAAAAGAACTAAATGACTCTTCTGGGGGGTGCCCTTACGGGCACCCAGCAAACTTTCAAAAGTAAAATCCATGGTTTTTCGAAGAAACGTCATCTAAGGGTCGTTCGGAACGGCATTTCCACTCGTTCCGACGGCATCTACAACTGGATGGTGACGGCGGAACGAGTCGTAGATGACGGCGGAACAGGTGTAAGTAAAGTCTGGAACGACCCTTAACAGACTCTACGTAAACATTACGTAGGCTCTACTTGGGTTCAAATCAGACTTTACTTGCATCCCAATGAGACTCTACTTTGAACCCAAACAGACTTTACTTGCACAAAAAGGCACTTGTGGGCACTTCCGTACCTTCCTATTGACACCTATCTTTCAATTAGCTTTCTTTTACAACCCTTAAATATTTGCGAATTTTCCTGACAATATTCTTACACAGAGTCAATAGAATTAACAGAGTTTTCACACAGATATTATGATTTTTGTCACACAGAAAACAATTATTTCTGTGTGAAAAGTGCGAAATTGGAGCATTGCTACCATCCTATCCTCAACTTCCTTGTATAGGGATAATAGTGTTGTCTGTATTTTACTTTACGGTAATTATTTAGCAACTGGGTATCGTGGAGCATTTGTTCATGATCAAATACGTTTGCATCTTTTACTAAATCAGCATTATAGATAACCACTAAATGACCATTCCTAAAGAAAAAACCATCAAATAATTGGTTGTCAAATGAGAAAGTACCGCTAACGTATGCATAAATTGAGGCATCGGTCTTCTTTAAATAGATTTCATATAAATGAGCAGAATATGTGTTGATATAGTTATTTAGGAAATCATTCAGACGATTGTCCCTAATGACGTTTTTGTCAACCGCATCAATATGATGGTAGCAAGAATCTGGAACTTGAAAAGAATGTACAATACTGTCAGGGGAAATGACACAGTATTCCTGTGGATTCGGTTCAAAGTTAGCACTAAGGTTACTCTTCTCAGGGTACCCCATAATTGTATCCCTAAATATACAGGTACTCTTTTGATAAATGATATCAGGCCTAACAACTTTGTCTAAAAAGCAATAGACAACTAATTTCCCCTGTGTATAAAAGAATCCGTCTGTATAATCTTTATCGTATGCATACTGTCCCTCTATCGTCAAATGATCTACGCCATCTATTTTAAGCATCGATAATGAGTATATTTTATAATCATTCCTATTCATGTAATCACTGATGATGTCCTGAAGCTCATTACAAACTGGAGAATTTGTGGTAAAGCAACACGATTGGAAAAATAGGGTTAAAGCTAATATGTATAATTTTGGACTCATATATACTTTATTTAACTAACTGACTTGGATCATTAACTTCGATTTTATTATAAATATTTCTTTGATTATCATATTGGTATCTAACCTTATGAGGAACATTATAAATATATGAAGAGGGAACGTCCCCGCAGCCGCTCGTTCTCTATTTCCCTGAAACTTAAGGCATTTCATAAATAACCTCCTTTCTTGTCATATAAAATGGAATGGTTTCATCAGAATTACTCCCAGTTGTCACGTAAGAAACAGATATTCCCTTAAGAATATCTTCCCATGAATCCAATTTGTCAAAACCGAGATGTTGAAGATGATATTGAAGCAATATCAACCTCGCCCTCATGAATCCATGTGGAGAGATTGCTTTCTTACCGTTCTTGTATATTAAAGAAGCTGGTAGGCTAATACCTTTTGCATTATCCGCACAAACCTGAAAGAAGATAACATCAAGATTATTCTGTTTTACAGTAGGCATCAAGATTTCACTATCGCTGTGATTGTATAGGATATAATACAGAGAGAGTTTTCGATTCTCCTGTCCCCTAACAACGCGTGGAAGGTTGTCTGTATAATTAGATAACATAAATTCCAGCCTTTCACTATTTTCGTTATTTGGAATAATCGGATTATCTCCTGTTGCTTTTTCTTGGCAGGAAAAGAAAACGAATAATAAAACAATAAAGATATAATACAAGCCTCTCATAACCCTCCAAATAAATGAGTTTCGTAATTTTTGAAATGTTCTGTTGTCTTCGACCAAGAAGGATGCTTTCTTTGAAGCATAAAAATGTCCTTATGACTGTTAATGTTGTATTTATAATGACCTAAATATTCATGCACTCCTAATAAATTCTCGACATTACTAATAGTTGAATACAATTTCTTTATTCTTCCCACGCGACATAATCGACAGTATGAATCCATTTCCTAACCTTTTTAATTTTATAATCTTTATCATATACTAAACAGAAATATGGACTTCTGACTTCTTTCCCATAGTTATCCTTCAAAGAAGAGAAAAACAATGTTGACTTAAACAATGTGTCATGTTCTTCAATGTACCTTTCTGTAACAATGGTATGACGGGATCCTATTTCACCTTTTTGATAAGTACTATCCTGTTCGTCATGTGACAGAAACAGTTCCTTTCCACCTTCTGACGATATCCAGAAAAACCCTCCATCACCTTTAACAAAAACCCACCGATGTTCCTCATAAAATATTTTTGAAGACTGGGAAGACTCTTTCACAAACGGATTAATTCTCCGATCATTATTAATGATAATAATAGAGTCATCCATATATTTAACGAAAATTTTCTCCGTGAAACACTCGGGAGAAAGCAAATATTGACTGTCTGTGACTTGAACTTTCCTGCAAGAGATACAAATCAAAAACAATAACAACACTATACTATTTATACGCCTTTTCATACTCTTCAACTTTCTTTAAGCTGGCACCATAGAGGAACATCAGATATCCCGTGGAACCAATGTCTATCTGCGAGGGCAAATTTAAACAATTATATTGGATTGACGAAATATTCTTATTCAAATCTTTCACCTGGTTGCCGTTTTTGTCGTATTCGTAATATACAGAATACTCGTCTCCCTCTATAATACAAAACAAACAAGGAAAGAATTATGAGGCAGATAGACAAAAGCGGGTGTATCCGATTGGACACACCCGCTTGATCGTTAAAGCAACAAGATGTTACTCTGCCAGGGGATCGAAGGTACCGTTGGCACCACCGTTGTTATAGTCCTCCCAGCCAATGGTCTGCGGCAGACTCTTGTTCTGGTTCTGTACACCAGAGGAGAAGCCGAGCAGGTAGTACTTCGGACGGAAGTTGATATACAGGTCGTTGTGCTGTGAGTCGCGGCCATCGCCCTTACGCTCCTTCACCACGAGGTTGTCCTGATACCAGGCCTTCAGTGCCTCCAACTGCTCGTTCATGTCACCCACGCTGAAGTTCACACCGGCAGGACGCTCCGTGCCTGCTTTCAGCAAGGGGTCGCCATCCCACTGGGTGGTACCCACACCATACTTGTCGGCCACACGGAACTCAATACTCTCACGACGCTGTCCGTTGAAGGGTTTGAAGCCCAGCCAGCTACAGGTGTTTCCACCCCAGCCCGTCAGTGTCCATGTAGAGGGAGCACCCGTAGGAACCTGCGTACCACCATCGTAGAGCATCCAGCGGCGCATGTCATCGAAACGCTTACCCTCGTAGGCCAGTTCAATCTGACGCTCATAGAGGATAGCGCTCATACAGGCAGCCTGATCGCCGGCGAGGTTACTCTGCAGACCGTAGTTGTTCTCTGCGGTATAGCCGGCACGAGCACGAATCTTCTTCAGTTGTTCCACAGCGTATGCCATATCGTTGGCACCACAGGCAGCCTCAGCAAGGTTCAGCAGCACTTCAGCATAACGCAGTTCGATGAGCGGAGCGGCAGAGTAGAAGGGTCCGGCACCCGATTTCCATCCCATGGAATTGTATTCATACAGCGGTGAAGAGTTCACATCAAGGTCATCACTTCTCTTTCTTACGTAGATACCTTGCTTACTGCCCAAGAGGTTATCGGCAGCATACGAGTTTCCACTCTCGGGGTTACCCTGGTCGTTCAAGTCGGTGTACCATACATAGTTCCACAGTACGTAGTTACGACCGTCTGAAGGGTTATGAGCATCGTGCTCGGCAGCGTTACCATTATATGCCCAACGGAAGCCCGGGAAGGCGAAGGTACGATAGAATCGCGGATCGCGGTTCATGAAGGGATACTCGCTCTCATAAGCATAGGAAGAAGTCTCCAGCTTCGTATAGGTGTTCAAGCCTGCAGGCAGCTTACCATCGGCCATGGGGAACATCTGTACCAGCATCAAGCCGGCACCTAAGCCATTACCACCCGTATTGTCAGGACGGATATAGCGCTCCCAGGGGTTGTTCTTGGCAGCATCGTCGATACCCGTCAGGATGATGGTCTTGTTATACAACGTGACGAACACAGCCTCGGGGTTCTTGGTTGACTGCAGGAACTGCTTGGCGAAGTCACTACCATTCACATTGCTGCCCGTCTGATAGAGTCCGTAGCCACAGGCATTGATGGTGCTGAGGTCGGCCTTCATCTCATTGTAGGCATTGGTCCAACGGCTCTGGTCGTTGCTGCGGTTAAACAGCGGACTGGCCCAGAGGAGCATCAACCGTCCCTTCAGTGCCAAGGCCGTACCCGAAGTGATACGTCCCCAGTTGCTACCGTTCCAGCCACCGTTGGCGGTCTGTGCACGGAGCATGTCGGCAGAACGCTTCAGATCGTTCAGGATGAACTCGTAGGTAGCCTTCGCAGAGGAACGCGGAGTGATGGCATCCTCGGTGGGGTTCTGCACCTCGTCCACCAGAGGCACACCACCGTACCACTTGAAGAGGTTATAATATACCCAAGCACGGAGGAAATATGCCTGTCCGAGCACCTCATCCTTTTGCTCTTGTGTGAGATCGCTCTCAGAGACACCGCGGATCAGATCGTTACAGTCGCGGATATGTCCATACACAGCCTCCTGGATATTTCCAGAGTTGGCCATGAAGAAATCAGGCACGGAGTTGGTGGAACCCATGGACGACAGTTCGATCTCAGGGTTCACGAAAGAGCTGAAGCCCGTATATTCCTCTGTTGACTTCGCACCCTCATCGTTCAAACCGATGGAGGGATAACGCCAGTCCATGTTCGCCACGGTGGGCAGACACATGCTATACAGGTCGTAGAGACGTCCCTGTGCACCCTCATAATAGTTGTAGATCTCAGCACCCACCTGTCCGTAGTTCTTCTTGTCCTGCAGGAACTCATCGCTGCACGACGTGAAGGAGAGGACAAGGATGGAGAGAAGGAGCAAAGAGGTTGTCCTTGCTGATACCACCTTATTATATATCTTCTTTTCCATATTCTTATTCATATTATAAAGTTCTTCTGTAATGTATGTCATCAAAGCCTTCTTTAGAACGAGAGGTTCACACCCACCGTCCACTTACGCAGGTTAGGATAGGCGCCATAGCTTCCAGCCATCGGGTTGGTGAACTTGTCGGGATAGGGGTTGTAGAAGTTGACCAGGTTGGTACCTGTCACGTTGATACGTGCACCCTTGATACCAATACGTCCGAACCATTTCGAAGGCAGGTTATAGGCAATGGTCAGACGGTTCAGGGCTACGCGGGCTGCACTGACGCGCCAGAACGATGACTCGTTTGAGTTGATGCCCCATGCCAAGTTTGGATACTCGGCATTGCGGTTCATATCCATAATCTTGTTTCCGCTGCCATCATAGATGTCCTGATATACATACATATTGTCGGGATTCCAGAACGACGGCATGTTGTAGAACTCCAGGTTTGAGCCAGAGGCCACACCTCTTGCCGTAGCAGGCACCAGGGTGTAGCCACCCCAGGAAGCACCGATCTGAGCAGTGATAGAAAGACCCTTCCAATCGATGCCAAGGTTCATGGTAGCGCCGTAGATATTGTTACGGTGTCCCAGCTCCACCTGGTCGTTGTCCTTATCCACTACACCATCCGGACCGGCATACGTTCCTGTCTCCTGGTTGTAGGCACCGCGCACATCCTTATAGATGAGCATACCCGGGCGCACCTTGTCTTTGGTCATACCCATGTAAGAAGTGATGTTGTATTTCTCGAAATACTCCTCGATATCTTGGAACGAACGGAACATTCCGATGCACTGCATACCCCAAAGACCCATATCGGTACGATGGTTCGGTGTAATCTGACGATAGATATAGTCATCGACGAAGTCCATCAGGATCACCTTATTGTCGGAGTAGCCCGTGTTGATACCGATGCGGTATTTCAGATCCTTGCCGATCTTGTCGCGCCAAGTCAGCGAGAGCTCCCATCCCCAGTTATCCATCTCACCGAGGTTGGTGGATGCCGACTGTGTTCCCACGGTAGAAGGCACATTCTGCGCGATGTTCATCAACATCTCGCGGTTCTTCTCGTAGTAGTAGTCGAAGGTGATTGACAGACGACTGCGCAGCACCTGGAGATCGAAACCGACGTTCGTCTTGTATGACTTATCCCAGTGCACGTCACGGTTCACAGCCGACGTGTTCTTGTTGATGGAGTTACGTACGGTAGCAGAAGGATCGATGTCCAGTCCCTCTCCGAAGATCGGGTTCTTGTTCTTATCCAAGGTATAGACCTGCAGCCACTGCCAGGCGGCGAGGTTGTCACGACCTGTGAGACCCCAGCTGGCACGCAGCTTCAGGAAGTCGATCCACTGCAGTGACTTGCTGTTCTGGAACCAGTTCTCTTCGCTCATCACCCAACCGGCACTGATAGCGGGGAAGGTGCCCCAGTAGTTCTCGGGAGCGAACTTCGTAGAAGCATCTGAACGGAGCAGGAATTCCAACAGGTACTTGTTAGCGTAAGCGTAGTTGATACGTCCGATATATGACAGGGTACCGCTCTCTGCACGGTTGAACTCTGTGGTCTGGTCACCCTGTGTGGAATTAGACTGTCCATTGGTATAAGGTAGCGGCTCATTTCCCTGACCTGTCACGAACTCACTCTCTGCCTCTGACTTCTCGATAGAGAACAGGGCATTCACATGGTGCAGTCCGAAGTCACGGGAATACTGTGCCGTGAAGTTCATCTGGTAGTTATCCGTACGGATCATGTTACGGCTGATGTAGTTACCATTGGCATATCTCAGTCCGTTGAAGTTCCTCTCGGCCAGATAGTCGAAGGTAGGATCATCACCGGCTGTCGGAGTGTACATGTGGTCACCCGATCCGTAGCGGCGTGTCATCTGATACATTGTATAGGATGAACCGTACTCGTTGGTCTTGTCGGAGTTGATACTCTTCGAATAGGTGAAGCGCAGGTTCAGTCCCTTCAGGATCTTACTCCATCCGAAGTCGTAGGTCAATCCGGCATTGATGCTCGTATTGGAAGTCATATTACTGCTGTAGTCACCGTTGTTCTGCAGCACATCGAACGAATAGCGCTGATTCTGCACGCGCTCACCATTGGTAGGTCCGTAGCTCAGGATAGGATAGCCATTCACCTCCTCAGGCATGTAGCGCGGACGGGTGAGCAGCAGGTTATAGTCTTTCTCGGCATTCGTACCACCCACCTTCAGCAATGGCTTGTTTTTCTTTCCATAGTCACCGCTCACGGTGAGGTTGGCAGTGAGCCACTGACTAACCTTCACGTCGATACCGGCACGGTAGTTCCAGCGGTCGTAGTCGAGCTTACCCAGGTTACCCTCCTGATCGAAGTAGGAGATACCACCGAAGTAGCTCACGTTATCCGTGGCACCGCTCACATTCACTGAGTGACGCATGGTTGTTCCCGTCTCCCAGTATTTGTCGAGCAGGTCGTAGTTCAACTTCTTCATCGCCTCCAATTCATCAGCCTGGAACAGGGCCGTGGTCTTGTTCAGTGATGTGTTGGTGGGGTCGGCAGCCGTCACTGCATTATACAGACGACCATAGTCGTAAGCACTCAGCATCTTCGGACGTGAGAACTCATCATTGAAACCGAACTGTCCGCTGTAAGAGATTGACGGTTTGCCTAACTTTCCTTTCTTCGTTGTCACGAGGATCACACCATTGGCAGCGCGGGCACCATACACAGCAGCCGAAGCATCCTTCAGCACAGAGATGCTCTCCACCTCACTGGGGTCGAGGTTGTTGAAGGCCTCAGCACCCAGGTTCTGAGTGATGTTTCCTACCTTCACGTCGTTCGGGTAGATATAGCCGTCGATGACGAACAATGGCTCCTGGGCCGTAGAACCCACCTCACCTAACGAGTTCACGTCACGGATGCTCAGACGGGCATTCTCACCAGGACGGGACTCACCGCCGCTGACGCTCAGACCGTTCACCAAACCAATCAGTGTACTGGCCAGGCCTCCAGAAGCCAAGTCCTGAATCTCATCCACGGGCACCGTGGCTACAGATCCTGTCAGGTGTGCTTTCTTCTGAGTACCATAACCCACGACCACCACTTCTTCGAGTTGTGAGTTATCCTCTTCCAATTGTACATGTCCACCGGTAGTCATCTTATCTTTATATCCGATATAAGAAATAACGATCTTTCCGTCTTTGGGCACCTCTATCTTATAATTACCGTCAAAGTCGGTTACGGTGGCGGTCTTCGTACCTTCCACCCTCACCGTGGCACCGATCACCGGTTCGCCGAGTTCATCGACCACCGTTCCTTGCACCACCTTGTTCTGTGCCAGTGTGGGCAATGCCATGAGCAGTCCGAGGCACAAGCTGATTATATGTTTTTTGAATCTCATATTTCTGTCTTCATTTTCATTATACATTATCACTTAGCACGAAACTGTCGTCATGGCAGCCAGCGTGGATCGCCACACTTGCGGTTGATGTGCGTAGGATTGCTGATGGTAAAGTCGGCATTTGCCGGATCACGGAATCCGGGATCCTCATCAATGTTCGTGCCGGAGGTGTCGTAGTTCGAGGGATTGTCAAACGTTCCATCGGGATGCATATAGGTATTGTTCTCGAAGGTTGCCGTCGGCTGGTTCTGTTTTCCTGCGAGGAATCGGCGTGCCACACCCGAGGAGGAGCAGTCGTAGAAGATACAGTTCTTCAAGTTCCAGTAGGAGGTCTTCTTTCCTGCCACACCGTTGTAGTTACCCCATTGACCGCTAGCACATACATGGTAGAACGTACAGTTCTGATAGGTGATGGTATTCTCCGTCCATCCGAATTGTGTGTCGGGATCCTTCACCTGGTCGTTACCGAAGCCACCATACTGCACGAAGTATTTCACATCTCCCTCACCGGTATTGTAGAACGTGGAGTTCGAGACGGTCAGGTTCCGGAAGAATCCTGCCCCCTTATTCGTCCAGAAATATCCTCCACTCAGTGCTTTCGAGTTGGATGGTGTCGTCAGGTGTACGAGGCAGTTATCCACCAGTACATTGTCAGCAAACCAGCAGCTCACCTGATTATCCCAGATAAAATATGAGTTTACTCCCGTGATATGACAGCTCAAGACGGAGATATTGTCCTTGACACGGTAGAAATTATAATCTGCAGACCACGCATTGACAATAACGGGGGCAATGGCGGGGTTACGACTGAGTGAGATGAATGCTTGTGATGAGGCACTACAATCTATATTCAGGTACTTCAACACCAGACCGCCTGAAGTACTCAGCTCTGAACTGTTATCGGTAAATGTAATCTTTGCAGGCACCGCCTTGTTATTGGAACGGAGCGTCACGCTGCTGGCACCGAAGTCAAGGAGTCCGGAGAGTGTGTATTCGGCACCACCTTCCAGGTCGAAGTTGTGGTTCTCTCCAGCAGGTGCGGGATTAGCTTCAAACCATGCCTTCAGGTCACTCCCTGCAGGAATGGTCTTGTAGGTAGGTGTGAAAGTAGAGATCTTCATCTCCGTAGCCGAAGAGGCATCCTGGTTGTTCGACTCCTTCCTGCCCATCGTCTTGATGGTGAGCAGGTAGTTCATGTCCTCCTCGCGTTTCACCGTCACCGAACAGCCGTCCACCAAGCTGTCTTTGACAATCGGCTCAGCAGGGTTTCCCTCATCGATAAAGTTCACGAGATAGCCGCCGGCACCTTTCACCACAGGCCATGAGATAGTCTGTGTCTTGCCATCGGCACTGGGAGTCACCGTAATGGTCTCCGCACTGGGTGATGCCAACGTCGCACCCGTCACATCGGATACAAAACGCTCGTCATCATCGTAACCGTCAACAGCGCAGGCAGTCATCAGCAATGTTCCGGCACCAGCCAGCAACATTCCCTTTGTCCACACACGCGCACACTGACAGTTCTTCAAGTAATTGTGCTTTTTGTTCATAAAAATGGGTTATAAGTTATACATGTATAAATAGTTTCTATGCTATAGACGTTATTTTTCCTAAATGTAATCAAAAAGACATCAAAAAAGGGTATGCCTTCACGGCATACCCTTAAACTTGAAGGACTCAGTTAATTATTTATTGATAAATTTCTTTCCGTTCTTGATCAGGATACCCTTAGTGTTCGGAGAAACACGCTGACCTGCGAGGTTATAGACAGGAGCGTTGGCATCGTTCTTCACGTTCACGATCTCGCGGATACCTGTGCCAGCACCTGCGGTGAACTCGAAGCCACCGAAGCCTACCTGTGAGCTGTCCTGGAAGAGCCAGTAGTCAACACCAGCCTTTGCCTCGAAGATAATCCAACCCCAGAAAGGCTGGCCTCCCTGATCGATTACATAAGGTGCGCTATCCACACCATCCTCACCAACCTTGGCAGCATTGTGACGCTCCTGGATCTCTTCGGGAGTGAAGAGGCGCATCATCTCCTGACCTTCAGCATTGAGAACTTTCTCGTTATTCTCGTCAACCACCTTCTGGCCATTCACATAACCTGTAGCCTGATAAGCCACGGCCTCCTTAGTCTGACCATTGATCAGATAGGTATTGCGGTTACCCTTGTTAGCCCAAATCTGAACCTTCATCTTACCATCGGTCTTGGTGGTGAACTTGTAATAAAGACCTACCTGCGGCATATCCATACCGGGTTTGTAGTAGTCGTAGGATGCGCGATATGTGCCTGTAGGAGTATCATCAGTAACAATCTCCTCAGCATACATCTTTACGTAAGGATTACCAGAGCCAAGCACGAAATACAGTTTTGTTCCTGCCTCATCGTTGATGTCGGTCTTGTTTTGACCATTCTTCCATGTTACGTTATTCCAAGAGCCTACAGATGCTACCTCATAGAGATGCTTCTCTGCATCAACAACAGTACCCGGAGTGATATCCTGTGCACCACCATCAACATTGGCGGGAGTAGCACCACCCACAGCCTCTAAAGTTACATTGTCGGTAGTAATCGTCACAACAGACTTGCCATCAACCACATTCGTGGCATTCTCACCGTCAACCACAGCGGCAAACTCTGCTGCCAAGACACCATAGGGAGCAGCTACATACTTCTCTACATCACCAGAAGGCTGTTGGCCACCTTGGCCTTCGTTGCCACCTTGCTGGCCAGCAGCCTCGAACTTCATACCGTAGTAGTTGAGGGTTGTACCGCGTGCCCAAACAGTGTAGGTATTACCGGCCTTCAGTGAAATCACCTTCGTTGCAAAGCCGTAGTCGCCTTCCTCAGTCTTGCTGTCGATCGTCATCTCACCCTCGAGAACGGTGGCGGGATCAGCCTGATTGATCACCTTCACATCCTTGCCGTCGTTGGATGTCCACTCACCAGCCTGACGACGATAATAAATAGTATAAGTCACATCCTGCTTCGGAGTGATGATCAGAGAGGTGCTACCACCTTTGTCTGTTCCGTAGAGGGCATCAGCAGAAGGAGCCTTATCCACACGAACCTGTGCATAGTGAGTAAAGGCCTCACCTGCGATGGTTGCCTCAGCTTCCTTGATAGTTCCTTGAAACGTTGTTGTAATGGTTACAAAATCATCGTCAAGCCATGTGCTGTTCTCAGCAGTTGGGGTATCGGCATTGACTTTCCATACCTGTGCATTTGCACCAATAGCCATTGCGGCCATTGCGATCAGTGTAAAAATTTTCTTCATAAGCTATTTGTTTTAATATTAAAAGTTAGAGATATCTCGGTTTTTGTACGAACTTCTTATTGTTTGTTTTTTGACGTTTAGATCTGTTAGTTGCACAAATCCGTTTCAAAAATAACGCTTTTATATCAAAGATGTAATATAGCTATTAGAACTTTATACTTATTTAACAGAAAGTGGCGTGAAACGCACATGGAGTGTATGGGCCTTCTGGGGAATGGTGTAGCGTGACAATACACCTGGTCCACAGGAACTGTTACCCAACCCCATGACGGCGGCATCCAAGGTGAGATAGACAAATTCGGGATCTTCCTGCAGGAAAGCATCGTGGGTTGTCTCATAGAGATGCTGCACACTGTAAGGGAGGGCCGAGAAAGAGAAGGGCTGATCGGTGCAGGTGATACGCCACCCGTTGCCTTTCTTGTCGGTAAGTTCTACGTATGCCACATCATCATGGTTACCGCTGTCTTGCGGCCGCGGATAGTGCACATACTGTTCTGCCACCGTACTTTTCCATCGGTTGATGGTAGAAGCCGCATGACGATCGGGGTAGTTATCCCACGGTCCGCGTCCCATATAGGTGAGCTCGGTAAGTCGTTTGGGCAGCACGAAGGTAGTACCCAAGGCCGGTAACGGCGGTAAAGTGCCCTGAGGGGTATAGGTAGCCTTGAAATCGATGCTGCCATCTGTGTCGATCACATATTCATATTGAGTGAGGATCTCCCCTTCGGCTGTCTTGTAAGCCATGGTCTGATGGGCCCTCACGGCACCGTTCTCACATGTCTCTAAGGTGAGTGGCACCACGATGGAATCACGGAGATTGTCGAGATGGTGGTTCTTCCAGTCCTTGGCAATCCAGTTGCCGAAGCCTTTGTCGTTGTCGGTGGGTGCACGGAAGAAATGCGGACGAAGGATCTCAGCCCATGCCTTGGCTTCAGTGTATCGCTGCGTCACGTCTTGCTTTTTCTTACCCTTGGCTTTCTTCAGCGCATTCACGGCATGGACGAACCATTGGTCGTCGGTGACAAACTGCTGGTGTGCCACCACATACTGTTCGTTGGGGGCCCATGCCGCAGGATGTTTCAACGTGGCTTTGACATCGATGAAACCATCGTGCTCGGTCTGGCGGACCACATAATCATCTATGCTGCAATGAGCATCCACCACTTCGGGCACCACTTTTCCGTTCTCATATCGGAAACGGATGGGAGCATAGACCGCTTTCACCTCCTCGTATTTCGGCGTAGGCTGTCTGTACGAACTGACGATTCCCTTCAGACAGAACGCCTTGAGGTTGGGCACATCACCAAAATCACCGCCATAGGCAATAAATGAAGTTCCTCCATTCCTCCCTGAAGTGGAGGCTTTAGACTCGGCACCCTCTGGAAGGGGGTGGGCCTCTATCCCTTCATCTGCCCATTCCCAGATGAAACCGCCGAGCATGCGCGGATGACTGTAGATCTCATCCCAGTATTCCTTGAAATTGCCAAGGGCATTCCCCATGGCATGTGCATACTCACTGGTGACGACAGGACGGGTATCACGGGCATCGCGGGCAATGGTCAACAGCCGCTCCCACCGTGCATTCTCCGGGCGTTCCATGTTGTTGTCCTTCACCCCGGGGTTCAGATACTCATCCTGTGTACGGGGATAGAAACGGGAGATGATATCCACTGAAGAGGGATCGGGAACCCACTCCTTCCCTGGGGAAGGACTGCTGGAGCCCTGTGCCCCTTCATAATGTACGAAGCGCGTGGAATCGTATTCATGGATCCAAGCCGAGGTGAGGGCAAAGTTGGTGCCCCACCCTGCCTCATTGCCCAAGCTCCAGAACACCACGCACGGATGGTTACGGTCACGAATCACCAGGCGCTGCGTGCGGTCGAGCCATGCTGCAGCCCATGAGGGATCACTGGCCAGTTCGCCCCGCAGTCCATGTTCTTCGATATCGGCCTCATCCATCACATAGAGTCCGATGGAATCACACAGTTCATACCACCGCTCGGTGTTGGGGTAATGACAGGTGCGGACAGCATTGATATGGGCACGTTTCATCAGCAGGATGTCCTGAAGCATGCGTTCCTCACTCATCACATGACCCGTAACGGGATCCATCTCATGACGGTTCACACCTCGGAAGCGCACTTGTCTGCCATTGACGAGAAACATACCGTCGCGGATCTCCAAACAACGGAAGCCTACCTTCGTGGAGACCTGCTCCAAGACTCGACCTTCGGCATCGTTCAACGATAAACGAAGAGTATAGAGATAAGGAGTCTCTGCGGTCCATTTCACAGGATTCCTGACCGTTGCCGCCATCCATCCCCATTTGGGATAGCCACGCTGGGGGGTGCGGTCGTTCATGATCGCTGCCTTATGTCCAAGATTCAGGATGGTAGGGATATCGGCTGTCAGCATACTGTCTAAGACGGCATGCCCCTCAGCATCGAAGAGCTGTGCCTGTAGGGTATATCCCTTGTACAGTTCATTCTGACTGGCATCCGACAATGTTTTTCTGACCTCCGGCGAAAGGGCCACCTCGGGATGAATCACTAACTGTGCATCGTGATAGTTCTCATCGAGAAGCGTGCGCACACCGAAATCTCGTATCCGCAACTGAGGGGTGGCGAAGAGCGTTACATCTCGGTGGATGCCCGCCAGGCGCCACATGTCCTGATCCTCCAAATAGCTGCCGTCGGAGTATTTGAGAACGTGCAGGGTGATCTGATTGTCACCCTGTGGATGCAGATAAGGGGTAATACGGAACTCTGCCGGCTCCATGCTCCCCTGAGAATAGCCCACCTGCCGACCGTTGATCCACAGGTAGAAAGCACTGCTCACACTACCGAAACGGATATATACCTCCTGCCCCTTCCATGCGGAGGGGATTGAGAAGGTACGACGGTAAACGGCATTGGGATTCCGCTCACGGTATGCCGTATAGGTGGTCTTGGGCTCTCCCATCACATAGGGAGGATTGATCTTGAACGTGTAGCCGCTGCTGCTGTAGATAGGTGTGCCATAACCGTTCATCTCCCAGTCGCCTGGAACGGGGAAGGAGGGCCATGAGGCATCATCGTAGTCGATGCGGTGGAAATCCTGCGGCTGCTCCTCGGGGGTTCTCGTCCAATGGAATTTCCATGAGCCGTTGAGCGACAGCTGACGGTCTCCCTGCTGCTGCCAGAAGGGGAAGAATGCGGCACGCGCCGGTTCACGGTTGATCTGAAGGATATGCTGGTTCTCCCAGTGGTGGGCACATACGGGTATAACAGTCAAGAGGCAAAGGATGACTGCTAACGGGATCTGCCGGATACCGTTCTCTGCTACTGCGTTCTTTATGATCATCTTTCTATCCATGACGTTTGCTGATTGTGATGAGGCGATTGCTGACGGTTATTGTACTTCCAAGTTACTGAATTCCACCGCGGGAGAGTTGATCAGGACGGTATAGGTTCCGGCATTGATCTGTGTACCAGTGGTGGTTGACAGGATCTTGAACTTGTTGGGTGTCGGGGGGAAGGTGATGTCACGATCCACCAAGACAGATTTTTTAGTATCCACGAGGGTGAGACGGGCCTTGACGGCTTCCCCCGTGGTGTTCTTATATCGGAAACGGAGTGCATACTCCTGTCCTAATCCTGTCTTGATGACAAATGCCGTGCCTTGTCCCTTCCTCTGCTTTTGCGGTTCATAGGCAGTGGCAGGACGTGACTCACTGTCAAGGGGTAACAGTTCCTTTGGCAGCTTGGCGATCGTGTCGGTATTGAGCGAATGCCAGTAGTTAGTGGGGAGGGAAGAAGCAGAAGAGGGATGATGACTGCCTTTCCTGGCAATGGCAATGCCACAGATAACGGCCTGTCCGGCTTTCACCTCGGGGAAGGAGATACGGAGCCTGCCGTTCTTCGCCTTGGCGTAAACCACGCGTTTCATCGCACCGAGATAGCCCGCTTCTGCCCACGGATCGAGATCGTTGATCACGGTCTCGCCATTGACAGCCACGTCGAAGATGCGCATGCCCTCGTAGTCATCTTCGACAAAACCACCCCTGCCATGCCACGGCTCCATAAAGTATAGCTCAATACGATAGTCGTGATCACCATCCGACTGTGCATCGGCAACCGGAAAGTCGTACCACAGACGGTGACGACCGAAACGGAAGAACTGGAACAGCTCATCGCTCTTTGTTCCACGGATATCCTGCTGCACATACCGCTGAGAGGCCTGGAACGGGTGGATCTCGGGGAAGTCGTGCCCCCAGGAATGACTATAAAGGGAGTCATCAGCCTGCCACTGCTGGGCAAACTCATCCACGAACGGGTCGCCACCGCAATTGATACGGTATAGATAATAGTAGTCGGCAGCACCTTTCACGAGATCGATATTGCGGTCAGCCGCCACAGGGATGACAGGTAGGGTGGCCTGTGCTTCCTCCTGATCGAAAGGATGTTGCAAGGCCCCATGATAACGATACATGTAATAGGCCGGAGTGGGCTCTTCCCAAATAGTGGTCAGTCCTTTGTAGTTAATAGGTCCGATCTTGTCTATACGACGATAAGCACCATCGGGCTGGGTACGTCCGGGATTGTCGTGGGAGGCAAAGAGCCACTGGAAATGACCGCACACGCTGTCTTGCGCACTGGCCGCCAGACGTGCCTTGGTCTTCAGCAGTCGGGTGAACGACTCCTCGCTGTATTTCTCTGCCCCATGGAGATCGATGGTTCGCCAAGCACCATATTCCCCATTCAGCAACTGATCCTGCTGCTTCAGCTCATGGTCGTAGTTCTCGGCAGACCCCCCATACGTACCGCTCCAGTTCTGTATCACGTTCCAATCGGTGCCCTCGCCTCCATTACAGGTGGTGATCAGGCGCATCGTAGAAGCCGTGGGATCAAGGGAACGGATCAGGTTACTGCATTCCATGGCAAACTCCTTGGGTAGAATGCTCTCATTCTGCAGTCCCCACAGGATGACCGACGGGGAGTTGCGGCGCTCTTTGATCCAACGTACCAGCAGTCGTTTGAAGTTCTCGCGGAACTGAGGTGTATCGTACCAGATATGTGCCGAGTACTGACTCCAGAACAGAAGTCCCTGCTCATCTAACAATTGCTGGTAGTAGAGATTGTGGGGCTGGTGTGCTTCGCGGAAAGCATTGAACCCCGCCTGTCGGATCTGCTTGATACGTGAGGCGATCTGTTCGTGGGAGAAGGCATGACTGGCTCCTAAGAGATGCTCATACTCGCAGGTGCCGTTGATGAAGAAAGGCTCTTCGTTGATGAAGAAACGGGAGTCGGAAGGGTTGGTGCGACCGATGGAACGGGGCCACGAGAGGGAACGGATACCGAAGGGTGTCCGCACTTCGTCGATGGTCTTGCCGTCACGCTTCAACAGTGTGGTCAACGTGTAGAGGTAGGGATGATCGGGACTCCATCGGATGGCATCGGCAACAGGTGACTGCTGACTCACGATACGGGTTTCACCAGGTTGCAGCGTAAGAGGTTCGCTGAGTCGGAACACCTGCTTTCCATTAGACAAAGTGAACTTGCTGACCAGCTCGATGGTCTGCGGATAACGTGAATAGTTCTTCACTTCCGTATGGATAAAAACGCTGTCGCAGCGCATGTTGTTCCAGAGGTGAACGCCAAAAGGCTCCACACGCATCTCGTCGGTCTCGATGAGAGATACCGGACGGAAGATGCCGAAAGGCTGACTTCCCTCCGAGAAGCCCCACTCGGAAGAGCAACCGCCACATACCCAAGGTGACTCTGTCTGCATGGAAGGATGGTCAACGGTTATCTGCAGACTGTTACTGCCGTCGGTAAGTGCATCGGTGATATCAAGTGTAAAGACCGTCCTTCCCACCAGCTCTTTGGGGAAGGTGTGACCATTCAGCGTAACCGTGGCATAAGTGCCTACACCCTCTAACTGGAGGAAGTAACGTTTTCCTGCTTTCTTTGTGGTTTGGAACACCTTATTATATATAGCCGTACCATGGAGATTACCATGACGCAGCTGCCGGTATCCGTAATAGTCGTCGAAGTTATGAGGAAGGTTTACTTTTTGCACAACAGTATCACGACCGGTAAGGCTCCGGGCCATCCATCCTGTATCAAGAGAAGTGATGGAACGGCGACCAGAGGGTTCTGGCAACGGGAAACGCACTTCCGAACGTCCCATCGGCATATTGGTGGCTACGGCGATGCCTCGTTGTCCGTCGTTGTTCACGGCACAGTAGAAATGATAGACCACCCCGTTGTGCTTCACCACATAGCTCTTATGGGCGAACATCTCATCGTATTTCTTGGTAGGCCAGATGAGATCAGGCCCTTCCCAATCATACCAATGAACCAGGTCACGACTCACTGCGAAAGTATTGAAGGCATTGTATTCACGACCGGGATGATAGGCTGAGAAATAAAACATGACCCAAAGGTCACCCATCCTGACAATCTGGGCATCACCCGTGATGGTGCCATCACTGTCGTGGGCGAAGACAGGATTTCCCTCGTAGCGTTTCCATCGCTTCATATCCTTTGACAGAGCGATGCCTATGCACTCTCCTTTGGGATGTGACTCGTCTTTTCCTCCAGCATTGTAGAACATCACGAAAGGATACTGCTCCTTTCCCGCCACACGCTGCCCTTTGTCTTTGATCCAATAGATGGTGCTCTTATACTGAGTAAGATACTCCCACCACTGTGCATCCTTGTCGTTGTAACTCATCAAGGCTTTCGTTTGCGTGTCCCACTGATGAGCTGTGGTGATATCTCCCGTCGTGGAGGCCACACCAATACTCAAAGGAGCATTGACAGCTTCGTAGCCCGTGCCAGGGCCACCGATATAGGTGAGGTAATGCCTCCCTTTGTAGGCTTGCATCTCGTAGGTTCCACCCCAATGGTAATCAATCAACGACGGGAAACCGCCGCGTTGGTTCTGATCCCACAGATGGAGACCGTCGGAAGGGAAGGCAAGGATACGTCCGAGTGTCTGCCAGTGCAACAGGTCATCGCTTTGTGCTAACCATGTCTCGTAGCCACGTCCATCGGTGCCGTCCTTACCGTCGTAGCACACGTAGGTCATATACCATTTACCACCCTGTTGGAACACCGTGGGACAGTCGAACTTATGGTAGTTGTCGGAAGGTGCCACCACCAAACCATATTTATAAGGTGTCTTCACCTCATCATAGATCTGCTGCATCTGCGCCTGCGTGATCTGCGCCGAAACGGCAAGGGGGAAAAGAGCACCGCCCCCCACCATTCCTATGAAGGAGAAGACGGATCGTCTCAATATTGTTTTGATCTTTCTCAGCATTGATTGTACCTTTCTTTTTTTACTTCATAAACAGCCAGTCCACTTCATCGCCAGCCCCTTGCAGTCCGACATCACGAGGTTTGATGTCCGACTCGGTGAAACCGGCAATCATGATGATGCCCTTAGGCAGGTTGATGACGTGATGACCCGCAGAGAAATGATAGGCATGGATATTTACAGGGGGCATTTGTAACATGCTGACGGCATTGGTCAGGATAGGTTCTGCCTGTCCGTATTCATTACCCGTGGCATCAATCTCCAGTTTCGGTGCTTTCGCCCACTTTTTATCATCATCTTGGAAGAAGCCGACAAGCATCTTCACAGGGCGCTCGCAGGTGAACTCTACAGATGTTCCTACGATACGCGTAGAGTCACGGTTCAGGACGAGAGCCTGGAGATTCCGCAACTCTGGTGCCAAAGAGTCAATTTTCGTATCTTCCCGTTTCTCAAAGAGCACTGCATCTTTGGATAAATGAACCACTTGTTTACCATCTCCGATCATGATCTGGGCAGGGACGGCTGGTTGGATCTTCACATTGCTTTGTTTGACAGGATGCTTCAGCTTCTCGATGTTGGCTTTCAAGGCATCCAACTCATCCTGATAAACTGTAGCCAGTTCACCCCATGTTTTCATTTTACCTCCGTCACCACCAACGGGTACACGTCGCTGAGCGGTCTGCATGGAGTTGGCATATAGGTATGAGGAATCGGCATAACTCACCAGTTCATGCCAGGAGTCCATGCTTTTCTCCAATAGCGGCACGGCCTTCTCCAAATAGCTGATATCCTTACTCCACTTATAGTTGAGCACCTGCTGGGCAGCCAGTACTTTATCATGAAACGACTGTGCGAATTTCCAATAGCAAAGCATATCTGTTGAGAAACGTAAGAACTCATCACTGTGCTTCTCTACATTCTGAACGGCAAAGATCACATTCCGTGCGGCATTGTTTCCATGCTCCAGACACTGTTCAATGATGTCCAAAGGCAGTTCACCAACATGGGGTTCTCCTTTCCATTCCTTTTCCACATACTCTATCAGTTTCTCACCCTGAGGACCGCAGCTTTCATAAAACCCTGGATAGATGGTGTATTTGTAAGGATTTACCAACTGCGACATTTTCATGCCGAGCAACAGGGTCTGGCGGTTACCCTCAGTAATACCGAATCTGCGAAGGAGCTTGGGGGCAATCTCACCACTTTCATTATATGCCTCTAATACCTGTTGAGCGGCATATCTGTCACGAATACCATAATAGTCCATCAGCTCCCTGAGCCAATACTCGCTATCCTCTCCGCGGTCGCAGTTCCATGCATAGCGCCCCCAGGCTTTGTACCACATCCAGTCGCGGTCGATCTGTAACAGCCGCTCTCCATTGGGCAGCTTGTCGGCAGTATAGGGCCAATCCCAATAGGAGGCCTGCGGATACAGGTGTAGACCCTTTGAATGATGTACACGATGCATCGCCTGCACGGCTTTCTGTGTGAAGGCAGGACTCGACCATCGCCACGGTTCCAGATTGGCAAGGATATGTACATTGTCGATATGAATAGGCGCTGCGGCAGCGAGCGTACGATGTGTCTCTCCCCAAGGGCCACCCGGTTCGTAAGTTGTCAGACTCTCTCCCGTATATTTGTTCATCGTGTAGATATTCGGATAGAGGGGCAGAGAGGCTTTGAGAACGGCAGGACCGTCGGTGTCGTGATTGCGTAGGATAATAGGCGGGGTATCGGTGCGCCCCGATGCTGCCAGTCCATCTTTGATGCCTGGGATGATCGTCTCGGTCATCCATTTGATGTCTGTGTCAATGCCCGACATGGCCTCACCAAGACATACCAGGAAACCCACCTTGGGATATTTCTCCACAAAGGCGGCGATTGACTTACGAGTGTAGTCGGCAATGAGTGGTGAGATAGGACGGTTGCGGTCTTGCGTCTTCAATCCGTAATGATCAGCAAAAGGTTTGCTGAGAATGATGTTGTAGAACATCTGTATCACACGGATGCCACGACGGTCGGCCTCATCAACGAGGAAGCCAAACATCTCCTGGTTCTTGTGCATAGTGGCATCATCCACCTCCGGAGCAAAGGGATACTCCTTCAGCTTCACCAACGAGGCAAAGGGATGTCCGTTCCAAAGATACACCGTATTCATATTGTTCTCAGCAAGCAGGTCAAGATAGCGCAACCAGAGTTGCTTGTCGTAGAACCATGGGAAATTCTCGGGTGTATAGGGATATTCATAGACACGATGCCCTGGCAGATAGACTGTCTTTTGCAATCCGACACATGCTCCGCGCAGTTTCATCTGCGGCACTTCACTGAGGGTGGTCAGCGTACTTAGTGTCGGGTCTTCTCGCAACAGTTCCTGTAGCTTGTTTGCTCCATAGATAGCACCACTGCTGTCATTGCCGACAATACGGATTTTCTTCCCTTGACGGGTAATGGTGAAGCCTTCTGCCTCCCCCTCACTGCGGATTTCTATCGTGATGGTGTATTTCTCCCCGATGCCCTGCAGTCGGGTGGCTGCATATTCAGTCTGTGGACATACGGTCTTTACCTTTACCTTCCCTGCTATCGGCAGGACGGCCAGCAAGGCAAGTGTCAAAAAGAAATTCCTGTATCTCATATCGTTTTATATATTTTAGTAGTTTGTTATTGTTATCGTTTGATGGGCGGGGATTTCAATCTGCCGACCGTCAATGAGCAAGGTACCATGACCGCCATCACTCACGACCGTGATTTCCGTGGGTGTCATCCTGATGTGAATCTTTCCGAAAGGTGTGGGCACATCCCCCTCCATCCAGTCAAGACCCCCAAGTGTTGGTCGTACCACATATTCCCCATAGCCCGGTTTTGTGGGTTCCACACCGAGGAAATACCTTCCGATCAAATAGATCGGACTTGCCCCCCAGGCATGACAAAGGCTCTTGCCGTAAGGACGGCCATACATGGCAAGATGTTGTGCGCCCTGCTCTTCTGGGTTGTACTTCTCCCAGAACGAGGTGGCTCCCTCACGGAGCATACCTCCCCAGTAAGCTTTTATCTCCTGCAACACCTGTGTCTGCAGGCCGTCTTTGCAGAGCGTCTCCAGTTCGTAGAAACGCATATAGGGAGTGGTAATAGGATCCACTTCGGGGTTCAGCATTACGCTTTGCATGATCTCATGACGCTCCTCCTCATAAGCCAATCCGTAGAGGATGGCAAACATGTTGGGGAACTTGGTAATCTGCCTGTTCATCCTGCCATCCTCGATGGCATGATAGTATGCTTTTCGCCCATAGCTCCAGAAGGTCTGCTTAATCCTGTTGCGCAGAGATTCTGACTTCACCCGGTAGTTCGTTTTGATGCCCAAGAGCTTGGAGCAGATAGCCATCGTCTCCATCGCCTTCATGAGTAGGATCTGTTCGAAACACAAGGTACCGCGTTTATGCATGGGAAAATCCACCCAATCAACGAAAATCCAGTCATCGGGTTGCCCTTCAGCCATACCCTCCTTATTCAGGCGTCCTTCGACATAATCCATCAGTGTTACCATCCGAGGCCACATCTCGCTTACGAAGTCTATGTCGGCTGTGTAAAGATAGTAGTCGTGGATCGACTTAAACCAGTAGAAGGTATAGTCCATGATGGTATTGATATGGGCTGTAACAGGGTCTTTTCCACGGAGCTGACGGATGGTGCGCTTCACACATTCGGTATCAAAGCGGAGGTAATAGTTCATCAGATACGACTGGATGGCATCACCGCTCCATGTCCAGCGATCGCGTTTGATGCCGTCCATGAAGAACTCACGGGTGGTGAGATCCATGGTGTAGGCAGCAACCTCCCATATCCTGTTGAGCTCGTCGTCAGAACAGCGGAAAGAGCCACTTGTCTTCATATCATGAGGAGCGTATTCGTAATCCATTGAAACCTCCTCATAAGCGGCATCCTCTTCTTTCTCGATATAGACAAAGCGGAAAGCCTTACTTTCCAGTATCCCGCCTTCACATAAGACATCAAGGGTCTCACAGTGTTCTCTGTCCAATGCCTCTTCGGCACTTTCACCATAATAGATATGAAGATGTCCTTTCAGTCCTTTCACTTTCAGATAACCGAATGTCTCCTTCCCAAAATCATAGAGGGTGCCATTGGTTGTAATATCACGACAACAGGTAGGGTGCTGTTCTTGACGTTCAAGATGAAACTTTGAAGGAGGAGTCTCCATGTTGTTGAAGTTCCACGAGGCAGCAGGCACATAGATACCTGAGCCATGAGCAACACCATTCTCGTCGATCCAGATCTTGTCTTCATAAGTGACAAGCCAGGAAGAGTCTGTCTTGATGGTCTTCCCCTCAATGAACAGTGCGGGGGGCGTAGACTGGTTCCATATCTTCAGGTTCAGTTTGTGCTCTCCCGCAGGAATGGTGAACTGAGAAGCAGGGAACTGCAGTTTTCCATCAAGTTGGAAGTTGTACTGTCCTTCACAGGCAATCGTGATGGTCTCCTCATGATCTAACACGAAAGACTTGGAGAATTCCACCGTCACATAGTGGCTGTCCTGTTTCCAAAACGGAGGAAACATGGCCCCTCGTTCCGTGCGACGGTTATTGAAGAGATTACCGAGCCATATCTCGAAGTCTCCGGGATACCATATCCATGAGGCGTGATTACTTCCTTCCTGCATTGTTCTTGATTTGATCGTTTACTTGTGGTCCGTTGTTCTCCCATACGTTACCGGGACCGTTGGCGTTCTTCAGGAATTTCTCTGAAGGTGTCCAGTTGTCACGTAAGGTGATGTTCGAAGAACCTTCATCGGTATAGAGGTAGAACCAATGGTTCGGGTCATGAACGTAAGATGGTGTGGCTATGTCGCGCACAACATTCTCACTGATGAGGGTACCGGGTTGGTTTCCAAGAGTGTAGATACCAGCACAGTCGTACATGTGCTGCGCATAGTTATAAATAAGATTCGCATGTACCTTATTGTCTTTCATGCAAATCAGGTCGCGGTTCCACCCCCATCCCAAAGAAATCCCTGTGTAAGAGACATTATGAATGGTGTTGTGTTCGATCGTGATGCCCGACACATAGCCTGCCGCAATCGCCACACAGCCCCAGTCTTCATTCGACACTCCATCAAACTCCGACTGTTCAACAACCTGTCCTGTACAAACCTCTCGGAAATCAGTAGGTGAATAAGGAAGATGTGTCTCCAGTCCTTCTGGTGAGAACGAGCCGCAGACATATCCGTTCATGGCGATGTCGGTAAACAAACAGTTGGTCGTTGTGCCACGACGACAGGCGAGGACATAGTCAAGCCCTGAGCCACCTAAGTGTTCAAACCGGCAGTTATCAAAGCTGATGTCTTCTGAGTAGCGTAGTTCCACAGCCGCAGCAGCTCGCCCTAACCATCCTTGGTTGTCGAGTTTATGGTTATTAGGCCGATCGATAGAAGGTCTCAGCTTATAGGCCTCGATGAGCGGCATACCAGCCTGAAGAGGAACATGTCCTTGGTAGGATGGGCGCATCCACGTAGTATATGAGAATGTCACCCCTTCTACCATGATATCTCGCACAGGGTGCTCTGCCGTACCGATGAACTGAACGAGTGTTTCCAGGACGGGTGCAACCACGGTCGTCTGATTCTTTGACGAGGGTAACAGTTCACCTTCCCGTGGCATATAATAGAGTTTGTGTGTACGGATGTCATGATACCACTCTCCCGGCTCATCTAACAGTTCCTTGGCATTGGTCAAATAGAACGGAGAAGGATGCCCGGTATCAGGGGTCATCGGTGATGGCCAAGGGTGTTCAAATTGCAGTTTCGCTTCGGGATCATGGAAGTGAATAGCAGCAGAGTCACCCTGGACTGTCACACTTTTGATACGCAGGTTCGAAGTACACCACATCTCATGGAGCACCATCTCTGCATAAGGTGCCCGAAGGATCTTGGTCACCGCCTTCTTAGGTACCCACAACACACGCTTCTTCTTATCATAAGTCAGGATACGGTGCATCTGTTCGAAGTCACTCACATCGCGGGCACGGATGGCTTTCTTTCCATTCACCCACAATTGTCGGAAGTCAATAGGACGACCGTTGAAGTCAGGGACATCAGCAACCCACATCTTTCCCTCTCTCTTCCATGAACGGATAGCGATGCCACCCCCGATCACGGCATTCTTCCCCCGAATCGTCAGTCCGCTATCCTCAGGCCTTAAACGTAGGGGTTCATCAAGTTGGTAGATTCCTGCTGAAAGATGAATCGTCACCTCTGTGGCCTTACCAGTCCGCTTCAACTCCCTGGCATGCCTGATCATATCCGACAAGGACGAGTCTGGTGTAGCATACAGATCTGTTGCCCCAGTCTTGAGAGAAGGGAGGACAAGGAGGGAAAAGAGCAGCAGTCCTTTTCCCATTACCTTATTAATATTAATATAGAAACACTTCTTCATCATTTCAATGATTGTTCTCCTACTTTCTGATGAGGTTCAGCCACAGACTCATATCCTGATTACCCCTGTTGTCCCAGGCATAGTATGGGATCAGCCTCACCTTCACATTCTTAGAAGGAGTGGCGGTCACCTCGCGATAGAGGGTGTGGTTGTTCCATTTCTCTTGGTTTAGCAGAAGAGCATCTCCTTCAAGTGCGATGAACTGGTGCCCCTCAATGGTCATCGGCTTCTCCTTCCACTGGATATCAGAAGGAATGGCAAGGTCGCTGATACGATAGCCTCCCTCGATGTCTTGTCCTTCCAGACAATAAACGACAGGCCCACGTTTCACGGCCACTTGATTCTTGGCCTCTTCCACCAAGGGATTGGCCTCAATCAGACGAGGACGCATCTCGAAACTGATCTCAATGACATCCCCTTTCTTGAACTTTCTGGTGAGGATGGGAGAGGATACTGCGGCCTCCCCATTCACTTGTAGGTCGTACTTACCGCACCACTCCGGGATATGGAATCTGACACAGGTGAGTCTTTTCGCTTTCTTGATCATCAGCTTCACCTTTCCTTCCCAGGGGTAGTTGGTTGACTGTTCCACTTCGAGGTCGCGGGTTTTCAGGATATTCTCTCCATAAAGATTCACAAACAAGGTATCCCCTGAGAGAGAATAAGCATATTCCTGTGCTTGGCACAAGGTACGTGTCGTATTGGGCGGACAGCAGAAACAAGAGATGTAGTGCTGTCGTTGTTTGGGCCACCGCATGGTATAGGGGAACTCCGCCGTACGGCGCAATGCCTCAGTATAGAAATAGTCTTTTCCGTTCAGGCTTATTCCGCTCAGGATACCATTATAGAGCTCATTCTCTATGTTGTCGATATATTTGCTTTCCCCAGTCACCTGGAACATACGCCAAGAGAACAGCAACATACCGATCTGTGCGCAGATCTCGTTATGGGCAGCCTCCTGCGGCAGCTGGAATTGTCGGCCATAAGCCTGATGAATCTGCTGAATGCTGGGCTGGTCGTAGGTTGTGCCATCTGGTGACACTCCGTCATAGAGTGCTCCGCAACCACCCATCAGATAGATCTTATGCTGAATAATGTCATCCCAGATTGCTGAGAGGTTCTTCATCAGCTGTGCCTCTCCCGTCTCTGCATAGAGATCGGCAACACCGGCATAGAGATAATTGGCCCTCACGGCATGACCCATTGCCTCATATTGGTCACGGAGCTTGTGGCGGTCCTGATTATGGTCTTCCCCATTTTGCACACTGTCGCGAATCGCAATCAGTCCTTTTGCCAGGGTAAGGTATTTCTGGTCTCCTGTCTCCCTGTACATCTCAGCAGCTCCCATATAGTGTGACGGACAGATGGCATTACGCGACAGTTCTGCTGCATCATTGGTCAGGAAGTTGTAAAGGAAGTCAGCGGCCTTCCTGCCACAGTCAAACAAGGTGGTCTTCCCCGTGGCCCTTTTGTGTACGATGCCAGCAGTCATCAGATGTCCGAGGTTGTAGGTCTCGAAGTTCAGTCGTGAGGCAAAGGCTTTCTTATGATCATTGCCGATTTCGATACCGATGTTAGTATGGTCACCGGCATGACTGTCGATGCCTGCATTACGTTCAGAGATGACCACAGGAGTATGGATATAGCCATCGTTTCGCTGTGCCAAGGCCACCTGTTCAATGAACTTGTCCATCAAGGCATCGAGCTTAGGGTCTTTTGTCACGGCATAGACGGTAGCACAAGCCTCTAACCACTTGTACATATCCCCATCGTGGAAGGGAGGCCCATGATGTACACCTTCCACGGTTCCTGCTGCCACCTCGAAGTTTCGGAACCCGTGCGACACATCAGGATCATTCCAGGTGTTCCACATATCCCAGATCGTCGTCTGACTCAGTACTTGGAACCTGTCACCCCAGAAGCCCCCTGTCCATCTCACGGCACCTAAAGGAGTATTCCTCATCTTCGCCTGCTGACTGTGACTCATATCCGTCAGTCCGCCTTGTGCCATCGCTGTGGTGGCGCAGCCTATCATCACTGCTATCCATAGTTTTTTCATAATTGTCCTCCTCTTGCCTTCACTCGCTTATACCATTCCTCACGTTCTTTTGTCAGGTCGTAGCCCCGTTTAGCCAGGTAATTGTTGATGCGCCCTTTGTATTTCCCGAACACCTCGTGTTTTTTCTTTGAACTCTCAGCATCGACAGCCAACTCTCGTGCTTCCTTCAGCCAGAGCAGGATCTGTGCCTTCTCCTCTTCTTTCAGTGATGGGATCATGTCACATTGTGCATCATAAGTTACCTTCACCACATTGTAGGTCATCACATCCTTCACGCGCTCCACCTCATGTGGTTTCAGGTAGCGTAGCAGATCGGCATCAAAACCGAAATGCGACCGGTAGAGTTTCGAGTCGCATTGAGCTTCGGCGATCTGTTTCTTCTCCCCGCCCTCCTTCTTGAGGGAGTCACGTTCTGCATAGATATCATTCAAGTGGAAATAGCGGTTCGCAATGACATTGGTGACATTCTGTCCCATGACGGTCCAGGTGATGCCCAACTCATCGGTCGCTTTCTGTGCCCGTCCGATGATTGTTTTCACATAGTCAGGGTCGCGCCCTTTGTCATTGAGTGCCACCTCGGGTTCAGGATAGCTGTTAAAGATCTCTTTCAGGTAACGCACATTATTACCGTAGTTCATCTTCACATTGCGCACCATCTTCACATTCCTGCTGCGTTCCACAAAGAGCCATCCGCTCCACCCCATCTTGTCGAGCGTTTGCTTGATGGCGGGAACATTAAGTGCCGAGTCATTGCGCAGCCAAATGCCATCGGTGTTAGAGGCATGGATGGCGCAGATGTTCTTCTTCCCCAGTTTCTGCAAGTCCTTGCAGATATCCACACCATTCTCAATGGCCGTCTGGAACTTAAAGAAAATGGCAATGCCCTCACTCTTGATCTCTTTCAGCAGTCGCAGGTTCTCCTTGGCATCGAAGGGAGTGTCAAGACCCACCCGTTTGCCTCGTGCCTTCGCTGCCTCACCTATCTCATGGAGACGCTTCACGATGATGGCGCGTTTTGCCTTGTCGGTAGGCCAGTCGTTGCCGCTGCCTCCCAACGGGAGGAAGGCCACTTTCACGTCACCCATCTTGTCCATGGTATCGAAACAGTCTTCCACCAACCGCATATAGGTATCTTTCTTGCTGAGATCCTGTGCATAGAAGCCGCTCATGGCAACGGCACCCACCCGGATACCTAAGCTGTCGGCAGTGTGCTTGAAGTGTGCGGCCTCCTTGGGGTCGCGCAGCTTACTGTCGAACATATCCCGCTTGCCCAGCGATCCCATGTCCAATTCGATGCCGTCACAACCCAACTGCCGTGCCAAGTCAAACTCTCCCAACTTCTGGCGCTTCAATACCATCCAGTCACACACTCCCACCTGATAACGCTCTTGCGCCATCACGTCTCCCACTGTCAAAAATGACAGGATCACAATCCATAATCTAAGCATTCTCATATATAAGAGTTTATATATGATAGACGGCATGGCCCTCCTTTTGTACCTTATCGTAAAAAAAAACAGAGAAAAGTTGGTATATAACGGAATAATTCGTACCTTTGGAACGTGAGAAAGATAGTTTGGCTTTTGTTGTGTCTGCCCATGTTCTTGTTTGGCCAGTCGGATATGATCATCGAACACTACACCCAACAAGACGGTCTGCCCAACAACACTGTGTATAGCACCCTGAAAGGCAGTGACGGTTTTATGTGGATCGGCACATGGCATGGCTTGTGCTCATTCGACGGTGCCCGCTTCACCTCCTATCTCACCCGTACATCCCACCAGTCGGAGATCCCGCCGCAGAAAGTTCTCAGCATGGTTGACGACGGTCGCGGCTACCTGTGGCTCCGCAACGTGGATAACCGTCTTTATCTCTTCAATAAGCACAGCGAGCGTTTCCATGAGGTGTACAACGAGCTGAAAGATGTCTCACAGAATGTTCGTGTGATCAAGATTCAGCGCATGGACAACGGTCATGTACTGTTGCTCACCCGCAACAAGAACCTCTACGAAGCCTTTGTCAACGACAGCGGAACGGTTAGGCTTAATAAGCTGTACGATGCCCGCGCCGATATCGATCCCACCACAATGAGACTGTTGCACAATGTGCGAGGAGAGACAGAAAACCGTGCTTTCTGGATCGGGATGGATTATCATATCGATGCCGTAGTGAAAGGGAGCCGCCCCCCTCAGAACATTGCCACCTTTACCGACAGTCAAGGAAAGATCTGGACGGAGGAGGCAGGACAACAGTTGGTATGCCTCGACCGTCAGACAGGCATGGAACATCGTTTCACCATCCCTACAGGGGAACGTATCACAGAACTGAAGTTCACCGACACCGGGGCAAATGGCCTCTTCGTCCTCCTGCCGACAGGTGATGTGTGGCGTTTCATGCCCTCGGCCCTCACCCTGCCGCCCACCCCTCTCTCCTTTCCTCCTTCCACCCTCCACTTCTACGACCTTTATCGTGATGATGACGGACAGCTCTGGCTCTCCTCTACCGATGAAGGATTATATAAGGTGAGCTTCCCCCCTCGCAGTTTCCAGCTGCATTTGTCCGATTTCATCGCATCTTTCGACCACGACAACCGTGGTGTCAGGGCTGTCTTCCAACAGCACAACGGTGATCTGTGGACGGGGTTGCGTAATGGTATGCTTCTCTGTCTTGACGGGAAGACGATGAACGTGAAGAGCCGCATTGAGAAATCAGTGGGGAACATTTACCATATCATGGAGGACCGCAACGGGCAGCTCTGGCTTTCCACGAAGGGAGCCGGCCTGACACTGGCAGTGCCCGATGGCTCCGCACCCAACGGATGGCGCATGACCCATCATGTCAACAACCGTAACGACAAGTATTCCATCAACAGCGACCGCGTTTATTATACCTTTGAAGACAGTCAGCACCGCTTGTGGGTATGTACCTTCGGCGGCGGACTGAACTTGATGGAACGGAAAGGGAACCGATGGGTGTTCTACCATAAAGGGAATGTCTTTAAGAACTACCCGGCCTACGACCTCTACATGAGTGTCCGTTCCATCACGGAAGACCAGAACGGACGACTGTGGGTGGGCACCACCGACGGACTGATGAGCTTTGACGGTCATTTCAAGAATCCCGCAGATATCCACTTCGAAATCTATCGCGACCCCGTAGTGGGGGCAGTGGATAGTGATATCTTCTCTCTGTTCAAGGACAGCCGGGGAGATATCTGGATGGGAACCTTTGGCGGCGGACTGAGCAAACTGATGCGTTATGATGCGAAACATCATGTTCCCCAACTCAAGCATTATGCCTTTGACGAACAAGCCAACGGTAGTGTGATCTCCTCAATTGTAGAAGACCGGCAGGGACTTATCTGGCTCTGCACGGAGACCACCTTGGCCAGTTTGGATACACGCTCCGGCTTTATTCGGCACTATGGACGGCAGTCGGGCTTCCCTCTGGTGACCATCGAGGACAACACCTCACTGTGTATGGGCGACGGACGGATCCTGGTGGGTTGTCGCGAGGGACTTCTCACCTTTAACCCACAGGAGGTGGAACAGGAGAACAGCAAGCGGCATGCCACATTCATCGTGGACTTCAAGGTACAGAACCGTGAGCTGTCAGACTTCGATCCGCCTATCTACGACGGCAGTATCCGCTATGCGAAGGAGATTGTGCTCAAGCATCATCAGAATATGTTCACCATCGAGTTTGCCACGCTTGACTTCCTGTCAAACGGCGACCTCTCCTATACCTATATCCTCGATGGCTACGAAGCGCAGTGGCATGCCAGCGGCAGTAACCGCATCGCCTCGTATGCCAATGTGCCACCGGGGAAATACCGCTTCCGTGTGAAGACAATGGGTGATGATGCTTCCGAGCGTGTACTGTTGGTGCGCATCCTGCCACCATGGTGGGCCACATGGTGGGCATACTCCATCTATGCCCTGCTGTTCATCGCTTTGCTGTACGGGGCCTTGCGGTTGATCAGGGAGATGATCCGCATGCGCAACGAGGTATATATCAACGACCGTCTGGCCGAGTTGAAGATCCGCTTCTTCACCAATGTGAGTCATGAGCTTCGCACTCCGCTCACCTTGATCAAAGGTCCGGTGGAAGAACTGAAGAAAAGCGAGAAACTGAGTCCTGCCGGCAAAGAGTATGTGGCACTGATCGACAGCAACGCAAGGAAGATGTTACAGTTGGTGAACCAGATCTTAGACTTCAGGAAGGTACAGAACGGGAAGATGAAGCTACGTGTTTCCTGCCTCGATCTGCGACAACTGCTGGAACGTTTCCGACACGAATACCGAATGTTAGCCGAGGAACGACGCATTGCCTTCAGCTTCGAACTACCCCAGGAGCCCGCCTGGGTATGGTGCGACGTGGAGAAGATCGGTGTGGTAGTGAACAATCTGTTGAGTAATGCCTTTAAATATACCTCCGAGGACGGTGCCATCCGAGTGGTCTTGGAGAACGACGAGGCTTCGCGGCGTTGCACCCTACGTGTGGAAGATGATGGGGCCAGTATCCCCGAGACACAGTTAGAGGAGATCTTTGAACGCTTTGCACAGGCTGAATCCTCTGGACATCCTTCCGATCAAAATCCTGGAGGCACAGGCATCGGACTCTCACTGAGCCGTGAGTATGTGAAAATGCACCAAGGACGTATCTGGGCAGAGAACCTGATGGAGGGCCATGGGGCTGCCTTCATCGTAGAACTGCCTACCGACAAGGAACATTTCGATGCCGACAGCACCGTGGTTTACCTGAACGACCAGTCGGCAGATGGTGTTACCCTCAAGGAATACGCGGTGACAACTCCTGAGGATCTCTCCAACGAAGACCTTTCTTCACCCGTCAGCGATGCACCTGTCATCCTGCTCATCGAAGACAACATGGATCTCTGTCATCTGCTGCGGCTGCAGATGAAAGACCGATACCAGCTGTTTGTGGCACACAATGGAGAGGACGGTCTAAAGAAAGTCTATCAGTATCATCCCGATGTGATTGTTACCGACCTGATGATGCCGGGTATCGACGGACTGGAGGTGCTGCGCCGGGTACGCCATGACTTCTCCGTGAGTCATATCCCAGTGATTGTCCTCACGGCAAGACAGGGAGATGACGTACATAAGTTGGCACTGACAACAGGGGCAAACGCATACATCACCAAGCCGTTCAGCAGCGAGATCCTGATGGCCAGGATCGAGCAGCTGTTAGAAGAGCAACGTATCTTCCAGCGTAAGATGACCTTGGGGGTAAACGACAAAACGGCAGGAGAGACTACAGCAGAAAACAAGAACGAGGATGCCTACGAGCAACATCTCATCAAACAGGATGTGGAGTTCGTACAACGTATCCAACGGATCATCGAGGAGAATCTGCAAGATGAGGATTTCCGTATCGATAACTTAGCCTCCGAGATGGGACTCAGCCGCAGTGCGTTCTTCAAGAAACTGAAGAGCCTGACAGGCTTCGCACCCGTAGATTATGTCAAGGAGATCCGCTTGGTGAAAGCCCAACATCTCATCGAAACAACAACTCTCAACATCACGGAGGTGGCATACGCCGTGGGCTTCCGTGATGCCGGATATTTCACAAAGTGCTTCCGACAGAAATACGGAACCACTCCGAAAGAGTACAGGAAAAGAGAACAATGAGGTTTTACCCTCAGTTTACTCAGCGGGACCGCTTCTCCCGTCGCTCTTTCACTAAGGTAAACTCGCCCCATCAAAGGGGCGGCTTTAAGGATCATTTTCCGTTTATTCCGTTGTTTCTCTCTTTTATTATTCTACGGACTTTAAGGACTTCAAAGGATGATCAGCCGTACAGGCTGATTAATTTTTCCGTGATTTGGCTTCCCCTAAAGCACCGATTTCCAATTCCGTGCTTTTTCTCTCCGCTTTGCTTTGAGTGACCTTTGGTTCTGTGTGAAATATTGATTTTCTCTAGCTTTGCCGAAGATTCTCACGTTCGGGAATAAAAACAAAAAAAGATTTTTGTTTTGTATTCCGCTCACTTAATCGTATCTTTGCACCGTAAAGCGAGAATGATGAGAAAGGCGATGCTCCTTACCCTCCTGTCAGTGCTTGCGCTCTTTGCCTGCACCGACCACCGCTACCCCACGACGTTGGTGGTAGCCGACAGTCTCTGTGCCGTCAATCCCGACAGTGCCCTAAGCCTGCTCACCCAATACAAAGACTCCATCCAGACGGCATCCAAGGCCCACCGCATGTACTACCACCTGCTGCTTGCCGATGCCATGAACAAGGCCTACGAGGATATGACCACCGACAGCATCCTCAAGGAGGTTGCCGATTACTACGACCGCCACGGCTCTGCCAACGAGCAGATGCGCGCCCACTACCTCCTCGGCTGTGCCTACCGCGACATGGGCGAGGCTCCCATGGCACTGCAGTGCTATCAGGATGCGGTGGATAAGGCCGACACCACAGACACAGAATGCGACTTTAGCCTTCTGAGCCGTTTGCACTCTACATGACGTTCTGGACATTGTGGGCCTCATTCCGGGATTCGATGCCGCTGACTTGATCAACGCGGGCATCTACCTGATTGAGGGTGACAAGATCAATGCCGCTCTGAGCATGGCCGCTGTGATACCGGTCATCGGCGGTGCCGCCACTGCGGGGAAGGTGGCTGGGACAGTTGAGAAATCCATAGGGAAAGGCATCGGTTTCAAAAGCCTTAATGCCTATAAACGATTAATTGGAAAAGCCGGTAGCGGTAAAGCTTGGCACCATATAGTTGAACAGACACCATCAAACATTAGTAGGTTTGGGCCTGAAATGATCCACAACACAAACAATTTGATTGCGTTACCACATGGAAAGGGAAATATCCACTCAATAATCTCAGGTCACTATTCATCAATAACAGATTATACTGGTGGTTTAACTGTAAGAAAATGGTTAAGTTCAAAAAGTTTTGAAGAACAATATCAATATGGGGTAAAAATATTGAAAATGTTTGGATTTTATTAATTATGTTTTTATTTTTGCAGAATAATTAAGCTTTTGTTATGAAGATAAGATCAGCAGACGATGCAATCAAATTATTCAAAGACTGTGCATTATCCCACGGTCAATACTCTCTTTCCGGAAATACACCTATGGCAAACAGACAGGCTAAACTAATAAACAGTGCCATTGCATTTCTATTTTCCGTGAAGCAGACAGACTTGTTAAAATCTTGTTTGCATGATGGTAATGTTTCAGTCAGAATGTGGTCGGCCTTTGCATTATTACCCGTTATTCCAGAAGAGTGTGAGGCTATCCTACAGGATATTTCCAAGGGTGACCATCAGATGATTAGCTTTTCCGCAGAAATAACATTGAATGAATGGTATAAGGGATGCCTGAAATTCCCCCGTCTATCAACCGATCGTCCTTTTAAAGTCATTTTTCAATATCAAACAGAAAAAAATGACCAACAACCACAGACTATGATGAAAGACGAAGAAACTATTGAAGATTTTCACCATATTTATGTCTTGGCTTTGGATGATATAGATATTTACCATGATTATAAGACCTACTGTAAGAGCATGGAACGCTTTTCCAAAGAACAGTGCTACATCTTCGCAATTCAGTGGTATGAGACGGAGGTGAACAATGGCGGACACAATCAGTTCCTGTCAAATCCAACGGGGATTGTATGGAAAGAGGCTCTGGAGGGGCTGAAAGAGATAGGCGCATTACAATTAGCAGAGAATCTGAGGGCTGTTTGTTCCAAGTTCAAGTCCGGTCCACCCTTCGACAGGAATATTCGCGAGTCAGAACTCGATTTACTGAACGATGACATGGAAAAAGAGGATGGTGCATTTCATCAACACTCAGATGAACTAAAATATCTAATAAAGAAATACATTAGTGAACATCGTAAACAATTCTGTTGTAATGGATAGTTTCTGTAAATAAACCCTTTATGTCGTTTTATAAGCATTACCATCTGTATTCCGTTATAATCACTTTATTCAAGTTTCGCAAGTTAAAAATTAGTTGAAATATAGTCGCCTAAAATCTTTTATGATAAGTCTTTAAAACCCTTAACAAAAAAAGGTCTGGATCAGCATATCCCTATCCTACCATGGTAAAATAAATCAAAAGCAATTGCGTTATTCTAATAAATAATTAATTGTATTTATGGCAAACATCGATAACATTGATATTTTTGATATCTTCACCGACAATGTTGTCAACGAGTTCAGCATTGATACAGTGAAAAGGGAAATGAAACTATATGTTGATAATTATTTCAGTAGGACAGCAGGTGATTATGTAAATGATCCTGTTGTCGTGACGATTTGGGGATGGGACTATGCGGATTATTATGAGTCGATCAATCAGTATTTCACACCTGTCCAGGCTTTGAATGATGCTATCAGTCCTATTTGCGACATATATTATCATGAATGGAAAGACAACAAGTTGACGTTATGGGGGGATATGGAAAATAACATGTATGTATGGCTAAACTTTCATAGCTGTCATTTTCGATTAGAGCATGTTGACATGTCAAATCATATTAATATATTTCAGTTGTACGTACCGGATTCGATTCTCAAGCGTGAACACGAAGAACAGAATATTCCTTCTGTAAGATCTCTGGAAGAACTATTGGCTTGTTACATTCATTTATTGAGAAGACCATGGGAATACGATGTAAATTGGAACAATATAGAAGAGCATCTTTATGACGGTATTTTTTCCAAGTACAGAGTATCCCTGTTTTACCATGAGGATATTTCTCAGATGCCAGTAGATGAGTTAAGACAGTATGCCGATCTCATTAACAGGTGTAACCGCAATAATAATCATTGCTACTTCATTTTCAACGAGCATGACTACCCGATAATAAAGAAGAGGACCAACGATTTACATAAGGTGGAATAATTATTTACAATGCTTATGAAATATAATCACCCTAATTCAAATCAATCCTCAATTCTTTAAGGATTATTAGTCATGGTTATGGATAAGATTTGATGGATTATCGAAAATTGCCATTCAAGGGCATGGCGACGGGCTTACATTAACAACTATTCTGTAAATTATTGGACTATGCAGAAAAGAATGATTGTCATCGGAATGTTTGTGCTGTTCACAAAGATAGTGTTAGCCCAGGAGAATAACGTCCTTTTGGGTGGTAACGTTAGCCGCATTGTCTGCTCCATCGGCTACGCCTACAGGCTGTAGTCAACGATGATAAATCTGTTGAAATTACTGACCCCGCCCCTCGCTCCGCTCTTCCCCGCCCCTACAATGGGCGGGGAGCGCCATGCGGATAGGAAAGCGTTCGCGCACAAAATAATTTTTCGTGAAATTGCTACCATGCTACCACTCACCTCTTGAAACGCCTTTAAACAAAGGGGATCTGGGGTGGTGGTAGCAAGGTAGTAGATGGTAGCAATGCTCCGTTCACGGTTAGTCACAGACTTGGACGAGCCGTAACACACGCCCCTTGAATCCGTAATATCCGAGGCGGCGAGGTTACGTTTCGTCGATGGCGGTCAAGGTAGAGTGGCATTGTGGCGGTTGGGGTTGTGTTTTTTCTGAGAGATGAGACAAATCCCTTTGAGATATAGGACAAAGAGGAATGAACTTAGTTACTGACCCCACCCCTGCCCCTCCCCTACGATGGGAGGGGAGTGCCATGCGGACAGGGAGCCCACCCCTGCCCTCCCAAAGGGAGGGGGTGCCATGCGGACTCATCTTATATGACTTTGAAGCATGTGTAATCAACGCAGCAGCTCCCCTCCTCTTGGGAGGGGTTGGGGGTAGGCTCCCACAGCGCCAGCAGCTCCCCTCCCATCGTAGGGGAGGGGTAAGGGGTGGGGTCAGTAATCCTATTCTACATGATTTGAACTTCTCCGCTGACTCCACTGACTCTGTGTGAGAATATTGTCAGGAAAATTCGCAATTATTTAAGGGTTGTGAAAGAATGCTAATTGGATGAATGAGAACACTCGGGGTGTTCGGAAGTGTCCAAAAGTGCCTTTTTGTGCAAGTAAAGGCTCTTTGGGTTCAAAGTAGAGTCTCATTGGGATGCAAGTAAAGTCTGATTTGAACCCAAGTAGAGCCTACGTAATGTTTACGTAGAGTCTGTTTATGGTCGTTCCAGACTTTACTTACACCTGTTCCGCCGTCATCTACGCCTTGTTCCGCCGTCACCTTACTCCTGTAGATGCCGTCGGAACGAGTGAAAACACCGATCCGAACGACCCTTAGATGACGTTTCTTCGAAAAACCATGATTTCAACTTGTGAGTTTTTATGGATCGCCTTGAAAGAAAGTATAGTCTTTTTGACCCAAAAGTACTATGTTTTTGTCCCCAAATCACTATGTTTTTGACCCCAAAATACTATGTTTTTGGACTCTAAAAACATAGTTTTTGCAAGTTGAAAATGCCGAGTTTTACTAACGTATTCATTATCAGCACCTTACTAAACCCCGTCAGAATCGCTCAATTTCGACCGAGAGGGCGGTTAGTTCTTTCCGTGCCCGTATTTCGCGTTAAACGAAGTTAATTCGTAAAATAAATTCTGAATTTTTCACATTTCCTTTTACTACTGAGATGAGTAGCATAACACCATACCGTCCTTCTCCCTCAGATGGTAGAATGGTACAAGAATCCGCCCACCCGCTAATGGATGCGAGTGGGCGGAGTATAATATAAGAGAAAGGTGAAACTTACTTCACGATAACTTTCTTCCCCTTGCTTACATAGACACCCTTCACAGGCTGATCCACACGTACACCCTGGAGGTTGTACCACACATCGTTGCTCTCGGCAGCGGTCTTCACCTCGTTGATGCCAGTAGTAACGGTCTGTCTCCAACGCGGGTCACCGATTGAAGTGGGAACGGTAACACCCTCGCTCACCTTCACCGTATAGTTGAAGTCACCAGTCTCAGGATTGCTGAAGGTCACCACACCAGGGATATTGTTCAGTGTCACGCCATCTACCACAAGCTCATCAGTGCTGATATCCCCACCGTCAAAGTTGAAGATATTACCATCTACATTCCAGTTGCCGGTCTTACCAGCCTGCCCTGCATTCAATCCCTTGAGGAACTGGCCTTTCTTACCGCAGTTCACGATGATACAGTTCTTGACGTCATAGCTCTGATACTCCTGACTGTTCTTTCTGAGTGTATTCACCGTCCGGTTATAAGTTATGTTATAAAGCGTACTGTTGGTAATCTCCTTGCTTTCTGTTGCTGATTCATCCAGTTCAATCACAGCCTTACTGCTCTGAGAGGTGAAGAAACCACCGTTGGTATCAACGGTCGGGTTAGCATAGATGGTAGAGCCATCGATAATCAGATGAGCAATATTACCACCGCCATTACAGTCGAAGGTAGCCTTCTTGGCTGCACCATTGATGCCAATGATACAGTTGCTGACACTGACATTGAGAAGATAATTCTGTTTGTTAGCATACACCAGCTGGTAAGGAAGGCCAGAGACAGAGATTCCGTTAAGATTAATGATTATCTTCTTACCGATCTCCTCTTCTGACAAGTCAGCCAATTTAATAAAAGCCTCACTCAGGCCAGAGGCATCAATCTCTGCTTCAACACCAGACACCTCCACATCACATCCTGCCACAATGGGTGCTGTGGTGGTATAAGAACCGGCACCCAAAATAAGCTTCACGGAGGTAGGAGAAGGGTTGGTTTCCATGGCAGCAGCTACGGCCTTACCGATATCGGTGCCAGGATCCAATGTCAATTCGATAGGCTGCGGGACTGTGGTAGTAGGATCGCCACCGGCAACGAACTCAAAAGCATAGAAGTTCAGTGAGCCTGTAGGATAGCCAACAGAGATGTCACCAGCTTTTACGGGAACCTCGATCACAGGATACACTTTATTATCCTTCTCACCCATTGTCACGGTAACAGCATCCGACTCCTGAACCACTTGGTCGTAAAGAGTCTCATCTCCTTGTGTCAGCACAACATTTCTGTCTGTTGCAGAGTTACTACCAGTACGCACACTCACCTTCAGTGTTCCTGCAGAAGGAACGGTCAGAGTGATATTGTTAGCAGCACCAGACTTACCACCGGTCTTCAAGCGACCTTCATACTTCACGTACTCCTCAGCTGTTCCGAAGTAACAGTTGTTGGCATCAACGGCAATCTTGCCATTGTCATCTACGTAAGTTAATTTGAAACCATCAATGTCCCATGAGGCTAATTTTCCCTCATCAGCATTGAAGGTAATCTTTTGTGCATTCGCACCAATAGCCATGGCGGCCATTGCAATCAGCGTAAAGATTTTCTTCATACGATATAAATTTTAATTTGTTAATAAAGTAGAGTTGTAGTTACAATATGCTGCAAAATTAAGCATAATAATTCTTTTCTGCAAATAATTATTGAAAAAACTGCAAATGATGAATCGTTTTCCATGGACAAGGCATTCAAGGCATTCACTTTTGAAAAACGCATGTCCCCATCAGGTTACAAGATTGCCCTAAATGAGTCATTACTATAAATAGTAATGCTTTGATATGAAAAAAGTTTTGATCTGTATGATGCTGTGGGCATGTGGTTTAAACATGCTGGCACAGTCGAATGATGTGAATACCCACCGACAGTACCTTAGTGGAACAGGATGTGACGACATGGTACAATGGGATTTCTTTTGTACCGATGGCCGTAATAGTGGTAAATGGACGAAGATCGGTGTTCCTTCGTGCTGGGAACTGCAGGGCTTTGGCACCTATCAGTATGGCATGCGGTTCTATGGGAAGGCCACTCCCGAGGGCATCGCCGATGAGAAAGGAAGATACAAGACCGAGTTCACGCTGCCCAAGGAGTGGGCTGGACGACAGGTGTTCCTGGTCTTCGAGGCCGTCTTCACCGACATGAGTGCCACCATCAACGGCCGTAAGGCAGGCAAGAGCACCTATCAGGGAGGCTTCACCCGTCATACCATCGATGTGAGCGACCGTATCTTCTTCGGTAAGAAAGTAAACCGTTTAGAGGTGGAGGTATCGAAAGAGAGCAGTAACCCACAGGTGAACCTTGCCGAGCGACGTGCCGACTACTGGAACTTCGGCGGCATCTGGCGCCCTGTATATATCATTTCCAAGCCTGCACAGAACATCCATCGCGTGGCCATCAATGCCAAGGGTGATGGCCGTTTCATGGCTGACATCTACCTGAACCGTGCCCTCCCCGGAGGTTCTGTAAGTGTAGATATCATCGACAGCAAGGGGAAGAAGGTTGCCACCAGTCCTGCCTTCCCGGTGGCCAGCGACTTGGCAACAGCAGACTTCATGGTGAAGAACCCTTTACTATGGAATGCCGAGCAGCCTCATCTCTATACAGCCCTATTTACATTAAAAGATGCACAAGGAAAAACACGCCATATAGAACGACAGAAGTTCGGATTCCGCACCATCGAATACCGTCACCGCTATGCAGGTGATCAGGAAGACGGTGTGTTCATCAACGGGAAGAAAGTGATCTTCAAAGGCGTGAACCGCCATTCGTTCCGTCCGGAAACAGGTCGTACCCTCTCCAAAGCGAAGAATATCGAGGATGTGAAACTCATCAAGTCGATGAATATGAATGCCGTCCGCCTCTCCCACTACCCCGCCGATCCGGAATTTTTGGATGCCTGCGACTCGTTAGGACTCTACGTAGAATGTGAACAGCCCGGCTGGCACTGGGCACATGAGACCATCGTGGGTAGTCAGATTGTAGAAGAGATGGTGACACGCGATGTGAACCACCCCTCGATTATCTTCTGGAGCAACGGCAATGAAGGAGGTTTCAACTACGAGTTAGAACCAGTCTTCCAAAAGTTCGACCCACAGCAGCGCGTGGTGCTCTACCCCTGGGCCAACCGCAACGGCTTCGAAACGAAGCACTATCGCTCATGGGGTGAGACGGCAGAGTATATGCGACAGAAGGAGATCTTCATGCCCACGGAGTTCCTGCACGGACTGTATGACGGTGGTCATGGTGCCGGACTGGCAGACTACTGGAAACTCATGATGTCGAATCCCCGCTGTGCAGGTGGTTTCCTTTGGGACCTGATGGACCAAGGGGTGGTGCGTACGGACTGGGAGCCCACCCCCAACCCCTCCCGAAAGGAGGGGAGCCCTGAGAATGCTATTGTGGATTGCATGGGTAACTTCGGTGCCGACGGTATCGTGGGACCTCACATGGAGAAGGAAGGTTCGTTCTATACAATTAAAGAGGTGTGGAGCCCCGTGGAACTCAATGTCCTCAACAACCAGATAGAACTGTGCAACCACTACGATTTCACCAATCTCAGTGATTGCCGTTTCAGTTATCGGTTGCTCGATATGCCCATCCTGGGTGAAAAAAAAGTGAGTGTCATTGGAAAGGGTACACTGCGTGTTCCCAGTACAGAACCCGGTGCTGTCGCCACCATCGCCTTGCCAGAGAGCCTTGCCGAAGTGGTGGAAATTAGTGCCACCGATCCCCACGGGCACGACATCTTCACCTGGAGTTTCCGCAATCCGCTGGTGGATATCGTCGATACCGCCTTTATAAGCGTTGAGCCGAGTCACACAGAGGATGATGCACAACTGACCGTTGTGTCGCAGGGTAAGACATACGTCTTCTCGAAACAGGACGGCCGTCTCACTCATGTGAAGACCGCTCGCGGCCAACTTTCACTGCAAGGTCCGCGACTGGTGGCCGCCAAGCGTGCCGACCGTTCGCAGGATGGCTTCTATAACCACGACGACAAACAGGCATTCGACAAGAAGACTCAGTACACCGAATATGCCGACCAAGGACAGTTCGACCATTTCGAATGGCACGATGGCGAGCTCATAGCCCACTATCGGCACGGCAGTATCGACCAGGTAGCGTGGAATTTCTGGCCTAATGGGCGCGTTCATGTTGCTGTCAGCTACGCATTCAACGGCGTTGTCGATCTGTTAGGCATCAGTTTCGACTATCCCGAACAGCAAGTGCGCTCCAAGCAATGGGTAGGACGTGGTCCCTATCGTGTATGGCAGAACCGCTTGGAAGGTCCGCAGTACGGCTACTGGGCGACAGACTACAACGACCCGATTCCCGGAGAGTCGTGGGAATATCCTGAGTTCAAGGGCTATTTCGCCGATGTCTCGTGGATGCAACTGCTAACCACCGAGGGCCGCATCGGCATCACCGACATCGACCAGCACCACTTGATAGGCATCTATCAGCCGCGTGACGGTCGCGACCACATCCTTTTCGAACTGCCACAGACCGGCATCAGCATCCTCAAGGCGATACCTGCCGTGCGTAACAAGGTGAACACTACCGACTTAAATGGTCCTTCTGCTCAGCCCTACTGGGCGAAAGGTCATGACATGATCGGTGCAACGTTTGTGTTTGAATAGGAAACCACCCCGATGCTCCCCAAGGGAGGGAGAAGATAATGTCCCAAAATGATCATGATGAAGAAAAGAATAAGCATACTCGCATTCCTGGTAACTTTCCTACTCCCCTCCTTTGGGGAGGGACAGGGAGAGAACTTCCGCCCCTGGACTTTCTGGTACTGGATGTATGGCGCCGTCAGTGAGGCGGGCATCCGTGCTGACCTGCAAGCCATGAAGGATGTGGGACTGGGAGGCTGTTACCTGATGCCTATCCGAGGTGCTGCGGAACGACCAGAATATGAAGGCAATGCCGACGCCCTGAGTAACAACTTCTGGAAGATGGTCGACTTAGCCCTTGTGCAAGCTGATTCCCTCGGCTTGGGGATGGGTATTCACGTTTGTGACGGCTTTGCTCTGGCTGGTGGTCCATGGATTAAGCCAGAGGAATCAATGCAGAAGATTGTGTTCTGCGATACAATCATGGGGGGAGGCTTCCATCATTTCCGAATGTCCAAGCCTCAACACTATGAGAATTACTATGAGGACATCGCTGTCTATGCGATACCTGTCAAGCAAGACAGACCTGGCAGTCCCAAGGTCTCCTATTCCCCAGAGGTAACCATCAATGCGAAAGGTGTATATTGTGCTGACACACCCTGTTGGATACAATATGAGTTCGATAGTTCTACATTAGTGCGGAACATTGAAATAGAACCCTCTGGTACGAACTTCCAATGCCAGCGGCTGAGTGTCAAAGCATCTGACGACGGGGTGATTTTCTATGCTGTCAAACAACTCACACCCCCTCGTCAGGGATGGCAGAACACGGGTTTCAATACGACATTCAGCATTCCTCCCACCCGTGCCAAGTACTTCCGCTTTGAATGGAAACCAGAGGGAACAGAACCAGGCGCTGAGGATCTGGATGCCGCTAAATGGAAACCCGTTCTCAGACTGAAGAATATCAAGTTCGGCAGTTGGTCTGTCATCGACAATTGGGAGGGCAAGGCAGGATATGTATGGCGCATCGCCCCTGACACCTCCAAGGAAGAACTGTCTGCTGACGACTATCTTCGCCCACAGGACATCATCTGTGCCAAGATGGATGGTGACATGTTGGAGATCGATTTACCCAAAGGTATGTGGCGCATCCTGCGAATGGGACACACCTCTACAGGTCATACCAATGCCACAGCTGGTGGTGCCAAGGGATTAGAATGTGATAAGTTCTCAAGACAAGCAGTGGAGAAGCAGGTGGATCTCTGGTTCGGACTCTTCATGAACCGTCCTAACCATCAGGCAATTCAATACCTGCATGTCGACTCTTGGGAGTGTGGCTCGCAGAACTGGAGCAAGAATTTCGCCCAGGAGTTCCAGCGACGCAGGGGATATGACATCATTCCACTCTTACCTATCTATGCTGGTGTTCCCATGCAAGGGGGGGATGATATCCTGAGAGACATCCGCAAGACGATCAATGAACTTGTCAACGAGGTATTCTTCGTCACAATATCACAGAAAGCAAAGGAATATGGTGTACAGCTCAGCAGCGAGAGTGTTGCCCCCACCATGGTCTCTGAAGGCATGGAACACTATAAGTACGTGGATGTTCCGATGGGTGAATACTGGTTGAACTCCCCTACTCACGACAAGCCTAACGACATGCTCGATGCCATCAGTGGTGCCCACGTCTATGGCAAGAACATCGTGCAGGCAGAGGGATTCACAGAGGTCCGCGGGGTATGGGACGAGACACCGGCGAGTGTCAAGCCCCTGCTCGACCGTAACTTCGCCTTGGGCATGAACCGTCTGTTCTTCCACGTGAATACCCATAACCCTTGGATGAACAAGAAACCGGGTATGACACTCGATGGTATCGGCCTCTTCTTCCAACGCGACCAGATATGGTTTGCAGAGGCAAAACCCTTCGTCGATTACATCACCCGTTGTCAGACACTCCTGCAAAAAGGCAAGCCCGTTGTGGATATTGCGGTATATACCGGTGAGGAGATGCCCAGTCGTGCATTGACACCCGACCGTCTTGTTCCCATGTTGCCTGGGTTGTTTGGTGCCGAGCGCGTGGCTTCCGAGCAGAAACGCTTGACGAATGTCGGACAGCCGATGGAGGAATCACCTGTCGGTGTGCGCCATTCTGCAGGTATTCTCGATTTGAAAGACTGGATCAATCCGCTGCATGGCTATCAATATGACTCGATGAACAAGGATGCCCTGCTCTCGCAACCATTCCACTACAAGGTACTTGTGATTCCTCAAGGCACGATTGTTTCCGATGAAGTAAAAGAAAAAATAGCACAATTGCGTAGTCAGGGAGTCATGATCATTGACCACCCCTATCAGCAGGCGACCTTCCAGGAACTGGTTCGTGACGTGGAACTGCCCGAGGGGATTGCCTATGCTCACAGAAGAGACAGCAGCTATCACATCTATTTCTTAGCAAATCAGACAGACAAAGTCCAGCAATTCGCTGCAAGGTTCCGCGATGCTGATACCGTTGCTGTGGTTTATCATCCGGCAGAGAACACTTATACGTGGTCTCATGATATCAAAAACAAGAGAGCTGTCGATATCAAACTGGCTCCCTATGAGTCTGTCTTTATCATCTTTGGAACAAGATACAACTGCGTAGCACTTACATTCGTAAAGGAATCATACGGCAGGAGTGTATTGCGAGATGAACCTATTCACGCAAAAGACATCAAGTCTGCATCAAGGGAAGTCAGCAGCCTTGCGATGAATGATTCCCCGCTTTGGGATATCTCTTTCCGAGAGAGTGGTGTCAAGCTACAGGATCAGCAGCTCTTCGATTGGAGCCAGCATGAAGATGAAAGGATCCGCTATTTCAGTGGACATGTCCGATATACGACAACATGGAAGCTCAAGGGAAAGCAGGTTCCTAAGGGACGTGCCTGGCTCTCCTTCCCCAATGTGAAGGATATCGCCCACGTATGGATTAACGGCAAGGATTGCGGCATTGCCTGGACTGCACCCTACGAAGTAGAGATTACCGGTGCTTTACAAAAAGGCAAGAACACAATAGAAATCGAGGTGGTGAACACCTGGCATAATGCCCTGCGAGGAGCAGACCAAGGTAAGGCACCCTATGAAGGCATCTGGACGAATGCCAAATACCGTACCAAGGGTGACCAGCTATTACCTGCTGGCCTCCTTGCACAGCCAGAACTTATAATAGAACAATGATTATATGAAGAGACTAATCTGTATCATCTGTATTATCTGTGGCTTTGCTGCCACTGGGAAGTCGGAAATCAAGTTGCCACAGTTCTTCAGTGACAACATGGTACTGCAACAGCAATCAGAATGTAACATCTGGGGAATGGGCGACAAAGGCAGAACGGTCGTCGTCATCACCTCATGGGATAAAAAGTCATACTCGGCACCTGTTGACCAGGATGGCCGTTTCTCTGTAAAGGTACAGACACCCAAGGCAGGTGGTCCCTATGATATCACGTTTGCCGTGGCGCCTTCCAACTCATCCTCACGTCACTCTTCAGGACTTGGTAAGGCTTTCACACTGCACAACATTTTGATCGGTGAGGTATGGATCTGCTCAGGACAGTCGAACATGGAGATGCAGATGAAAGGATTCAAGCAGCAACCCGTGGAGGGAACGACAGAGGAACTCCTGCACTGCAAGGATCCGAACCTGCGACTCTTTACTGTCAAGCGCCATGCTTCTTTGACACCAGAATGGGATGTAACGGGCAATTGGAGCGAGGCCCATAGTGCCAGTGTGCGTGACTTCTCTGCCACCGCCTATTATTTCGGAAAGGCGTTGCGTGCTACTTTGGATGTTCCCATAGGACTTATCGTCACTTCCTGGGGTGGCTCTGCCTGTGAGGCATGGATGGCACCAGAATGGTTGAAGGCCTTCCCCAAGGTTCAGCAAACCATCTCGGAGGATGATATGAAGAAACTGCAGCAACGATGCCCCACCGCATTGTATTATGGTCAGCTGAAACCCCTCATCGGCTACACCATGCGTGGTGCCATCTGGTATCAGGGGGAGGACAATGTGCCCCGTTATGATTACTATGCTCCGCTGTTGAAAGCGATGGTAGAGGGATGGCGCAGTGATTGGAAACAAGGTGACTTTCCTTTCTACTATTGTCAGATAGCCCCCTATGACTATAGTCTCATTGACTGGAAAGGTAGTCAGTATCTTCGTGAGCAACAGGCAAAGGCAGAAAGCATCATCAGCAATGCCCGTATGGCTGTTCTCATGGATGCCGGACTGGAATACGGCATTCATCCCCGTAAGAAACGTCAGGCAGGAGAACGATTGGCTATTCTTGCCTTAGCCAACACCTATGATGTAAAAGGACTGCCCGACTTTGCTACCTATCAGAAAGTGGAGTTCCAGGGCGATACTGCCATCGTGTCTTTCGATCGCAGTAAGGAGTGGGTGTATTTCGAGAACGGACCGCATAGTAAGAACTTCGAGATTGCCGGGGAAGATAAGGTGTTTCATCCCGCTGAGACATGGATCTCCCGCAACCGTGTCTATGTAAGAAGTGAGGAGGTGAAGAACCCCGTGGCCGTACGCTATGCCTTCAAGGACTGGGTGGAAGGTGACTTGATGCACGACGGGCTCCCCGTGAGTTCTTTCAGAACAGATGAGTGGTAAGACGAAGGAACGAGGGAGCGAAGGCGTGTGGAAACGAAATGGAAGATAGAAAGATGAGAAAGGACTATATATATAATAAGGTGTTTCTGTTGGCAGTGGCATTTATGTTACACCTGTCACTGACGACCTCTGCTGCTGACTACGTCCCCAAGGACTATGTGTGGACGACCCCCAGCAAGAATGCCAGTGAGTCGATGCCGTGCGGTGGTCATGACATCGGCATGAACGTATGGGTGGAGAAAGGTGACCTGCTCTTTTACATCGCACAGAGTGGATGGTTCGATGAGAACAATACCTTGTTAAAGGCAGGACGCTGGCGACTCCATCTGGAAGGCAGTCCCTTCGAGGGGAATGACTTCGAGCAGCGTCTATGTCTTGATGAGGGTGCTGTATATATCAAAGGAAAAGGTGTCAATATCAGACTTTGGGTGGATGTCTACTCCCCCGTTGTCTTTGCGGAGATCATTTCACAACAGGCAAGAGAGGCGACTCTCAGTTATGAGAGCTGGCGGTATAAGGACCGTCCTGTGACGAAGGCAGAGTGCCAGCAGTGCTCTTATAAGTGGGTCATACCCAAGGACTGTATGACGTTTGCAGACAGCATCCGTGCCTCCAAGAGTCGACTTACCTTCTATCACCAGAACAGACAAGAGACGGTATTCGACTTTACCGTCTCTCGCGAACGCCTGGATGCCATCAAAGACCAGCTCTATAATCCCATCGGTCGTCTGAAAATGGGTGGTATCATGCAGGCAGACGGTTTCTCGTATACCGGGACTACTGACGGCAGATATGCCTCAACAGACTATCGTAGCTGGAACTTCCGACGGAAGAAGATGAAAAAGAGTCTGGTGACAATCCAGTTATATACGGGTAAGGAACCTGCTCAGTCGGTCAGCGCCACCGTGTCGAAGGAGAGGAGCAGTGCTTGGTGGCATAGCTATTGGCAGCGTAGTTTCATAGAGACTGACTGTCAAAGACCGGAGGTGAGACAGATGGTCCGCAACTACGAACTGATGCGGTATCTGCTGGGATGTAATGCTTATGGGGAATGGCCGACGAAGTTTAATGGCGGACTTTTCACCTTCGACCCCATCTATGTTGACTCTACGATGACCTTCACCCCTGACTATCGTAAGTGGGGAGGCGGTACGATGACGGCACAGAACCAACGCCTTGCCTACTGGCCCATGCTCAAGAGCGGTGACTATGATGTGCTGAGACCTCAGCTTGACACTTATCTGCGTATGCTACCCAACGCCATCGCATGGTCACGCCACCATTGGGGACATGAAGGAGCCTGTTTCAGTGAACAGATAGAGAACTTCGGACTGCCTAATCCCGCTGAGTATGGAAAGCATAAGGAGGGGGACGACTGGGGAGTTGAGAAGAATAAATGGCTGGAATATGAGTGGGACACTGCCCTGGAGTTTGGGAAGATGTACCTCGATATGCTGCCATGGTATCCTGACTCGACGCTGAACAAATACCGTGTCCTCGTCACAGAGCCGCTGCGCTTCTTTGTCAAGCGCTATCCCGACCTGGTCATCTATCCCGGTTCAGGCTGTGAGACTTATAAGATGGCACGCAATCCCTCCAGTACTGTTGCTGCCCTGCGAGCTTTGAAGGATTATTTAAGTGAGACAGGAGCAGATGACTCCAACATTCCCGACATTCCCCTTCGGGTGATTGACGGTGACACCTGTATTGCCCCCGCTGTCAGCTGGGAGCGCATCCAGAACACAGAGACACCCCAACTCTATCCTGTCTTCCCTTGGCGTATCTATGGTTTGGGAAGACCACACCTCGATATTGCCCGCAATACCTATCTGAAAGATCCGCACGCCATAGAGATGCGTAGCACAAAAGGATGGAAACAAGACAATATCTGGGCGGCATGCCTGGGGATGACCGACGAGGCGACACGTCTGAATACGGAGAAGTTGAGCAACGGTCCCTATCGCTTCCCTGCCTTCTGGGATCCTGGTTTCGACTGGGCTCCTGACCATAACAGAGGGGGTGCTGGGATGATTGGACTGCAAGAGATGCTGTTACAGGAAGACCTCGACCATAACCCGATTCTCTTTCCTGCATGGAACCATGAGTGGAACTGCCGGTTCCGTCTCCATATCTCCGGACAACGTTGTGTGGATGCGGAAATAAAAGACGGTAAGATCACTTATGCCATTGATGGTGTTGACTATTCTGATAACCTGCAAGAACCTCTGAAAGCGAAGTGGATAGGTGCCATTACCCGTCAAGACGCTCACCTGCCAGAAGGACGCAACTACACTGGTGCTAAATTAAAAGAGCCTGCCGTGAAAGAGGCTTGGAAGAAGGTGGACACACTGAGTCAGCGGAGTATCCTGCTGCGGAAGAACTTCCGCCTTAAAGGAAAAGTATTTAAAGCTACCGTCTCTATCGTTGGATTGGGTTTCTATGAGTTCTCTATCAACGGCAAGAAAGTGGGTGACGCCTCATTCACACCATTATGGAGCGACTACGACAAAAGTATTTTCTATAATACCTACGATGTCACCTCTCACCTCTCACCTCTCACCTCTCACCTCTTACCCATCACCATCCAAGTACTTCTTGGCAACGGCTTCTACAACGAACAGGGACTTCGCTATGCCAAAATGAAGATTTCGTTTGGTCCGCCCACCTTACTGTTCCGGATGCATATTGAATATCTCGACGGAAAGACAGAGGATATCGTCAGTGATGACCAATGGCAGTGGGCATTGTCACCCATCACCTTCAACAGCATCTATGGCGGGGAGGATTATGATGCCCGCTTGGAAGGTGCCACAGTATGGCATCCTGCTGTCGTTCAGGAAGCACCAAAGGGCATACTCCGCCCACAGATAGCCCAGCCTGTGAAAATCATGGAACGCTATCCGGTGAAGGACACCATCCGGAAAGACTCCGTCTTAGTGCTCGACATGGGACAGAACCTCGCAGGTTTCCCCGAGATTACTGTCCAAGGACAAAGAGGACAACGGCTGAAACTGACTCCCGGGGAGACATTGACGAAAGAGGGATTGGTGAATCAGAAGCAAACGGGCCGTCCCCATTACTATTCGTATATATTAAAAGGAGGAAAAGATACTTGGCATCCCCGCTTCTCGTATTACGGTTACCGTTATCTGCAGATAGAGGGTGATATCGACGTGTTGGAAAACATAGCGTCGTGCTTCGTGTATAACTCCGCACCGAAGACGGGTGATTTTGAATGTTCCAATCCCCTCTTCAATGATGCTTACCGACTGATTGACCGTGCCATCCGCTCCAACTGGCAGGCTGTATGGACTGACTGCCCTCACCGGGAGAAACTGGGATGGCTGGAACAAGACTGGCTGAATGGTGAGGGACTCTTAGCCAATTATGACTGCCGTGCGATGATGGAACAGACCATGCAGAACATCGCTGACGCACAATATCCTAATGGTGCCTTGCCAGAGATAGCACCTAACTACGTTATATTCGAGGGCTCTTGGGCTCCTCCGTTCCTGGAGTCTCCCGAATGGGGAGGTGCTTTCATCGCCCTGCCTTTCCTCTATCAAGCGTTCTATGGTGACGATAAACTCATCACTCGCTATCGTCCGCAGATGAAACGTTATGTGGACTATCTCGCCACTCAGGACTCTTGCTATATTCTTCGCCAGGGACTGGGCGACTGGTACGACTACGGACCGGGGCGTGCGGGTTTTGCCCAGAACACACCAATGCCACTGGTATCAACGGCACACTACTATTGGTGGAACCGCCTGATGGGTGAGGCACGTGCAGACAGCATCAAGGCGGCATTCATCAAGGAGTTCTATCATCCTGCTACCCACCAGTTTGCGACGGGCAGTCAGTGTGCTCAGGCAATAGCCCTTGAGATGGATCTTGTGCCAGAGGGTGACCGGCAGGCTGTATTGCAACAACTGATTAACAACATCCACGCCCATGGCGACCGTCTGACGACTGGCGACGTTGGCAATCGCTATCTTTTCAATGCCCTTATCCATCATGGACAACAGGAACTGCTCTACAAGATGCTGAACCACTATGATGTACCGGGGTATGGTTATCAGATCAAACTCGGATATACCACGCTGACGGAACAATGGAACCCTGAGTACGGTGCTTCGATGAACCATTTCATGATGGGACATCTGAACAACCTGCTCATACCTTATTTCTTAGGTATCTGGCGTGATGGAGAACATTTCACCATAGCACCTCATCCCGTGGGTGACCTCACTTGGTGTCGTGGACAGATGGACGGTATCAAGGCATATTGGCGTCTCGAAGGGGATACCTTCGTGCTGAATGTGGAGATACCCACTGGTAGGGAAGCCACCATCCAACTGCCGTATAGTCAGCAGACACACGTCGTTAAAAACGGCCTCCACACGTTTAAAGTAGCCGTTATCGAAACAGGAACGAAATGACATACTGGTACAAAACAAATTGTTTTGTTGTGTAAAAGCCCATGATTTGCACTCGAAAGAATGCTATTTTAGAGAACAAAACAATTTGTTTTGTACCAAGAGTCCTTAGTACTTAGTATTGAAGAAGACCGTTTCAGGTTCTGAAAGAGCCGTAGAAAGAGATCGATTCCATAAAAAGTAGAAAAAGAGATGCCGCGCAAACACTGCGCAGCATCTCCGGGATAGAATGCTATATCAGTTAAAATATCAGCTGATCAGAGCCGATCCCATTTTATTCTGATTTAATTAGCCCAGCCACGAACCTGATGCATCTGGTCGTTTACTTCGATCACAGACTGTGGGAGTGGCCAATACTCGTTCTTGCCAGCAACGAATTCGAGTTTGATGCCTGCGGCAGCGAACGGATGATGAATCTGATAATAGAGCTTATGCGGCTTGGTACCACCGGATGTCCAGTACTCATCCCACTGGAGAGGAATATTATCGAGCACCTTGTCATAGCACTGCTTGGCAATACCCCAACGTACGATGTCGAACCAACGGCAACCCTCGAACCAGAGCTCGTACTGCTTCTCGTCCTGGATGGTCTGCAGGTTCACTGAAGACGAGATGGTCTTTGAGCCGGCACGCTGCTGAATCTTATTGACATATTTCAGTGCCTCAGCATTGTTTCCAGACGCAAGACAAGCCTCAGCATAGAGGAGGTAAGCCTCACCCAAGCGGGCAATACACAGGTTGGTGTTGTTACAGTTATCACCCACAGAGAGGTCAACATCATTGGGATGGCACATCATCTTCACCTCCATCACATCACTACGGGAGAAAGAACCGGCAGACTTGTTGATGCCACGCTGTGCATCGAACTCTTTCTGTTCACGGGTCTTACAAGTCTCATCACTCTTCCAACCGCAGAGCTGCTCATCATAGAAGAACTCATCGGACGTGAGGAATGTGGCCTTACGACGATAGCTGTCACCATCGTTTTCAAGCATCTTGTGGGCAAAGTCCTAATTGATGGAACCACCGCCCCAACCACCTGTCGAGCAGATCAGAGGACTGGTACCACCACCGACGATATCATCACCACGCCAGTTCAGCACATTGGCCACCATCCAACGTCCACGCTGGATACTACCGAAATGGCTGTAACAATATTTTTATTCGTTTGCGGTTGTGACCAAACGGGAATAGATGTCATGGGTACAATCAAGCCACCTGGGAGTCTATAAGAAAAGCAACGACTAAAATCATCATTATGAATAAAAGACTCGTATCTATTGCGATTCTGGCCTTGGGTTTCAGCATGCAAAGCCTGGCACAGTATCCACAAATCACCGATGAGGCCAAGCAACTCATCGACTCGTTACAGAACCGCTGGAAAGAACATTCCGACTCGGCATGGCAAGTGGCCTTCCCCATTGTCATCAAAGAAGCAAAGGAAGGACGGCCTTATGTGCCTTGGGCAGCTCGTCCCTACGATCTCCGACAGGCAAAGATTCCCGCTTTCCCCGGAGCAGAGGGAGGTGGTATGTACACGTTCGGCGGTCGTGGTGGTAAGGTTCTTACCGTCACCAACCTCAACGACGACGGTCCCGGCTCATTCCGTTGGGCATGTGAGCAGGGTGGAGCCCGTATCGTTGTATTCAACGTAAGCGGTATCATCAAACTGAAGTCACCGATCTATGTAAGGGCACCGTATATCACCATTGCCGGACAGACGGCTCCCGGCGAAGGTGTGATCATTGCCGGTGAGTCGTTTCAGGTAGATACCCACGATGTGATCGTGCGCCACATGCGCTTCCGACGTGGTGAGACATTGGTATGGCACCGCGAAGACTCCTTCGGTGGAAACCCCGTGGGAAACATCATGATCGACCACTGCTCCTGCGAATGGGGACTGGATGAGAACATCTCGTTCTACCGTCACATGTTCGACATGGGTGATGGCAAGGCAAAGCGCAAGGAGCCTACCGTGAACGTAACGATCCAGAATACGATCTCTGCCAAGGCTCTCGACACCTGGAATCATGCCTTCGGATCAACCATCGGCGGCGAGAACACCACGTTCATGCGTAACCTCTGGGCTGACAACACCGGACGTAATCCTTCTATCGGATGGGGTGGCGTGTTCAACTTCATCAACAACGTGGTATATAACTGGGTGCATCGTACCGCCGACGGTGGTGAATACACCACCATGTCGAACTTCATCAACAACTACTACAAACCCGGTCCACTCACTCCCAAAGATACTCCCGTGGGACATCGTATCGTGAAATCGGAGAGCCGCAGCGTGAACCTCTTCCCCTTCAAGCAGTTCGGAAGAGTCTATGCCAAGGGAAACATCATGGAGGGTTATCCCGAAATTACCAAGGACAACTGGAACGGAGGTATCCAAACAGCGGATAAAGACGGAGAGATGAATGAAACGGAGATCGCCCTGATGCGTAGCAACGAACCGTTCGTGATGGCTCCCGTCACCATCATGGGTGCACAGGAAGCATTCAACTGGGTTCTCTCCAATGTAGGAGCCACCCTCCCCTGCCGTGACATCGTGGATCAGCGTATCTGCGAAGAGGTGCGCACAGGTGTTGCCTATTACGTACAGGACTACGAGAAAGGTCTCCAGAAGATAGAGAAGAAGACCAAGAAGCCTCAGTATCCCTATGGTAGCACTTGGGGACTGCGGGAACAGTCAAAGAACGAGGATGGCCTGTTCAAATACCGCCGTCTGCCTAAAGATAGCTACAAGCAGGGTGTTATCACGGATCCCCGACAGATGGGCGGCTATCCCGTATATAAGAAATGGACAGCCTGGAAAGATGCCGATGGCGATGGAATGCCCGACGAATGGGAGCGTGCCAACGGACTGAACCCCAACGATGCCAGCGATGCCAACAAAGACTGCACCGGTGACGGCTATACCAATATCGAGAAATACATCAATGGAATCAGTACGAAAGAGAAGATCGACTGGACGGATGTCAAGAACAACCATGATACATTGAACGGAAAGAGCTCACTGTTCTAATTGAAAGAGGAGGGACATACCCTCTTCTTTTTATTCTTATTCATGATTCTAAAATAAAGGTAACCCACAGCAGGTTACCTTTTCTTGATGTCTTTATTTAGCGTGTTCTATAGACAAGGCGATGCGGATGCGGAGTTGTTCCTTCTCCTCATCCGTCAGAGGACGTACTTTACAGATGTACGTCTTTACAATTTTTTCTGCTCGTTTTATGATTGACTTATCTCGTCGCATCTTTACCTCTTTAATATATAGACGGTAAAGACATGGCGATGTAACCAGTCATTATACAGCTATCGGCGTCCGTGCTGCATATTCGCGCAACCTACTGATAGATCTGTGCATCAAATTACGCACACTCTGGTAGTTGATGCCCATGATCTGACAGATATCATCATACTTACGTTGTTCCACATAATACAAGTTGATGATCTGCTGCTGGCGCGGTGACAGCTTATGGAAGTACTCCTGGATGCTGGCAGTGAGCAGCTGCTGTTTCTCCACCATCTCATGGTGAGCCTCCTGTTCCTCAGCAATGGTCTGCATCCGTGAGTCGTTGATCTCACTGTCGCAGAGACGGACATTGCGGCGGAACTCATCATTGATACGGTTCCTGAGGGACACATACAGGTAGCTGTCGATATTCTCCACGACACCCAGACTGTCGCGTTTAGTGTAGAGTTTCACAAACACATCATGTATGCAGTCTTTGATCATCTCTCTATCGGTAGTGAATCGTGAACCGAATGCGAAGAGGTTATCAATGTGTTTGTCGTACAGTGTTGTAAAGTCAATCATTTCTTAGTTTGTTATTAGAAGATAGTTTCAAGTAGGGGCGACATGATCACCCGTAGGTTTTCTGGTGCAAAGATAGGTGTGATTCCTAAAATAAACTGGTAATATTTGGTTTTTCAATTAAAAAAACAGGTTTTTCACTTGATTTAAGTCAATGAGTCTTGGTGTGGACATCAAAAAGTGAGGGCAATGATCTGCCCTCACTTAACCTTTTTCAGCCAATAGATACGGTGCTGGTCGGCATCGTTCACCACAAACGACTGTCCTTTCATTTTTACCGATTTCATCGAAAGTTTAGTCTCTCCACTCTTAGGATGGACGATCGACACCTGATAGGTGCCATCGGCTACTGGCATACGTACTTGGTCGGCTGTCGCATAGACCAGATAACCCGTAGCCTCATCACCTAACGCCACGCAGCCTTCACCGTCCATCGGACGCATGCTGCACAGATCACTACGCAGCCTACTGTCGGCAATCACCACGTTAGGCATGGAGCCACCTGCCATCAGGATAGCCCATCCATACGATGGATACTGCTGAGAGTAGAAGGTCACTGCCTTGTCGGGATAGCGTTCGCGGTATTCCCTGACAGCCTTGTATGCCTCCTCAAAATCCGTCTTCCCAACCGGGAATTTGCGCATCCACTGTCGGGGGGCCATATTCTTACCGCCTTCAATGGCCCACAGACCTTTCGTGTTATAATGCCAGTAACGGATATCGATGATATCTACCACCTTATTTAATATAGGATCCTCTAAGAGCGCATCCTGAGCATCCTTGGTACAGCTGAGTGCGATCAGCGGATGACAGCCTGTCTCCTGTTCCCATTCGGCAATAGTCTCCAGCCAGAAACGGGTGAAATGCAACGGTCCTGTATATTCGCTGCTGATCAGATGCACCACATTGGGCTGGTCCTTCAGTTCCTCCAAGCACATCCGTATATACTGCTTATGTAAGGGGCGGAGCACCGGATTCTGCACGTTATAGAACTGTTCCGCCATGAAGATGCGCTTATCTCCGGCAAAGGGTACCGGTTCGGGGAAATCCGTGCCATTGACATTGTTCACGGGCCGCCACGGACAATCTACCCAATGGGCACCCGCTTCAAGGATGTTGTGTTGGAAATAATGGTGGTTGTAGAGCATGATATGCTGCGGTGCAGCCTTTTCCGCAAAGGTGCGCAGTCGTTGCCAGTACCACTCATTCGGTTTCGTCAGGTCGTATCGGCTCAAGCCATCCCATGCCTTTCCCTGTCCTGTACGGGCAAACGGCTGTTCATAGAAAGGAGCCCACACATCACCGTCGGCACGGCGCACACGCTCATGATCCGTTCTGCGCAGATCATACCACAGTCCGTAATGGTGGTCAAGAGCCGCATACGCCCCCTGGTGCAGGAAGTCAACCACGTCATCAAGACGATCTGTCCATCCCGTTCCTATCCTTCCCGGCACAAAGCGGGTGATGGCAGGACGTGCACCTTTTACCACAAAGTTATCCTTCACCCGTCCGTTCCACCAAGGGATATCATAGAGGTTACCCGTCAGCAGCATCCCATCCACAGTCAGATGACCGTTAACGATCTCGAAGGATGGTGATGTCTGCGGTGCTGCTGGATCCGCTTTCCTTCTTTTTCTTATCCTGTCTATTGTTGCGATCTTATCAATATTATCTATAACTACCGGCTCTTTCATCATCACACTGTCTATCCACATCTCCATGGTGAGCCTTGGCTCCTGCAAAGAGAGCTGTGCCAGTTGCATGGCCTGTTCCAGTGTGGGCGAGGTGGAAGCCTCCAAGCTTCGAGGCAGAATGAACGGATTCACCGTACTTTGCGGCACCCGTTTACTGAGTTGATCGTAGAAGAGGCTACGTGGGTTGACATGATCGTTACTACTCGTCCACTCACCGTTACCTGTCAGTGTGCCCCAGCATCCATGCGCACTGCAGCGGTTATCAGCATCTGGAGAATAACAATACAATGTGGAAGCCGTGCATTGCCAGAACATCGAATTGGCCGTGTTCCATCCCGTACCCGTCTGGAACTGTTCCAAATTCCGGAAAGCCAAGTCATTACCATCAATATTCACGATGTCAAAGAGCAGTCCTGTGGCCCATGAGCCGATGCTGCCACTAAAGCCCAACGACTCCTCCCCTTCACACTGCACAAAGGCATTCGGTCCGGCAGCACAGAAATCCGCGGCGAAGTCGTGGATACCCTGTCGGGAGACACAGCGTTGGAAGAGTGTCTGCTGTCCACGGGTAAGGAACACGTTACGTCTCCATCCACCGATCTCAGATACAGGTTCCGAGGCGATACAGTCTTCTACCGTGATACGACTGGTTTGTTTCTGCAGGTTCACCGCCGATCCTGCGAAGTGTTTGAAATCCACTCGTCTCACCCAGGCATCCCTCACATGATTCATCCAGATGGCATCCCAGCAATGATCCTCATCGGCATGCTGTGCAACCTGCTTGTTATAGTCAGACATCAGTGTCAGATTCTCCACGCCACATTCCACGATTTCACCGGCTGTTTCACTGATCTTCACCTGTGCGCCGCCATAGTCGGGCGAGAGCGAAGCAGTGATTGGAGCATCGAGAGTGATGCGGTTACCTTGAACTGCCGTCACCACCCGTTCCCAAGTGATATCAATGTCGGTAGGATGCCATCCCGTATAGTCTAAACCACCGCCAAAGCCCGTCATCTGCAACGAGGCGATCCATTCCTTCGTAGAGGGACGTATGATCTGAATACGACTGCCTGCGGCAATACCCTTCGTCTGGGAGAGCGTGAGCTCCGTACTTCCTGCTTTCGTAAAAGTCTGCACCTCCGCGATGACAGGGTCCTCCGTCTCGGCAGTGTTTCCTTTTCCTTCAAGATAGATAGCAGCCCCACGGTCGAAGCCGCGTTTCACCAGAATGGTACTTTGCTTTCCCATACCACGGATGACGACACCCGACTGCGATACCCTCAGCGGAGCATCGAGGTAGAATGTACCTTCTGTCAGCAATACAGCCCCACGGAATCCGTTGGCATCCGGCTTCAGGTTTGACACATAATCGATGGCTTGTTGGATGATTAGGGAGCAATCGCCCTCGGCAGCATCCACCCTCACGACATTCCTCACATAGGGGATGATGGTCTCTGAGGCATGATAGCCACAGGTGGAATAGTCCATGGGCACATAGACCTCACGTACCGGTTTCGGTGCTGCCGTGATGTTCAGGAACAGACAGCCTAAAAGAAAAGAAAGGATGATCGCCTTGTTGTTCATAACGGATTGTTTTTCCAAAGGACGGGAAGGAAGCTGTTTTGTACTACCTGTCACGGAAGAGCGACACTATATCGTTCCATTACAGACCCCACCCCTGCCCCTCCCCTTGATGGGAGGGGAGCGCCATGCGGATAGTGGACCCCACCCCTAACCCTCCCGAAGTGAGGGAGCGCCATCCGGATAGTGGAACCAAACCCTTCCGGAGTGAGGGAGCGCCATGCGGATTTCATGCAAAGGATTTGGCGTTAGCAGCTCCCCTCCCATCAAGGGGAGGGGCAGGGGTGGGGTCTGTATCTGAACCCTACACAATAAAAGACTTGACGATGACTACAGATATAGAATGCTCTCGTTACCCATATTGAACAGCAAGTCGAGGATACTCAGGTTAGGCTGAAATCCCCATTTCTGCTGATACACCTGATAATACGGCTTCGCCATGAAGTCAGGATCGGGCATTGGATGTTTGGGACGTATGGCATAGCGGAAGTCGGAACATCCCGAAGAAGCCTCCTGCTGGTAGTGTTCGGTAAACAAGATCTTAGGGTGGATGTCCAACAACTCGCACATCTTATAAGTGATCTCCATGTTAAAGTCGAAGAGATTCTCCCATCGTTTCTCGAAGAACGGCAGCAGGTCGTCGGCATAATAATCAAAGAACGGACTGTCGCCGTAGGCACTCTGCAGGGCATTCCAGTGTACATGTCTCCAGTTGGCATGGTCACTGATACGCATGTGGATGAGAGGATGAGCGTCTCCTTCCTGCTCTGTAGGCGGATAGCTCACGGGGATACTCAGTGCCTGCGGCCCGTTGGTCGTAGCAATGACGCAGCGGTTACGGAATGTCTGCTTGATAAAACTCTCACACCTTTCTATATATACCACCTCATATCGGAACAGTTTCTGATACCACTGTACCGGTCCGAAGTAGCAGGAAGAAAGCAGCACCCCTTTGTTCTGTGTCATCTCGTTGCTTATTTGAAATGCAAGACGTATGCAGCACCCACGATCTCCTGCTGCCGCACCACCGTCTGCCCCTTACCCTGATTCACCAAGTAGCAGTTATTCTCTAAGCAGTCACAGTCATGACAGCTGCAGTTATCTGGTAACACATACTCTTGATGATTGATCATGACGGTATCACCGGGCAATTGCTCGATGACACCGATATATGAGGAGTCGGTATGAAAGACGATCAGGTCGCCCCGTTCGAAGGCATTCTTACAGAGCTTGTTCACCATCACCCTGGTACTTTGCATCACCCGTGGTGCCAAGTTATCGCTCGTCACCCGGTAGATAGTGAAGGCATACGTCCTTACCAGCAGCATCACCATGACAGCTGCTGCCAGCACCACCATGAACTTCAGTACGTCCTTCATCATCTTTCAACGCTCATCCTTTCTCCTTTCACCTCATTTTTCACCTACTTGATCTTATCCACCCACCGGAACAGGCGATTCCATCGGATGCCGCCGATACCGCCACGGTCGGGATCAGAGCTCCACCAGATGAAGATCGGCTTTCCCACGATATGATCTTCTGGCACGAATCCCCAGTAACGGGAGTCGGCAGAGTTATGGCGGTTATCACCCATCATCCAGTAGTAGTCGAGTTTGAAGGTATATTCCTTCGCCTCTTTCCCGTTGATGAAGATCTTTCCGTTCTCCACCTTCAGGTCGTTCCCCTCATACACACGGATGGGGCGTTCATACACGGCGATATTCTTCATATTCAGCTGGATGCTTTTCCCTTTGGCGGGAATCCATACCGGACCGTAGTTATCACGTGTCCACCCCGTGTTAGCATTTCGGGGATATACCTCTCCCACAGGGGCATCGGTATTCAGCCGGATACTCTCCACTAAGTCTTTCCTACTCTCCAAGGCTTTCCTGGCCGACTGTGTAAGCGGCATGTAATTGAGCTGATTCAGGTCGCGCAGCTGTTCCATACTGATCTGGTACTCCTTCATCACCTCCTCGGGCAGGGGTTGTTTCAGTTTCACATAGTAGGAATACTGCACCTCATCCGGTTCTTTGTTGGCCTTACCGTCGAGATAGACGATACGGTCTTTGATCTGCAGTGTCTGTCCGGGCAGTCCTACACAACGTTTCACATAGTTCTCACGCCGGTCGGTGGGACGTGCTGCCACCTCTCCCATCTTCAGTGCCATGGAGTTCTCGTGGAGATAACTGCTTCCCAAGGCATACACCTTATTATATAAGTCATAGATCAGCGTATCCGACATGGTGGAGAAATCAGGATTCCCATATTCCTTCACATAGATCTGCTGACCGTAGTTATACGCCATATTGTAGTATTCCGTCTGGAACGGCTGTTCCGTGAGGATACTGTCACCAGCGGGATAGTTGAACACCACGATGTCGTTGAGCTGCACCTTGCCCAGGCCCTTCACCCTCCGGTAGTCCCAGTGGGGCCATTCGATATAGCTCTTACATCCGATCACCGGCAGCGTATGCTGTGTGAGCGGCATGGTGAGCGGTGTCTGCGGGATACGCGGTCCGTACGACACCTTCGATACGAAGAGGTAGTCGCCTGTCAGCAACGACTTCTCCAAAGAGCTCGATGGAATGACGTAGTTCTGGAAAAAGAACTGGTTGATGAAATAGACTGCCACCAAGGCGAACACCAGCGCGTCCACCCACGACATGACAAACTTCACAGGACCTTCGCTCTCTTTCCACCACTGCCACTTGATCTTCTTCGTGATGTAGATATCATAGATGAAAGGCACCACCAGCAAGCCCCACCAGCTCTTCACCCAATAGAGGAACAGCAGGTAGAGCACCAGCACGGCGATGAATTTCGCCCATTGCACTTTCGGATTCAGTTTCTTCTTTGTTTCCATTATTCTCAAATTATTCGGAATATTCAGATTTCTCAGAAATTAAACATATCGCTAATCGTGAGCAGTCCTTCATGCTCCTTCGTGTATTCGGCAGCAAGCACGGCACCCAAGGCAAAGCCACGGCGACTGTGGGCATCGTGGGTGATGGTGATCATGTCGGCATCACTGTCGTAGCGGATGGTATGGATACCCGGCACCTCGCCGCGGCGGATGCTGTCGATGGTCAGCGCATCGGATGCCTGCTCTCCCTCTGTCCCATTAACTGCTGTATGACAGCAGTTTACTGAACCATCGGGGTTCACCACCTTCCCTACTACCCACTCCTTCTTACGGTCGATATTCTCAATGATCTGCTCTGCCAAGGTGATGGCCGTACCACTGGGATGGTCGAGCTTATGCACATGGTGTGTCTCCTCCATGCTCACCTCATATTGCGGGAACTGATTCATGATCTTGGCTAAGTAACGGTTCACAGCCGAGAAGATGGCCACGCCGATGGAGAAGTTGGAAGCCCAGAACAGTGTCCTGCCTTCCTCCGAACACATCCGCCTTACATCATCACCATGCTCCTTCATCCATCCCGTACTGCCCGAAACCACTTTCACCCCCTTGGCAAAAGCTTTCAGATAATTACCATAGGCAGCCTGTGGTGCCGTGAACTCTATTGCCACATCAGCCGAAGCGAAAGCATCACTTTCGAACTCCTCCTGATTGTCAATGTCGATAATACTAACGATCTCGTGGCCGCGGCTTTTGGCGATTTCTTCAATCATTTTGCCCATCTTACCGTAGCCGATTAAAGCTATCTTCATAATAATTGCATTTAATGATCTGCAAAAGTAGTGTAAATCAGTCACATATCAAAATAAATACATCTTTTTTAAACATAATTGCAATTTTAATATGATTCCGCACAAGCACAAAAAAGGATTTGTCTCCCGACAAATCCTTTTTGATAATAACATAAACTATTAGTTATTGAAAAGCTATTATTCCTTTGCAATATCAAAACTGTTCTGCATAACACATTGTATTTTAAACTAACTGCTAAAACGAATCCCCGTCAAAACTTGGTCAATTGTGATATCTTTTAACACCTACTTGAAATCTATTTCTGCTGCAAATTTACAACAAATTCCATTTCCTGCAAGAGTAAAGGCGCACAAAATGAGGCCGTTCTACAAATCGTGCCCCATTTTGCAACATTTCGACACCCAGCAACGCGATCATTGGGCGCATAGCCCCTGATTTTAAGGAGAAAAAATGGCCAGGGGCTGTTTCGGGGAAATAAAGCCGTCATGACCTCAAAGGAAAGGATTTAGGGGGTCTTTTTGTTACGAAATGGGGTACGATTTGATGAAAATTGAATATTTATCGATAAAATCTTTGTCTGTGTCGTTGGGTTTATCTACTTTTGCAGCGTTTTTACTACAGGCCGTGTGCGCCAACAGAACCAAGAAGCTATAACAGACTATAAGAAAGAGGGAAAGAACGGAAAAGGAGAAAAGCGAACATCATTAAGAGTCTATACATATAATTAACGAATTGATATTTACTATTGACATGAAAAAGTTATTACTTCTAATCGTGGTGTGCGCCATGGGAATCGTGGCACCGCAGAAGATGCTGGCCAACGTGTACAATACTGACCACCTAACTATCACTACCAGTGATGACGGAAAGACCGTTACCATTAACAGTACTCAAGCAAGTGCCTTGTGGGCTTTATTGCATCATGGTGATGAACAGACAAAAACTAATGTTGTTAATGCACTTCAAGCTGCAACAGGCACAGGCTCCAAGATTGTCTTTACCGGCGAGTTCTCAGGTGATGACTTAAAAATATTGAGTACAAACGGCTGCTGTGTACAGGAAACCGTGGATATGGCAGAGGCTACTTTTAAGAAGCATGTGGAACTGGAAACTGCCATGAATGCTTATAAGATTCAAGCAACCGCTGAAGCCTCTGATACTCCGGAAACGGTAAACAACAAACTGAACACATCCGCTTCCAATAACAGTATTACTCCTCAGGAAGGTGATCTTGGTGTATATGGAGGGAAATTTTATCAATACACAAATGGAGCATGGGGAGCTACTACTCACCCTTGCTTTGCTTCGTTAGACAGACTTAATGCCTGTACAAATGTAAACATTACGCCAGTTCGGGATAAGATTAGAACAAAGAGAGTTGATTAGTGTCCTCAATACGATACCCCTGAATAGCCTCAGGTTTGTTGTCAAAGAAACAATATGCTCCAAGTGCAGCAATGAGGTTCATCA